>ENA-UOOR01000094-UOOR01000094.1-fermentation-metagenome-genome-assembly--contig:-NODE-94-length-121427-cov-16.695210_pt1 | contig 121427 bp, 136 predicted proteins | sample MGYA00245780_ERZ724029 | MGnify/ENA primary metagenome ERZ724029 (study PRJEB28704, sample SAMN03018315) | fermentation metagenome | biome: anthropogenic terrestrial biome; feature: soil...
ACTGAAAACCAATAACGAAAAACTGAAAAATAACAATGAAAAACTGAAAACCAATGTGAACAGGATAAAACGGGAAAATAATAACCTTGAACTGTTAACAAACAATTTAAAAGCTGAAACTAGAAGTATTAAGCAAATATACCTGGAAAAAAATGTGTCTTATCCGCAGGATTATGGTAAACTTACTGTTATAATACCTTATCGTAAAACCGATGACCCCCAAAGGGAAGAAAATATAGCAATAACTTTAGATTACCTGAGTAAGTCAGGAATAAGGAATTTAATCATATCTGAACATTCCGATGAATCATCTAAACAACTTTTGATGGATGCATATGATAATTTATTCGATTTTTTCAAGGTTATCTTCAGTTATGCAGATGGAAAGTTATTTAATAAGGCTCATGCTATTAATCAAGGGGTTATTAAATCAAAAACACCCTACATCGCCATATTCGATGTTGATTCTTTAACTAGAAAAAAAAACATAGACCTGGCTATTTATTTATTAGATAAAGGTTTCGACGTGGTACATCCATTCAACAGAATAGTAAAGGACGTAATGGATAAAAAAAGTTTTAAAGAGGGTTATGATTTTGATACAGTAGAATCACCAGCCCAACATAGAGATTGGGCTGATGGTGGAATTGTTTTCTGGAATAAACGCTCTTTCATTGATATCGGTATGAAAAATGAATATTTCACTGGTTGGGGTAATGAAGATAATGAAATATTACACAGAGCAAATTTATTCCAACTTAAGCAGATCAGAATAGACGATTCGTTGTATCACCTTTACCATGACCGTCCAATGGTAAAGACCAAAAATAACATTGAAATTATGGAGAAAATGATGCATATGAAAAGTAATGATGAGCTTCAAAAGGAGATAAATCAATGGCCTTGGCTAAAAGAGCAAAAAAAGACAATTCATGAATAGATTGTTCCAACAGTGGTCTAAAATGAATTACAAATTTTTTTTGAACCGGTGATGATATGAAAATAATAAACAATTTTAAGGATTACTTACTCAATAGAAGTAATCGATATCGTTACCACAAATCTGAGCATACGAAATTAGAGCAGGAAGTTGATGCTTTAAATAAAAAGATTAAAAAATTAACTTATCCCTATCCACCAGGGCATTTTCATTCTCCAATTAATGATCTAAACTTTCTAAAAGATAGAGAAGATCTAATATGGAAACCTGAATTTACTGAAGGTATCGAAAAAAATGAAAAAGAACAATTAAATTTACTTAAATCATTTTCTAAATATTATCCAGAAATACCTTTTAAATCAAAAAAACAACCAGAGTTACGATATTATCTTGAAAATAATTATTTTGCCAGAGGCGATGGAATAATTTTATATTCCATGATGAGAACACTGAAACCAAAAAGGATTGTAGAAGTAGGATCAGGGTTTTCTTCTGCTCTAATGATGGATGTTAATGACCTTTTCTTTGGAGGTAAACTAAAATTAACTTTTATAGAACCAAATCCGGAAAGATTATATGGGTTAATGTCTGAAAAAGATAGATTAGACCACCAAGTAATTCCTAAAATTGTCCAAGACGTTGATTTAGAAATATTTGAAAAATTAGAACCTGATGACATTCTTTTCATAGATAGCTCTCACGTTGTAAAAACAGGAAACGACGTTCAACACATATTCTTTAAAATTTTACCAAAATTAAAAAGTGGAGTTTATATACATTTTCATGATATTTTTTATCCCTTCGAATATCCTAAACACTGGATCTTAGATAATCGATGGAACTGGAATGAAAATTACTTTTTAAAAGCATTTTTGATGTATAATACCCAGTTTAAAATTGTTTTATTGAATAAATTTATATGCCATGAGGAAAATCTTAAAGGTATTGCACCAACCAGTTCCGCTTGGTTAAAAAAGATATGATTTCAAGGAAAATGATTCATAAATTATAATGAAGACAAAAAAATTGAATATTACTTCCAAGATAGACTTAATATTGCTGAATATTTAGGTTTTCGACATGTAAGTAATATCTTCAACTTCTTCAAAGGATCTTTTATCTGCTACCGAAGCAAAATCCATCAAAATTTGCATTTTAGGAATATAAAAGTCATCCCATGCTTCTTTGGTAAAGCTTATCTTAGTTTTTGTTTTCGGATATTTCATGGAATTTCTTTCCGTAATTAATTCTTCAACACATTCGAGTAGAGTGATCTGTTTTTTACGATATTGTCCAATTTTTTTCCCTAATTCCTTGTTAAGGAAATAATCCAATTCACTTATCCTTAGTAAATTTAAAAGCAGTTTCCCTTTTGTTCCTAAATCATTTTTACTTAATAATGGTTTTAAATTCTCTTGAACAAATGCATAATCCCATAAAAATGGTTCTTTCTCATGATGTTTGGAATCCCTCAAGCCTAAGTAAGGTTCAACATCAACTTGGGGTAAAGATTGTCCGGCGAAAGGAATATCTAACAACTGTGGCATGGATCGCTTCAATACTTCATAAACAAATTCTTTATAAGAATCCCTTTGTCCTAGTTCCTCAGATAAAAAGGCAAACCATACTTCGTAATCAGTGAAAAACAATGGAAAGTAGAAATTTCTTTTAAAGAGGATTCTCCTGGCAAACCATCGGTTAGCGGAAAGTAAAAGAATCATGTTTGTTCTTTTATACGCGTCCATTCCATGTTGGAGTATAACATCTAAACCATCTACTTGTCTATTATAATTAAGCACAAAATCTTTAGAATTAAAATCTCCCCAAGACATGTAAAATATCGTAGCATAATCAGTATAATCAGTAGGATTTGGAGAAAGATTACCCTGAGGTTTATAGTGAACAATTTCAACATCGAGGGCATCAGCAACTTTCTTTGCTAAAACCACATCCGGATGCTCATCCTGACCACCAACATAGCATTCAAAGGGAATTTCATGTTTTCTGCATATCTTAGAAAGTATTGCCACACCTAAACGAGAATCAAACCCACCAGATAAACCCAACCTAATTAGTTTTATATTAGGTTTAAGATTTACTAAATTCGTTTCTGTAAAATTCATTAAAAATTCATAGTAATCATCGTATAACTTAGTTTTATCTTCGCTGTAAAGATTCCTAAACCACTGTGGAATCTGAATCGAATCATGGCGTTCTATTATAATTTCGCCCTCTTTAAAATATTTAATATCCTGGGGGAATATTCTTTTTATCTCTTTAAAGATGGTTTTTTCAGGAAAATTTCTTGGTGGTGACGTCCATTCTCTAAACAACGAATCCTCTACAAAATCAACATCAAAGTGGTCAACAAAACGTTTCGACTTAAATTTAGTTATGCCATCAACTATTAATTTCATATCAGTGGATAGAACAGCACAATTTTCATCTTCATAGAAAAATAACTGCCTTATACTTAGGGAGGGTGTTTTGATAAAACCATTGCCATTCCTGTCTAAATTTATGATTTGATAATCTCCAAATAATTCTGATGAATCTTCAAGTTCACTGAAAAATTCTACTATATCCTGATTACGCAAATCATTGTTAACATTTACCATTCCATTGATGAGTAAAAATTTATCATCGTCACAGTAGTAGGAATATCCTTCCAGTTCATGATCAATGTGATTATAAGGATAAATATAAATGATAAAATTGCTTATTTCATATTTAATTGCCTCTCTAGCGATTAAAGCAGGTGCTTTTAGGGAATTCAATAGTTTTTCGTTTATTTCAGGTCCAGTTTTATCTTTTTTGGAAATTATAATAAAATGCATGGAAAGGCCTCCTAAATTCTGAATTTTTTTTATTTAATCAATAAGCATTCTTATTAACGAATCCCTTAATGAAAGTCATGAAAAATATTTTAATATCCAGTAGAACGGTCCAATTTTCCACGTAATATATGTCATGCTCTATCCTTTTTTTGATGGAAGTGTTACCTCTCCAACCGTTAACCTGAGCCCATCCAGTCATCCCAGGGCGTACGTAGTGTTTGATCATGTATTTTGGGATTTGTTCCCTGAACACCTCCACAAATACCGGGCGTTCTGGTCGGGGGCCGATTAAACTCATATCACCCTTGAGTATGTTGAAAAACTGTGGAAATTCATCGATACTTGTTCTTCTGATGAAGGAACCTATTTTAGTTTTGCGTGGGTCATCTTCTGTGGTCCATTGGGGTGTTATTTTAGTCTCATCGTGGGTTTGCATACTCCTGAATTTGTAGATCTGGAATTTTTTCCGGTTCAGGCCCACTCTTTCCTGTTTGTAGATAATGGATCCCGGGGAACTGAGTTTTACCAGTACGGCTGTTACTATAATGATGGGTGACAGGATGATGATAGCCAGTGCAGCTGCTATACAATCAAACATCCTCTTTAAAAATTTTTTATATATATTGTCCAGGGGCACGTAACGGACGTCAATTAGGGGTATGTCATCCAGCATGTCGATATTGGGCCTGGCCGGAAAATATCTGGAGAATTCTGGTATGATCACTGTTTTTACTCCATGTTTCTCGCAGATATCTATAATTTCCATGATATTATAATCCCGTGGAGATAAGGTTATCACCACCCTATCCAGGGGTTCGGTTAAAACAAAATGTTCTAAATCCTTGATCTTCCCTATTACCCTTGAATTTAAGATCTTGTCTCCTTCTTCCCGGTTATCGTCCAGGAATCCGATGATATGGTAGCCTATATGTTGATTTTCATCTATTCTACGTGCAAATTTAAGGCCAAGCCCACCCGCCCCTACCACCAGGACATGTTTGAGGTTGTAGCCTTTACTTCGTATTATTCGCAGTGAATTCCTTACCGCCATTCGTTCAACAACTGTAAATAGTGTGGTTAAGATGGCGAAGGCCGCCAGAACATACCGAGAATAATCATCTGCACTGATTAAATATAAGAGTGCGGTAAGAATTACCAGTCCAGTGAAATTTGCCTTGATTATATCTCCAACCTCAGAGATAAGTGTACTGGTCCTTTGAGGCCGATATAAAGCGAAAATATAGTAGAGAACCAGGTACAGAGGTATGATTACCACCAACGGTATCATGTATTCTGTAAACCCCCAACCACTTACACCGACATCCCCCAATATGGTGGTTCTAAAACGTAGATACCATGCTAAAATAAGCGATATTATAATTACAAGACTATCTGCAACGATTAATACAAAGTTGAAATATTTCTGATTCTCCCTAATCATTTGCCTAACCTTGTAAGTGTTAAAATTATTATTAAATTAATATTAATGCCCATATTGATATTTAAGGTTTGGGATTAATATTTACCCTTATTTACTAAAATAATTGTTGTCTATTAGTAACACTTTTGTTAAACTCATTTAAAAAAGTATCGTTTAAACCTTAAATTGTAAAATAAACTTTATTTTGACATATAGGCCTATTTTCTGTATAAACATTTATCTTCCAATTCCCCAGAAGATTATTCTATAATCCTAAAAATCTTAAGGTTGAGTATTGGCCAAATGCTAATCTATTGGTTTTTGATAATTTTTTTAAGAATACTTAATACATGTTTATAGTAATCATTTGTATAATGTACTCCATATAGCCCCCACACATGATCTTCAAAAGCTAAATTATAGTCTTTTATTACGTTTATAACGGTAGCTTTAGGTAATTTTATTTTTGCATAATCATAATAGTTTTTAAGTAATTGATTTAGATTCTTATAATAATCAATCTTTTCATCAGGGAAAGATTTTATTTCTCCGCATTTTGTAAGGTAAGAATAGACAAAATATGTTTCATGGATTATAATTCTCTCTTCATCATAAATTTCTAGAATATTTTTTATATAGTTATCCATTGATTTTTTCCAAAATGAAGTTTCTAATTTAAATTTATTGATTTGATCTCCTTTAAAATCTTCTAGAAAATTGGAGTTCCGTAAGGGTACGGAAATCGTGAAAATAGAATCTTTATATCTCCCCAGGGTTAATATTTCATCAATAAAGTCTATCATGATGTAATTTGCTGGATCTATTGATAGTCTTTCGAATAATTCCTTTTTAAAATCCACTTCGACCATTCTTATTTGCCAGGGAGAAGAAAAAGGAGAAAAATTATTCAAATCTACTTCTACAGGAAAGGGTTTGCTTACTGTACTTATAAAAGAATTTCTTGCAAAATATTTACCTAATTTAATGTCATGATCTTCGTCAAAATTAAATATGTCCCTACTTACACAACTGCCATGAATATCAAGCTCAGGACTACTATTTCCTTCCTTTTCACCATGGGCCTCTTTAAACCTACGAGGGTCAGCAAGGTTTTCTTTATTCTGTGAATATTTCCATATAAATTCTTTAATCCACAAACTAATTTTCATTATGTTCACTTAATTTAATAAGTTAAATTTGTACAATGTAAACTGGAAATTCTAGCAATCCTTGACTCGAAAATAATTTTTTCATCTTAGTTTCTATCAAATTTTATAATTATTATTATTGTTATAAACGATCTAATTTTCTGAAATTAAGAATCTATAAAGTGAAGGATTTAAAACAAAATTTAATCTTTTTGAAGTTGACATTTTAAATATTCATTAAGACCATCTTTTTTCAGGAATTCAAAGTAAGTTTCGTAGTGGTTCTTTTGTAAATCTTCTTTATATTTACATGATTGAAATCCTTGAACAATTTCATTGAAAAATGATTCTTGATCCTTTTTATCAAAATCATCCATTTTTAAACTCCTTCCAAAGTTTTCATCGTAACGCCACATAACTCTTTTAAATGCTACCAAGTAATCTGCTTTATTTCCATATTTTACAGAGTTAATAAAGTCTAAAGTAATCTTGTTTGCTTTTAACATTTGTTCAATTCTTTTTCTATTGAAAATCGTTAATCTGTTCCCAACTTCTTTTCTATAATGATAATAAGTACCAGTAACAGGAATGGTTTTTTTGGAATAATATGTTGCTCTTGCAGTAAAGGGAACGTCTACCACTCCCTGAAGTTTGTCAAAGTAAATGTTGTTTTTCTGTAAGAGTTCCCTTTTGTAGATAGCATTCCATATCACTACAGAATGTTCATTTACATTTAAAAGTTCTCCCTTAGATTTTTTTTCAAGAATTGTTTTGTTTATGTTATCTTCCTTTGAATGTTTCTGGAATTCATATACATATAGTGTTCTTGCTAAGTCAGCGCCATATTTTTTGGCTTCTGTAAATAATGTTTCATAAAAATTTAAATCAATCCAGTCATCACTATCAACAAATCCAATATATTCTCCCTTTGCAATTTTAAGACCATTATTCCTGGCCAATCCCGCTCCTTGGTTTTTTTGGTCTATAATTTTTATTCTCCCATCCTTTTTTCTATATTCATTCAATATTTCTAATGATTTATCAGTTGAACCGTCGTTGATACAAATAATTTCAATATTCTGTAGCGTTTGATTTATCACACTATCTAAACACTGTTTTAGATATTTTTCTCTATTGTATACGGGAATGATTACAGAAACCTTAGGATGTATGTCTCCTAATAATTTACTTTTTATTTCCGGGTAGTATTCTAAAAGTGCAGAAATAGATTCATCATTTCCGGCGGGTAGTACATTGGTTTTAAATAAAGTTCCATCTTCGTTTAAATTTAGTTCTCTTTCTGGATTAACGTATATTAAACGTTTGTATCCATTTTTAATAACTTTAACCCTTTTATCGTTTAAAACAAGCATTGCCCAAAACCATATGTCATCTGAATTTGGTGAAAGTTTGAGAAACAGGTCATCCTTTAAAACATCTTTATAAAAAACATTTGGAGGATATAAAACTCCACCACCAGTAGTTGGAAAGTTTAAAAAAGTGATATCATCGTTTTCAGTTAGTTGTTCCCATCTTCGATATGGTCTGGGAAAACCTGATTCAAACGTTATTAAATGAGCTCTGTGTGCTACTATATTCTTTCCATCATAATTTTCATATAACCTTCCTAACCAGTCGTTAGGGTAGTACAGATCATCATCTGCAGTAACGATAAAATCATCGGGATACTCTTTTAAGGGATTGATTAATTTATCATAGCTTCTGAAATTTTTTTCTGTCCATTTAATTTCTAAACCGTGTTTTTTCAGATTTAATACATTTGAAGGTAAATTTTTTTCTAAATCCGGAAATTCCTCTTTAGACAACCATAAAATAAGTCTATCCGGTTTAAAATTTTGATTTAAAAGCGAGTATAAACAGTAATGAATATCATAAATTCTATCAGGATAAGAAGTTAAAGAAACAACTATTTGAGGGCTTCTTTTCTCTCGAGTAACTCCTAAACCCCTAAACAACTCTATTTCACAGGCTATTTTTTCTTTGTTAATATGATCAATAGTAAATACTCTAGTATATTTTCTTAATTCCGCTTTAAGACCATTTATTTCACGATTTTTCTGATTGATCTTGTTTTCGAGGTTCTTGCTTAAGTTTCCTATCTCCTTTGTATGTTGTCTGTTACGATCTTGTTCGTTTTGGAATTTTTTACGGGCCTCATTTAACTGGACTTTGAGTATTTTAATTTGACTATTCAATTGAAGAATTTTATTTTGTGGCGAGTTGAGTTCTGCTTGGTGATTAGGAAATCTTCCTTCCTTTTTTCCATAAAGGACATAATGAACTAGTGGATTCATTTTAGCCCTTTTTACATCCGGATATGCTTTTAAATAATAGTTTCCATCGAATATTAAAGATGGAACTCTTTTCTCTTTCCATCCATGATAGATATAATGATCCAATGGATTTATACTGGAGCTTTTAACATCATGATGTTCACTTAAATAATACCTTTCATCAAACAGATTCGAAGAATTAATCAGTCCCCTAGCTTCAAAAATTCTATAAATATTCTTCGGATTTAAATTTTCTTTTTTAACGATATACGCAAAAGACAGTAATTTATCAAATCTCCTTTTTTCAAAAGCCAAATAATCATACTCCGACATATTTTCCCCTTTTATAATCATCTCTATTTTTCATCAATCTTTATTAATACTTATTGTCCCATACATCCGACAAAACAGACACGATCTACTTCCTTTTTAAGATCCATCATCTTTTAATATTTAAGATAAGTCTTTTAATAATCATCTTCTATGTCTACCACATCCCCACCTTCTATTGATGGCTTTATATGGGCCTCCAATTCAGTGCAGTACTCTTATCCAAACTTTCAATTCTCCCCTATTAAATTAATATTAAAGCCCATATTAATATTAAGATTTGGGGATTAGTATACTATTGTAAGTTTACAATAATTAAATTTGTTGCATATTGGTATCATGTTTCGTTTTAACTTATTTAAAAAAAGTATCGATTAAAAGTTTAACTGAAAAAATAAACTAAAATTTTACAAATAGACCATATATCAATATGAATAGTCTATCTTCCTATTCCCCTGAAGATTATTCCGGTGTTTTCGAAATCTTCTGGATTTAATATCGGCCGAGTGCAGATGAAAATAGGGCTCTTCACCATTTCGGGTTTTATATCCTTATATTCATCGTGATCAGTTACCAAAACTATACAGTCACAGTTTAAAATCTGTTCAGTGTCTGCTGGCTCTGCACCTAACCCTTTGATAACTTCTCTGGGTGTGTGGGGATCATGGGCATAAACATGGACCCCCTTCTCATTTAAAATGTTTATTAAAGCTTTTGCAGGTGTTTCTCGGGCATCGGCTACATTTCCTTTATAGGCCACGCCTAACAATCCGATGTTTGAACCGTTTATATCCCGGCCAATCTCGTGTATAGTCTCTGTTATAATTTTTATGACATGACTGGGCATTCCTTCATTGATATTTCTGGCCGTGCTTATAAGAGGTGCCTGCATTCCCTTTTCTTCCGCGGTTTCTACTATGAAATAGGGATCTATGGCTAAACAATGTCCACCCACACCAGGACCTGGTATGTGTAGGTTTACTCTGGGATGATGGTTAGCCACTGTTATGGCTTCAATAGCATCTACACCGAGTTCCTCGCAGATCATGGCTATCTCATTAGAGAGTGCAATATTTGCATCCCGGTAGGTGTTTTCGATGAGTTTAACTGTTTCTGCAGTTATCAAGTTTTTTACTTCGATTACTTCGCCTTCTGTGATGTTCTGGTAAAGGCCTACTGCCATATCTGCGCTCTTTTTATCCAATCCACCGATAACTCGGGCGTTATGGGTCATCTCATAGATGGTATTGTTGGGAATCGCCCTTTCAGGGGTGTAAACAACACTGAAATCTTCTCCTGCCTTCAATCCGCTTTCCTCTAATATGGGGATCACGATATTATCACAGGTACCCTGGGGTACGGTGCTTTCCACGATTACCAAATCATCCTTCTTCAAGCCCTGTGAAATGGTTTTACACGTTTCTTTTACTGCAGTTAAATCTGCCCGGTTGATTTCATCCATGGGTGTGGGGACGATGATGATCATGATGCTGGAATTTCGAACAGCCTCCACCTCATCATATGATACAGTGAGATTACCCTTTTCTACAGCGGTTTTAACTAATTCCAGAAGTCCTGGTTCATCAATAGGGGATATTCCCTCACTGATAAGTCTCAATTTCTCTTTATCCCTGGCAATCCCAGTTACATGGAATCCCTTATTTGCAAACAATGAAGCTGTTGGTAGACCTATATGTCCCAAACCGAATATGGTGATTTTATTTTGATTATTCATTTTTAAACCCTAGATTATATGGGGGAATCAATTTCCGCATTTTGATCTGGGAATCTCCCTTCTTTTTTCCCATGGAGAATATAGTGAACGAGTGGATTTACATTAGACCTTTTTACATCAGGATATCTTCGTAAATAATAATTCCCGTCGAATTTTGTAGATGGAATCCTTTTTTCTCTCCATCCATGATAGATATAATGATCCAGCGGATCCATATTGGAGTATTTAACATCCGGATACTTGGTTAAATAGTACTCCTCATCAAAAAGATCCGAAGATTTAATTTGTCCCTTCGCTTTATAAATTCTATAAATATTCCTGGGATTCAGGTTTTCCTTCATGGAAATATACGCAAAGGACGATTTTCTTTGGCCACTACCTGATTTATAATATAACTCGTAAGTTTTCATTGGATTTTTGATTAGTAACTGCAGATAATCCCATTCTCTATCCGAAAATAGTTCACTATCTAGTTCATTATTTTTTTCTGCTAAAGCAAAGTCTTCATGAAATTTTTCTAAAAATACCTTCTTAAACTCCAAACTAATCCTATCCAAATTATAACGATAACTATGGAAACGTTTAAACTGGTATATGTAAATGAACTTCTCTTTTAATTCCGGATTATCATCCAGGAAATCCCTGATAAAATCATATTCAGTACTCATGGCAAAAACTTTGCCCTCATCATTGACAGAAGAATTAGGATTATCTGCTCTTTTGATGTATAATGCTTTATTTAAGAAATACGTTTTTGTTGCTCTACAAAATGTCTGAAACCAAAATCCATTATCCTGATAAGCAGCACCTGGTGTTTCATTGTGCCTTATATCATATCTTTCAATGAAATCTCTTTTATAAATCCCACTCCAGGTATTCATCATGAATTTAAAAGGTTCTAAATCTTCCTGTGGATTAACCAAACGATTATAATAACTCCGATTATTTGTCAAATGTCTACGATAAAATTTAGTTTCATCTCCAGTTCCTTCAAACCTGCAAGAATCAGCTTTTATGAAATCAACATCATTTATTTTGGCTTCATAGTAGAGAATTTCATACATATTCAATTTAACATAGTCATCGGGTTCCACAATACCAATATACTCCCCGGTTGCAGCATCCATTCCAACATTCATGGTATGACCATAACCAGAATTAGGTTTGGTAATTACTTTAATCCGTTCATCTTTCCCTGCATATTCTTCTAAAATAGATAAACTAACATCTGTAGAACCATCATTAACACAAATAACCTCGATATCTTCGAGTGTTTGATTAATAACACTATCTAAACAATCTTCCAGGTAATCTTCTACATTGTACACTGGTATTACAATAGATACTTTCGGTATATCTGGCGATGAATAACCAGTTACATTTAGCGTATCGGACAATTTCACTGAATCACCTGCTGCTTTTGGCACATCTGCCGGCTTTATTGAATCACCCGCTACTTCTGGCGTATCTGGTAACTGTACCGAATCACCGGTTACTTGAGGCATGCCGGGCAACTTTATTAAATCTCCCAGTTTTCTATCAAATTCCTCTGGGAGAATAGGTTCTACTCCAGATGCAGATGTGAAAGTCATCTCTCCAAAGTATATCTTATCATCCACACTGTAAAAATCAACTCTTACAAAATTAAAACCTTTTGATAAGATTTTTGATAATTCGATCATCTTGTCCCATGTTTTAGGTTTTTCATCCTTGAAATTTGAATCCTTCATTTTCAGAGGATGCAGTATTTTTACAGGCAACAAGTTATGTTCCAGGTCATAGACATTCCGTTTATGACCACGATATCTATCAAAATCAACCCATACAATTTCCGGCTTTCCATCAAAACATAGTATCTTGTAGTCTTCAAGATCCTGGCCTTCTACACCAATAAACTCTTCGATTATTATTTTAGGCTCTATATCATCATAATGAAGTTCTAGCCCCCAGTGGTAAGCATAATTTTTACCTAACCATGAATTTACCTCATCCCTCGCATGATCCATATCTAATTCTTCTTTATCTTCCACGATGATATTCATGGCAGAACCATGATTTGCTTTAATTACAAATTTATCCGGTAATTCATCAAAGTCTATTTCATCGAAATTATCGTAAACACCTAAAAGAGGGATTAAATATTCCTCTCCTATTTTCTCCTTTATCCATTCTCTTACCAGATATTTATCCGTAAGTTGGGTTTTAATTGGGGGATTATCATATAATTTCAACCATTGAATTTTTTCATTATAGGTAACCGGATTTTTTAAATTCAATGTTTTACCAGTTTTATTAAAATACCAGTCGGTTAAATATTCTTCATAATTCTCTTCACCCACGTAGTTTTCTATATAAAAGGCATAGGGATCTCTGATGATTTGCTGTACTACTTCTAATTCATCCATGCTAAACGAGGAATAATCTAATTCACCATTATCATCAGCACTTTTAAGTCCCATCTGGAACCTGTTTAAAAAAGGCCTGATGGTCACTTCACTATCGAGCTTATCTAATTCAGCCAGATAACTGCGGAAGTTTTCATAAGTATTTATTTTTTGTGGCAAGTTAATTTCAGCATGATAATTTGGAAATCTCCCCTCTTTTTTCCCATGGAGAATATAATGAACGAGTGGATTTACATTAGACTTTCTTACATCAGGATATCTTCGTAAATAATAGTTCCCGTCGAACTTTAAAGATGGAATCCTTTTTTCCTTCCATCCATGATAGATATAATGATCCAATGAATTCATACTGGAATTTTTAACATCCGGATGTTCACTTAAATAATACCTCTCATCAAAAAGATCTGAGGAATTAATCAGCCCCCTAGCTTTAAAAGTTCTATAAATCCTCTTTGGATTCAGTTTTTCCTTTTTAGCAACGTACACAAAGGATGAAATTCCATCAAATCTACTTTTAACATTTAAATTTCTTATTAACCTTATAAGGATGTTGAAATATAACCTGTATGAAAATTCAAAGGAATACTTCAGATATATCGATGAAAGGTAACCCATCCACATATTCCATGGCTTTTCAGCTCCACCAAGATGTAAAATAGCTGCATTTTTATAATTTTCTGTTATTTCTGGATTTAACTTCTCATCATAGAAATTTTCAAGAGTCTCAACAGGTAAAACTTCGAAATAGAAATTTAAGAGGTTATATCTTAAAGGAGCAAATTTCACTTTATTACAAAAAACAACGTTAAAGGCGTCTTGATCCATGAAATGATTCGTTTTATTTTTCCTATAATCGATCAATTTATCGCTGATATCATCCTGACGTAGTTTTTTAAGATTTAACAGCATGACCCCTGAGTTAAAATAGAAGTTACACTTAAAATTTAATCTCTTTAAATGTTTCTTGTTTTTTATAGTTAGAATATCCTTCACCACTATGGCATAACTATCTTCAAAATCCATATCAAAAAGATCTTCAAGGTCTTGCAAAATAAGAACATCACTATCGATGTATAACACTTTGTCATGGGATTTTAAGATATTAGGAATATCAAATTTGAACATGGCAGTGGTGGATACATGTTCTCTATGCCTTTTCACTGAGGAGTACTCTTTAGTATCCTGAATATCGATGATCTTCACATCAAAATTTTCTTTGCTTAATTTTTCCAATTTACCTCTATTGGTAGGGCTAATTTTATGGGAAATAATAAAAATTTCATAGGAATTATTTTTATCTCTATTTATATACAAGGAATTAATAGCTACTGCAGTGCATGTTGCATAATTATCATCAGATATAAAGACAATAGACAACTTAGATGTATCCTCATTTACGGGGGATGTACTATCATTTACTAGGGAAGAATTTTTTATACTATTCTCATTATCATACATAACAGGGTTTCCATCCCCACTCCGCCTTTTTCTATCCTCATTAAGGCTCTTTCTATCCTCATTAAGGCTTTTCCTATCCCTATTAACATCCCTTTTAATTAAATTTGATACTTTCTGTTTTACCAGGGAAAAATTTTCTTTACTTTTTTCATCCTCATAGACAAGAGGGTTTTTTCTATCCCAATTAACATTCCTTTTGATAATTTTTGCAGGACTCCCGGCAATGATTACATTTTCTTCTGTGAATTTTTTGTTTATCAAAGAATTTGCACCTATAACTGTATTGTTAGAAACATATGCTCCTTTTAGGATAAGACAATTTAAACCCAACCACACATGATCTCCAATAAATATATCCTCCCCTCTATTTAGGAGTTTCTTAGTTCCTATATTATATATGGCATGTCCATCTGTTGGTCTTAAAATTACATTAGTTGCACACATACAGTAATCTCCAATGGTAACGTTTAAATTCTTTTCCTGACTCTGGGAAAATCTGATAGACACACTGGAAAAATCTTTACCTATCCTTATACTACAGTTATCAGCAAGTTCTGCGGATAAATTTCTTATTCCATATGGATTTGTCTTTTTTATATTTACCTGGCAGTTATTTTGGAGTATTATATGACTGGAATAGAAAATAGACCCCTTTTCTATTTTCACTACGTTATTTTTTCCCCTAAATGTTACAGTCAATCCTTTGATCTCAGAAACAATTTCTTGATTTTGATTTTTATCGAAGATTATAATTTTATTATCCATTTTATCACTGGAAATTATCCTATTGACTTTCTCTGATCATAAATATGGGTTTATACTATTTATTTTTCATTTTTTTATTATTATTAAGTTCTTTTTCTACCAATTTCAATGCTTCATCGATGGTTTCCCACATATCATGATATTTGTATCTTCCTAAACGCCCCCCGAATATCACATTTTCTCTATTTTCACTTAAGTCTTCATATTTTTTTAGAATTTCCATATTTTTTTCGTCATTTACCGGATAATAAGCTTCTCTTCCCTTTTTCCACGGCATGGGATATTCTGTGGTAACCACTGTTTTTTCAGTTTGTGTTCCCTCAAAATGTTTATGTTCAATTGTCCTTGTGTATGGAACATCACCGTCTGTGTAATTTATTACGGCATTTCCCTGATAGTTTTGGGTATCGTGTACTTTGTGTTCAAATTTTAGAGATCTGTATTCTAATTCACCGAAACAGTAATCAAAGTACTGGTCTATCATTCCTGTGAAAATGATTTTACCTGCAATATCTTCCCATTTTTCCTGGTTATCAAAATAGTCAGTGTTTAACTCAACCTCTATACCGGTAAGTAGTTTTTCTATTATTTTTGTATAACCACCTATTGGTATTCCCTGATATTTATCATTGAAATAGTTGTTATCGAAGGTAAACCTAACTGGAAGGCGTTTAATTATAAAGGAAGGTAACTCGGTGCACTTTTTACCCCACTGTTTTTCCGTGTATTCCTTAACCAGTTTTTCATAGATATCCTTTCCAACCAAATTTATAGCCTGTTCTTCTAAGTTTTTTGGATTTTTTATATTCGCTTCTTTCCTTTGGGAATCTATGATCTTCTTAGCTTCATCGGGTGTTTTAACACCCCACATTTGATAGAAGGTGTTCATGTTAAAGGGTAGATTATATAATTCATCTCTAAAAACCGCGATGGGAGAGTTCGTGTATCTATTAAATTCTGCAAACTGCTGGATATAGTCCCAGACATCTTTATTATTGGTATGGAAGATATGTGCACCGTATTTATGGACATTGATATTGGAGATTTCCTCAGTGAATACGTTTCCCCCAATATGGTCTCTTTTATCAATAACCATGACTTTGCTTCTATTTTTGTTCATTTCATGAGCAAAAACAGAACCAAATAACCCGGAACCAACTACCAAATAATCGTACATCGGCATAATTTCACTCAATTTTTTTATATTTTACTCTTTACTAGTACTTATATCAAATGTTCATACGTTTTCAGTAGACTTCTATTAAAACTTTACTTTTATAATGACTTAAAGAAATTCAAAGACCGTTTCGATAGGTATATACTCCATATTCCAGTGTAAATGAATATAGTTACCAAGATGTTATGTTCATCCCGGTAATGTTTGTTATAAAACAATCGCATGGCATTATAGAACTCGTATAAAGCCTTAGATTGTCTGCCGCTTCCTCCTTTAAAATGGGTAATTGTGGCATCAGCCAGGTAAACCACCTTCCAGCCGGCCTGCTTAATTCGGTAACACCAGTCTATGTCCTCACCATACATGAAGAAGTCCTCATCCAGGAGTCCAACCTCCTCAATCGCCTCGCGCCTAACCAGCATGAATGCCCCGGAGAGACTGTCCACTTCGTAAGTCCCGTTTTCATCCAGGTAGGTCAGATTGTACCTGCCGAAGCGTTTACTCTTGGGGAACAGTTTTGAAAGGCTGGTCATCCTGTAGAAGGAAACTGTTGGGGTGGGGAAGCTTCTCCGGCATGCTTTGTCCAGATTACCACCTGGTAAAAGTATTTTACATCCCAGAGCACCTATTTGCTTATCGCCGGCCATGTAATCTAAACATTTCTCCAGACAGTCCCCCTGGACTACGGTGTCTGAATTTAAAAGCAGCACATATTTACTTTCAGACTCTTTTATGGCCAGGTTGTTTGCATGAGAAAACCCCTTATTTTCTGGGTTTGCTATAAACTTGATTAAACCATCAGAGGTTTCCTCTTGAAAGTCTTCCTCCAGCTTTTCAAGGCTACCATCATCTGACGCATTGTCCACCAGGTAAATGTCATAGTTAAAAGGATGTTTTCCATCAATTACCGATTCTATCGTCTGTTTGGTAAGCTGGTAGGTGCGGTAGTTTACTATAATGATGGATAGGTCCCGGGGCAAAATAAAATTCTCTCCTTCAGTAAGGTTTAAACTATCAATAGGTTTTTAACTAATTAAATTTATTAATTTCTTTTCTTAATAAAATTGTATTTACTTTACAGTAAAAATCTCAAGCCCCACCATCATGTTATTAGTTTATATAATTAGAAACCTAATAAAATAGCAAAAGTTCACTATCCAAATGAACTTTTTAAAAAACGTATTAAACCAAGTTTAAAGGGGAAAAAGATGAATATTGAGATTTGGATTGCTCTGGCAGCCCTATTCTTTATAGGGGAAATGTTAACCACTGGCTTTTTTTTATTGTGGTTTGGTGTGGGCGCATCGGTCAGTGCAGTTTTAAATTACCTGGGCTTCGATCCATTGGTGCAGTTCGTTGCTTTTATTATAATCTCTCTCGTTCTTATAGGAATCTCCAGACCCTTCGCTAAGAGGATTACCAAGGATTCTCCTAAAAAGGCAGCGGCTGACCGTTTAATCGGCAAGGAGGCATTGGTGATTGAAGAGGTAGCACCCCATAAGGGAGGGATGGTTAAGATCGACGGAGACATATGGAAAGCGGTTGCAGCTCAGACAATTGCTGGCGGCGAGACTGTGAATATAGAAGGGATAGAAGGAACTAAACTCGTGGTTAAACCAATAGAAAAGGATGTTGAAGGTGGTTGAATATGGACATATTTACTATAATTTTAATTTTACTGGTACTCCTGGTATTTGCAATTAAAGGTGTGAAGATACTGCGACCCTTTGAAAAAGCGGTGGTTGAAAGGCTGGGTAAGTACCAGCGTACCGTGGAAAGCGGACTGGTTATCATCATACCCTTCATTGAAACACTGAAGAAGGTGGATTTAAGGGAACAGGTGGTGGACGTACCTCCCCAGGAGGTAATTACCAAGGACAACACGGTGGTAGTGGTGGACTGTGTTATCTTCTACGAAGTGGTGGATCCCTTTAACGCAGTTTACAACGTGGTGGACTTTTATCAGGCCATAACCAAACTGGCCCAGACCAACCTGAGGAATATAATCGGTGACCTGGAACTCGATCAGACCCTCACCTCCCGTGAAATGATAAACACCCAGTTAAGGGAAGTCTTAGATGAAGCAACTGATAAATGGGGCACCCGTGTTGTAAGGGTGGAAATACAGAGGATTGAACCCCCAAAAGACATCGTGGAGGCCATGTCACAACAGATGAAAGCCGAGAGGATGAAAAGGGCAGCCATATTAGAGGCGGAAGGTTACAAACAAAGTGAAATTAAAAAAGCTGAAGGTGACAAGCAGGCCGCCATCCTGGAAGCAGAGGGTCAGGCAGAGGCTATTAAAAAGGTAGCTGATGCTGATAAATATCAGGAAATCGCCATTGCTGAAGGAGAAGCACAGGCCATCTTAAATGTTTATAATGCTATACACGAAGGAGATCCCACCAACGACCTTATAGCCATCAAATACCTGGAATCTCTCCAGAAGATAGCTGATGGAAGGGCGACCAAGATACTGCTCCCCGCGGAAACTTCAGGTATTTTAGGTTCTATTGCCGGGATAGGAGAACTCTTCAAGGAAGGTAAAACAGCCCCTGATACAGGAAAAAAGGCCCCTGGTAATGTGAAAGAAGATCCGGTAAAATAGTACTCAAAAAAAATTCAGTGATATGGTATAAATAAAAATTTTAAAAAAATTTAAAAAAAATTTAGAAAAGGGTGTTAATACCCTTTAATTCTTTGTTTTAGCTGGTAGCTTCCTTGTAGAGTATCTGCACCAGTTCATTGAGTTTGCTGCTGTTGTAACCTTCGTAATATTTGTAGCCGTTGTTTGTGAGGTATTTGTCTGGATTGGCCAGTCCGGTGAAGGATGCTGGGCTGAAGTTATCGTCGTGTGCTCGTTCTAACCAGGTTAACCCGGTTATCTTTTTAGCTCCGTCTGTAAATACAGTGAACACCTTCTTAGTATCTTTTAAACTCTTATAATAGGATGTTCCCATTTCATTCAGGGTTGCTGCGCAGGCCCCTCCAAAGAACTGCACTATCAGGGCATTGATGGGTACGTTGGTGTTACTTAAGATGGCTATGTTGTTTGCGCCGACACCGTAGTTGTAGGCAGTGATTCCTAATTTCTTAAGTTCAGCAATAACTGCATTGATCCGGGCGTTGTCGGTAGCATTGTTGCTTATTTTGTCTGATATGATGTAAACTGGTCGTACTATAGAACTGGTCATTCCTGTGGTTGTGGTTCCAGTCCAGCGTGGAGTGTAAATATAGTTGGGTAATCGTTTGTTGGTGTTGTAGAAGGTGATGGCCTTTAAAAACAGGTATGTCGTTGATTCGTATCTCATACTTCCCAGTGTGGTACTCCAGTAATTGGGTACTCTGCTGCCGCTTGAAAGAACGGCGATCTTGCTTGCTAAGGATATAAACTCTGTTTTCTGAATATTCCCTGATTTGATGTTTTCTGATGGCGCGGTGGCCATGTTAATCGTCTTAGTTTTCAGATTAACGTTTTTTCCACTGTTTAAATCGATTATTCGTTGTGCTAGAAGCTGTAGGAATTGGGATATCTGTATGGTTTTACCGGCTACCGTTACGGTAGTGGGCATTTTGTTTCTACTTTCAACATAGGTTTTAACACTGGCTACTGCCTCATTTAATTGAGTAGGAGTGACTGTGACTACATCGGTAGTTGGTGTGGATGGTGTCGATGGTGTGGTTCCAGTTCCAGTACTACCTTCCGTTGTGGTGTAGCTTTTACCAGTCCAGGGTGCTACTTCCACGTAGTTAGGCAGTCTCTTATTGGTTTTATAGAAGATCAGGATCCGGCTGTAGGTGTCCACCATAGTCTCAAACTTGATGTTCCCCCGGGACGTGCTCTGGAAGTTGGGTACTCTCCCGTTGGTGTCCATGAATTTTTTCAAATTCTTAGCCACATTAACGTACTCTGTTTTCTGGATGTTTCCCTTTTTCAGGCTTTCCGTTGGCTTGGGAGCAACGTTAACATTTTTTACTGTGATGGCTGCTGTTGAACCGCTGTTTAATTGTGATGTTTCGGTGGTTATCAGGTATAAATACTGGGGCATGGTAAGCTGTTTACCGGAAATGGTCACGTAGTTGGGCAGTCGTTTATTGGTCTTGTAAAAACTATTAACACTTGAAGCTGCAGTGGTTAATTGACTGACTGTTATTTTAGTGGTGGTGCTGGTGTTAGTTGCAGCTGAAACAGTATCTACAGTTATGGGCAGTGATATAGCCAAGAATAGCATCACTGCTAGGAGTAGTTTTTTATCTATTTTACCACCTCAATTATCCAAAGTCCTGTAATAGGATTGCTTCTGGATATAGTGGAATATTTGAGATCAAGACCTTAATAAATGTTTGTTTTATAGATAGAAAAATATGGGGTTTTAACACTTTATTATATGATTTAACGAAGTAAAAATGGTAGTTTTTTTATGGATTACGCTGATTTTAAAATTTTTTCAAAAAATGAAACATGGAAAAATAAACCTTTCTGTTTTATCAATAAACAAAATATTGGTAGACCCAATTTAAAAATCCAAAAAAAATTCTATTAAAAAGCAGATCGTTGGCCACCAAAATCTCTCAAAATATTAATCAAAGATAAATACACCCTCCACCCAATACAATCCATATGAAAGGAAAAGTGGTATTTATCGGAGGGGGCCCGGGAGACCCGGAACTTCTCACCTTAAAGGCTTATAAAATAATAAAAAAGGCAGATACAATAATCTACGCCGGTTCACTGGTAAATAAAGAAGTTTTAAATGAAGCCAAACCAGATGCTCAAATTTACAACAGCGCCACATTGAACCTGGATGAAATAATAGATATAATGGAAAAAGAAACCAGTAAAGGCCATTTGGTTGCCAGGGTGCACACCGGAGACCCCTCCATCTACGGGGCAATCGGGGAGCAGATAGAAAAGCTCAGGGAGAAAAACATTAACTACGAGATAATACCCGGTGTAAGCAGCCTCTTTGCAGTTTCCGCTGCACTGAAAAGTGAACTAACCCTCCCAGAGGTTTCACAAACGGTTATAATAACCCGCCCAGAGGGCAGAACACCCAAACCAGATAAGGAAGCAATCAAGTGCCTGGCCGAGCACCAGGCCACCATGTGCATCTTCCTGGGCGTGCAGATGATCGAAGAGGTAGCAGAGGGACTTAAAACCCATTACCCCACTGACACACCGGTAGCCGTGGTTAAAAAGGCATCCTGGGAGGATGAAGAAATAGTAAGGGGGACCCTGGAGGATATAGCAGATAAGGTTAAAAGTGCCGGGCTCACCAAGACCGCCATAATCGTGGTGGGTAGAGTGCTGGATCCCGGAGAGGTCACACCATCCAAACTGTATGATAAGGGTTTCAGTCATGAATACAGGAAATCCTAACCAGTACTTATCGGAGATTTACTGAATGAAAAAGAGTTATATTATCCTGATCATCATCCTTATAGCTGCCGTGGTAATAGGATATTTCGCCTACACCCAATACAACACTCTAAAAACACAGGAATCCATAAAGGCATCCCAGGAGCTTAAAGATAATGCCACCACCTATTTCGACCAGGCCGTGGATTTGGAAAATGCAGGGGATTACTCTGGCGCCATCACCATGTACCAGAAAAGTATCGACGATGCCCGGAGGGCGCTGGCCAGTGATAATCAGGCATTAAGCCAGGCCAGTGGGGTTTACCATGAATATCTGGGTAATGAAATCCAGTTATTAGAGAAGATGATCCAGTTAACAGAGTACAAGATCTACCTGAACAACGTCCTGAACAACAGCTTAAACCAGGGACAGGAAAAGGTGGAACCCAGCGTGTTAACCCCCTACATCGACAACCTAACCAGGGAAGTGGCTGACCTTAAAGAAGAGTCAGACCGGATAATCAGGGAAAACCCAGATGAGTTTAGGTTTTTAAACATATGATAATTTCTTTTTTCTCTAATATCTCCTATTTATTTAAGGTATTTTGAGTTTTTTTTGTCTACTATGCAATAGACGCTTTATTTCGCTATAGAATCAAGATACATCTCATATTTTGGACGGTAGAGCTCATATTCCTTGGCTGTTTCAATTGCAACATCGTAAAGTAGATCTTCGTTCTTCACATGCAACAGTTTACCTTCTTTGATGATACGGGGCCTCATGTAGAGAGGCAGATCCTGAAATACCTGGACATCAATCATGTCATAGTAAGAGTACTCTATCCGTTTATCAAGGCCCTTTCGGGCTTTATCTGGGAATAAAACCAGGCATAAATCCACATCCCTTGCTTCCTCCCCCCGGGCATAACTACCGTAGAGTATTACAGCCAGTATATCTGGATCCTCTTCCATCTTGACCTGCAGTTTGCTTAAGATGGCCTGAACTTTTACAGTATCAATCATCCTCAGTTCTCCTCAGAAACTCAATAACTGCCTCTTTAAATTCTATTACATCCTCCATATCACTAGTAAGAATTTCATAAACCCTTTCATCGTCGATTTGAGAATATCCATGTACCAATATGTTCCGAAAACCCTTCATCTCCCTGAGTTTCTCCACCAGGACCGGGCTTAAAACCGTTCCACTGATTTTATCCAGGAAATCTTCTTCACCATAGGGTAGCCCCAGCCTCATCTCCTTAACAAGTATGGCCGAAACATCCATAACTGACTCTACGGTTATCTGAATCAGTCTTTCAAGTGCCCTCTTCCTCATTGGGTCTGTAGAATACTCTGCAGATGAAGAAGGTATGATTTCTTCTATTCTCCTTAAGGTACTGATCTATCTCATCTAACTTGATGTATATTCTCTCCTTGTCCATGAAATATTCCCCGAAACACCTGCCTAGTACTAATTATGACAATAGAACTAAATATAATAAATAGTCTATTTCTCCAGCAATAGCTTTACATACAAAGATATATAAACCCTAAAAATAAAATTAACTTTTTAAGTCCCTTGGGGTAGTGGCAATCCTGTGAGGCTCTGGACCTTTCGACGGCGGTTCGACTCCGCCAGGGACTACTTATTATTATTTATTCTCTTTTTCCTCTATTTCTATGGCATCTTTATAGATTCCCAGGAGAATTTCATCCTCGAGGTCGAACTTACCAGACTTCTTCTTTTTAACTAATGTGTCATATTTTTCTTTAATTCTGTCCATTTTAGATTCATGCAGGAGATTTTTGGTTTTATCTTCAAGTTCTGCCTTCTTTTTTTCTATAATTTTCTCCCGTTTTTCCAAGTACTTGAAATCAGCCATAGATCCTCACTCCACTCCTTATTACTAAACTGTATAATTGTTCCTTACTATAACTTTGGCATTACATTCTAATAATCGTATCTAATTATAATCCTGGCCTATCATAAGAGATAGATTGATATTCCCACACTACCATGGATTATCCCAGTGATTATACCGAGGCTGGCCATGGTAGGGTGAATTTTAAAGGGTATGCTCTTCCCTTTAAAAATCAGGAGTCCTAGTGATGCTGTGATGATAAACAGGAAAATCGTGGTGATACCCAGGAGAATCACAAATGACCTACCCGTGGACACCCCTAAAATACCATGGACCATCCCCACAGTAATAGAAATCCCCGCCATCATGGGATGGAATTTGAAGGGTATTCTTACGCCTCTAAAAATCATAAGCCCCATAGAAGCCGTGATAATAAATAGGAGGAGGGTAGTGATGCCCATATATAATACCAATGGCTTTCCCAGGATGGGAAAATACGCTATTTCACTTAACATTCGGATACCTTTATTAATTACTACCCTTAATTTTCAACGATTATTTTACCAGTCATGGAGGGATGTAATCCACAATGGTAGGGATACTCACCAGCTTCAGTGAAAGTATGGGTAAAATTCTCCCCATTAGCGAGTACTGGACTTGTAAATACACCTGTATCACTTACCACATCGTGATCAGTTTCCCTATTTACCCAGGTTACAGTGGTCCCCACCTTCACGGTCATTTCCTGTGGATTAAATGCGAAATTTTCTATGGTCACCGTATTCGGAGCAGTGGATTCGGTTGTATTCTGCCCATTTTGTGTGCAGCCTGATATAGCCACGATCCCCACTAAGAGTAACACTCCCATTACCAGAAATTTTAAATTCATAGTTTAATTTAAGTCCCCAATTTCTTAATAATTTTGCTATACCTGAAAGCATGGCTCCATGTACCAATAGTAAAAAGAGATGGATAAAAATAAGTCTAACCAAATAAAAAAAAATACTGATTAAAAAAGAATTAAAAGTGAAGATAACGCTTTACTGATTCAATGGGATTTAATCCCCCTCAGGATAGGAACCCTCCTCATCATGCACCTCATCACCAACCAGTGGGGGGTTGAAAACACAGAGTAATCGTAAGTCACTGCCCAGGGCCCTTAGATAGTGCTGGTCATGTTTATCCAGGGCATAGAGCGTACCGGGACGTATGGGATACACCTTCCCATCCCTGATTGTTTCCACTTCCCCTTCACCCTCCACACAGTACACTGCCTCTACGTGGTTTTTATACCATATTCTGGTCTCGGTACCCTTAAAAATCACTGTTTCATGGAAGGAGAAGCCCATGTTATCCTCTTTAAGAAGCAGGCGCCTGCTCACCCAGTTACCGTTAGGTGCGAACACCTCCTGCTTAGTACCGATTACATCATCTATTTTTCTAACTATCATTAAAATGGCTCCTAGTTTGTTTAAAAGAGAATTAAAGGAATCCAGTTAATGGATTCACTTGGAATTCAAAATCTGGTTGATGGATTCCTTCTGATTCAACACTTGATTTATGGATTCCCTCTGATCTAACTTCTGGTTGATGGTGTCCTTTTGATCCAGTTCCTGGTTGATGGACTCCTTCTGGTCGAAGAGCTGATCATGATTTAAGATCTGGTTGATGGATTCCTTTCGATTATAGACCGTGTAGATTGCTTCTTCTACTATGTCCAGTCCTTCCTCCAGGATTTCTTCCTCTATCACCAGGGGCGGGAGGAACTTAACCACATCGGAATCAGCACCGGATAATTCTATTACCAGACCCTGGGAGAAGGCTTCGGCTGATACGTCTCCGCAGAAGCCCTGATCAGGTATCTGTAAACCATATATCATGCCTCTACCCCTCACATCTGTCTCCAGGGAATCGTATTCCCGGGATATATCCATAAGCCTGTCCCGGAGTAACTGTTCCTTTTTACATATCTCCCGGGATAGTTCATCATCTTCCCAGTAGCTCAAGAGGTTCGAGGCTGCGATGAAGGCCAGGTTATTTCCCCGGAAGGTCCCGGAGTGCTGTCCCGGTTTCCACCTGTCCAGCTCTGATTTCATGAGTACCAGTGAAAGCGGCAGTCCACCCCCAATGGACTTAGATAAGGTTATGATATCCGGACTTATCCCGGCCTCTTCGAAGCTGAAGAAGGACCCGGTACGGCCGTTACCCACCTGGATATCATCCACAATGAGTAAGATATCATATTCCCGGCACAGCTTCTCTATCTCCTTAAGCCACTTCTTGGAGGCCACGTTGACTCCTCCTTCTGCCTGTACTGTCTCCAGTATTATGGCCGCCGGGAGGTCCAGTCCACTGCTTTTATCCTCCAGTAACTGTCTCAGGTAACCCGCGGTATCTATATCTTGGCCGAAGTAGCCGTCGAAGGGTACGAATGTCACGTTCGCCCGGTTCGTGAAGGCTTCCTCCCTGTAGAACTCGTTGGCGGTGGCCGACATGGACCCCATGGTCATACCGTGGAAGGCGTTGGTGAAGGCGATGATATTCGACCGTCCCTTGACCATCCTGGCAAGTTTCAAGGCTGTCTCCACTGCGTCGGTACCGGTTGGTCCGCAGAACTGGAACTTGTATTCCATGTGGCGGGGCCCCAGGATGGTGTCGTTGAATTTCTCCATAAACTCTCTCTTGGCGGTGGTTGCTATGTCCAGTCCATGTACCAGTCCATCCTGCTTCAGATACTCAATTAGGGCTTCTGATACCACCGGATTATTATGTCCGTAATTCAGGGTTCCTGCTCCGGCGAAAAAATCTATATATTCATTTCCCTGTTCATCATATAATTTAGAGCCCTTAGCAGTTTTAAATACCGCTGGAAAACTACGTACATAACTCCGCACTTCTGATTCTAATTTATTAAAGGTTTCCATATTATTTTCAAAGGTTTCCATATTATCTTCCCTCTTTATACTCGTTAAGTAACTTTAATGAATCGGTTTCCTGGTTGAACGGTCCGATACGTATAATAAATTCTTCTGGATGGCGGGACTCCTGGAAAACTTCCTTGGTAAAATAACTATCCTCAGTGACCGGTGCACCCAGCTGCCTGGCCAGACTGTTGAAGAGTGATCTGGATGAACTGTTATCAGATGTGACGGTGGTCTCCAGGTAGTTGATATTTCCCAGTTCCTTACGCTTTAAAATATTTAAAAGCATCTCCTGAGCAATCCCCCTGCCCCTCATATGGTCGCGGACTGCGATCTGCCAGATGAAGAGGGTGTCGCTCTGGTGGGGATGGATGTAACCAGAGACAAAACCTACTATATCATCCTTAAACTCGCAAACTGCACTGGTCCTGTTAAAATGAGAGCATACCAGTAAGTAACTGTACACTGAGTTGATTTCAAGTGGTGGGCAGCTTGCAACCAGGAAATAGAGTGATTCACCATCATCTAAGTTGGGCTTTCTGATGGTGATTGATTCAGGTATTTCTTGTTTCGGCTTCGACATAAACGTAAAATTCCTGATAAATTAAAATACATATTAAAACTAAGGTTTTGGTTATATTATGTATGTAGATACTAATAAAAATTACTGAAATAAAATAAAGAATTAAAGAGTTGAAAAAAGAGATTTAAAGGAGTTCATCACGGAGATCGATGGTATCTTTAAGATCAGGTCCAGTGGAGATTATTGTAACTGGAACTCCTGTTTCGCCCTCGATTTCATCTATGAACTTTTTGGTTTCTGGTGCGAGCCTGGAATAATCGGTCACCCTTTCGCACTGGGGATATAACCTGTCCACACAGGTTAGAGCAATCTGGGTAGCGCCGTTTATCATGCATGATTCCCGGGCCAGATCCATATCAAAAAGACCCACTCTACGCCTCCTTCCAGTGACTGTACCGTACTCTTCCAGTCCCATCTTTTCTGCCTCTTCCTCGCTCATCTCTGTTTTAAAGGGTCCTTCTCCTACCCGGGTTATGTAGGATTTGAAGACCACGATTACATCATCCACCCTGGTGGGTCCCACACCCACATCAGCGGCGGCTGTGCTGGCGGTGGTGTCTTTACTGGTAACGAAGGGATAGGTACCATAGTACAGGGAAAGTCCGAAGCCCTGAGATCCTTCTATGAACACGTATTCTTCTTCATCCAGTGCCTGGTTAACCTCGAGTGGCACATCTGTGGTATGACCCTGTAGTTCCTCTATATCCTGGGCCATCTTAGCTACACGGCCCACTCGGTCGGCGTTTCCTGGTCCGCAGCCTGTTCCTGTACTTCCAATTTTCTTGGACAGGTGGGCTGAGGCCTTATCCCGCTCTTTATGTTCTGGTTCGATGATTGAACAGCGGATATCAGCGAAAGTCCTTTCCGCCACATTATATTTGCTTAGATAATCAAGTTCGTGGAGGAAAACCTCCGGATCTACTAAAACACCCGCCCCTATGAGTAGTCTGGCATCCCTGTGCACGAAACCAGATGGTATTAACCTTAAACCATATTTTTCACCGTTAAATTCTACAGAATGCCCTGCATTGGGCCCTACACCTGCTCTTGCTATAATATCGGGTTTATCGTTGTAACAGAGATAGGTGATGCATTTACCTTTTCCTTCATCTCCCCATGCTCCTCCAACAAGTATATTACATGTCATATGATGTTCTCCGAAAATTAAAAGAAAATTTGAAATTTTCTAACCTCTTTTATATATGGTGACCTGTATAAAAACCTTTTTCCATATCACACCCCGGTCAGGTTAGTGGTTCCCCACAAGTCGGAGGAAATATCGGTTTAACCCGGGAAGTATGTGCTCCCTGGAATTTTTTTAAAAATATCCCTAAAATTAGTGGGTTGGTCTATATCAGAGGGAGTAAATCTGGTGAAGTTAGGGTATTTCATGGAAAATTCAATTTCCTTAACCTGCCGATTATTTCTCACCGGATAGTCCATCTAAAATTTTCAGTATCTCTCTATCTCTTAAACTGTAATGAACCCAGACACCCTCTTTTCGATACTTTATAAAACCCGCCTTTTTCAGGATGTTCAAATGGTGGGATACCGTTGGTTGGGGTTTGTCTAGGCATGTGAAGATCTCACAGACACATAGTTCACCATATCTCAATAGATGGATGATCTTAAGCCGGGTGGGATCGGCCAGTGCCTTGAGGCAATCGGCATCTTCCTGTAGTACCATATCATCTGGAATTTTTGATGTGATCCTCTCCAGATTCTTTACCTGTTCTTGATCAAGTGTGCAGCTATCCTTAGTTTCACCTGACTTCATAGGTGATGCTATAGTAAATAATATATTTAAATATATGGATATATTCCTGTGGTGAACACATGAAAGTAGTGATAGTTACCGACGGGCCCTACGGGGACCGAGCGTATGAAACAATAAAAAAGGAATTTGAAACCAGATTCATAGAACTCCCACATCCTACATCTACATTTATAGAGGAACTAGAAATTCCAAAAACAGATATGGAGATAATAGAAGGAGCAAATATACTCATAACCTACACCACCCACCCGGACATCACCACCATTTTAATAGAAAGATTCCACGATGAAGTGGACTGGGTGATAGTCGCCGCCTGGAAGGGCGAAGGGTTTAAAAACCAGTTTAAATCCTATAGTAACGTTATTTTTCCCAATATAATGTGCGAACTTGAAGAAACTGGCGATCCTACCTTTGATGAATTCGTATCCCATATAGGTAAACCTGAAGTAGAAGTAGAAATAGAAAAAGGTAAAATAAAGGAGATTAATGTGGTAAGATGCGCCCCCTGCGGTTCAACAACCTTTGTGGCCGATTTTTTAAAGGAAAAATATGGGGACCAGGAGGCAGACCTGGAAGACCTGCCCCGGGAAGCCGGGCTGAGATTACAGAACTACCCCTGCCGGGCGACCAAGATAAGACTCTTTGCCCCTGAATCTGAAAAAGATGAAGCACCCATTCTTCATAGGGATGCCTTCCAGGAAGCGATTGAAGATAAAAAAGCCGATATAAAAGTCAAAAAAGAAAATTAAAGTGTTTCCGGGTCCTGTTCGGCTATGCAGAAGCCGCATACTGCCCGGGGATTGTCCTTCTGCCCCTCCTTAACCGGGCAGAAGTAAGTTTTACCATCTACTTTAACTTCGAAGCCACCGGGAAAGGGTGTTCCCACGGGGTGTATGGGTTCATCACGGACGAAGGTGGTATAGAGGGATATCACCCGGTAGATCCGGAAAAATGCGGGGCTAAAATCATCCTCCCCCTTCCGCTCCTCTTCCTGGGTTGCGAGTAACGAGATGGCCTCCTTTACCTCTTCTATATCCAGTTTTTCATCACGTTTTAACTGATATTCCTTTACTTCCCTGATCCTGGTGATGAAACCCCGGGTGTAGGCTTCTATGAATTCCTCCCTATAACCAATCTGCACATACTGGAAATCTTTGATCATGAAAGCACTCGCCTGCATTATATCCTGGATGGAGATGGATTTGGCTTCCCTTTTAAGCACTTCCAGGAGGTCGGTACGGGTTAACTCTTTAGAGGAAAATATATCCCTTATCTGATTTATACTGGTCAAAATCTCATCTCCTGTAGACTAATTTATATCTCATATACCCATGGCTGTGAAGTCCTATACAATGGTGGACACCAGGTCTTGGCAGTCCTGGGCTAAGTTCTCTGCGCTGTCCCGGATGGTTTTGATGGTGACGTTACCACTCTGGAACGATGCTACCTGGGCCTTTAGTGAGTCTGTATTCTCCTGTACCACGTCATCGGTACCCGTGGTCCCAAAAACCCCTAATTTAACGTTTTCAGGTACTTTTAAGTTTTTCAGGTAGCCATCTATGGAGCTGCTCACTTTCCCGAAGTACATGGGTCCTCCAGTGATTATTATATCATAATCTGAAGTGGTCTTAGCCGCACTGTTCCTCACACCGGCGAGGGTGACGTTGTACCCCTTGGATTTCAGGTCGTTTGCAATTTCAGTGGCTGCCTTCTTGGCTGCCCCTGTTACACCAGGACTGTAGACGACCAGTGCATTTCCCACTGGCGCCCCATTTGGTGTTAGTGTTTCGGCTCCGGTGGCTGTGTAACTCGCGAGATCAAGCTGTAAAGTGACCACGCTTATGATCAGGAATAGTATGATCAGGCCGATAACTATTCCTATGATGCTTAATATGTCCATTGGACCCCTCCTATCAGTATTTTTTTTAGTATTCCACGTACTGATTAATTCCAGGTCGTACTTACAATTATCTATTCCACGTAGACCTCTACCTTTTCCTGCTTTTCTTCGTCTACTACATCAACGATTTTACCTTCTGCACCGTTTTTAACTGCCTCAACAATTTCTTTGAAGTCTATATCATCCAGGCCAGAATCTTTTAGGTCTTTATCGAATTTTTTGGCCAGGTTGTATCCCACTGCAACAAAAGCCATAGGTATATTCACATTTACCTTTGGTTTACCATTCATGTCCGTTACCCGAACTTTTAACCATTTAGCTTTCTTTTGAGGTACAGCTACCTCTTCATTTCCTTCTAAAGCATCCAGTAACTCCATTGCTTCAGCAGTACTGAGTTTTCCTTCTTCAACCATTTCTAAAATTTTCATTCTTTCTTCTGATACATCTTTTGACATTTCAATACACTCCCATAATATTTTAAACATTCTTTACCCTTTAAGAAGCTTTAAAACTTCTTCTTTACTAATTTCTCCTTCTTTAAGTTTTTCTAAAATCTCCTTTTGATTGACTGTTGATTTTTTAACTGTGTGTCCCAGATCAGAGATGACATCATCCAGTTTATTCCTTACAGTGGGATAGGATATCCCTAACTCTTTTTCTATTTCTTTGATGTTACCCCTGTTTTTTATGAACACCTCAACGAAGTATTTCTGCTGCTCATTTAACCTGCAAAACTTGCAGAGATCGAATTGACCCTGGATAACTATTCCACACTTGTTACACTGTATCTTGGTGACTTTGATCTCTCCGTTGCATAAGGGACACTTTCCTGGTACTTCACGATTCAACTTCTCACCTCACATAATAACTTACGATCTTCAACATATCCTATGTCTACTTTAATATAATTAAGTTATAATATATAAATATATTGAATTTTTCAATATTTACTTCAATATAATTAAAACCAACATTAAAAAAATTAATTTCACCGAAAAATTAGAAAAAATATTATGGTAAAAAAGGATGCAACTATGATAAAATAAGCATCTACACCGTTAAACAGATAATTTATTAATTTAAAGGGGGATCATACCATTGCAAAATAGGCCGCCTATGATGAACGCTGCGACTATTACTATAACTGTTCCCAGTACTATATTTTCACACGACCCACTTATATTCCTCCTTAGTAATTTTTTTGTCTATTATTTCTCGTCTTCCACCTTTATCATACTCACGATGAGCTCTGAGTGTTGATTTAGACGGTCCTGGTCTTCTTCCTGAAATGTTCGGAGGTGTTATCGTACCTCACCAGGAAGTACTCGGTGAACTCGTTCTGGAAAAATTAATTAACCATTATTGCATATAACCTAAAACGGAAATGATATATTATTTTTAGAGGAGATGGGATTAAATGAGTTATAAAGAACAGGCAGAGATTTTTAAAACTACCTTCGGCTTAAAATATGAGCCTATGGCTATTTCTTTTACAAACGACGAAGTTGCAAGTGGCCGGTACGAGAAAACATCCATATGTAAGGCCATGAAACTGGCAAGTCAGGGGGAAAGCTTCATAATCGACCAGGAAGTTTCCATATGTCCGGGGGGCAGTCAGTTCTGTGGTTTCAATGAGCCACATTCCGGGCCTAAAAAGAGGAGGGTGCAGAATTTCCTAACCAAGGGCGAGAAGCTCACCAGTTCCATAGTCACCTTCGAGAGGATGACCAAAACCGGAGTCCCCTTCGCCACTGACCTGGCAGATAAAATAGTGATAACACCCCTGGAAAAGGCAGAGATACGCCCCGACATGATCCTGTTTCTAGCTAACGCCGAGCAAGTATGCCGTCTTATAACACTAGACACCTACTGGGATGGTTTATCACCAAAGCAGCAGCTTACAGGTGCACTCTGCTACTCTGCCATCGTCCACACCATAATGAGTGGAAACACCAATATCACCATGGGAGACTGGACAGCCAGGAGCCACCAGGGATTTAATAAAGACGTCATATTCTTCTCCTTGCCATATGAACGCGTACATAACCTGATAGCAGCTATCCCCTATTGTTCAGCCGGGGATGCTGAGGCAGTTATACCTGAGGAGTTCCGGTCGGATTAAACTAGGGTCAGACAATTTAAAGTGGGGGTGTATTGATGTGGATATAAGAGAAGTAGTTAAAGATTCATTAAGTTATCCGCTTACTAATTGGAAGAGTTTTCTGATTTTAGGTGTTATATTAACAATTGCAAATTTACTCATGTTGGTATTTACAAATTCATTTGCAGAAAGTTTGTCTTTACGTCCTGATTATAGATTGTTATCCATTGTGTGGATTGCATATTTTGTAGCAGATATTTTGTTCCTGGGATATCTGATAAAAATCTTTAAATCAACAGTGGACAGTGAAAATGTACTCCCTAAATTTAATGGCTGGTTAAATATAATTGTCGATGGTTTTAAAGGCATTATAATTGTTATCGTTTATTATATCATCCCATTTTACATCTTATTCGCTTTAGTATTAATTTTAACAAGAGGGTTCAACTCAAATGACATTTTAGAACTTTTTGATTTAATTAATACCCTATATACAATTGTAATTATTCCAGTAATAGCATTGGCACTGGCAAATATGGCATTTGATGAAAGATTATTATCTGCTTTCAGTTTTGGTGAAATCCTGGATGATATGCGTGAGATAGGTTGGAGTAATCTTTTAGCATTATATTTGCTGTTTGGGATCATTTATTTAATCATTGGTTACCTCCCCCTCGGTTATCTTTTAGGCTGGATCAGTCCCTTCCTTGTAACTATTATAAAATCCATGATCATTATCCCTTACCTGTACATCTTCGCAACCAGAGCAGTTTCACTGATTTACAGGTCGTCAGTGGTAGACACTTAAGGTTTTTCACGGAACGTCCCAGCAAGACCAACTAGAAGCAGGAGGATTGCAAGTAGCACCACATTTAAAGGTGTCCCAGTCTTTTGCATAGGGATCACGTTAGGTTCTGGTGGGTTAGGAGGAGTTGGAGGAGTTGGTTGTCCGTTTACGATGTTAACGTTCACCAGGTCAGAGTCGACTATTTGAGCGTTGATCAAATTCCCATTTAACACATTGGAATTGGTAATATTTGAATTTACTATGTTACCATTCACAATATTGGCATCTATAATAATTGAGTTCACTATATAAGCATTGACAATATTAGCATACATTATAGTTGAATTGATTATAATAGAATTTATAATATTTGAATCTATGTATACTGAGTTAATTATAGTTGAATTATATTGTCTTGAGTTGATTATAACTGCATTAACTGGATTTGTATTCCTCAAAATAGCATTTGCTATGGTAGAGTTGACCGGGTTGACATTGAAGAAATCAACATTTAATATATCCGAGTTAACGATATTAGAACCAATAATATTGGCATTAATTATACTGGAGTTGGTGGCACTTGACTCTGCGATATTAGTGTTAATTATACTCGAAAAAATGGATGTTACAACGGCCAAGTTTCCGTTTATAACTGTTGACGAATTTATACCTGATAGAACAACATTAGCATTGATTACCGATGAATTAATCAGATTTGAATCTACTAAATTAGTATTTATGGCTTCTGAATCTTCTGTTGTTGAATTTATTGTTTCACCAGGCTTAACAGTGTCCTGGACGTTCTCATTTTCCAGATTAACATTCACCAGATCTGAGTCCGTCACCCCAGAATTTACTAAATTACCGTTTACAACGTTTGAATTTCCTACAGAAGAATTTTGAGCAGTTATTGGTGAAAAACTTAGAAGTAGCATGATGAGTAAAAGCGTAGCAGAAAGAATTTTAACCGAAGACAAAAAATACCCCCTATTTAACTATTATCCATCTTTTTAACATCAAATAAGTTACAAAAGCCGAATAATCCGAATGCCTAAAAGTAACTATTAATATATCTGTCAATTTTATTATATCAATTTATGGACTGGTAACTGTAGAATATTACCATTTTTTTTGAAATCGTAATTTTCATTGGGGTAATTAAAATTATTTTACTTCGCTAAACTGTACTATAACGAAGAATAAAAATTTTGTACCATTTTTACTCGAAAAATCGAGCAAGTACTTATAAACTATTACTCGAAAAATCGAGCAAGTACTTATATAAGGTTACTCATAAATTAGAGTGAAAGTAAAATCATGAGTCCCAGTAAAGAAGATCTTTTAGATTACATACAGGTAAGGCTAGACGAAGGCCCAATATCCGCCAAAAATAAAATTTACAAAAGAGAAACCAAGCTTAAACGTAGAAGTGCATTTTTTAAGCTTAAAAAATATATTGATAAATTTTTAGATGGCACTAGCGAAGAACGATTTATTATAATGCCTGGGCTACGGGGGGTTGGAAAAACAACCCTTCTTTTTCAGTTGTATGATTATTTAAACCATGAAAAAGAAATTAAAAGCGATGACATTCTCTATTTTACTACAGATCATCTAAAAGATTATTTAGATGGTAGGATTAGCGAGGTTATAGACTCTTTTATCAGTGAAATTCATGATAAAACACCTGTTACTCTGGATAAAAATCTGTTTATCTTAATAGATGAGGCCCAATATGATAAAAACTGGTCACTTTCAGGTAAAATATTTTATGACCAAAGTTATAAAATTTTCATGATATTTACAGGTTCATCAGCGTTAGATTTTGAAATAAATGTTGATGCTGTACGTAGAACAAAAAAGGAACCTATTTTTCCACTGAGCTTCAGTGAATATTTAATTTTAAAATACGGAATATATCCACCCAAAGGTATGTCCACAAGCATTAGGGAACTCATCTTCAATGGTGAAGTAGATGTAGCTTACAGAAAAGAAGTCGATCTTACAAGAAAATTGTTAAAAATTGAAAAACCAATTGAAAAGGAATGGAAAAATTATCTGTGTTGTGGCGGATTTCCTTATGGAATAAACCTAGAAAATAAAGAGACTTGTAAACAGACAGCCCAAATGTTAGATCGGGTAATTGAAAAAGATGTATCTCATTTTAGGTCTTTTAGATCCGGCACAAGAAGCTCTATCCTTAAAATTTTAAAGTTTCTAGCACTACAAAAACCAGGAGAATTATCAGAAAGTAAATTAGCAAAAAATCTTGAAATCTCCTCCTCCACTGTAAACGACATACTATATATCCTCGAAAAGACCCACCTCATATTCCATGTAGAGCCATACTCAAAAAGCGCAGGTAAGTCAATAAGGAAAGCCTGGAAGTATTATTTTTTATCTCCATCAATAAAAGTGAGCATACTCCACGAATTAGGTAAATATAATCCGAAAAGTCGGGAATATCTAGGGGTTCTTGCAGAAAATATGGTTGCTTCCTACCTTTTCAGGAGTCAAAAAACAATGCACATGCCCTATGGAATATTTTTTTCTCCTGATAGTGGAGGTGTTGATTTTCTACTAAGTGGTATTGAAGGAGAAGTAATTCCCATTGAAGTGGGAATAGGAAAAAAGGATACAAAACAGATAAAAAGGGCAATGAAAAAATATGGTTCGAAATATGGTATAGTGATATCAAATACAAAAAGGAGAATAACCAGGGAAGAATCCGTGATCTACATCCCTGTAACCACTTTTTCTTTTCTCTAAAACTAAAAAAATAGATAGTAGGCTAGGGTATTAAACCCCAGCCCCACCAGTAAGGGAACTGGCGTCCATATCGAGCATCATCGGTTTAGGCAGTTCTAATCCAATGGTTTCCTTGATAACATCTTCCACGGTTTCAACCAGTATGAACTCTAATTCACTGGTCACATCCTCTGGGATGTCATCTAAATCTTTTTCATTGTCCTTGGGTAGGATAACTCGTTTTATCCCGGCGCGGTGTGCGGCGATGACCTTTTCTTTTATTCCTCCCACTGGTAAGACTGCTCCCCTGAGGGATATTTCCCCGGTCATGGCCAGTTTGGGGTCCACTTCTCGGTTGGTCACCAGTGAAGCTATGGTGGTTAAAAGAGCTACCCCGGCAGATGGTCCGTCCTTGGGTATGGCCCCGGAGGGGACGTGTATGTGTAAGTCTTTTTTATCGAACTCCACCCGTTTGAGGCTGAGCGCCAGTCTGGATCTGATTAAGCTCTCTGAGATCTTGGCTGATTCCTTCATCACCTCACCTAACTGTCCGGTGAGGGTTAACTTACCTGTCCCGGGCATGAAGGCGCCTTCGATGAAGAGTATATCTCCACCTACCGGTGTCCAGGCCAGGCCAGTGACTACTCCTGGTGGGTTCTCTTTACCTGCCTGGCTTAGCTGGGTGAGTTCATGGCCCAGTAAATCATAGAGCATGTCTTCATGGACTGTGTAGGGTAATTCCACCTTACCTAGAACGATCTTCTCTGAGGCCACCCTGGCGACGGCGGATAACTGTCTTTTAAGTCCTCGGACACCTGCTTCCCGTGTGTACTTTTCGATGATAGTTTGGATGGCCTGATCATCGATCTGTAACTGTTCCTCGGTGAGTCCATGGTCTTCCAGGACTTCTCCCATGAGGTGTCTCTTGGCGATTATGAACTTCTCGTGGCTGGTGTAACTACCTATCTCAATGGTTTCCATACGGTCCCTTAGTGGTCCGGGAATGGTCCGTAATGAGTTGGCAGTAGCTATGAAGAACACATCAGATAAGTCGTAGGGTACTTCTAAGTAGTGGTCGCTGAAGGTATGGTTCTGTTCCGGGTCCAGTACTTCCAGGAGGGCGCTGGCCGGGTCGCCGCTGTAGGAAGCCATGAGTTTATCCACCTCATCCAGGATAAATACCGGGTTTCTGGTACCGGCCCGTCTCATACCCTGTATGATCCTACCAGGTAGGGCCCCTACATAGGTTCTCCTGTGTCCCCTGATCTCTGCCTCGTCTTTAACACCACCCAGGCTGATCCTAACGTATTCTCTGCCTAATGCTTCGGCTATGCTTTTTCCCAGGCTGGTCTTACCCGTTCCTGGGGGTCCGGCTAAGAGCAGTATGGATCCCTGTTTGTTCTGTTTGAGTTTCATCACGGTGAGGTGCTGGATTATCCTGTCTTTTACTTTGTCCAGGCCGTAGTGCTGTTCCTCCAAGACCTTCCGGGCGGCCTCTATGTCTATGTCTTTGATCTCAGATTTACCCCATGGTAAATCGACCAGGAGGTCCAGGTAATTTCTGATGATGTTTTCCTCTGAGCTGTGGGCTCCCTGCCTGTCGAGTTTGCTCACTTCGTCCAGGGCCACCTGCTTTACATCGTCGGGCATGCCGGCTTCTTCGATTAATTCCCGGTAATCCTTTCTGCCCCCGGGTCTTCCTTCTGTATCGTCCAGTTCTTCCTGTATGGCCTTGAGCTGTTCCTTGAGCATGGCTTCCCTGTGTTTTTTGTTCATTTCATCGTTGAACTTGGCGGCCAGTTCCATCTGGAACTGGATGTTCTCCTTCTGGTCGATGAGCATATCCAGAAACTTCATGCTCTTTACCTTTAGGGAGCGTATCTCCAGGAATTCCTGTTTCTCTGGGGTGGTGAGTCTCATATAGGGGAAGATGTAGCCGGTGATCTGGGTGATGTCTTCTAACTGGTTCACGTTATCCACGTAGGCTTTGGAGCCTTTGAAGTTTTCACTTATCTCCTTTACCAGATAGCGGATATGTCCCCGTATTTCTTCCTTCTCTTCTTCCTTGAGGTCGTCTATATCTGGTTGTAACTCGTAAGTGGCCCGGTAATCACCTTCTTCAGGTATGAATTCCTTTATCGCTGCTCTTTCTATTATCTTAAGTTTCAGCTGGAAGAAGTCCTTCATTTCCCGGGCATCTTCAACTTTTATCAGGGCCCCTACTTTATAAAGGTCGGAATCTACGTACAGTCCCCTGAGATTATCTTCTTTAACCCCCAGGGCTATTCCGTAAAAATCGTCGCGTGAAACCCGGTTGTAGATTTCCCGGCCGATTTTTTTGTTGATCTTTAGGTTCATATCAGTTTCATGTATATACACCGTGTTGGGTATTATTACCACTGATAATTCTTGATTAAGTTCTCTCTCGTTCATAATATCACGGTTCAGGCTCATTGGGCCGTTTGGTTATATTCCTGGCCTGGGCCATTGAATTTAATTTTTTTTATTTCTTTGATTGAATTATTAATCGATTATTCCCTTTTGGTTTTTCATCAATTTTATGGCATTTAATAAAAAGGCAGCCAAATAAAAAGTCGATTTTTTCTTTATGATGTATTAAAGCGTCTTCATTGAATGTGTAGTAAATATGATTTCCATGTTTGGTAGAGTCGAGGATCCTGGCAGTTTTTAATATTTTGAGATGTTGTGAAGCAGCTGGTTGGGTTAAACCCATCATCCTTGCCATTTCTGTTACACTGATTTGTTCAACTTCGCCTGATGCTAATCTGTATACTATAAGTAGTCGGTTTACGTTTCCCAGCGCTTTAAATAGTTCTTCTAGTTCACATGATAGGTCTGTGCATTTGCTGGAGTTGATCCTCAACATGTACCATAAGTATATAAGTATATGCTTATATACTTTTCTATTTTTTTAGTATTAAAAATTATTAAAAAATTAATAATATCAAAATTTCTAAAAATGGAAATTTGAACAATCGATTTAACCATCGGGTGAAATTAAAGCCTAATGTTTCCCTGATTATTTAGTAATAAAAATATGTAAAAAAATATTAAAATATTTTTCTACTAAAAAAGGGAGTGATCAAATTTAGATAAACAACCCAAATTTCATTTATGGGCAAAATAAAAGGTCAACTTCCCATCCTGAATACTATCTAACCGGGCGAATCCCACCCGTTCGAGCTGGACTATGTCATCGACACTAAGAACATCTGAAGAAGGTTCTATATAACCATACAAAGTCTCAGCGTCGGGCATAACCAGACCCACCCGGTTATTGGATTCTGACGGAACCCAATGAACAATTCTTGCACCTTCTTTCCGGGCTTCCTCCAATGAAGAGCTGTGATAAGTGATCTCTTCACCCATAAAGATGTTTACAGCATCCATCAGTCTTAAAACTTTATTCTGGTTGTCTTCAATATCTTTTTTATCGAGATAAATCTCACCATCAAATGGAATCTCCCTGTAGCCTCGATCCGGGAAGTCAGGGTGTTTAACTCGCTTAACTGTTCCCTTCAGAGAGTCGGGTAAGTCTTTAATTACCACTTTTTCCGGGTTGAAAACTGCAAAATAACGGTTGGAGGATTCTTCCAGTAAGTTTCGGTTCAAACCGTAGATCTTCTTCCAGCTTACAGTTGAATCAGCGATTTTCACACCAATTTCTAGCATCAACTCACGAATTGCTTCCTGCATAATCCCTCTGCGGGCGATGGCCCTGATGGTGCCCAGTCGAGGGTCGTCCCAGCCAGTGTAAAGTCCGTCCTCTATCCCTGCCCGGGCCTTGGAGGTGCTCAGGGCTATATTCTCCATTTTAAGCCGGCCGTAATGTATGAACTTAGGAACATCCCATCCAAAGTGGTTGTAGAGGTACTTCTGTTTTTCACTGTTGGCCAGATGGTCTTTACCACGGAGCACATGAGTTACACCCAGGAGGTGATCATCCACGGCCACGGCGAAGTTCATCATGGGATAAACCCGGAACTTAGTCCCTATACGGGGGTGCTCCGCATCCACAATGCGCATGGCCACCCAATCCCTTATGGCCGGATTTTTATGCTCTAGATCTGTTTTCACCCTTAACACGGCCGTTCCCTCAGCCATCTCAGGCATCCCCTCCCAGCGTTCCAGATTATCTTCTACAGACATATCCCGGCAGGAACAGGCCTGTGAGGCGTCTTTTAACTTCTTAAACTCTTCCCCTGGACAGGTGCACATGTAAGCCTCGCCTAACTCTATCAATTTACGAGCATATTCATGGTAGATCTCTATCCTGTCGCTCTGGATGTATTCTTCCTGCCACTGGACACCCAGCCATTTCAGGTCCTCCGGGATCATCTGGTAGGCATCCGGGTCCACCCTACGGGGGTCGGTGTCTTCCACCCTTAAAATCAGTTTCCCCCCGTAGCGGTTCATGTATTCCTGGTTTAAAATGGCTGCCCTGGCGTGTCCTATGTGCAGGGGTCCACTGGGGTTGGGGGCGAACCTTAACACCACCTTACCATCCACATTAGGTAGATCGGCCAGTCCTCCCTTTTCCTGTTTCTTTTTCTTCTGTGTTTCCTGTACACCAAGTTTTTCCAGTTCCAGTTTCTGTTCATCCAGAGATAGGGAGTTAACCTCTTCGGTTATCTTACTTGTTAACTCCACTATTTCCTTGGAGTCCTTACGTAGTTCAGGGTGGGATCCCATAACTACTCCGACTACAGCCCCACTCTGGGCGCTGCCCTTATGTTTAACCGCATTCAGGAGGGCGTACTTGTAAATGAGTTTTTCTGTATCATCCATAAAAATCAACTAATGAAGGGGGATAAAAAAATTTTTAATTAATGAGGATAATTTTTAAATTTCAATTAATAAACACTAATTTTTCCTCTGCAGCATGAAATCTGCCAGATCGTAGAGTGCTTCTTTTGCCGGCGAGTCATCCAGCACATCCAGGAGATCCTTGGCCCTGTTTACATTATCTAAGGCTATGTCCCGGGTATAGTCAATGGAGCCGTATTTATTAAATATATCAATGGCTCTTTGGGTATTAGACTCATCTCCACTTTTTAATATGGATATCAATTCTTCCTTGTCTTCAGGGGATGCAGCAGATAGGGTGTGGACTACCATGAGGGTCATCTTACCCTCTACTATGTCGCTTCCCACTGGTTTGCCCAGCTCTTCTTCATCGCTTACCACGTCCAAGTAGTCGTCCTGGATCTGGAAGGCCATACCTATGAGTTCACCGTACTGGGAGAGTGCCTCAACCTGTTCTGCAGTGCCACCCCCGAGTATTGCGCCTGATTTAGTGGCAGCAGCTATTAGGGCAGCTGTTTTTTTGTAGATCATGTTCAGGTACTCTGACTCACCCACATCGAATTTTTCCTCAAATGACATGTCACAGGCCTGTCCTTCACATATCTTTATACAGGCATCTACCACGGTGTTTAAAGCCTTTATCACCCTGCTTGGGGGTACGTCATCTACTTGGGTTTGGGCTACCAGTTCAAATGCCAGGGAAAATAGTATATCACCGGCGAGGATGGCCATGGGCTCACCCCACAGGGTGTGTACGGATGGTTTTCCCCTCCTCATCTCATCTTCATCCATGATGTCGTCATGGATGAGGCTGAAAGTATGGATCAGCTCCACAGCCGCTGCTGTTTTATATGCCCCTTCTATATTACCACCCACTGCTTCAGCGGTTAAAAGGACCAGTGCCGGTCTTATCTTCTTACCACCCGCTTTTATCAGGTGTTTTGATGCATCATAAAGATTTTCAGGGTCAACGGTATCTAATGCATTCTCTATTTCCCGGTCGACTCCTGTAGAATATTTTTTTAGTACGTCTAATATTTCCAAGCCATCTCCTCCTGAGTTTATAATCCTCCATTAAAGACCTGCGCCTGTCCATTACGCAGTAAGTGAACGTTATTTCCCATCTTGTATCCTTCTTCCTCCGCGAGTTCAGTGTAGGCTGCGAGCATCTCCAGATCTCCATGGGAGGGTATTATGTGCTCTGGGTTGAGCATCCGGATGTAGTCCCGGTGATCTTCCCTTCCAGCATGTCCAGATACATGTATGTTAGGATATATTCTAGCTCCACTGGATTTAAGCCTTTTCTCCATGACATTCCTGTTGGCGATGTTCATGGGACTGGGTATGATTGGTGCAGATATCAAAATGTTATCTCCCCTCCTCACCTGGAAGTTGGTTTTGTTGTTGGCTATCCTGGGAAGTAATGCATCCACCTCTCCCTGGTGTCCGGTGGTCACCAGGAGGTAGTCCTCCCTCTTCTCTTCAGCATGGGCTAAAGCCCGGTTAACTGCCTTGGGGCTGCCGTAGATACTGGCTGTGGCCGGCAGGTCTAAGATTCCCAGATTCTCGGCTATGCTTCCGAAGCGCTCCATGGATCTACCGAGTAGCAGGATCTGCCTGTCACTTGTGTCTGCTATGTTACAGATGGCCTGGATACGTTCTATGTGGGATGAAAATGTGGTGATTAACATTCCATCCTTCTCGGCGAGTAAGGGTTCCATTATATCCTGGAGGTTCAGTCGGGCCACCTTCTCTGAGTGGGTTTTTACTTCCTGTTTCTCGGTCATACGGGTGGTTTCCACGATTAAAGCCAGCACACCCTGTCGTCCCAGCTCCCTCAACCTCTTATAATCTGGTGGTGGAGAGAGCATCTGGTGGTTGTCAAATTTAAAGTCGTTGGCATACATGATTATCCCCTCAGATGTGTGCAGTGCGGCGTTTACTGTTTGGGGTAAACTGTGGGTGGTGTGCACGAATTCCAGTGTTATATCCGGGGATAACTGTATCTTCTCCCCTGGGTTTAAGACCTGTAAGGGGTTGTTCACGTTGAACTTCTTTTCCTGTTTAATGGTTCTCTCTATGAGTCCCATGGTATAGGGTGTTCCAATTAATGGTGCCTCGTAGCGGTGGGCTAGTTTTCCAACTGCCCCGATATGGTCTAAGTGGCCGTGGGTGAATACTATGGCCCTTACCTTCCCATCTACTTCCTTCATCAGGGTGTCGTCGGGTATAATTCCCCTTTCAATCAGGTCCAGGCTGTGCATCCGGGCCATGTCTGTATCTTCGTGTATATGCACCCGGTCGAGGTGGATACCCATATCGAATATTACCACGTCTTCTCCTATCTTCACGGCGGACATGTTCTTTCCCACTTCTTCGTATCCGCCTATGGCTATTACTTCTACGCTCATTATAGTGATCTCCTGGCATATTTACTGGTTTCTATGCCCCTTTCCTGGAGCCAGTCTTTTGTTTTTCCCTGTATAACCAGGTCTATGTTTTTAAGTTCTGTGAGGTTGGATGCCCCTACCAGGTACATGGCTACTTTAAGTTCTTCTATAAACTTCTCCAGCCGGGCAACCACTGCTTCCGGTCCCTGGTAGGCTTCCTTTAAAAGTGGCAGGGCTATGCCTGCTGCATCAGCTCCCAGGGCTATTGCCTTGGCCATGTCCAGGCCAGTTCTTATTCCCCCTGAGGATAGTATTGGTATCTTAACAGATTCGGATACTTCCACAGTGCTTACCGTGGTGGGTATACCCCAATCCCAGAAGAGGTCTCCCAGGGAGCGGTCCTTGGACCGGTAGGTTTCCACTGCAGCCCAGCTTGTTCCACCGGCACCGGCAATATCGATGGCAGCTACTCCTGCCTTTTCCAGGGCTACTGCGTCTTCTCTTTTTATACCGGCTCCTGTTTCTTTTGCTATGACTGGTATATCCAGTGTTTCTGTTGCCTTTTTTATATTTTCTAGGTAAGTTTTTGAATCCACATCCCCTTCGGGTTGTATCGCTTCCTGTAGGGGGTTCAGGTGGATGGCCATGGCATCCAGGTCCATCATATTTGCAGCTTTCTCTGCAAATTCAACCTGGGGTGCTCCTATATTACCTATTACAAGTGTGGATGGGGCTTCATCCCGTATAACTGTGTAGGTTGGTTCGAGTTCGGGATTTTCCACTGCTGCGCGTTGGCTTCCCATTCCCATTCCTATCTTAAGTTCTTCGGCTGCTTTGGCCAGGGCCTGGTTTATGGCCTGGGATGCAGGGTGGCCCCCGGTTATACCGGTTATTATGATTGGTGCCCCTAGTTTTTTTCCTAAAAATTCTGTCTCGAGGCTGATCTCTTCCTTGTCTATCTGGGGAAGAGCTTTGTGAATTAATTCTACATCACCAAAACCTGTCTTTTTCTGTCTGTACTCTACATCTTTTTCCATGCAGAGGTTCAGGTGTTGTAGTTTTCTATCAGAAATCATGATTTTGTACCTTCTAAAATTTTGTTTTTAAACCTGTAATTCGATAAATTTAAGGTTTTTATGGTTTTTCCGGTTATTTTTTTCCGGATAATATTTTTATCTTTTAATGGTGGTCCCTGTTACTTTTTCACCGTTCAGGGCCTTTTTTATATTGCCTGTTTTGTTGGCGTTTATTATTTCAGATTCTATTTCTAGGTCCAGAAGACCTAGTAGTTCGCTTACTTTTCCACCCATTCCCCCGGTGACATCTATGTTTGTTTCTTCTCCTGTTTCTATCTGTTCCAGGGAAGATACTGTTTCAATTAATTGGGCATCAGGGTATTTTTTTGGGTTTTTATCGTATATTCCATCTACATCTGTTGCCAGGATCACCCTTTCTGGTTTAAGGTTCTCTGCCAGATATTTGACTATCTGATCTCCGGAGAGCACCGCCATCTCTATGGATTCATCTGCATCTAAAACCACATCCCCATATATTACCGGGACGAAGCCCAGTTCCAGATATCTTCTGATCAGGGTTAAATCTGCTGATTTAATCCGTTTATTTTTGGTTAATATAAATGATGATGGCTGTATGGATACAGATAGAGTTCCGTGCATCCTTAAATATTCACTGACTATTCCGTTTAACTCCTTCACCGCGTGTTGGGTCAGGGAAAATCCCAGCATTTTCTTTTTTAAATCTAGGTTATCCTGGATTTCATCTCCTATGGCGTATTTTTTTGCCAGGGGATGGCCAAAGGAACCTGCACCATGGACTACTATCAGTTTCTGGTGGGTTGATTCTGCCACCTCCCGGGTTATCCTCTTTAAATTCTCGTGATTTATGGTGGGTTTATCCGCTTCTTTTCGGGTTATTACACTCCCACCAAGCTTTAAGATTATCAATTTGATGATCCCCCTAATATTGGATTTATTTTCCAGATTATGATTCTTTATTTCCAGATAATGATTCTTGTCTTTTCAGATTATGATTATTTCCAGATTATGATTCTCTCTTTCCATACAATTTTTAATTCTAAATGCTTTAATCTGGAATTTATTCAATTACGTTACAAGTTACTCCTTCATGTCGTAACTTAACAGGGAAGGCTTGTTCTTCCTTTCGAAGTTCATTTATTACTTCATCCATTTTATCGGGGCAGTAAGCTATTATACTACCACCTCCCCCTGCACCGGTTATCTTGGAACCCAGGGCTCCTTTCTGCCTGGCCAGGTACACCATACGGGAGAGTGCCGGTGTGTTAACCCCCAGGGCATCCAGAAGGCCGTGGTTAATATTCATGAGTTCTCCGAGCTTCTTTTCATCTTTTTCCAGAAGGGCATTTCGTGCTTCCTCTGTTACTTCTTGAATGGACTCGAATATGGGATTTATGACGGATGGGTAGGATTCCTTTTTGAGGCGTACAGTTTCAACCAGTTCTCCGGTGTTACCCTGTCTTCTGGTGTGGCCTATTACCAGGGGCAGGTCCCAGTCTATGGGCAGCCTGACTATTTCCTGGGCGTCCGGGGAAAGGTAGATCACCCCTCCATAGGTACTTAGGGTGGTGTCTATGGGGCTTGCCGCGCCCTGAACTTCAAGTTCTACTAGATGGGCCAGTGATGCGATTGCCTTTGGTTTAAGGTTTAATTGGTAATATTTAGAGGCTGCCGCCAGTGTGGCAACTGTAACTGCGGCTGATGATCCCAGTCCAGATGCTACCGGCATCTCTATATCCACTGTTACATCTAAACCAGTGCCTGGTTCTGTTCTGTGATCGACTGCTTTGAGTGCCTTTAAAACATATTTTAAGAGGCCTATCTCAATCTGGTAGCCTTGAGTGTTTATGGTTTCATTTTCCAGGTTCAAATATCCGTCAACTCCCAGTCCGGATATTTCTGCGTGTATTATTGAATCGGTCCTTTCCGTTAAAGTTACATGGGCTAATCTATCCACTGCAACTGCAATAGCTGGTTTTCCATGAACTACCGCGTGTTCACCGAATAAAATTACTTTACCTGGTGCTCTTGCTGTAACTTGTATTAGAATCACCCATTTTAGGAATTTTAATTGAGTAAGATTTCTTTAATTAAGTAAGTTATTCCGTTTAGAATCTTTCTAATTCATGAGACATTTGGAAACTTTCTTACCTGATAACTACCGCTGCATAACCGACCACTGCGCTTCTATCTCCAGTGATATCACCGCTGGTCGCATACTTAAGTACTTCTGCCTTTTCTGCACCCATAAGCTTGGAATAGACCAGGGATGCGTTAACCGGTCCGAAGCCGCACATGGTAACGTTAAGTTCCTCCACCCGACTCATAACCGCCTTCTCATCCAGGGCCTCTATTGCATCTAAGACCTGGTGGTCGTTGTGGTAGGCTATATCATGGGGTTTGTAGTGGGTGAAGTCTGTGCTGGCCACTATAACCACATCTCTTTCAAGTTCCTGGCTGGTCTTTGCTATGGCAGCTCCTATCTCCGTTGCAGTTTGTAGATCCTGCATCCACATGCAGATGGGCACAATCCGGAATGTTTTACCAGTTTTCTCTGCCAGGTACTGTATGAATGGTACCTGGACTTCGCAGCTGTGTTCCTGGATGTGGGCCAGTGGTTCTGGGTCTATGATGGGTGTGTTTTCCATCAACCTTTCTGCAAATTCGCCGTCGATGTCAACGAGGCCGAGTGGGGTTTTCCACCCGCCCTCGGTTACTGTGGAGACACCGGATCCCATTCCAGTGTGGTTGGGGCATAGTATGAGGAATGTTTCTGGCAGTCCGTCTTCTGCAAGTTTCAGATAGGAGTGGGCGGCCACTGGTCCGGAGTACATGTACCCGGCATGTGGTGCGATGATACTCTTTATCTCGCGTGTTTTTCCCATGTTTTCTGGTAGTCTTCCCGGGCCAAGCTGGTGTTTAAAACAACCTTCTATCTGTTTAGTTAAAGAATCAGGATCCGCTTCGTAGAAAGTACCTGCTACAGCAGGGTTTCTTATCATTTAAATCACTGCCTCTTTAATTTTTTTTAATTATATCCTCAATTTTTACTTAATCCTACTATTTCCTATGGAATCCCTAATATAATCCCTTAAAATTTTTAAGATCTTGATTTTTTTATAGATTAAACCAGTTTATATCTTCAATTCGAAATCTGTTGGTTCCACGTCCAGATCGGCATCTTCTGCCAAGATTTCTTTCTCCCGGAGGATCTGTCTGGCGAGTAACCAGTAGACCAGTGCGATTGCCTTTCTTCCCTTGTTGTTTACTGGTACGACTATGTCCACATTTCCCAGGAGGTTTTCTGTATCACAGAGTGCTACTACGGGCAGGCCCATCTGTTTGGCTTCTATTATAGCCTGGGAGTCTGATCTGGGGTCGGTTACCACCAGTACCTTGGGTTCTATGAACTTGGCATAGTTGGGGTTGGTCAATGTTCCTGGTATGAATCTTCCAGGTATGGTCTTTACCCCTACAATCTCTCCAAATCTTTTGACTGGTGCCTGTCCGTACTGTCTGGTTGACACTACCAGTATGTCATCTGGATCGTATTTGGCCAGGAATTTGGCCGCTGATAATATTCTGTCGTTGGTTTTTCTGACATCTAATACATAGAGTCCATCCGCCCTTACCCGGTAGATGTACCTCTCCATGTCCTTGGTTTTCTGTTGAGTGCCGATATGTAATCCGGCTGCTAAATATCTGTCCAGTGGAATTAAAAGTTCTGACAACTTATCACCTCAAATAAACATTTTTTTAAACGTTTTAACCTGTATTTTTTCCCCTATAATTGTAAATAGTAGTTTTTTACCGGTTTAAAATAGAGGTTAAATGGATGTTATTATAATAAATTAAAAAAAGATGCGATTTTAATTCGCATCCCCTTTTTATTATCGTGAAAAATTCATTTATTAATCTTCTTCTACCTTTACTGCTTCGTTGGGGCATACGTCCATGCACACCTCACATAAGCTGCATTCTTCTTGGTTGCAGATTATGATCTTGTCTCCTTCGATTTCGAAGTTCTCCATGGGGCAGACATCCACGCATTCTGCACAGTCTGCGCCTTCGCATTTTTCGTAATCTATTGTTATTTTAGCCATATTTCCATTTCTCCTTTGTTTTGTTAACCTTTTTCATATTTTGAATGTCCTGATTATTTTATAATATAAAAAAATGTGATTTCACCGGTATTTCTCGATCCTACCCATGGATGGATCGGTAATTTCCTCTTCTATCCTGATGAGTTCGTTGAGTTTGGCGATCCTTTCCCCGCCGGTTGCACCGGTTTTGATTATGGGGCATCCCCAAGCCACTGCCAGGTGGGCTATGGTTTCATCGGTGGTCTCTCCTGAGCGGTGAGATACTACGGGTACGTATTTGTTGTTCCGGGCTAGTTCTACTGTTTGGTAGGTGTCGGTGAGGGTGCCGATCTGGTTGGGTTTTATGATGATGGAGTCGGCGGCCTTCTTGTTTATTCCCTCCTGGAGGATTTCCTTGTTGGTCACGAATATGTCGTCACCACAGATCAGGCACCGGCCCTTCACTTTCCGTGTGAGCTCGGCAAATCCATGGAAATCACCCTCCCGGATGGGGTCTTCTACGAAGTAAAAGCCGTAGGTGTCTATGATCTCTTCTACATAATCTATCTGCTCGCCGGTGGTCCGGTTTACACCTTCACGCTTGTATACATACACTTCCTTATCGGGGTCCCACATTTCACTGGCGGCCATGTCCAGGGAGGGTTTTACCTCCACACCAGTTTCATCGGTTACATCCTGGCAGGCCTTGAACTGTATCTCCAGGGCTTCTTGGCTGGTGAGGTTGGGTGCCCATCCCCCTTCATCTCCCTTACCACCAGTAAAGGATGTGTCTTTGGCCTGTATTAATTCACGGATTTTCTTGTGGACGTTAACATTGGTAAAGACTGCTTCGGTGATGTTCTCTGCTCCTACGGGTATTACCAGGAATTCCTGTATATCCGGGGCGTTCTTACCGGCGTGTGCTCCGCCGTTTATCATGTTTCCCAGGGGGTATGGTATTTCATTGGGCATGTTTCCCCCTAAAAAGCGGTACAGGGGCATGTTGTAGGATGCTGCTGCGGCCTTGGCTGTGGCCATGGACACTGCCACGGTGGTGTTCCCGCCTATTGAGGACAGGTTCTCTGTGCCGTCTATCTCCTTCAAGACCAGGTCGATCTCGTTCAGGTCTTCGGCATCCATTCCTATAAGTTCCGAGGATATGATGTCCTCCACTTCACCTATTATCTTGTCCACTCCCCCGGCTGGGAAGGCTACCACTTCACGTGCTCCGGTGCTGGCTCCGCTGGGAGCTGCCGCCCTTCCAAAACCGTTCCAGGTTATTACATCCACCTCTAGGGTGGGGTTTCCTCTACTATCTAAGATTTTTCTTACCCGTATGTCTTCTATAATACTATCCACAATAAACACCTCTGGAAAAAATAGTGGTTATTTCAGGCCTTATTTTTGGATTAACTATTTTTTTAATGATGAAAGTGATCTTCCTTTATTAGAAAGCCTCTACTTTTTCAATATCCTCTTCACTTCGAGGGGTATTACATCTTCTTTAAGCTCTAATGTGGCTATGTCTATGGGGTCAATGGAACCAGAAACTTCTACTTGTGGTTTGGCTCCCATTGAAAGTTGAAGAGCTCTGGCACCTATGAGTCGTGCCTTTTCAAATCTGGTGAGTTTTAAAGGGGTTTCTTCCTTTTTTGTACTAGTTTTTCTGGCCATTTTCTCTCTCCTTATGATAAATTTCATTGATTAGATTAAAATGGAAATGGGGCCGCCGAGATTTGAACTCGGGTCTCCAGCGTTCCGGTGTTGACCGCATCCCCGTTTCAGTTGAAAAAATATCACACTCCAGGAAATTTTTATTTTCCTTAAGTTAACTGAATACTTGTTTCAATGGCTGAGAGGATGGACCAAGCTACCCTACGGCCCCCATACTACCATACTTCTACATGGGCGATGAACATTCTCCTGCAGCAGTATTTGTCTATTCCCAGGTCATCGAGGACTTCCTTAGGATTCTCACCCTCATCAGTTCTCTTTTTATATTCCTCAAAATAGGCAGATACAACTTTTCCACAGCTTAAACATCTAACTGGAATCATATAATCATTCGTTTGAATAAGTTTTTTTAAATTAAGTTTTTATTAAGGTTCTTTTTTACAGAATTGGGGTTCTGTTTTTGATTACAGGAAAAATTAACGTTCCCTTACACGGAAAAATAATACTCCGGTAAAGGGATGAGTTTACCTGTAACTTTTCTGTTTTCGGGCTCGTGCGCCTCTTCCACCGTACTTTTTAGGTTCGCTACGTCGTGGGTCACCTACGAGCATGGTACGGTCATATTGGGTGTATTTTTCCTTGAGGTCCATGTCGCTGGTCCATTGTACCATGCCTTTGGCTATGACCATTCGGGCGGCTTCTGCCTGGCCCATTATACCGCCACCGACTACATGAACATCGATGTCCACATCTTCGGCCAGTTTACCTGCCAGGGTTATTGGTTCGCTTATCTTCAATCGGGCAAGTTCGGGCTGGTAGAGTTCGGCTGGGTACTTGTTAATCCTTAACCTTCCCTTGCCTTCCCGGAATTTTCCCCGGGCAATGGCTGTTTTTCTCTTTCCACTGGTATGAATAACTTTCTTCATGATATACACTTATCCTAATTTCTTAATATTTTTTTGAGAGCTTCCTTTGAGCTTTTTAATATTTTGAGCCCAGCAGGTGGGATACTTTTCCCAGTTCTATGCTTTTTACCACGTGTTTGGGCTGTGCTTCTAGTGGCTTCAGGGCTTCTTTGTCTTCGAATTTGCGTGGAACTCCTACGTAAACTTTGAGTGATTTAAAGGCCTCTCTTCCCATGGGTTTCTTGTAGGGTAACATGCCCCTTACAGTTCTACGGAAGATATCATCGGGTCTTCGGGGGTATTTAGGTCCCATATCTCGGGGGTTTGAAATACTGGCCCGGTCAATTCTCTGTTTATATTTGGCGTAGGCCCATTCCTTTGTTCCTGATATCAATATTTTATCAGCGTTTAAAACCGTTATCTCCTCGCCCTGGAGTAATTTCTTACTGACCTTGCTGGCCAGTCTCCCCAGTACGAGTCCTTCTCCATCTATAATCATCTTTATAACGTCCTTAAAATTTTTTTTTATTGGATAATCTTCACTCCGGTGCCTTTAGGATTTTTCTCCACCAGCTGGCTTATATCCAGTATTTCTCCACCGGCGTTATCTATCTTTCGAGCTGCCTTCAGGGAAAAATCTAATGCTGCTATCTGGACTTTATGGTCCAGTACACCGCTACTTAACACTTTACCCGGCACCAGGACCACGTCGTCTTTCTGGGTGTTCCGGTTTATCTTGGAGAGGTTTACCTCGGCCTGTCTCCTGGTGGATTTTTCCAGTTTACGGGCTACATCCTTCCATATGGCCGCCTCTTCCTGGTATGATTTCTCCTTAAGGCTGGTTATGAGTTCTGTGATCTTGGGATTGGTTTTTGTTACCATGTTAACTTTCTCCTTCTGTAAATTCTATGATTTTTTGAGATTTACCCGCTAATATATCGCAGGCTGTGCTTATTACTTCCTCTGGTTTCAGGGATCCATCGGTTTCTATCTTGAATATGAACTTGTCTTCCTGGCCTTCCACGGTGATGGCACCCATTTCACAGTCCTTTACACAGGTCTTGCACATGTTGCAGTTTTCCGGGTCGACCACTAGGATCTTGTTTTCCTTCTCATCGAATTCCAGAACCCCTCGGGGGCATTCTGTTGCACACTTGGCGCATGCCTCACATTTTTCTGTGTCTATGGTAATTATGGGGTAGTATTTGTAGGCGCTTGATGTGGTGGGCTGCCATTTAGCATGCTCTAAACCTGTTCCCAGCTGTGCTATGGCCTCCAATTCCACCTCTTCCTCTCCCCTTAACTTCAAGAGGGGTATGGTGTCGTGTACTGGTGTGACCTTATTGTCCTGTGATGTGAGGTCGCCTGAGTAGACTGTTTTTGGTCCTTTCTCCTTTAAGAGGAGTGATACGCTGCAGCGGGGGCAGTGGTCTTCACAGTCACATTCATCATGGGGGATGATGGATTCCAGATCAGTTTTAAGAGGTACCAGTCCTAACCGGTGGGCTAAAACTTCATCGAATATGCGTGAATCATTCTTGTATACATCCACTTCTTCTATGGCCATGGTAGGTACTTCCACCATGCAGATCCGGCGAAGTGCGTTCACGAAAGGTACGTCAACACCTTCTATTATCAGGATGATCTTATCCTCATCCCTGCTTTTGGTGGTTATATCCATTTAGACCCTTCTCCCCCTTTTACCTCCTGGTCTTCCTGTTCCATCGTGAGGTATTGGAGTGACATCTTCAATTTTACCTATCTTGATACCGGCCCGGGCTAAAGCCCTTATAGTGGCCTGTGCACCTGGTCCTGGTGTTCGGGGACCGTTTCCTCCCGGTGCTCGAACACGTATGTGTAATCCGATTAAACCCTTTTCCTTGACGTCTTCCGCTGCCCGGGTGGCAGCCTCCATGGCTGCAAAGGGTGATGATTCCTGCCTATCTGCCCGTACCACCTTACCACCGGACCACTGAGTTATGGTCTCTGCTCCGGTAAGGTCGGTGACGGTGATTATGGTGTTGTTGAAGGAACTGTAGATGTTAGCTACGCCCCATTTTTCTTTATCCGCCATATTTATCACCTGTAAAATTTATTCTTCTCCTGTTTGTTTGGAGGCCTGTTCTTTTTGATATTTTTCCATGGCACTTCCCTGGTAGAAGCCTATGAGCTCTTCATCACCGCTTTTTACCAGGTAACTGGGTGAGTCTATCTTCTTACCATCCAGGGCTATGTGTCCGTGTACTACCATGATTCTGGATTGTTTGGCTGTGTTGCCCAGTCCCTTCTGGTGTACTAGGGTTTGTAATCTTCTGCGGAGCACGTCTTCCACGGTGAGGTTTAAAACGTCTTCCAGTTTGGCTTCTTTACCTAAAAAGCCTTGTTTAACCAGGTGGCCTAGAAGCTGTTCCCTCTCGGTTTTGGTCTGTTCACTGGATAGACCCAAGAGTTCCCTGGCATCACGCCGGTATTTTTTAACCATGGTCTCGGCTTTCCATATTTCCTTTTTGGTCTTAAGTCCGTACTTTTTAACTAATTTATTCTCCAGTTTTATCCTGTCGGCGTTCCATGGGTGAGATGGTGTGTCATATTTTTTCCTGGATTTTCTTGGATGTCCCATAATTTCATACTCCTAAATAGTTATCCTCTTCTTCTCCTGCTTACTCCCACAGATGATCCTTTCCGGAAGGTGGATTTGGTTCTCTGTCCACGGACTGGTAATCCCACCTCATGCCTTCTTCCTTTATAGCTTCTGATCTTTTTCATCCGGTTTAAATCGTCTCTGAGACGCATCATTAAGTCTGATTCTATAAGATGCTCGGTTTTACCGGTTTCATAATCGTTTCTCCGGTTAAGCATCCATTCTGGTATATCGTGCTTCTGTGGATCTCGAATGGCATCCTCTATTTCATTGATTGTATCATCTGGTAAGTATCCTATTTTCTGGTTTAAGTCTAAACCCATACGTGAAACTATGGCCCTGGATAACGCGATTCCCACACCTTTTATATCTGCAAGTGCGTTTACTACTGGTTTGTTACCATCCACGTCCTTTCTGGCTATACGGACCATGTGTTTGAAGTCTTCTTCCATATTTATTCCTCTCTTTTATACTTTGGATATTTTTTGTTAATTTTCAATTTATTTTGCGATTTCTTCTTTATCTTATTTTTATTTCATCCTATTTGTTTTTTGTATTTTCTGGTTAATTTTTATGAGTCCAATTGTTTGTTTTTGAACGCCGGGACTGGGATTTGAACCCAGGCGGAGCAAAGCTCCACAAGATTTCCAGTCTTGCGCCTTACCAGGCTAGACTATCCCGGCATAAGATAAATATGACACCTAAAAATCCTAAATATCTAGGCTTGTACATTTTTTGACTTGTTAATCTCTGGGAAGTTATATACAAAGAGCAGGTTTTTTACTTCCACATCTTTGGATATGTTCCAGGTTCCATAAAAACTTTTTTTATATCCACCACTATTCCCTTGTTGATTTTGCATATTTCATTTGAGTCGTGGAGACTGGCGCCTGCTGCTACCAGTTCACCCTTCAAAGTGTAAAGGGCAACAGTGGAGCCTTTCTGTATATCCGGGCATAACTGGAGTATCCCGCCGGCGGCCAGATCTGCACCGTGGCAGACGGCATCTACGGCAGAATCCCTGATGATTATCTGGGGGAGGTGGCTTGCTGCCGTTTCCATGGGAAGTACAGTCTCCCGCAACCCGGATTCATCTCCCTCATCCAGCCATTCCTGGTAGGCATCAGTTAGTTCCTGTAGATTCTTAAGGGTTTCATCCTCCCGGAAGGGTCCTACCATGGTCCTTCTAAGTTCAGCCATGTGTGCGCCTGAACCAAGGGCTTCTCCTATATCATGACAATATTTGCGGATGTAGGTACCTGCTTCGCAGCCTATCCGGAATAGGACGTTCTGTCCTTCAATTTCCAGGAGGTCCGCGTAGTATATGTTCCTTACCCTTAGTTCTCTTTTTACTGCTGATTTTACAGGGGGTGTTTGAAAGATCTTCCCCTGGAATTCCCGGAGTATCTCTACTATCCTGCAGTCCTCCACTTCCTCATGGAGTCTCATCAGACATACATATTCCTTCGGAGCCTCTAGTAGGAGATGGATGACTCTGGTGGCCTGGTCAATCCCTACAGGCAGTACCCCGGTAACCCGGGGGTCCAGTGTTCCTCCATGCCCTGTTTTAGTGGTTTTAAGGATTCTTTTTACCCAGGAATCCACTTCATGGCTGGTTGGTCCCGATGGCTTGTCCAGGTTTATAACACCCTTGGAGAGGTACTCCTTTATGGGTCGCATGTAGGGTGGGCAGCCAAAATCTGGATCAGTTTCCCCTTCGGCCTTATGGAGCAGTTCTACCATCAGTAAAACCTATTTCATCTTTTGGATACGTTAAGTTACTTATGAAATTTATATGAACTTTCAAATGCATTTAAGCTACTGCAGCCTCAAAGTCCTTTTTAATCTTTTCTATATCTTCAGATTTAACTTCCATTGTTTCTTCCAATGGTTCTAAGTGTTTAACGTTGCATCTTCTGTTTTTAACAGCGGTGCCTACTACTTCTACGAATTTATCATCGATAACTTCTATGATAACACATTTTTCACCCGCTTCTCTTCCGGCGAGTTTTACACATATTCTTCCAACTTCTATTGCTGGCATCTATAATCACCTCTAATTTTTAGATATTTGCTAGAATCTACTTTCTTTTGTTTATGAAATTGAATTATTGATTATAATCTTTTTATTTATATCTGTAGAGCTGCTTACTGTATTTTTATATCTCTCCAGTAGCTTTCTCTATGATATGGGCTATGCTTTCTGGAGTGAAGCTGTTGGTGTTGATGATGAGGTCATACACATCCAGATCTTCGATTTCTATATGGTGTATCTCCCGGTACCTTTTGGCCTCGCTTAGTCCCCTTTTAATGATTTCCTTTTTAACGATATCCAGGGGCTTGTTCTCCCTCTGGCTGATACGTTCTGCACGGACATCCAGGGGTGCTGTGAAGCATACCTTGAGGTCGGCGTCCACGAAGTATGCCGAGAGTCTGCCCTCCACTATGAGGTCTTCGCATTCACGGGCTACTTTGGCCTGTCTCTGGTCGATCTGGCGGTCTACATCTATGTTGTCTTCAGCGTATTTGCTGAACTCCAGAATATCCATCTCATGTTCTCTGGCCATCTGGCGGAAAATATCCCCAGCTGAAATGTAGGGAATTCCCATCTTCTCAGAGAGGATCTTGCTGGCGGTGGTTGTACCACTTCCGGCTAGTCCGCCGATGGTTATGATCATCAGGATCGGGCCTCTTCCTTAAATACTCGGCGGGAACACTCAGAACAGAGCTGTCCACCGTAGGGTCTGGTCGGCCTTTTCTTGGTCTTTGAAAGTTTTTTTATCTGGTATGGTCTTCCTCGGGGGACACCGTGAAGTAGTTTACCGCAACTGGCACATACGTGCTTGGAGGGTTTCTTCTTCTTGTAGTGTAGTACTGTCTTGCCTCCCGGGGTTTTCTTAAAGGTTCTCCTGTAAGATCTTGATCTGTATCTTAACTGTGGCATTTTACTATCTCCTAATACATTTTTTTATCTAAATTTGGACGGGTAAATCTGATGTTTTGATCTAATATTCCTGATGTTTTGATCTAATATTCCTGATGTTTTGATCTAATATTCCTGATGTTTTGATCTAATATTCTACATTTCCACCATTAAGGCCAGGAACTTTACATTCCTCCCCCTTTAAGGCCCAGGAATTTCCTGAACACCATGGACATGGCGAAGGATACTAATATGTACCATCCCAGCCAGCTGATGGTGGCGAAGGGTGTTACTGCTCCCACTGGATAGAATATGGTGGCTATCCATTGGAATAGCGGTACCAGGAATACGTAGTAGCCGAAGGTGGGTAACTGTACGTAGAACTGGGAAACCAGGGGGTTTCCAGCCAGCCAGTAGAACACAAGGAGTATGGGCACCATGGTCACTATCATGGGTTTGAAGGAGTTGAACATCATCTCCTTCTGCAGTGACATGAACTTCTCCTGCTTCTTCTGGACCTCCTTCAACTTTTTCGGGTCGCCTGATTTCTGGGCGGCCATCATCTCCTGCTGGTAATCCTTCATCTCCTGCTGCAGGAATTGCAGTCGGTCCTGATCCACCAGTAACTTGTTGGCCAATGTTATAAGGAAGGCTATAATTGTGGATATTATGAATACCCCAATGATAGCTCCAAACATGGGGTTGTTTGGATCGTTTACTAGTGTAAGTAACGGGTTAAGTATTGGATTTAAGATTGGATTTAGAAAGTCGAAACCTGCCATTTTTTTATATCCTCTCTTTCTGTTGTTTTGTTAGTCTTTTTTTTAAGTGTAAATTTTTTTAATGTTTTTTTCATCTCATTAGTGTTTGTTAATCTCATTTCAGTGTTTCAATCATCCTGACCACTGTCACGTCCAGCTGGTCATCATGATTTTGAATTATTTGTACCGTGGCACCGGTTAGTGCGGCGTAAGCCATGGCCACAGAACGGTTCATCTGCTGGTGTAAGTTTATGTCCTGGAGTTTCTCCATATCCCGGGTCCGGGTGGTATCAGATATCCTCCGCATGAGGATCTCATCTCCATCAGCCTCCACCAGTACGAACTGGTCTGGCTGCAGTTCCTCTAAAACCCAGGGAGGTAAACCGGGTAAGAAACCCAGGGGGGTTTTTATGGTGCAGTGGGTGTCCACGATTATATTACTTTGCTTTGCCCTTTCTCTTATACTTTTTGCAGCTTCCCTCTGTACCTCTTTCTGCACGTCGGGCGAAAGTTTTCTCATGGAATCTCTATCCTGGACTATGTCCCTTTTCTGGGCGATCTCCAGCATGACATCCCCATAATTTACATGTTCATAGTCAAGGTCTACAAGGGCTCCTTTAAGAACCGTTGTACTTCCTGATCCTGGAATTCCAGCAACTACTACCACCTTCATTTTCAAAACCCCTTAGTTATTTACCTTCTTTTAATCTTTTATTACCTCAATCTCCTAGTCTATGACTCTTAATCTCCTAGGAATCTTCTAAGCATTGGATGCATGTCCATCAGCTGTTCCTGTGCTAACTCTTCATATAATCGGTACACGATACCCACGGTTAAAAGCACACCGGTACCTCCACCGAGAGCTCCGGTTAAATCCGCTCCGAAGGCGAGTAACCCTACAAAGGCACCGCCCATGACGGTGATAGCAGGTATGTACTTCTTAAGTATCCTTTCGAACTGTCCCCGGCTGCTTCTGAAACCAGGGATCTGCATACCCATCTGGTATAACTGTTTAGCCACCTGTTTGGGACCTATTCCACTTAACTCCACCCACAGCCAGGCGAATAATACACAGGAACCAATGAACACCACGGCATAGAACAGCACCTGTAACGGATTGGTGAACAAGGCACCGATTGATGGTTGGCTCAACCATAACGCCAGTCCACTTATGGGCTGTCCATTGGATATTGTCCCAAGGATGGGAAATCCCAGTTTCTGGAAGAGCATTGTAAATATCTGAACATTTAACAGTAATGCACTGGTTAATATGACCGGCATATTACTGGCATATATAAATTTAAGGGGATACTTTCCACGGGCACCTTTAACACCACCATAGGACAGTGGTATCTCCACCCGCATACTTTCTGCGTAAACTACCACCAGGAACACTACTATTACCGCTATTACCGGCAGGAGCAGGGAGAAGTCAGGTTGACCAGTGGTCAGTGTGTATATGAATTGGGGGATCTTACCGGAAGGCACTCCGGGTGATTGTGCTGTTGACAGGAAGTTGAACGTTCCTACTATTATGGTCTGAGCAACTCCGGCTGCAATGAACAACCCTACCCCGCTACCGAATCCCCATTTGGACACTACTTCATCCAGGAATATTATGAGTATTCCCCCGATTACAATCTGTAATATTAATATCCAAGCAACATCTGGGGATGATGGGGCTAGGGCACCGGTGAATACCATCGCTGCTGCTTCAAATACTGTGAATATGATGGCAAGGAGTTTCTGAGTTCCTTGGAATAATGCTTTGTCCCGGGGCTGGGAGAGATCCAGTTTGATGATCTTTCCACCCACCATAAGCTGCAGTATAATGGATGCAGTTACTATGGGACCGATACCTAGGGTGATGATCGATCCAAAACTACCGGCCATAACCGCTCGTAACTGTTGGAATTGGTCTACAGCAGTTGGGCTTAAACCGAATAGTGGTATCATACCTATGACGAAGTAGAGTATGAGAATTATTCCTGTCCATTTTAGTTTTTCTTTAAAGGGAACCCTGTAATCAGGTGACTTTACCTGGGGGATTAAAGAGAATATGGGCTGCAGTTTTTCAATCAAATGAATCTCCTTCCATGTGAATACTGTGTATTTCGTTATTTAATTTTAATGTGTTCTTGATTTTAGTTACGTGTAGATTTCCTAAATGGTTACTGCTTCTCCGCCTGCTTCTTCTATCTTGTTTTTTGCAGATTCTGAGAATTTGGGGGATTTAATTATTGCTTTTTTGGTTATTCTGCCCTTCCCCAGGACTTTGTTGTAGCCAAGCTCGGTTACGTCCACCACTATCTTTCCCTTCTCTTCCTTGGCCAAACCCTTTGATACTAGTTCATCGAGTTTTTCATCCAGGAAAGCTAAGTTGACAGGGTTAAATTTAGTTACGGTCTTCCGAGGCCGTTTAAAGCCGTGTTTTCCGTAATGATCTGGATCGTTTTTAACCAGCCAGGACCACATGTGCTTGTGGCCTCCGGCAAATCCTCTCCCACCACGGTGGCCTGCTCCCCTTCTTTGTTTTGAAGAGCCTCCGCCTATGGTTCGTGATCCACGTAGCTTTCGTATTTTTCGTGTTCTTCTTATCATGATATATCAACTCAAATTAATTTGATTATATTTATAACATCTTACGGATAAGATCTTCCATATTTTCCCCGCGATATCCTAAGGTCCCGTCTTCATTGTAGGCTTTTTTAACGTTCTTATATCCTTTTCGGGGAGGGTGTAGTCTGAATACGGGTTTTATTCCTGCTTCTTCCAGTTTCTCACCCTTGGCCACTGCTTTGGCCACTGCTTTGATGGTCTGGTAGGAAGTGTTTTCCTTCAGGTATTCCTTGGTGACCTTTTCTCCACCAGGCACTTTACCCCGTTTAGTGATGATCTCTTCCAGGGTGCCTTCTGTAATTTCACCCCATGTTATGTAATCTTTTGCCTTCTGGAGCATTCCCTGATAACTGGGGGTGTCGTCGATAATGACAGCATGATTTATTCTGTTAAGCCTTAACATCTTCATGGTGTCTGCTATCTCCCCTTTTACGCCGGTTGTGCCCCGTACTCTTATAGCTGCAATCATTTATGTATCACCTTGAATTTCTTGTAATGGGTTAATGGTATCGCGCGTTTATTCCGCGCATTCTACTCCCAGACTTTTAAGGTCTGATTTTTTAGCTTTAACCCTGCTTAACTGTCTTAAAGCTTCAAAGACCGCTGCTGCGAAGTTTATTGTGGTCTGGGTTTGTCCCTTGGTATCGGACCATATATCGTCGATTCCTGCTAGTTTCAGGATGGTTTTACCCACATCTCCAATGGCCAGTCCCACTCCACCCGGGGCGGGTATGAGGGTTACCCGTACGCTTCCTGCTTTTCCTTCTACTTTGAAGGGTACGGTGTGTTCTTTTCCACAGACACATCCCCAGTCTCCGCATCCCCGGCGGACCTTGATTATATTGTATTTAGCATCATCTACTGCTTTTCTGATGGCGGGGCCTACCTCTTTGGCTTTGCCCTGTCCTAGTCCCACGTAGCCGTTCTTATTTCCCACGGCCACTATGACTCGGAAGTTCACTTTCCTACCTGATTTGTGCATCCTCTGGACCAGGTTGACGTCCATTACTTCTTCTTCCAGATCTGGTAGGAGTGAATTTATTATCTCCAGTTCCATGATGGGAAGGCCTCGGTCGAATATCTCATCTATATCGGTTATGGTGCCTTCCTTAACCATTCGTCCCAGATTGGTTTTGGGCTCCCAATCTTCTCGATCGTTTCGATCCCTGCGATCTCTACGATCTCTACGATCATTGCTCATGATAATTCCTCTTCGATTTTTTCTTTAATGGCGGTGAAGTGTTCCGGTAGTTTGGCTGGTTCGATTCCGTTTTCCTTGTATTTGGAGAACTTCTCTTTCACCTCTTTATCACTCAGGGCCTCGGCATATTTTGCTATGTGTTCCCCGTTAATCCTCTCATCAGTTGGTAGGACTGTTTCGTTGTGTGGTATGTGCAATCCGGAGTCCACCGCACCCTTGAGTACCGCGTATAATTTTGAACCTTTAAGTGATGTTTTAAGACCTATGTCCATGGTGACCTCTTCTATTCCATCCTTTAAAGCTTTTTTACCGGCTAAAAAGCCGGTCAGGTATGCTGCGGAGATGTTCTTTCCACCTGCTTTCCAGCCTAACCTTTCAAGTTCCTTGGAGTTGACTGCTATCAGGGTCTGGTCTCCTTCTGTTTTGGTGGTGACTATCTGGGCTATGATATGCTTATTGGAAAGTCTTACCACGAACCTGTATTTGTTCTGTCCCATAAGCTTTAATCTGGCTTTATAGTCTGTTTTTCCTTCCTTTCTTCTTTTGAATGCTAGTTTGTATCTTGAACTGTGTGCCATAAATTTATTCCCCCAGTTATCTCAAGAGGTCGTGATCCCGAGCGTAGGTCTTCATGTAAGATTTGCTCCGGAATGCACCACCCTTAGCCATCTTGTAAAGCTTACGATAAGTGGTTTTATTTATCTCCCTGTTATCTCTCATATCCTTTAAATCGGTTCTTAAGGCCCTTATGGTGGTCATCCAGGCTTTCTTCTTGGGGTTTCTTGCCCCTTTAGCTCCTTTAATACTTCCACGGCCTTTCCTTCTTCCTTTCTGTTTCTGTGCTGCGATCTTCTTAGACCGGTAACTGCTGATCCCCTTTTTGGGTTTGGCCTTTATAACTCCGTTTCCTATGAGTTGCTTGACACCTTCCCTGGTGATGGCCCGTGATACTTCCTCAGTATTCTCGGGATCTATCCAAACCCGGTTCACGCCGACTTTTAGAATGTCTGCAGCTATCCTTTTTTGAGTAGTAAGATTCAATTTGAAACCTCCCAAACAGCCCCTTTTTGGGCTGCAGTTAATTTTTTCATATCAATTCCATTATACCGAATTATAATATGTGCGATTAATTATTTTTTATTTAAATTGTTCCCGTTTAACTGGAATCATAATATTTATTCGTTTAATACTTTTTTACTCGTTTAATACTTTGATTCCCAGTTCCTTTGCTTTTTCAAGGATTTGTTCCTTTTTTCTTCCGCCTACCTTGGAACTGATCCTTCCGGCCTGTGTTTCAGGGTCTAAGGTTGCAAGTTCCGCGAGGTTCGAGACCAGTACATCCTGGTATCCGGATGGGTGTAGTCCCCTGGTTTCTTTAGGAGATCCGTATCCGATAGAGGGCATGGCTGGTTTTCTTGCCTCGTACCTTCTTCTTTTACTGGTTTTCCCCCGGGCTTTCCTCCATTTGTCTCCGAGTTTCTTGTATCTGTGCCATTCCTGTCGTTTAAAATGTGGTTTTTTCATGTGGATCACCCTATTTATTCCTTGCTTACCAGGTATATTCCGTCCTGGAACACCCTGGGGTCTCTCCCTTTGATTTTGGTGGCCTGTTCTATGTTGGCCATGGTCTGTCCTACATCTTCCTTGTTTATACCTTCCACGGTTACCTCGTCACCCTTGACCTGGACTTTGGTATCGCCCAGTATCTTGGCGGTTCGGGGGTGTCTTTCTCCCAGGAAGTTTTCTATGGTCACCTTACTATCGGTGACTTTAACGGTCATGGGAAAGTGAGCGTATACTATTTTCATCTTGTAACTGAATCCATCAGTTAATCCGGTTATCATGTTGGTTATATGGGATTTTATTGTTCCCAGCATGGCTTTATCCCTCTTTTTAGGGAAGGGAGCTTCTAATATGACTTTATCATCGTCCTTGGTGATCTTGATGTTTCGTGCCTTGAATTTTCTTTTAAGCTCGCCCTTGGTGCCGGTAACCATCACTTCATCATTTATGGTTACCTCCACTCCCTCTGGTATGGGGATTTCTTCTCTGAGAATTGCTACTTGAGCCATTATCATCACCCTTAGTAAATGTAAGCTAGTAACCTGCCACCGATTCCCTTTTCCTTGGCCTCTTTGTGGGTCATTATTCCCTCGGGTGTGGTCATGATCATTATCCCGAAGCTCTTGCTGGGCAGGTACCTTTTTTCAAATTTTTCAAATTCATCTTTCTTCACGGCGTGTCTGGGCTTTATCACACCGCACTTGTTTATGTTTCCTTCCAGTTCGATGATGAACTGTCCCGCCTTTCCATCATCCACGAACTCGAATTCGCCTATGTATTCTTCCTTCTGCATGGTTCTTAGAACATGCCCAATCATCTTGGATGCTGGTTTTATGGTGCAGGTGTTGTTTCCCTGCAATTCATTGTTTCGCATGTTGGTAAGAGCGTCTGCCAGAGGATCCATGAGTGTCATTTTTTATTACCTCTAGTTATATTTTTTAAATCCGATTTTTGATGCGAGTTCTCTGAAGCACTGTCTGCATAGCATAAGCCCGTATCTCCTTACCAGGGCAGAGTGATCCCCACATCTTCTGCATTGTCTTGATGCCTTTCCGTATTTTCTTGGCAAATTAATCACCTATCTCGATGTTAAATTTTTCCTTCATAAACTCCTGGGTTTCCTCTGGAGTGACCTGGTGTTTGGGTGGTACCTTTTTCCGTTGAATTTTCCTCTTCTTTATCCGGTAACCTGGTTTTTCAAAGGTTACGGAGATGTTCATACCGAATATACCAATGTCCGGGTCGTAGCGTATCCCTGGTATATCGATGTGTTCCTCAATTCCGAAGGACACGTTACCGTTCCTGTCGAATTGTCTGGACCTTAACCGGTTACCAATACCGTTAAGGATGAGTTTTATGGCCTCGTCTGCCTTCTCATCACGCAGGGTGACTTTACAGGCTATGGGCTGGTTTTTCCTTATGCCGAACTCTGGGTTGGTTACCTTGGAGTAGGTACGTACTGGCTGCTGGTTGGTGAGTGTGGTGAGTAACTTTTCTGCACGGGCGAGTTTTTCACCGCCCTCTCCCACACCGATGTTTATGGTGGCCTTGGCAATCTTCACTTCCTGCATGGGATTCATGATTATTTACCCCCGGGGAGTGTTATTAATGGTTTTTCTTTGCCTAATACGAACACGTAATCTTTCAGTGTCTGGAAGGTTTCTCCACTTGCTGATTCGATTACCACGGTGTTGGGCATGGAGGATTTGGTTATGGTTATATCCTTTATAGTTCCCCTCTCACCGATGTGTTTTCCACCAGTGACCAGGCCTAATGTACCGTCTTCAAATTTGATATGATCCTTAATTTCCTGGGAGGGGACCTTCAGCTTCACCACGTCTGCGGTTTTGTACTGGTCCTCGGTCAGGATGTTTCGGCCGTCGTGTAGATTTAACTGTGTTTTACCCTCTTTAAGGGTGGTTTTATCCACAACACGGCATAGTTTGAATCCTTTGTTTCTCTTGGTTATGGGGTGGAGTATAAGTCGTCCTTTTTCATCGGGAAGTACCCTATAGATCTTCTCTGATTTGGGTAGTTCGATTACATCCATGAATCCTACCGGGAACTTGTAGTCCTTAATTGGTCTACCATCCACCAGGATATCCCCTTTGTTGATGATGATCTTCGCTTCCCGGGCGTTGTCTGCTACCTGGAGTATGTCCCTGACCACTATGAGGAGGGGCATTGACTTGTCCAGGGCATGGGATCCGGGACTGGTTTTAACTGTCCATTTATCTTCTTTGGGGTGTATTGGCCAGTTTTCCGGTGCTTTGTAACGTTTTAAATGTTTTCTTGAACCCATCTTTGCCATGTTATCCCTTCCTCTCTATTGCTTCGTTTCGCTCTTCATCGTCTAATTCCAGTTCCACCAGCATCACATTTGAGGGGTGGACCGGGTGGTAAGTTTGGTTTCCGTCTGGTTTCTGTACTGAGACACCTTCGATGAATAAGCGGTAATTTTTATAATCGACTATCTCTACCTTTCCTTCTGTTTCCTTGAAATCTCCCCGCATGACCATTACAGTGTCACCCTTCCTTACCGGGAGAGACCTTGTCTCTAATTGTTCCCGGAGTTCCTCAGATAGTGTGACAGCCATCAGTTTATGGCGCGCATGTAACGGTGCGTTGTAGCGGGCTTTCCTTTGTTTTCTTGGCTGTTTTGACATTTATATCACCGTGAAATATTTCCATTTGTTAAATTTGATAATCTTTAATCAGACAATTATGCTGGCTGCACTTCCTATTGACGGCCAGCGGTCAGCTGCTTCTTTAGCTACTGGTCCTCTTATTTCTGATCCTTTAAGCACTCCTTCTGGGGAGAGTATAACCGCGGCGTTGTCTTCAAATTTTACCCTTAAGCCGTCTGCCCTGCGGTATTCCTTTTTCTGCCTGACCACCACGGCAGTGGTGACTTCCCTTCTCATTTCCACAGTTCCTTTTTTAACGGAGATCACCACCATGTCACCTACACCGGCACTGGCTAATCTTCTCCTTACACCTTTGTAGCCCTTTACCGATACTATTTCCACTTCTCTGGCACCGGTGTTATCCACACACTGTAATCTGGCGCCGATGGGTAGTGATTTAGAAACATTGGATGTAATGGCCTTCATTTCAATCTCCCTTGACTTCTATTACCACGAAATGCTTGGTTTTACTGAGTGGTCTGCATTCTGCGATTTTAACCACATCTCCAACGTTTAAGTCTATGCAGTCTGGTTTGTGTACGTTTATTTTTGATTTCCTTTTTTCGTATCTTTCGAATTTTCGGATGAACTTGTAATAGCTTCTCTCTACAGTGATGGTTCTTTCTGCCTTGTCACTGGTAACGATTCCCTCCAGTATCTGTCCTCTTACTGGCAGGTTACCATGAAAGGGGCAGTTAGGGTCATCGCATTTGTTTTTTGGTTCTGTAACGTCGATACCAATCATATAATCACCTTTGATTAAATTTATCTGTCTATTTCCTGATATTTGGAATAATCATGATTTTTACAAGTATTTTTTGTATCTCTTTTTTATCCTGTTTTCCGGGCGTATGGCAATTACCTTACCATTTACTTCCACTTTAACTCCGTCGGGTAGGGTGAACTGGAAGAGGGCTACCTTTTTAGGGACGACCTTCTCGTTGCCTTCCACATCTTCTATCTTGATGGTATTTTTTGTCTCGTCAACAACCCTTCCCTTTATCCCTTTATACCCTTCATGTGAGCTCTCCGCCACCTCAACCGGGAGGCCAATGAACTCGTGTCGGAATATATTTTGTGGAGTTATCATAACTGAATATTACAAACACAGGGAAATTATCGTCTCTTTCTACGCTTTGATCTCTCTTCCCTGTCTTTAATTTCGATGGTGTCTGAAGAAAAGCCCATATTTGCTAGAACTTCCTTTACTTTCCGTTTATGGTCCCCTTGAAGTTCTATCTGGCCTTTTTTTGCAGTTCCTCCGCAGGCACATTTATTTTTAAGTTCTTTGGTCAGTTCTCTTATGTCGATGTCATGCTCATCGATCCCCTCTACAATGGTCATGAGCTTTCCAAATCTTCTTCTTACTGTGTAGACTTTTACTTTTTGAATCTCCCGTGCAATCTCTTCGCATACGCAGAGTTCTTCGGGAAGACCGCACACATCACACACTGTCATCTATTTTTGTTCTCCTTGGTTTTTTTCATTCATTATGGTAAGTACTCGAGCAATAGTCCTTTTAAGTTCCTTAATCTCTCCCGGGTTATCGTAGATACCCGCAGCAGCACTCTTAGAGACTATCTTTGAGTGCTCTGCCCGGAGTTCCTCCAGTTTTTTCTGGATGTCTTCAACTTCCATTGCCCGTATTTCCTTGCTCCTTAAAATTACCATTTTTTATACACCTTTTATTTTCAAATATTCTCCCAAAGTTATTTTTTATCCCCGGCAGGCTTGACCAGCTCGGCTGTTTTAAAGGTCTTTTTGGGTTCTTCTGCTGCAGGTTCCTTTTTAGGTCTTCCCCTCTTTTTGGGTTTTTCCTCTTCAGGTTTCTCCGCTTTAGGTTCTTCCTTCTTAGGTCTTCCCCTTTTAGGTTTTTCCTTCTTAGGCTCCTCTTTGGCTGGTTCTTCTGCTGGTTTCTCAGCTGGTTTTTTCTCAGCAGCTTCTTTTTCAGGTTTAGCTGGTTTTTTCTCAGCTGGCTCCTCTTTAGATTCTTTCACTGATTCTTTCTCAGCAGCTTCCTCTTCAGCAGGTTTTTCACTGGCAGCTTCCTCTTCGATCTCCTCAATATCTTCGATCTCTTCTGCTGTTTCTTCTTCTAAAACGTCGGAGATTGATTCTTCCCCTGGTTCTTCCGCTTTTTCTTCCTCAACAGGTGCAGAAGTTTCTTCTTCCACCACAGTTTCCACAGGGGTTTCCTCTACAACGGGCTGTATGATATCCACCTTATCTGGTAGGACGGTGCCCGGGGGCATGATTCTGACGTAGATACCCAGTACTCCTGGTTTGAGTTGTACGGTGGCGAAGCCTTCCCTTACAAATCGGGTGGCTGGCTCTCCACACTTTTTGATGTATCCATCTATGAATTTGGCACATGCAGATCTGGAACCCCTTATTTTACCGGAAATGGTTACTTCCACTCCCTGTGCTCCAGCTCCCATTATCCTTCTAAGGGCGGTGTATGCTACTCTTCTGAAGTGCATTCCCCGCTGGAGCATGGCCGCTATCTTATGGGCCATAATTTTAGGGTTGAGTTCTGGAACGTCCACTTCTTTTACTTCTACCTGGGGGTTTTCCAGGTCGTAGTTGTTCTTAAGCTGCTGGGTTATGTTACGGACGGTTTTTCCACCTCTTCCAATAACCATACCCGGGCGTTCAGCGTAGACCACTACCATGGTACCCAGGGGTGTTACCTGGATTTCCATTCCACCGTATCCGGCTCGCTCGAGTTCGTTTTCTAAGTATTCATCGATTCTGGTCCTCTTGAGACCTTCTGTTACAAAATCCTTTTCAATCATTAAATCTCCCCAAGTACGATTTGTATGTGGGTGGTCGGTGTGTTAAAGGGGCTTGCTCTTCCAAAAGCTCGGGGAGTCCATCCTCTTATAACGTAACCACGGTGGCTGGATATGTGAACTATCTCCAGGTTATCGGTGTCCAGTCCCTGGTATTCAGCGTTAGCCTCGGCATTTACCAGGACATCAAGTATCTGTTTGGCTGCTTTAACCGGGTATCGGCCGGTTGGCCAGCCCTCGAGACCTTTCTTGTGTCCTACCTTTTTGTTGTATCGCTTGAAGGGTACTGCCTGTTTCATCGCTATGACATCTTCCAGGTAGTCCTTGGCTTCTTCCACTTCCATTCCCCTTATGGCGTTACATATTTCCCTGGAGTGTTTGGGGGATATCTTAAGGGATCGGCCGGCGGCCTTGGCCACTTTCCCGGCATCCTCGTTGTAAGCGTATTTAATTTTAGCCATGTTTTTAACTCCTTATTTGAGGGGCACGAACATGGATGATCTGGTTGCACCCATTCCTGGATCTCCGTGCTGTACTCTCTGTCTGGTAACTGCAAATTCTCCGAAATAGCAGCCGATCATCTCTGGCTGGATGGTAACTTCTACGAACTGTTTACCATCGTATATTCCGAAGGTCATGCCCACCATTTCCGGTAGGACGATCATGTCCCGGCAGTGGGTCTTTATGATCCGGGGCCTTCCGCCCTGGTCTCCTTCTTTTTTGAGTTTTCTAATCTTCTCCAGGACCTTCTTCTGTCTGGGAAGAAAGCCTTTACGTAGGGATCTTCTCTGTCTGGAAGGCAGTAACTGGATCACGTTGTCCAGTGGCATCTGCTGTAGTTCTTCCAGGGTGTAACCGCGATAACTAAATTCTTTTCTAGCCAATTAGTCTCCTCCTCGTACAATCTTATCTAATCTAGGTTATTGTTTTTCTTATCTTTTGATTCAAATTTCATATCTTCTTGGATATTATCTATCTTCGTTTTCCTGTTCGTTTAGCAGCGATGGAACCGACTTTTCTTCCTGGTGGGGCGTGTCTTGATATGGTGGTTGGCCTACCAGGGTGCTGTCTGTTTCCTCCACCGTGTGGGTGGTCTACTGCGTTCATGGCCACTCCTCTCACACCTACGCTCTTTTTACCCTTAGCTTTGGTAGCGTAGTGTCTGTTCCCTGCTTTAAGGAATGGCTTCTCTTTTCTTCCTCCACCAGCGACCACTCCTATGGTGGCTCTGCACTGTGGGTGGAATGCCTTTAATTCCCCTGATGGTAACTCGATTATGGCTTTACCAACATCGTGGGTGATCAAAGAAGCGTAAGTACCAGATGAACGGACGAATTTTCCCCCGTCTCCTGGATTTTTTTCTATATTATATAGTGGTGTTCCTTCCGGAATCTGTGCCAATGGTAGGGAATTACCAGGGCTTATCGGTGCGGTAACACCCACTGCAATTTCATCATCGATCTGTATACTTTCTGGTGCTAAAATCAGTAATCTTTCATCATTTTCAAATTGTACCTGTGCCAGGGGGGCGCTTCGTCCCGGGTCGTGGATGATGTCCACCACTCTTCCCTGCAGGCTTCCTTCTTTTTCTATATTATCGTAATAACGGTAGGCGATCCTCCCTTTGAACCGGTGGGATGCGCTCTTATAGGTGGGTGTTCCCCTTCCTCTCCGTTGGATTATCAGTCTCTTTCCCATTGTTACTTTCCTCCCTTAAGGGATATTATCTACGTTAGAATACACCCATCTTCACAGCGATGTCCTCGGCACTGTGTTCCGCCTCGAGTTTTATGTAGGCTACTTTCTCTCCCTTGGAGGTTATCTGGGTGTTGACCCTCTCCACCTTCACTTCGTAGAGCTCCTCGAAGGCATTTTTTATCTGGGCTTTACTGGCCGTCCTCCTGACCTTGAAGGTCAGTTCGTTGTTCTTGTCTATGGCATTCATACTTTTTTCAGTTAAATGCGGCTTCTCGATTATTGAATAAGAATCCATTTTCTACATTCCCCTTATTTGTTCTGGAATAGCTCTCCTAACTTCTCTATAGCAGATTTGGTGTAAATGGTAAGTCTACCAGGATGAGTTCCCGGGGCGAGTAATTCAGCGTTAAGGTTATCCACCACCACTATATCCACACCAGGGTGGTTTCTGGCACCCAGGCTTATCCCTTTATCTTCTCCAACAACCAGTAAAGGCCCTTTTGGGGTTTTGTATTTCCTTCCCCTGGTTTTTCCTCTTCCGGAGCGTATTTTACGGCCGGATTTGGCCCTTACTACGTCTTCGAAGACTCCTAAGTTTTTCAGGATCTCCCTGGTTTCGCTGGTCTTTTTGACCTTGCACAGTTCATCATCCACTACCAGGGGTATCTGGGGTACGTTTTCTATCTGATGGCCCCTTGCCTCTACCAGTTCCTGGTTGGCTGTGGCTGCCACTGCTGATCTTATGGCCAGCCTCTTTTCCTTCTTGTTGATCTTCTCGTGGATGATCCGGGCTGCCCTTGGTGGGTGGGCTCTCCTACCTCCTACTGCATGGGGTACGAATGCACCTTTGGATCCTGCGGGGTGTCTGGAACCCTTTACCCTGGGGACCATGGCCGCTCCACGGCCGGCACCGAAGGACTTTGCAGTGGTCCGTTTTCCGGCCATGGGGTCGGTTCCCCATGGTTGGATCCTGGCTGTTTGTGAAGAAATAACCGCTCTTTTTATGAGATCAGGCCTGAATTCTTCTGTGAAAATAGTGGGAAGCTCGATTTCATCTACTGTTTCACCTTCCAATGAATAAACCTTGATTTTTGTCATCTTTAATCACTCTTTGCAATATATCGTTGTAAATATTATAAAGATCATTATACTCCCTGTTTAGACTTGGTGCTGATATATGATATCTGGGCCGGGTCGTTGTGTTTTCCGTGGGGCCTTACTGCTTTTCTGAGCATCACCAGTCTCTTGGATGGTCCGGGTACTGAACCCTTGAGGAGGACGTAGTTGTTCTTCACCAGTCCGTACTTTACGAATCCACCCTCTGGATTTATATCATCCACTTCAGTGGCTTCCCCTATCTTCAGGATCTTCTTGTTGTACTCGGTCCTCTTATGGTAGCCCATTTGTCCGGCCATGGGTACGGTCCACATGGTCCTGGATGGTGACCAGGGCCCGATAGATCCTACGACACGGGCTTTACTGCTTCTTGCAGCTTTTCCGTACTGTATTCTAACACCGAATCTTTTAACCGGTCCCTGGAATCCTTTTCCCTTGGTCACGGCTATGGTGTCCACGTGCTCTCCATCTGCGAAGGCATCTGCCGGGTTTATCTCTTTACCCAGGACACTTATGGCGTAGTCCAGTTTTTCTTCCACGGTTGTTCCGCCCAGTCCGCATTCCAGTATTTCTGGTTTCTTTTTAGGTACACTGGCCAGTCTGGGTTTGGTGTGAATGATAACTCTTACTTCGTCTATTTCGTCTAATTTTTTCTTGAGTTCTTCGATTTTACTTTCTGCACTGTCCTCTTCTGGTAGGGTTATGGTTCTGGTTAGGTCTTCACTTAAACCATCAGCCAGTACATCGGTCATGGTTTTTAGGCCATGAGTATCCTGCTGGTAAGCTCTGATGCCCATAACTACTACTGGTGGTGTTTCCAGCACAGTTACCGGGGTGCTTATTTCCATACCTTCTGTGGGGGAGTTTTTATGATTGTCCAGCATGGTCAGGTGGGTCATTCCCACTTTGTACCCTGGAAATCCTAAAATCCCTAATTCTTCGACTTCTGGCCAGGAGCTTGTTTTTGGTGATTCCTTGGCCGCTCGCTTTCTTGGACTATATGCAACTGATCCTTTTCTTGGTTGATGATGTCTAGTCATAAAATTTCCTCCTTACATAGTGCAAGTTCCACTTGCTAATATTCATTTATCCGAGTTATACTGTATCTAAGAGCAAGTTAAATACAGATAAAGTTGATATTACTGCCTCTTCAGTTCTTACGGTCTTAGTCCCCTGTTTAGGAACGGTGTTAACCGTGAGGTCCACGTTCCTTTCATCGATTAGATCGTGTAAGCCTGAATATGGACCGCCAAACAAAATAGCTACCCGTTTGGAGCCCTTTAAACTATCTTTAACTTCATCTAAAATAGACATAATCGATGGAGCATACTTGCTTGTCCCAATAACCAGGTCTGGTTTTGGTTTAAGCATATCAATGCTATCGTACAAATTCTTATAAGTAGATAAAGTCTTATAACCCCAATAAATTTCAGGTTTATCAGGTTCTACTATTATTTCCTTAGCAAGCTTGGTTACCCGAAAGCTTAACACTTTGTTTACGCTGAGCTTTTCCTTACACAGCGCAAGTCTGTCGGCACCAATGTCGACCATTGTGCCTTTTTTTGTTCTTTTTATGGTTAGTCCCTGTCTGTAATCACCTTGGCTGACTTCTTCAGTGGGGTGATGAGGAGTCCGTAACGGAGGGAGTATCCCTGCATACCGCAACTCCTTTGTTATAGGAAATACCTTCTTTCTAAGGTATTGAGGTGTATTCATATAAGTGAGAACATCACTAATAAACTTTACCTCTTCCCTACTAGAATTATCGCTGTAAATCACGATTCGGTCAACCCGGAAGAGAGCTGCCGATCGACCTATGAGGCCTACTTTATAAGTCCTCAACTTTAAGTCCTTTGTTTCAGCCAATATAGAAGCTGGTATGAAGATGGATAAATGTTTCGATTCCATCTTTAAAACTCTAGTTTTACTTACGTTTATATATATTTGTTGTTGTATAACTAATTTTGACTGAAATTTTATTTATAAGTAAGGATTTTTTGGATTATTAGTTCTCTTATATATATTATATAGTGAATTTTTTTAGATTTAATTTTCCATAACATAAATAACAGTGGTAAATACTATGCCATAAATGAGGAGTAATGAAGAAAATAAGATGTCCCCGGTTAAAAAGATATTCAATAAAGCTACTGTTGGAATAATTGCAGACATAATTAAAATCAATAAAATAAACACATCCTTAGGAATAGGAAAACCATCTACTCCTAAATCTTTCTTAAGAAGAAAAAACACCAGTATCATGCTCAAAGCAATTAAAAGCAGTGTTACTTTTATTATTACCATATAAGGCAGGGTTTCTTGCTGTAGTTGACTGAGAGCATTGTTGATACCCGTGTTCGGGAAGAGATATAAAATAATTACCCTCTGGATGACTACAAGATAGAATAATATCAAAAACACTATGATTAAGTTTTTATTTGGTTTCATTTTTTCAGAAATCCCACATAATTATTTTTACCCTTCTTTTCATAGATCAAGTCATCATAGTCATTATGTCGTAACTTAATGGGGAATATATCGGGATTTAAATCGTTGTTCTTGACGAATTGAACTCCAAAATCAATTAAGGATTGAACTGATCTTTTTAGCTCTTCATCATGTCTTTCCCCTAAAACTCTTCTCCGGTTCATGACGGCATATGAAAAAAATAAATACAAAAGAGGTAAACTAACCACGACTAATATTAAACTACCTTGACCTATACTGAGAGAATAAATATCCGTTATTCCAATAGTAATTGCCAGTATAAAAAATGAAACAATGAAAAAAAACGTAAGAGTAACTATCGTTTCTTTAGAATCCACATTAGTATCAGTCCTAAAATTATGCATCTCTCTCGAAACCTTCTGTTTTAGTTCATGGTTATTTTTGAAAAAATAAGATTTTTGGCGTTGCTTAAATAGTAATTCTAAAGTCCCGGTAAAAGATAGAGGACTAACACCAAACTTCATAGGAGGTCTAAACGAATCTAACTCAGTTATGTAGGCACCTAACCCCTCAACTATTCTATTTGGTTTAACAATATGTGTTTTCATATGCATAACCTGTTTTTAACGATTATATATTTTATATATTGCAAAGATTGCCGGAACAACAGAAGCTATAGCACTAAATGAATATAATACCGGTATTTTCTCCTGATATAATTCTCCCCCTAAAAGTATGAAATTTCTCTTGATACTAAAAAATATGGTATCATGCCTAAGGAAACTAAAAACATGATACCCACAGATAAACAGGATCAATACCCGATCAAACACCGACTTCAACGGGAAATAATAATATTTATAACTGAAAAAAGGAAAATTAGCACGATTACTGAGGCATAAAAAACACCAGAAAGAAGAATAATGATTTTATGAGAATTTTCATTCATCTAATATCACATAACCATTGTAATTTTTTCCGTCACTTTCATAGATCACGCCTTCATAATCTTCATGCTTTAATTCAATAGGGAAATATTTAGGATTTAATTCTTTTTCTTTAAATAGCTCCTTTCCATAATCTAAAAGTTCCTGAACAACTTTCTTTATGTCGTGATCATAGATCTCTCCCGCTATTTGCAAACGCCTATTCATTGAAATAGTAAACAACGAAAAAAAGCAAATCAGGTCAACAATGATAATAGCAACGATGAACAGGACAGATTCATATTTTAAATATAAAGCAACTCCTACTATCGTCACTAATAAAAACAGTACACATATAATAATGAAAATAATGTTGTCAACATAATCCAATTTAGTTACTCTTTTGAAAAAAGGTTCCAAATCCATCTGAGTTTTTTTATAAAGTCCAGAATTATGTTTTATGAAATAATTTCGTTCATTAGAGGCAAAATATAATTTAGGAATAACACCCTTTTCATAAGGTCTCTTTCTATCAACTTCAGAAATATAATGGCACAAACTACTAATAAACTTCTCGATCTCAAAATTAGCATCTGACAACCATATACTCTCCTTCTCCTTTATCAATTGACAGCAACTCTTATTCCAATATTAAAAGCCAATCTAATTAGTATATCTAACAAATGCATTTGCTTTATGAAAATATCTATAATCTCAATATCCTTGCAAAATGAAGAAACAATATCATTCAATATAACCATCTCAAACATCCAAATAAGCAATATATTTCTCTAAATCCTTTTCTTCTTTAACATATTCCAATCCATAATAATCGTTGAATTTAAGTCTTAACGGATATTCTTCAGGATCCATATTCTCTTCTTTAAATAATCCTAATGCACCTTCGATTAAATCCTGCACAAGCTCTTTCAACTCATCAGACTTCTCTGCTAATCTTCTATCACACTTCCTGACTCTATTCCTTATAGACCACAATAAAAAAACAAATACACCCGCTAAACAAGCCAGAATGATAAAAGACACCCACCAGGGAAGAACTAAAATCAATTTCACTCCATAATCTATAAATCCAAAAGGCCATAGATACGACCTTCCCACCAAAATTCCGAGGATAAACCAGAAAAAAATACCAAATAACAACGTAAAATAAAACAAACATGTAGGGGGAGTACAAATCCCACTAGGATCCATCAAAGGTTCTAGTTCCTTGTGAACCCTCTGCCAAAGCAGGCCATCATACTCTTTTAAGTTATCAATATCTTCCATTGAAATCCATTCCGACATCAACAGCGGCACTCTACCTGGAAAAGTAATATTAATCCAGTAATCATCATGAGATAAACACTTATCTCTTCCTTTATCCACAGCCTCAATAGACTCCTGAAAAGAATAAACAACATCTTTATTCATGAATATAACCTACAGTTTTAAAATTCCAAAACGATGCAGAAGTATCACCATCGAAAATATTACCACGATAAGTAAAGCTCCCAGTATTAAAGCTTTTATAAAAAATCTCAAAGCAGCACTATGTACTTTTTCTTCAGAAATTTCCTCTTCTATAAATTTTGAAGTGTTTGTCACACTTAAATCCAAATAAAAAATATAATTTTTGCTTAAAAGTTTTTTTTCTTCCTTAATCTGTTTTAAACCATTATAATCATTGAAATTCAGTACTAATGGATAATTCTCCGGATCCAAGCCTCCCTCTCTAAAAAATTCAATTGCATCATTTATAAGCTCCTGAACCAGATTCTTCAGTTTAAAAATCTTTCGAAACGACCACTTCCACCTAGGTACAGCAATTTTAAATACAAGAGCCAAAAGAAAAATTAAAAAACCCAAAATGGATATAAATCCAATTAATATAGCCCCCGGAAAAAAATATATTCGAGCAAAAGTGGCAAACACCATAACACAGAGCAGATAACTAATAAAAACTGCAAAAAAGAGATTATCAGATCTACCATATTTTGGTGATTTCACAAGTTCTTCGCTTTCTTTTTGAACCCGCGCCCATAAAGACTTATCATACTTTTTAAGTCTATTATCAACCATTTTAGCAAGTTTTAACTTCTCCAAAAGACTTACCCTTTTTTCATGAGAATAACAATACCTATATCTATCAACCAATTCAATGTTATTATTAAAAGAAGAAACAATGTCTTTATTCATGATTATTGACCACATATTTTTATTTTAAGTATCCATAATGCAGAACTATCAATACGGATGCACCTATCATTGCCAACAAGAGTATAGTTGATGATGTCCGTATAAAAGAAATTACGGCCTCCCTATACATTTCCTGTTCTGAAATTTCATTTTCTATAAACTCTGGAACATTTACTGCATCTAAATCCAAATAAAAGAAATAATATTTACTTAAAAGATTTCTCTTCACCTTAATTAACTTCAATCCATAATAATCATTAAATTTCAGCTTTAATTGATAATCAGCTGGATCAACACTTTCTTTTTTAAAGAAATTTATTCCCTCATAAATTAACTCCTGAACCAGATTTTTTTGTTGATGAGATTTCTTAATAGCCTTTTGTCCTAGATGCATTCCTTCTTTTAATATAAGTAAACCCAATATTATTGAGATAACTATTAAAGGGAATGAAAATACAGCAAAAATTACTAAATTGAACATGATAAATGCAAAAAGGAAAAACACTGCTAAAAATACAGTAACCAGAAGACTTAAACTATATAACCTATCTTTTTTGGATATAGGGGGAGTTACTCCTATTTCCTTACATTCCTCGTGAACTCGTTTCCACAAAGACACATCATATTTTTTAATATTTCCATCACACATTTTAACGAGATTCAATCTATTTAAATAGCCAAATTGACTGTATCTTGTGGATTTCCACCTTTTATGATAAAAGCTGTAAAAGTCCATCGTCTCAATATTTTTGCAAAATGAAGAAGCAATATCATTCATGTAACCATCTAACATTTTAATTAAAGCCAATAGACATTTCCCTCATTTGATTATTTTTTAACAGATAAAAAAGCCGCTATCCCCAATACCACCCCATAAACCAATAAAACCATTGAAATTAAAAAATTTTGGGTAAAAACAAAATTAAGCAGTGCAAACATTGCCGGAATAACAGGAAGCATGGCACTTAATAAATATAATTTAGTTATCTCTTCCTGATACAATTCTTCATCTAAAAGATTGAAATTTTTCTTTATAATAATAAAATATGGTATCACACCAAATGAAACTAAGAACATGATTATCCACAAATAAACAGGATTAATACCCAAATCAAACACCGACTTCAACGGGAAATAATAAATGTTTATAAGAGAAAAAAGGAAAATTAACATGATTGATAGAGCATAACAAACACCTGAAAGAAGGATAGCAAATTTATAATTAATCTCATTCATTTAATATCATATACCCTTTGTAATTTTTTCCTTTCTTTTCATAACTCAAACCATTATAATCATCATTTTTCAGGTAGATGGGAAAATCTTTTGGATCCAATTTTTCCGTTTTATAAAATTCCACTGCATAATCAACAAGTTCCTGAACCGCTATTTTAAGATCCGTATTGTACATTTCTCCTGCAATTCTCCTACGTTTTGTACCGGCCCAACTAAAAGCAAAACATGTTCCTGATAAACCAATTATTAAAGACGATGAAAAACTGTACAAAAGAGGTTTAAAAAACATCATACTAATTATCACTGAAAAGAATAGCCATATAAACAGAGTTATATATAAAATCACGAAATCATTATGACTGTAATTTTGGAGTTCCTTTAAAAAAGGATCCAGATCTTTCCTAATCTTTCTATATAGATCTTTATTATGTCCTTGAAAATGATACTTGGACGTTAATTTAAACACTATATTAAGATATGTCCTGAAAGGCCATGGTACCAAGCCCCAAGTTACTGGGGCTCTATAAAAGTCTAATTCTGTGATATAAATACTTAGACCTTCAACTAACTTCTCTGGTTTCCTTATTGACAATAATCATCTCTCCTTCAGGATCAATCATTACTCCTACTATTAACACCATTATATAAATTAAGGCAATTATTCCAGCAATAAACACCAGTGCAAGTGGTAAAGCTACGAAGCCCATTACCATAAAGCTGAATATTGTAAATGCCATTAATATTGTTATAGTGCTAAATATTAATTCTAAACACCCCCCTAATATCAAATCCTCAAGATCTAGTGAAGGTAAAAGTAGCTCTCTCAATGCATCAAATACAGTTTTTTCTGTTTTTGATTTATTTAATTCATCAGCCATATTTTCACCATTGGCACCAACACTTCCAGCATTATCGTAAGTATTCATAGGCTCAGTTCCCCATCCGCCAAGCAGTGTGGCATTCGTGGAATTACTGTTCAATCCACCAGAGATTATGTAAGCTCCGAAGCCATTGGAACCGAGAACTGCCCAGCCAATACCATGCCACTGTCCAATGGTAACTTCCGTTTCAGGAATGATAACCTGATAACCTGCGTTAACATCGTTCCTTATTTCATCTATTACCCATTGGGCTAATCTAAGTTTGGGTAGTATCTCATCTATATTATCACTATTTATGGAATATACTGGGATGCCGTTACTCTGGGCATAGGCTATTATATAGGTGGTTGAGACTGCTGTCACGTTGAAAAGTCCATATATTGACTGTGATTCCCATCCAGAACTTGCAAAGCCTGCTTTTAGATTAAATAAAAGGCATCCTTCTTCCTGTCCAATCTTGGAGTAACTGGATATAGAATCAATTGGAACATCATGTGAAATTGCACCGGGCATGTAATTTGCATAAACACGGTATATTCCTATTCCGTTGTAGTTTTCCCAGTATCTCACTCCTCTCGATACATAATCACACCTTGCTATTGGATGATAGCTTTTAGTGATGTATGTTTCACCTAAAAGTTGTTCTGTCTTGTCGCATGCAGCGTAATAAGTTATTCCAGTGGTGTATAAAAGTTGGGAGACCATATCATCATAAGTGGATGCATTACTTGTTGAATCATATTCCTGTTTCAAGTCAGTTGTTTTGGAGGCTTCCTCTTCTATTCTTAAAGAAGGTTCATATGCCGGGCTTAATGTAATGGAGTACATATCACCGGCTTTATAACCCTTTATATCTTGCATGGTGTTCTGTTTTGCGTTTGTAAAAGTATAATTCAATGTTTGTCCAGAACCTAAAGTCACCGCATTTCCTGTAGAAACTGTTTGATTTCCTATGATAAGTTCAGGTGTCACATAAGCGTAGTAAGGGCCTGTCCACCAGACGGATCCAAATAGAAGCCCAACGGACCATGATTTTCCACCGTTATCCAGGAGCCGGTAAATGCTTTGGTCTCCCAGGAAATTCACCTGTCCCTCGTCTGCCGGCACATATTTGAGGATGATTTTTTCTTTGGCCAGTAGAGGGATGGGAATCAGTCCAGAATCTATACCATCACTGGTTGTAATTTGAACTTTATGTCTAAGTTCACCTGGAATTTCTGCATAATTTACAGCCTGTGAAACAGTGTAGTTAGAAAATGACGGGTCTAATGGAAGCCACTCATAACTCGGTTTAACATTTATGTAACTAGTAAAAAAGTCGATTAGATCAAACTTCATATTTTTAAAATCATAGTATTCAAAGCTCCACCTCTTGGTTGTATTGGAGAAAATATTGTATATATCACATATGCAGGGCCAATTTTTAGTCTTTGAAGGCATTGCAACCTCTACCCATACATGTTCCAATGATATAATGTTTTCATTTTGTTCATATGGAATTCCATTATCTTGGAGAATATTTAAAGCTTGATCGATACTCATTGCACTGCTTGTTCCATTAACTGTGATATTTTTCCCTTCTAAGATTCCTATAAGGGTAGAACTATTCAACTGGATCCATCCCTGGACATACCTTGCTGGATATCCGGCAACCCTAAGTAGAGCTACAAGTAACGATGATTTATCATAGTCATTTCCTGCTCCTCCACTCAGGGTCCATACACTTCCCCTAAAAGAGCCATAATAGGTATCGTAAGAAAGGTTTCGCACGTAATTGTATATTTGGATGGGATCATTTCCCAGTTCAAGAGCTTTTTGTCTGATTTGGGGAGTTATCTGAGCATCGATGGTTTCATTTAAATAAACTGGATCTATGGTCACCGGCAGAACATGATCAACAAATTCCCGGTAAATTTTTGCCCATTCAATTCCTACATATCTTAATTCTTGGGCTAAATTTTTGATTTCTCCTCTTTCAGTTGATATTAAATTCCGTAGATCAGATGAAGATGTTTCCAGGTTCTTGGTTTTGTTTATTATATTCTTATATTGGTTCTTTTTATTTGCTCTTTCCAGGTTTCTTTCAATTCCTTTCAAGTTATTTACTATGTCTCTAAGTTCTTTATCATTTTCTCCAAGTAAATACCAGCAGCATAGAATATTTTTAAAATCTGTGCCAATCCGATTAAGTATGCTTGAAATGTCCTGTTTTAATTTAACCGGTTTTTGGTTATTTGGAGAAATCTTACTTATTTGAGTGACAAGCTTATAAAGACCTTGTAGGTTAACTTTGATATTTTGTAGGTCGTTAGTGGAATTAGAAACCGATTCCGCGTTACTTTCTATTTTTGTATCAATCTCGGTTAGAAGTTTAGATAGACAATCTTCAATTGAGTTTATAGTTGTTATATCTCTATTAGATACATATAATTTTGTTTTCTTCTCAACTAAGATTAATTCACATTTTAACAGTGCTAATTTAATGCTATGATTTTTAATACTCGATAATTCCTTGTAGATAAGCTCTATTTTATCTAATTCTTCTTTAGAATCGTTTATATTAATTTCGATTTCGTTTAAAATATTATCTATCTTCTGATTCACCGTTTCTTCAGTTTTTAAACTGAGATCTAATGTAGATCTTATAATGGTAGAGGTGATATCGATTTGAGATTGCTGATTCATTTCATTTAGGTACTCATCCAAAGATGAAATATTGGATTTCAACTGCTCCATGTTCCCATTATTTAGGGAGTTTGTTAAATTAGAAGTTTGGTGGATAATTCATCAAAGTTTTCTATTAAAAGATCCTCGTTCTTTTTTGCTTCATCTAAAAATTCATTAGAATAGATTCCAGAAGAAACGCCTTCTTCTATAAATGATACTATCTTACCGCCTAATTCCCTTTCATTTTCTTTCAGTGAAATAAACCGATCTTTAGCCTTTAAGAAATTCTCTGTTAGTTTATTGTGTTCTGATAAAGCATCGCTTATTTTTGTCTTATCTTTAGTTAAATATGCATTATCCAATTTTGAAGTGCTCTGTTTTAATTTTTTATAAGATTCTATAAACTGGGTGTATTTTTCTTCTGATTTTTCGCTGTAATTCGTTAATTCCTGGTTTAGCTTATAGAAATCACTGGGATTGTTAACTATTAATGCATATCCGCTGTATATTTTTGTAAAGTTTTCCCTGGTCATTTCAATATTTCCAAGTCCAGGATCTGATAAAAGAATAGTGTTATCTTTTATTTCTTTCACAGTCGTGTAGTGAGAAGTTCCATTTATCACAACATATGCTATATTGTTACTTTTAAGCTCATCAACTTGTAATTTTCTGCTAATTGATGTTTGAGGAGTAGTTTGAGTTGTAGTTTTATCACTTATAATAGAAGTATCATCTGCTGTTTCATTTGAATCGCTACCTGAAGTTCGTATTGTGGGCGATTTATCTGTAGTTCGTGTATTGAATGTCTTTTTTGCGGTACTGTTATTACCAGTCTGCGATTGTGTATCCCTTACATCTTTTTTAACACTAGTTTTGGTGTAACGTTTCTCCCTAACTGTGTTAACATGGCTTTTGGAAATTTTTTTTGAATTTTCCTTATTAACAGCATTATTTGATAATTGTAAGGAAGTATTTCCAATATCGGAAGCAAGATTTGTGATATTAGAATTAGATAAAGTACTGTTTTGAGCTACATTATTCCTAAAATCCCCAGAATTATATGTAGAATAGCATTCAGAAATTTTAAATGAGTACGCAGGAGTAAATCCAATAAGAAGAAGTATTATAATTATAATCGCGACTTTTTTAATGTCGATATACATAATCCTCACCAAGTAAAGAAGTGTTTCCTCCCACCAGAACTATGGTAATTTATTACTAACTTAATCATATTTTTAATTAAATACTATCATCATATAAATTTTTACATTTATATTAAAATAGAAAAATTTAATAATTTGGAGAAAATAAATATTAATATCTTATAATTTTAAAAATATCATGGATAAGCGCAGTTAATAAAAGAGGATATTAAGATCTTTTAACCCTTAAAACAACCACATCAATCTCAATTTTTTCTTTTTCATGAAAATCATAAATTTTAGGTATAGAAAAACTGTAATAAAACTTATGAGTAACAGAGCCACCTAAAGAACTGAAATAGCTCTCTACAAATTCCTCAGTTTCTTTAATATGGAATGAATAAACAACTGGAGCAGATTCTATGGCTTTTTCCATGAAAATTCTATCTACATTTTTTTTACCGGCTTTTTGAGCGCCGAAAGGAGGATTCTGTATAACAGTATCCGCCTTCTCATTGAAATCAGTGACATCTGCAGTTATGAACCTGGAAACTTCATCCAATCTCCTGCGATCTGCTTCCTGCCGTGCTATCTTCACCGCTTCAGGATCCACATCCACACCAACCACCTCAGTGGCGCCTAAAAGGGCCGAGCCTATGGAGAAAATTCCAGTCCCACAGGCCAGATCCACCACCTTCATGCCCTCGATATCTCCCAGTGCATGTGCATTCCACAGAAGGTCTGCTGCGATTTTAGCTGGTGTTTGATATTGTTCTAATTCAACTTTAGGGTTGGGGAATGTGGGTATTGACTGCAGAGATATTTCTAACTGTCTTTTTTTTCTGATCATTTTTCTCATACTTTAGGGTCTGTTAAATTTAATCAATCAAAATATCAATATAATATATTATAGTATACAAAAAAATTTATAATTAAATCCCATAGTTTTCCTTTAATATCTAATTTTACAAATGAATTAATAATTTTTCCGAGTATTAAGTAATTTAGGGAGGAATAAATTATTTATTAAGGGAAAAAAATATATCTACGTAAATAAATAGATAGATAATAGGTAAATATATGAAATAAAGAATAGGTAGGAGTTCGTTGAGTTTTTAAGCATGAAGATTCAATCTATTAAACTTTAAGGAAGTTCATTTATGTTCAATAAAATTCTAATAGCCAACCGTGGTGAAATAGCCATAAGAGTCATGAGAGCATGCCGGGAATTAGGAATTAAGAGTGTTGGTGTCTACTCTGATGCAGATAAAAACTCACTCTTCGCTAAATACGCCGATGAAGCCCATCCCATCGGAGAACCGACACCAGCTAAAAGTTACCTCAACATAGATAAGATCCTGGATGTGGCGGAAAAATCAGGAGCCGAGGCAATCCACCCCGGCTACGGGTTCCTGGCAGAAAATCCCAATCTAGGAAAAGAATGTGAAAAACACGGGATAAAACTCATAGGGCCGAAATGGTCCGTTATAGAGGCCATGGGGGATAAGATAACCGCCCGTAAACTGATGAAAAAGGCCGGCGTACCGGTGGTACCTGGTACTGAGAAAGGGATAACCGATGACCAGGAAGCCGTGGAGATAGCTGAATCCATAGGATATCCAATTATTATCAAAGCCTCCGCCGGTGGCGGTGGAATAGGAATGCGCATCGTCACTGAAGAGGATGAATTACTCCGGGCCATTGAATCCACCAGATCCGTGGCAGAATCCGCCTTTGGAGATGCCACCATCTACATAGAGAAGTACGTGAAGGAACCAAGGCACATAGAATTCCAGATACTGGCCGATGAACACGGAAGCACCATTCACGCTGCAGAAAGGGAGTGCTCCATCCAGAGGAGAAACCAGAAACTCATCGAGGAAGCACCCAGCCCCATTATGACTCCGGAACTCCGGGAGAAGATGGGATCCATCGCAGTGCGTGCAGCTTCATCCATAGGATACACCAACGCCGGGACAGTTGAATTCCTCTACTCCAATGGAGAATTTTACTTCCTGGAGATGAACACCCGTGTCCAGGTGGAACACCCTATAACTGAAGCCATAACCGGGCTGGACCTGGTTAAAGAACAGCTTAAGATCGCTGCTGGTGATGAACTATGCTGCACTCAAGATGAAATAAAGGTAAACGGGCATGCCATAGAATGCCGTATAAATGCCGAGGACCCCTTAAATGCTTTCGCGCCTAACCCTGGTAAGATCACTGGTTACCGCTCACCCGGTGGTTTAGGTGTGAGGGTGGACAGTGGAGTGTACATGAACTACACCATACCCTCCTATTACGATTCCATGATATCCAAACTGATTGTATGGGGAAGAGACCGGGAAGAAGCCATCAGCCGGATGAGAAGAGCCCTATCCGAGTACATCGTACTGGGCGTGAAAACCACCATACCCTTCCATAAAGCCATGATGGCCAGCCCCCACTTCCACCAGGGCAAACTGCACACCCACTTCGTGGATAACTACAAAAACGAGATCTACGACAACATGCAAAAGGTGGTGGAAGAAGACCGGGAAATGGTGGAAAGACTCAAATCAACCTTCCTACCCTCCAAGAAGGTGGCGGCAGTATCCGCCACAGTTTCAAGTTACATGGCCGCCCATGCAAACAGCAAAAAATAAGATAAAAAAAAAGAATATGGGGTGATGAGGAATGACTGATGAGAAAAAATTTAATTTAATTTCAAAAAAAGAAAAGAAATACATACCTGTAGAGGAGATTAAATCTAACCTTATTCTACCCCAAGAAATTAAAAAGAACCTTAATACTGAATTTTTAGGTAATCATATCCATTTCTTTAAGGAAGTGGACTCCACCAACGACGTGGCCAAGAAGATGGCCAATGAAGGGGCTCTGGAAGGTACCATCGTAATCGCCGACCGCCAGCTGCGGGGTAGAGGCCGGCGGGGAAAGGAATGGATCTCACCAATCGGAGGGCTGTGGATGACCATCATCCTCCGACCCAGTGTAGAACCATCCAGAGCACCCCAATTAACACTGGTAACTGGTGTTGCCGTGGCCGAAACACTGGACCAGGAATATGACCTGGATATTGGGATTAAATGGCCCAATGATATATTAATCGGAGATAAAAAAGTAAGCGGAATACTCACTGAGGTAAAAACAGAAAATGGAAAGGTAGACTATGTTATAGTGGGAATTGGAATTGATATGAATGTGGATATCACTGATTTCCCCTCTCATCTGCGGGGTGGAGCTACCTCACTTAAAACTGAACTCGAACAGGAAATTGAGGGGACAGAACTGATACAGAAATTCCTGGAAAATTTCGAAGTCCTGTACAACCAATTCGAGGAAGGTAACTTCCGAGAAATACTCACCCGCTGGCGTAAAATGTCTAACACCATCGGCAAATACGTGGAAGTCCATAAAAGAGCACGTACCGTATACGGAGAAGCGGTTGGTGTTAACAAGGATGGAAAACTCATCCTGGAACAGGACGACGGAACGCTGCGAAAGGTAATCTCCGGAGAATGCGTCCACCTCACCAAATAAATATGAAATATTTATTAAACCATTCATTAGTTAAATCAGGCTAATTTTTACCTAAACCTATTTTTTATCTAATCAACCATTTAAAACTTAATTTACCTAAATTTTACATAATCAACCCATTTTTAAACCTAATCAAATCTTTATCCTTTATTCCACCTAATCAACCCTTATCAATGCGGGTTCGCCTAATTTTCCTTCATATTCAAAGTTACGTCCGGTGATTTTCTCTGTAACGTAGATGTTGGTAAGGGCGTGTTTGGTTAGTTCTGCAGTTTTTACCGTGGAATTTCCGGCCATGGCCATGTAGGGTATGATCTGATCACCCATATATTTATCCAGGGCTGCATTTCTAGATATGAAATATAAAAGTTCATATGCTGCCTGTTTACCAACTATTTCCGCTCTTTTACCTCGTTCCCCTATTGAGCTGCTTCCTACTCTACTGTTTATCAACTCACCATCAGCACTACTTCCGGTTCCATCTTCTCCCTCTGTCCATAACACTATACCGGAACCCGGGCTTAAAGATTCATCTGAATGCTGGACTTCTATTTCAAGTTGATAACCTGCCTTTTGCAGTGTATCTTTCGCTGACTGGGCCTGTCTCAATGCCACATGCTCCGGTAATTTTACCGCATGGGAGATGCCCCGTATTCTGTCCACTTTTAAATCCAGTAGATTGAATGGACTTATATCCTTAACTGGATGGATAACCGCCTCTAAAACACCGCCACCCCGAGGATAGTGGCCTCTCTGGAGCAACTTCAACTCTACGTTGTACCCAATGGATTTTAAGATGGGTAAAGTAACGTTAGAAAGGTAATCCACCGGTGGAGACCACCGCACATCACTACCCCCACTCAGGGTGATTTTAACAGGATCTCTGGCAAAGGCGGCTGGTATGAGGAAGCTCTGGAGTACAAGGGTCATGCTACCGGCCGTGCCTATGTCCAGCTTAAAATCACCCCCTACCAGTTCTCCTGGTTGGAAGGTAACCTCTGTAGAGCCCACTTCTAACCCCTGGCAAGAGGCATTGCTTAAAAGAGCCACCGACTTTAATGCATTTAAATGCTGGGGCATAAGACCCTTCTTAGGTCTGTTGGCACGTATATCCATTATATGAGTTGATTCACCCGTCAGTGCAGAGAGTGCAGCGGATATCCTTACCAGTGCCCCTCCGCCTTCTCCGTAGGATCCATCAATTTCTATCATAATCAAGAATCAGTCTCAAGTAGGTTATTATTAACCTTTACTCATCCAAACAGGACAGTTTTACACTTTTGCTCATCATCAACTACTTCTTCCAATCGGAAAAATGACCCGATAAAAGCCTGATGGATGTATTCAACCTCCAGTCTTTCCGCATCCCTGGAGGCCATATCTATCCGAATGGTGGGTGATGCTCCGGGCATTCCCACTGCGGGGATGGTGATTATACCGTATTCACGTAGGAGTATCATGGCCAGGATACCGGCCACTACACTTGGATCTAAAGTAGTTTCAACACCCCTACTTTCCAGTTCCACTATTACGTTTTCCGAAAGGAGCATGACACCAGTGGGGGTTTCATCCACACTGAAATCTTCCTGGAGGGCCTGGTATAATTCCTGTTTTTTAGATCTGGATGCTAGGATCCGGTCTGGCTTGAAGTTCTCCAGGGCCCCTACCATACCGGCGATTAAGGGTGGCTGTGCCTCCAGGCCAAACTGATGGGCTTTCGACTTAATTAAATCGATTAATTCTGTCTTTCCAGACATCAAACCTCCCCTAGGACCATCCATAAGCTTGTCTGTACTGGTTATTACCAGGTCAGCGCCCATGTCTATAGCACGGGGTTGATTGTAAAGGATGGTGCGCAGTCTGGCTCCTGAGGCATCATCCACCATTACCGGTACATCCTGGGATTTGGAAGCTTCTATTATCTTTAGGAAGTCTCCTTCACTTATGACCTGGTGGTCCATGGTGGAACCGGTTATTATGACCAGATCGGTCTTCTTTCCTATTTCAAATTCATCTGTATCTGTAAATTCCACATAATCTCCCCTGACGAGTTCAATGCTCCGGGGAATGGATGGATGGGCAGGTAGTTTAGGTAGGAAATGTACAACCTGGCCGCCTGGTTTTACCAGTGCCAGTATTGTCGCCAGTATCCCTGAACTGGTCCGATTAAGGGCTAAGACCTTCTCTCCGCCCAGATGTTTTAGACCCAGGGGTTGTAGTTTTTCTTCAAAAATAGCTGGTCCGGCGTAGGTCTCCAGGAGGCTGATATCTTCCTCTTTAACAGGAAATCCCCCGGATAGTCCGGTGAGGTCGTAGAGATTTGATCTGTCCCCTTTTACCCTGGAATTTATGATCTTAAGTGCTCTTTCCCTTCTTTCGAGTTCCTGGAGAGGGGAATTTTCTAGCATGATCTGGGCATCCTCTAAAAATTTAAAATTTAATCGTGAAAGTTGTGGTTTTCTTCTTCATCGGTTTTGAGTGTTATGGAATCGTCTGCTGAGTTCTGCAGTGCAGCACTGAATCCAGGCTCTGCCCCGATGACTATGGTTTCCTTACCATTTTCCTTGGCCTTATTTATTATGGGTAAAAAATCAGCGTCACGGGTCATGAGGGCTATGACATCGATGTTAGGGTTGTATATCAGTTCCATGGCTTCCACAGCCATGTACACATCTGTATCCCCGGCCACTACTATGGGTGTGAAGCCCTGGTTTACAATGGCTTCTATTAACTTATCAGAAGCATACTGGTTTAGGAGTACTTTACCCACCCGCATATCTCCGTATTTCTTTATAATCTTCCTCACCAGATCAAGGTTAAGGCTGAATTCCTTTCTCAACATATTTGGGCCGTCAACAAGAAGGCCGATGTTCTTACCTCCAGATTCACCCCTCCTTAGAGGTATGTAATCCTTCAGAGAACTTAATCTTTCAAAACTACGCATTATAATCCTCCATTATCATCACAGATATTGTAACAATAGCAAAAAGGGCATCCAAAATAATTCCTAATTAAATGGTACGTTATTTAATTGTATACTTAAACAAACAATCAATTGTTTACTTAAATAAACTAATAATATATACTTAAATAAACTGGTTATTTAAACAAACAGTCTATCCCTGTCCCTTGGAAATGAATATTAATGGATAATTTTTATAAAGACAACTGATAATAATCGGACGGGTTGTTTATTTAAGTAAATGGTTTTTTGGACCTTTCTACTATGTAGACCATATTTTTAGCATATAATTCTATAGATTACTACCTATATTAATCTTTACAATAGGGGAGATAGGTTATTAAAAAAAATTAAAAATTATTTAAAATCTAAATGTAACTCCTAAAAGATGTAATATTTAAAAGAAAAAAATATGAGAATTTATTCAATTTCCAGGGAGAAAGCATCTTTAAACAGTTCCTTAACCACGTTGAAATCCTCTGTCTCCAGGCCGGCTATAGTTACATCATCTGCATCCCTAATGTAATATTCGGCATCCACTATCTCACCGGAATCATTCATGTACAGGAAAAGACCATCAGAATAATTTCCTGTCTTCGGTGACTGGAAGAAAACTTCAAACCTGATTAGAACCTCTGATCCCAGAATACCGTTTTCAAGCTCGATCCTCCTGTTTTCATCCTGGAGAGCTTCCCTAAACTGTTTCAACCTTGATTGAAGTTCATCTTTAACTAATACAGACTTATCCTTTTTTGCCATAATAATACACCATTAGATAATTAACCTTCGGGTCTTAATTTCCTATACGTTCCTATAATATGATGTTGCTTTTAAAGATTATCCTAATCCATGTTCACACCGAACTTTATGTAAATTAAATTTTTCCTTCAATAAATAGTTACCGAATGAGTTTCCTTCAATAAAAAGTTGCTGAGTGGGAAGCTCTAGTAAAACTCCCTGGTAGGGTCCTGGTTTACGTTAATAAAATAGATGATTAGGATTCGCCCGACACATAATCTCTACCTCTTTATGGGAAATTCCTAGTTCCCTCATGGTATCGATAAACACTTTAAAACCCTGAGTGGGTTGGGGATTGTGTATCTGACCCAGATCCGTGGCCAGTATACATCTACGGGCACCCACCTCCTTAACCGCTGTGGCTATCCTCTGTGGGTCTAAGCCATCATGTTCTGGCAGGCAGGCCACATAACAGTGCTCTAAATAGGCCTTCCGGGACATCTCCTTCTGTTCTTCCACAGTGGCTCCCACCACCCGGGTGAGGGGGTGGTTAATGATGATCTTCTCCACTCCCCTGCTACTGGCCAGATCCAGAACACGGAAAATATCTGCAACCTGCAGATGCCCTGTGGCTAAAATTAGATCATCTTCAGCTATCCACGTGATTATATCTTCCAGTTTATCCCAGTTTTCCTTTAAAGTGAAGTCTATCTCGTCCCGGCTGGTGGTGGGAAGCCAGACCACCTTACCACCCATGGAAGCCGCGGTTTTAACCGCTTCCACGTTCAAACCACCCACGCTACTGTTTAAACATACCCCACCGAAGACATCTAAACCAGTTTGTATTCTAGCTATGGCCGCCCTCCCCGATGTGGGTTCTAGGTGGGATTTGATAACGATAGCCCCCATCTTCTCCTGAGAAGCTGCCTCCGCCGCCTCCAGATCATTTAAGAGTCTGGGTTTCGCATCCGGGGCAGTGTGCAGGTGGGTGTCTATAAACCCTTTAAGGGGATGTTTTCCTGACTTTCCTTCAAGGGGATGTTTTTCTTTTAACCTGTTCATAGAGATTCCCGCCGTGGGAGTCCATGGTCACAAATAGGGGGCCGAAATCCTTAACTTCCAGTTCCCAGACTGCCTCTGGAACGCCCAGATCTATCCAGTTAACACTTTTAACCTCTACAATGGATTTCACATACAAAGCGGCGCAGCCACCTACTGCAGTGAGAAACACGGCACCGTTCCTCTCCAGGGCTTTCTGGGTCTTCTCATCCATACCCCCCTTACCTACCACGGCCTTAACACCCATATCCAGGACATCCGACTGGTAAGTGTTCATCCGGGTGCTGGTGGTGGGTCCTATGGCTACTATCTGGTAACTCCCCTTTTCTTCCTGTATGATGGGACCGGCATGGAATATCACCGCCCCTTCAAGGTCTATGGGAGATCCTTCCTCCACCATCCTCTTATGGGCGCTGTCCCGGGCGGTGTAAATGGTACCGGTTAAATATACCGTGTCTCCTAGGTTTAATTCTGTTGTATCTGCCTTTTGAAGGGGTGTTTTGAGTTTTACATCCATGGATATACTTCCTTTTTTATTATTATTACGTTTTATAAAAATATAAAGACACTTATAAGTATAAAGAATATATGATTTCTAGATTAATTTAGTAAGTGACTTTTAAAAAATTAAATCGAGGAACCCATGTCCGCTATAGATAACATAATGAATATGACTAAGTATATGGTGACTTTGCCGGAGACCCATATCTCCGTGTTTATCATGGTCTTTTTAAGCTTCTTCACTGGTATCGTTACCTTCATAGTTCTGCCCGGAAGCGAACAGTCAATTTTATCTGCCATAATTTATGGTGGATCATCTGGATTTTTAATCTTTGGCCTGATGTCCATAATGGCCGGTGCCATAACCACCCCCCTGGTCAATATGTTTGACGGAAGGCACATGAAAACGAAACAATCCCTCTTCCTCGCCCTGGTTTCCATGATCATCGTGGCCATTATCTACCTCATAGGTAGTTTAGTGTCCCATTTCGCCATCTACAACTATACCATCGACACCCTTATCTATGGTTGCGCCTTGATCTTCGCCTTCAGAACCATCATAATCTGGGCCACCAGCAACATACGACTCATATACTCGGTGCTGGTCGCTGCCACCCAGCCAGCCCTGATATTAAGCATGGTCATGGTCATCGTATCATTAACCAGCCTGACCACTAACCTGGGGGAATTTAGTGTAATACCACTCCTCTTAAAGGTGGTCATCGCATCTATAATACTGGTTTTAGCCATATACTCTTTTGTAGTGGTTATAGAATCCCCCATGAGAAAAAATCTCGGTGTGGGGGGATTAGAACTATTAAGCTTATTTATAGCCCACTTAAGTGAAGGTTCACAGGCCATGGAAGTGGTCTTTGAAGATATGGGCGAGACCATAGAAACACTCATTGGGATTCTAAGTTTCAAGGGAAAAGATGGTATAAAAACATTGTTCCTGGTTCCATGTGTACATCCCGGGCCAGTCGGGGAAATAGGTGGGGGTAACATGCCCACCATACTGGGACAGAGATTCGGAACCTTCACCATGGTCTCCCACGGACCAGCCACCCACGACTTCAACCCGGTGGCATCCCGGGAACTGGATAAAATAGAAAGAGTGGTAAAGGATGCCCTTGAGGATATGGAGTACACCGATTATGCCAGCCCATTCTTCATGGTGGAAAATGAACCCGCCAAGATCGGTGGCCAGTACTTCGGTGATGATCTGGTCCTGCTGGTGACTTTCTCACCCAAGGGAGCCGATGACATAGACTTCGGAGTAGGACTGGCAGTTATGAACGCTGCCAAAGTTTCAGGTGCCAGAAATGTACTGGTGGTGGACTGCCACAACAGTTTCACACCAGATAGCAGAATACTCCCTGGTAACAAGGAAGTCTTCCAGCTCCTGGGAGCGGTGGATAAGATAACCAAAAGTGAAGAGCAGGAAACCTTCAGGGTAGGCTGTTCCTACGACCCCATGGACGACTTCTCCAAGGAACAGGGCGTGGGCCAAAGCGGAGTTAAAGTAATGATCATCGAGGTGGGTGGTAAACAGAAAACCGCTTACATCCTTTTAGACGCCAACAACATGGCCCTGAACTACCGGGAGAAAATAATCGACGCAGTATTGCCCCTGGGAATTGATGAAGCGGAAGTGATGACCACGGACACCCACTACGTCAACACCCTATCCGGAGGTCACAATCCTATAGGTTCGAAGATGCAGGACGAGATAATCGAAGAAATCAAAAAAGCCACGATAAATGCCATGAACGATTTAGAACCGGTGAAAGTGGGTGCCGAAGTGGCCAATATCAAGGATATAAAAACCTTCGGCCCCACCCATGCCACGGAACTGGTGACCACCATAAGCTCCATAATCGCGGTGAGTAAGGTGTTTGCACCGTTGATATTCGTACTGGCCTTCATATTTGCCTTTGTATGGATTTTCTATGGGGTGTAAAATATTTTAAAAATAAAGATTTTTCTAAAGTTTTTATAAAAGAAAAATGTTAAAATAATTTAAAAAAAAGAGTGGTTTACCTTAAAAAGGGAGTGGTTTATCCTTACCAGTTTAAAAACAGGGTCCAGGACACTATCCAGATGAACATGAAGGGTACGATACCGTTCCAGAACCATCCCTTAAACCCGCCGACCTCTTCTTTACCGAATAACCTTTCTGATATGTTACCGGTTACGTAGAGGATCACCAGACCCAGTATAACTGCTAGAACTTCATTTTTACCAATACCAGCAATGGCACCGGATGAAATGATAAATGCCAGGTAACCAGCAATTATGGCGGTTACTGCGTGTAATGATGTTAACTTAAACTCTATTTCCATACTTCTTTCCTCCGTATCTTATAATTAATTTGATTTACCATATAAATATAATATGAGGGTTACTATGAAAGCCATGTCGAACGTAGATATCTATGCTATTTCCAGTGAACTTAAGAGATCCCTGAAGGATGCCCGCTTTCAAAAGGCATACCAGCCAGGTAAGGATACCGTTTTGATCCGGTTCCATGTCCCTGGCTTCGGCCGTAGGGATGTGGTGTTCCAGGCCGGTTTAAGGGTCCATGTAACCCAGTATCCTCCACAGAACCCTAAGGTCCCCCCCAGTTTTCCCATGCTTCTCCGGAAATATTTAAACGGAGCCACCGTAAGTGAGGTGCGCCAGCACCACTTCGACCGCATCCTGGAAATTGAATTTCAGAAGGAGCATAAATATACACTGATCATAGAACTTTTCTCCAAGGGCAATATAATACTTTTGGATGAAGAAGGCCAGATCATACTCCCACTCAAACGGAAGCTGTGGCAGGACCGGAAGATATCCAGTAAGGAAACCTATAAGTATCCCCCGGAAAGGGGAGTAAACCCCCTCCATGCCAGTCAGGAGGAAATTAAAGAGTTGTTTTTAGGTTCAGATACTGATATAATACGTACTTTGGCCAAGAGTGGTTTCGGGGGTTTATATGCTGAAGAGTTAGTCCTAAGGGCTGGTGTGGTTAAAGATAAAGAGGCCGCTTCCATCAGTGAAGAAGAGGTTGATTCAGTATATAATGCCCTGAGGGAGGTTTTTGATCCACTTTTAAGTGATCAGTTCCATTCCCAGATAATCTCAGATGGTAAGGATGATGTTCTACCGCTCGATCTTAAAATGTATGAAGGCTACGAGAAGAAATTCTTCCCCACTTTTAACGAGGCCGCCGATGAGTTCTACAGTAGCATCGTGGGAGAGGATATCAAGAAGGTCCAGGAGGATATCTGGGCAGCCGAAGTGGGTAAATACGAAAAAAGGCTCCGGATACAGAAGGAAAGCCGGGATAAGTTCGAAAAGACAGTGGTAGATTCCAAGATAAAGGGTGACTTACTTTATTCTCGTTACCAGGAAGTGGAAAGCGTCCTGGAGATAATCCTACAGGCCCGGGAGAAGTACTCCTGGCTGGAGATAATCAAGATCATAAAAGACGCCAGGAAAAAGAAGGTTAAGGGGACGGAGATTGTAGAGTCCATCGATAAACTGGGAAACATAACCCTGAACCTGGAAGGCCAGCGTATAGTCCTGGACTCCCACCTGAGCATCCCAGAGAATGCTGAGACCTACTACAACAAGGGGAAAAAGGCTAAACGGAAGATCAAAGGGGTCCACATCGCCATAGAGAAGACCATGAAGGAGATCGAGAAGGCGGAAAGTAAGCGGGATGTGGCTTTAGAGCAGGTTAAGATCCCTGAAAAACGGGTTAAAAAGGAGCTTAAATGGTTCGAGAAGCTCCGCTGGTTTATATCCTCGGATGGTTTCCTGGTGGTGGGTGGTAGGGACGCGGCCACCAATGAATCAGTGGTGAAAAAGCACATGGAAGGCCAGGATATCTACCTGCACAGTGACATCCACGGCGCACCCTCGGTGGTGATCAAAAGTGAGGGCAAAGACATACCAGAGAACACCATCAATGAGGCGGCTGGACTGGCGGCTTCCTTCTCCAGTGCCTGGACCAAGGGGTTCAGCAGCCAGGACGTGTACTGGGTCCACCCGGAACAGGTCTCCAAGACACCGGAGTCTGGGGAATTCGTGGCTAAAGGCGCGTTCATTATCAGGGGGACGCGGAATTACGTCCGAGCGGTTCCTCTCTTCGTGGCAATTGGAGTGGTGGACTATGAAGGTGAACGGATCATGGCCGGTCCTCTATCGGCTGTAAGTAAATATACAGATAACTACGCGGTGATAAAGCCCGGTTTCACCAAGAAAGAGGAGATATCCCGTAAGATCCTGAAACAAATCAACGTAGATAACATCATCACCCTGGACGATGTGGTGAGAGTCTTACCCTCTGGTAAGTGCGACTTTGCCGATGACCGAGATCTGCGCAAGATAGACCTGGGTTACTGATAAGTAATGATAATACTAATTTTCTATCCTGACTACATCTTGAAATATATCAAAATGTTTATCAAAGGTGTAAATTTCCTTACAATTTAGTTTTTGCATAGTTACATATGCTATTGCATCATTTAAACCTAGTTTATTGTCTTTGTAAGTTTCAACTACCCTATGGGCGTCCTTCATATCTTGTACCGTTGTTTCAATGATCCTGAAAGACGGGTGCTCCAATAAAAATCTTTGAATACGTATTGAGATATCCTGTTCAGTTAATTTTTCAAGAATATTAGCTGCTTCTGATATTTGAATAGTGGTTATGTGTACTTTTTCACCCTCTGTTACTCTTTTAACTATTTTTCTTGAATTTTTCTTCAAATTCACTGTTTTAGAATTTAAATTCGGCCTATTTTGTTCTATCAACGCGTATATTATCACGTTGGCGTCCATAATTCTCAAGTTTTCACTCGTCATTTTCTCTCTGTCTTTTCTCCCCAATTGCATAGAGTTCTTTTTTTAATTCCTTCCAATCAGTCATGTCAGACTTAATGTTAAGCTTGATGGAACCAAACAGATCTGTTATATCTTCAGGTTCATATGGTAAAATTTCTATTTTATCATCTGTGATCTCCAACTTAACTGATGGTGATTTTAAGTTTTTATCTCTCCATTTTTTAGGTAAAACGATACGTCCTTGATTATCAACTTGTTTAATTACTTCTTTTACATCCATCATATTACCACTACCTTTAATAGGTAATTTATAAATTAAGGTATATATTTTTTTCTACCTAAAATTTGTTTTTTACCATTTCATTGGACAAGTGGTAATTATTTTTTCTAGATATTTAGTATTACTAATTTTATATTTAATAATATAAATATTTTGTAGGGTCCTGGAAATTGATTATTGACACAACCCCCATAATATTTACCAGATTATTTAAACCAGGTTTTTAAAAAATGAAGATCATCGATACATCAAATTATTTAGAAATATCAGAAGTACTTATCTAGATATATCAGAAGTACTTATCTAGATATAAAAAAGATGTACCTGTTTTGTTTTTTTTAATACAAAAAAAGCTAGCAAATATAATGGGGATATAAAAAGAAAACTAAGGGGATAAAAGTGAAAGACATCATAAGAGATATTGGTAACCGGGTTAAAGAGCTTAGAGAACTATCTGACGTTTCCTGTGAGGAAATAGCAGGGAAACTTGAAATTACAAAGGAAGAATATCAGCTCTATGAACAGGGAAAAAAAGATATCCCAGTAAGTATACTCTATGAAATCGCCCGTGTCTTAAAGGTGGATATGGGACTCTTTGTAAGTGGCGAAGAAACCAGAATGCATCTTTTTCATGTGACCCGTGCCGAAAAGGGAAGGCCCATCGAACTCAGGGAAGGCTACGAAGGAATCAGTCTGGCCGATAGATTTCGGGGAAAAGAAGCTGAAACACTAATTGTCACCATCAAGCCCCTGGATGTGAAACCAGTTATGAACTCCCATACTGGCCAGGAATTTAATTACATACTGGAAGGTTCCCTCAAACTTTATCTCGATAAGCATGAGATAATTTTAAATACCGGAGATTCCATATACTTCGATTCAAAATATGAACACACCATGGAACCCTTAAATAATAAGCAGGCGAAATTTTTAGCAGTCATCATATGAATCAGAATATTAAAATAGACTTAATGACTCATTTTAAAATCAATCTTTTTTGAGGTAGTTTAATGTCCAGTTTACTTAAAAATTACGTGAATAGGGAGGATTTTAAGTCCTATGAAGATTTCAAGGAAAACTTCCAGTTTAAGATTCCCGAAAACTTTAACTTCGCCTATGATATCGTGGATAAATATGCAGAGATGGATCCTGAGAAACTTGCCCTGCTCTGGTGTAACGATGAAGGTGAGGAGAGAAGGTTCACTTTCAAAGATCTTAAAGAGAAAAGTAACCAGATAGCCAACTTCTTTAAAAGGATCGGTATTAAAAAGGGGGACGCCGTCATTTTAACCCTTAAAAACCGCTATGAATTCTGGTTTTCCATGATGGCCCTGCATAAAATTGGAGCAATACCTATACCCTCCACGCATATGCTTAGAACCAAGGATATGATCTACAGAATTAAAAATGCAGGGGTGAAGATGATCCTGAGCATCGACACCGATTCATTGATCAAAACTTATGAGGAAGCGGAAGAAGAGTTAAAGATAGACCTCTTAAAGGTATACGTAAACGAGAATAGTCTCTACAAAGACATCCCCGGATGGTATAATCTAAGCAAGGAAATTGAAGACGAAAGTATGGAATTTACAAGGCCCACTGGTGATGAAAGTATTGAAAACACCGATCCATTTTTGATATATTTTTCTTCAGGTACCACTGGCCAGCCTAAAATGGTCCTACACGACTTCACTTATCCTCTAGGCCATATTATCACCGCTAAATACTGGCACAACGTGGTGGAAGATGGCCTCCACCACACATCCGCCGATACTGGCTGGGCCAAAACCAGCTGGGGACAGCTTTATGGCCAATGGATCGCAGGAACCGGGCTCTTTATCTATGACTACCACCGTTTTGATGGACTTAACCTTCTCCGGATGGTTGAAAAATATAAAGTCACCACGTTCTGTGCTCCACCTACCATTTACAGATTTCTAATTCAAGAAGATCTATCCTGCTTCGATTTCAGTAATCTGACCTATGTCACCACTGCCGGTGAACCCCTAAACCCGGAAGTATACCAGCGCTTCTATGACCTTACCGGACTCCGGATCATGGAAGGTTTCGGGCAAAGTGAAAGTGTCGTCCTGATCGGGAACTTCATATGGGTCACACCCAAACCAGGGTCCATGGGAAAGATTGCACCTACCTATAACATAGAGCTACTCGACAGTGACGGGGAGGTGGTGGAGTTAGGTGAAGAAGGAGAAATAACAGTGAACATTAAGAATGGTTCTCCCCCTGGCCTGGTTAAAGAGTACTACAAGGATCAGGAGAAGAGTGATTATGCTTTCCGAAATATGCACTATCACAGTGGAGATACGGCCTGGATGGATGAAGACAATTACCTGTGGTTTGTGGGAAGAAACGATGATATCATAAAAAGTTCAGGTTACAGGATCGGCCCCTTTGAAGTTGAAAGTGCGGTTATATCCCATCCTTCAGTTTTGGAGTGTGCCATAAGTGGTTATCCCGATAAAATAAGGGGACAGATTATAAAGGCAACCATTGTCCTGGTAAAAGAATTCACACCCAGTGAAGAACTTAAAAAAGAAATACAAAACCATGTAAAAAATGTCACAGCCCCCTATAAATACCCCAGAATAATCGAATTTGTAGATGAACTTCCAAAGACCATCAGTGGCAAAATAAAAAGGGGAGAAATTCGGGATAGGGATAAAAAGAGAATATAAAAAGAGAATACAATTTAATCAGATTTCCAGTCAAAAAAGAGCGTAATCTATTTCTCCAGCTTCTTCTTCAAGAGAGAATTAATATCAATCAGATACCTTCCCTCTTTATCAGAGACAATAACCGATTCATTCTCCAGCAGGGAAGACAGGTTAACCTCGTAGACGCCCTGTTCTTTTACCATAACCCCCTCTACAGAGTCTTCATTAACCGGGTCGTCCTTCTCTTCTTCTGATTTTTTTACCCGGGGTTTTTTAGAAGTGTAGGTGAAGAATTTACTACCGCATTCTGGGCAGCCGTTAGTTATTATGGTTTCTATGTCTCCTTCCACTTCATGGCCGCATTTAATGCACCGGTGCATCTGAATCACCCAGGTTGGCTATCATGGAGAGGAAGTTGGATTTCTTCTTAACTTCTTTCATCACGTTGGCCGGTCCGATTATGGTTATACCTATGGTTTTCTTCCGGGATAAGCCGAAAAATGAGGTTTTATCCTTCTCCAGGGTGTAGATGTCGATTCCCATGAAGTTTTCTATATCGATCTCCCTCATGGTGGTTTCGATGAGTTCCGCTTCTTCCTCCGGGGTTAAACCGCCCTCTATAACCACCAGGTCACCTTTTTTAACCCGGTCCACTATCATAGAAATCTTTTCCATGCTGGTCTGGGAGTTCAGGGCTGAAGAGGATAGGAAATCCATTTTAAGGCCTGTGGTTTCGGTGTCTGGGCTGTTAGTTTCACTCATTAATTTAACCTCTTTATTTTTGAATTGTCATCTATCCATCACTTGAATTTATCCACCATTTTCCGGTAAAGTAGGTTGGTGTTATCCCCGTTCAGGGCGGAGATAGGCACTACCGTGTGCTGGGGGAAGACCGAGTTTATCTTCTCTGGTGTGGCGTCTTCCAGGTCTATCTTGTTGGCCACGATTATGAAGGGTATGTTCCGGGCTTCCAGGTTGCCCATGATGGTTATGTTGGCCTGGGTCAGGGGATCCTCAGTGGCGTCTATTACGAGCAACACTCCGGTTACATCATCTAACCACTTGATAGCTTCTATTATCCCTTTAGTTGCTTCCTTTGCTCTTTCTTTGGCTTCTTCCTCTGATAGGCCGTATTCCAGGAAGTTGGTGTAGTCTATCTTGGTGGCTATTCCTGGTGTGTCTATTATGTCAAAATTAAGTTCCACTCCATCGTCTTTCACTGTGACGTGTTCCTGTCGGTACACTCTCCGGGTCTCATGGGGCACCGGGGATATGGTTCCGATGGGTTTCCCGATCCAGTCGGTGGTCATCCGGTTGGCCAGGGTGGTTTTTCCAGAGTTGGGGTGGCCGTAGAATCCTATCTTGAGAACTTTATTCTTCCCCAGGAGTTTGTTAAGGATATCCTTGAAAAATTTACTTCTAAAAAAGCGGGGCATATTCACCACTTACATCATTCCTTAGTCAAGTCTGTCATTTCTGTAATCAAGTCGGGTCTTATTCTTCGTATTCATCACCGGGCTTTAGAACCACTACTTTGATGTTTGGGTTGATTCTTTCCACCCTTTCAGCGAATTCCAGGGGGTTCTGTTCTATTATGGGGAAGGTGTTGTAGTGCATGGGTATGACTATTTCCGGGCTGATCCAGTCGGCGGCTATGGCTGCCTCTTCCTGTCCCATGGTAAATCTATCCCCGATGGGTAGTAATGCTATGTCTGGTTGGTATACGTCTCTTATCACTGTTTTCATGTCTCCAAATAGTCCGGTGTCTCCGGAATGATATATCTTTCTCTCATTTTCCAGGGTCAGGATAAACCCGCAGGAACTTCCTCCCGGTCCTATCTCTTCTATGAAGTCCATGTCCGAGGAATGGGTGGAGTTTAACATGGTCACTGTTATGTCCTGAAATTTAACACTGCCCCCTATGTTCATTCCTATGGTTTCAAATCCCTGCTGGGATAGAAAGACGGAATGCTCGTGGTTGGCGATGATCACTGCACCGGTTCGGTCGGCGATTTCCATGGTGTCACCGAAGTGGTCCTGGTGTCCATGGGTTACCAGAATAAGGTCGGCACGCAGTTCTTCAACTTTTACCGGGGCCGCCGGGTTGTTGCTTATGAAGGGGTCTATGAGGATCTTTAAATATTCGTTAGTCGTAATTTGGAATGCGGAGTGTCCTAGCCACTTGATGATCATTATTTAATCTCCAGATGTGCACCGGTTAATATCTCAATTGCGCACTGGTTAATACTTTAATCTCCAATTGTACACTGTTATAATGTTCTAATCTCCAGATGGGTACTGTTTAATATCTCCAGATGATGCCTATTTAACCTCAAAATGAATATCTATTTTATCTCCAGATCTACATCCTGTGAGATTTCCCAGGCATCTTCGAACATTCTTTCGATTTCTTCAATGGATTTCTGGTCTTTATATATTACTCCTACCTCGTAACTTTCGTATATGGGGTCGGTGGATATTATCAGTCCGTTGGAGTCGTCCGCTACCACGGTGATGGTGTGCACGTGGGGCATGGTCCTGATTTGAACCTCTTTATCCTGGAGGAGTTTTAATAGTTCCACTGATGCGTCGTCGTCCAGGCTTGCTTCCTGTACAATTATACGGCTTTCGGTGTCCATGAATTTCTTGAGTATTCCCACGTCTATGTTCCTGATCCAGGGGTACATCATTAGTATCCGGTGGTTGGCCTTGGATATGGTATCCATCATGGCATTCTGGACATCATCGGCATCGAAGGACCAGATTATACCCGGTTCCTTGGATTCATTCTTTAGTTTACCCAGGGTTCCCTTAAAGGAGTCCATTCTCTCATCTATGATGCTTTCAATGTCCTGGGTGTTCTGGATGTAGCTTTCCTTCATCCTCTCTAGACGCTGTTTAACGTAGGTTTCTTCTTTGGTTTTAGATGAGTTGGATCTTAACTTGGTCAGGTCGGGTCTTTTAAGGACGGGAGGACTATTAGGTTCTTCGGTTTTAATTGGTACAATTGGCTTGCCTTTTTTTTCAGGTTTTACTTCCTTTGGCTCGGGTACTGGTTCTTCTAGCTTGTCCTTTTGTTCAGCTATTATATCGGGCTTTTTGTCCTTCTTTTTATCCGGCCGGGTGATACGTGGTACTGGTTTGGTTTTAACTGGTTCTGCTTCGGGTTTAACCGGTTCGGCTTTTTCAACTTCGGGTTTGGTTGGTTCAACTTTAGGCTTAACTGATTCAGCTTTTTCAACTTCAGGTTCAACTGGTTTGAATTTTTCTAGCTCCTGTTTATCAGGTTTAACTGATTCCTTTTCTACTGGTTTTTCAACCGGTTTTTTTACTTCAGATGATGATTTGAATGCTGTTTCCGGAGGTAATGTAGATGTTTTCCCAATATCGGGCTTTTTTTTAGGCTTAATCTCCCTGGAACCTATGGGTTCTGAAGGTTTCTCAGCTTCAGCCTGTTTATTGGACATTTCAGGTCGTTCAACCTTCTTGGGTTTTTTTATTCTGGGCTGGGGTTTTATTTTCTCGATGGTTTCCAGGGTTTCTTTCTTTTTGGCTTCTGTAGCAACCTTTTTTTCCTTTTCTACTTTCACTGGTTTTGGCCTGGCTTTCATAATAGGTGTTGGACTGGGTACCGTTCTTGGAGTGGTGGAAACTCTTTTTTCTGGCATTTCGATTCCGGAACTGAACAGTATCACTAAAAATAGCCCGGCTACAGCCAAAATCAGGCCTAAAAAGAATAGTAAGATGTTAGGTGGTATAGCAAATCCCCAGTACATTGCATAAAAACCGGCAATGATCATTAATCCCCCGCAGATTGTTACAATTAATTTGATCATCATTTACCTCCAATGATATTACTTATGGGGCTATATATATTTATAAAGGTTTTCCTTTCTCCAGAGATTGCCCATCTATTCATCTTCATTGATGATAACCAAAAATCATGAATCCATTTCTTATTTTTCTCTAAAATTTTCAAATTTTTAAAAGGAAAAGTTAAAATAATAAAACCAATAAAAAATCGATTATTAATAAACCGTATTATGATGCGTGGAATAATATGGTTGATGCGTGGAAAAAATTGTAGGAAAATAATTGGAGGTAGTTAATATGTCCTTTTTAAAAGATGAAAGTGGGCAGGGTGCAGCAGAGTATATTCTATTGTTTGGGGGCGTAATTGTTATTGCGATAGCTGCTTTATACATATATTATAGTTATTTTATTGCTCCCAGCTCAGTTAAAGTTGGTGATGATATAGCAACAGTAAGAAGCACTGTAGGCAGTTAATAAAACTGACAACAATAAATATAAAAATCTTCCTTTTTTATAAACCAGCAATTTCCTGGGCCTTGATGTACTTGAGTATGTCTTCCAGGAAGTTGTCTTCGCTTTCTACATCGCTCAAACTCCAGGCCAGTTTGGTGGTTAATATCTTTTTTTGTTTTTCTGGCTGAGAGTCTATATAAAAAATCATGCGGTTAAATAGAGTATCAACACTATCTGCCCTTAATAAACTACCAGAATTTTCTTTTAATAGAGTTCCTTCTTCTTCCATTTCCTTGATCTTATTTCTGAAAATCCTTCGAAGTTTATAGGAAGCAGTTTTAACTTCATCTTCATTTCCACTGTCCAGTTTCTTTATGAGGGACTCTATTTCAAAGAAATCAGTTTTGACCAGGCTGAAGATTATACCATCTGGTCTTATTGACTGGATCCGTTTAACATCATGGTATATGCCGAAATCATACCCGATCATACAAATTTTACCTTCTTTCAGGAGGTTCATCAACGATTCGTTGAAGGTTTTATCAGAGATGTTCATCTTTGAATTTCTCATGATGTATCCTAAAAGCTCTTTTCTAGACAGTTCTTTTTCATCTAGGGCCTGTAATATTGCTTCTTTCAGTTTATAATTTCGAGGCATATGACCACCAAATCACTTCCTACGTGATAATTTACACATAGGAGTATATAAACGTTTATTTTTTGTGATGATACATTAGTGGCGAGAGGATGTTAAGTAATTAAAATCGAGGTGATATAAAAGTACAAAATTAGAATAATTTATATATCTGAAAGTATTATTATCAATTACTTGACTAAAAATATTGGAGGTAGAAAAAATGGATATCGTAAAAGACGAAGGTGGACAAGGTGCAGCTGAATACATTTTACTATTCGGAGGAGTAATCGTTATAGCAATCGTTGCACTGTACATCTACTTCACCTACTTTACAGGCCAAAATTTCAGTTCTGACGCAGATATACAAACCGTAAGAAGCAGTGCAACTTCAGACCCAAGAACTTAAGGATAGTAAATCCGTGGAAAGGACATGTTAATGGATGAAAAAGCTCAGATCAGTGCGGAAATGATCCTCTTAATAGGCGGGTTATTGATACTTGTTATCGTAGTCGCCGGCTTTGTACTGGACATATCCAATTCTGTGGCGGGAAATGTTTCTGATGTATTAGATACAGCTAGAGACTCAACCATTGGCAAATTATAGCTTTCCACAACTATTTTTTTTTAAAATTCTTATTTATCAAATTAAACTCCTAGTTTTATATCTCATTTCAAAATCAATGCTATATACTTCCTTTTTTTAGTGTGTTCGTTTTGATTTTTTTATTCGGCAGTGTCAAGAACTTGGGTGTTTTTGATTTTTGTGTTTTTTATAAATGATATTTTTTTATCCGTGTTAAACTGATTATTTGCAAAATAAAAACCTAAAAGCTTTTATAATAAGTGGAGCATAGTATTTTGTATGTTAGAAACAAAAATACTTGCTCCAGATAGTGATCTGTTTGATCAGGGTTATAAACTTTCCTATTTTTGTGAGGGTTTATCGAAATATGAGGAAAATCATTTAAAATCGTTTGAAAGAGATGTTAAGGTTTTTAAATCATTGAATGTATGGTATAAAAGGGGTGTTTTTCATATTGAGATGCGTGTTCCTTTTTGTCCGGAGTGTTTCAGTAAATTTGTGATTAAAAATGGAGTTAAAGAACGAAAACTTTATTTTTATTATGAAGGGGTTGTTAACACTGAAATTCAGACGTATAAGTGCAAGAAATGTGGTAATAAGTTTAAAACAGATATTTCAGACGTTGTAGATGGCAATAGTAACTTTACACATGAATTTAAAGAAAAGTGCATTGAATTAGCTGGTTTATTCTTCGGTTCAATCCGTAAAATTGCTTTATAAAATTAAAAAAGACACAGGGATCAGTATTTCAAGACAAACAATTGAAAACTGGATTCTTGGATATGAAATCCCGAAAGAAGAAATATCAAATCGTTATAGTGGATATTACATCTTTGATGTGGAGTGGATTAAACTTAACGCTGTTTGGAATTACCGTTTCACTTTATTCGACAGTAAAACAGGATATTATCGTGGCTGATGATATATACTCCGAAGAGAATTCTAAGAATATAAGAGAGTTTTTATGGGAATCCACAAGGAATAAAAACATAATAGCAGTAACAAGTGATTTAGACGAAAAATACAAACCAATCATAGAAGAATTGGGGTTTAAACATCAATGGTGCTTATTCCATGTGTTTAAAAATATAAACAAGAAAATTCAAGACCATATGCGAGATAATGAACTATCTAAGGATGATATAGACAAAATACGGCAAGAAAAACTAGAGTTATTCAGTTTATTCGATAGTGAATCATTTAAAAAAGCTAGAAACCGGATGAATGAAATATTAAACCAAATAAAAGATTATTCAAAGGTTATTCAGTCAATTATCATGGATTCATTAATGCCCTACTTCCAAACATACTTCTCGTACCTGTTAGATGAAAATATCGAACGAACATCAAATAAATTAGAAAACCAATTCCAAAAAACATTCCCCAAAAGCATTAAAAGAATAATGAAGATTAAAAAAGGCGCAATATCACGAATAAACATTAGAAAAGAAATTCTAAACCAGAAAAAGGTTTTCGACGTTCAACCCCCAAGTTTTTGACAGAGCCTTTTATTCTCTTATAAAAATAAATAGTAGTATGATTAAAAATATTATTAAATAAAAATAAATTTTATTAGAAAAGAATGACATCTTTTAAAAATTTTCTGGGAACAAAAAGTGAAAACAGGCTGAGAACATTTTTTAGAGATTCTAAACATACAAATACCCTTGAAAATGCCGAAATTCAGGAAAATGTAACCATTGGGCACAAGTATAAAACAATATCCAGACCCCCTGTTATCGGTGAAAATGCACTAATACGCTCCAATTCAGTTATATACGATGATACTGAAATAGGGGACAATTTTAAAACAGGACATGGAGTAGTTGTAAGAGAAAAAACCAGAATCGGTGACAACGTTCTCATCGGCACCAATTCTATTATTGAAGGACATTGTACCCTGGGAAATAATATCAGCATTCAATCAAATGTTTATATCCCAATTAATACTATAATTGAAGATAACGTGTTTATTGGACCTTGTTCCTGCTTTACTAACGATAAATATCCTGTTAGAATAGATTATGATCTTAAAGGACCCATAATTCGAAAAGGAGCTTCCATAGGCGCGAACTCAACTTTTTTATCTGATTTAGAAATTGGTGAAGGAGCAATGGTAGCATCCGGTGCGATTGTAACCCATGATGTACCTCCTTTTTATTTGGCCATAGGTTCTCCCGCTCGGATTAAACCACTTCCTAAACATCTCAAAACATTGAATAAAATTTAAAATTTTTTACACTTTTTATTTTCTCCTAGAAAAGTATATTATATTAAAATCCTTATTTTATTGTATGAAAGTTTCTATTATCATTCCTATGTACAATGAGGAAGAAAATGTTCTTAAAACGTTGGAAATAGTGAATGATATTTTAAAAAATTTCAATGATTATGAAATTATCGTAGTGGACGATGGAAGTTCTGATAACACACTTCCACTAGCTAAAGACTTTCATTCAAATAAATCAAATATCCATATCCTAAAACATCCTATAAATATGGGAATGGGCAGAGCATTAAGGACTGGTTTTGAAAAAGCAGATGGAGACGTAATCGTAACTATTGATGCTGATTTAAGTTATGATCCTACTTATATCCCTAAATTAATAGAGGAACTTGACGAGTCAACCGACATAGTTGTAGGGTCTCAATATATGGATGGCGGTAAAACAGAGAACATCCCCCCATTAAGACTGTTTATAAGTAAAACTGCAAATAAACTAGTTGGATATGCGATGGCCAACAATTTAAGTACAGTTACCGGTGTTTTAAGAGCTTATAGAAAAGAAGTGTTGGATTCAATTGAATTAGATTCTGATGGCACAGAAATTAATCCTGAAATAATTTCCAAAGCAAAAGCGGTTGGTTTTAATATAAAAGAAATCCCTGTTACTTTAAAGGGCAGAGAACTTGGTAAGTCAAAGGTTAGATATGGGAAAACCACCATGTCCCATCTATTATTCTCCTTTTATGAAAAACCAATGATATTATTTGGTGTAATTGGAATTATTGTATGTCTAATTGGAATTGTAAGTGCAATTTATTTATTTTATCAGTATTTAATGGGTACTTTAGACCCTACCCGACCTCTGATGCTTTTTATGGTGTTGATGATATTATCCGGTATACAGATACTGATATTTGGGTTTGTAGCTACCCAGATCAGTCTACTTAAAAGAGAAATTTACATCATCCAGAAAGAAAATAAGCTGCTAAGAAAAAAATTGAAATAAATCGTTGATTAAATTAAATATTCCTTTTAGGTGCTTATATGGAAAACCCTAAAGTTACCATAGTTATTATTAATTGGAACGGCTGGGAAGACACCATAGAGTGCCTGGAATCGCTTTATAGAATTGATTATCCTAATTATGAGATAATCATCGTTGACAACCACTCCCATGACGATTCAGTTAAGAAAATCAAAGACTACTCGAAAGGTAAAGAGCTCATAATAATAGAAAATGAAGAAAACTATGGATTTGCCGGAGGAAATAATATAGGAATTCAATATGCATTAAAAAATTTTAAGCCTAAATATATTCTGCTTTTAAACAACGACACCATAGTCGATGAAGATTTCCTGGAAGAACTGATAAATGCAGGTGAAAAAGACACACAAATTGGTATTCTAGGCCCTAAAATCTACTATTATGATAAGCCAGATGTTATCTGGAGTGCAGGCTGTAAGATATCTTGGAAATTTGCCCGCGGTATACAGATTGGATCCGATGAAGTAGATAAAGGCCAATACGATGACCAAAAAGAAGTCGAATATGTCAGTGGCTCCGCTTTTCTAATCAAAACTGATGTTATAGATGTTATAGGTCTGATGGATAGGAAATATTTCTTATACTTTGAAGAAAGCGACTGGACATTAAGAGCCAACCAGGCAGGGTATAAAAGTTTATATGTGCCTACCGCTAAAATCTGGCACAAAGTTTCCCGTTCAGGTGGCGGTATCTCCAAACCAACAGGTTTATATTATATAACCAGAAACCGCTGGATTTTCATGAAAAAATGGGCGAAGAAGAGTGATTATTGGATTTTTATGGTTTATCAGGTTTTAGGTGCATTTACATTTCCTATTGTTCTCAGTATTATTTATCGCAACTCAAATTTATTTTTGGCATATTACAAAGGTTTAAAAGATGGAATAAACGAATAAACGTTAAATTCAAAGGTGGTAATTTGAAGATATTAATTTTACATAACACATTCCTACCGGACCATACGGGTTCTAGTATTCGCATATATAATCTCTTATCGAGAATTCCCTATCAAATATCAGTTTTAACCCCTGAGAAGATGGTTAACGGTTCATATTTTAAATTAAAATATGAAATTTTTGACCATATTAAAGTAAAACGAATAACTGCATTGTCCCCGACATCAATCCATAAGCTACCTGTGCTGAGATACTACCACCATGAAAAAAAAATTTTTGACGCAGCTAAAAAAGAACGTTTTGATATAATTCAATCTAGAACATTGCCTCCTTATATCATTTCGGCATATAAATTGCATAAAAGATTTAATAAACCCCTATTAATTGAATTACATCCCCATGAAGATGTGAACAGTATTTATATGTACTATATCATGAATCTGTTGAAAATATTGAAAAAAGCTTCTCACATAATTACCCTTTCAGACAGCCTGAAGAAATGGGTACGAAATCAGTATAAACTTCCAGAAGAGAAAATCACTGTAATACCCAATGGAGTAAATAGTGAAAAATTTAAACCTCAAAAATCCCATCTGACCACATCATTAAGAGAAAAATTAGGCAATCCAGAAAAAATTGTACTATATGCTGGTTATTTAGATGGTTTAAATGGTATGGACCTGATAATTCAAACAATTCCTTTTATAGTTGAGAATTATCCCGGAATTTCATTTGTTTTTATGGGTCATGGGCCTTATTACAATCAGATAAATAAACTTTCGAAAGAATATAATCAAGTACATATCCTACCCACAATAGACCATGGATTGATGCCCCAATACTATCAAATCTCTGACTTATTTGTTATTCCACGTCCTTCAACCACTTCATCCGAATTAATAACACCTTTAAAACTTTTAGAAGCCCTATCTATGGAAAATGTTGTTTTAGGAAGTGATGTGGGGGGAATTAAAGAAGTTATAAAAAACGGTGAAAATGGATACCTATACGAAAAAGACAACCCAAAATCATTTAGAGATACACTAATTAAAGCATTAGAAAGTGAAAATACCAAAATATCCAAAAACGCAAGACAAACAGTTTTAAAGGAATACAATTGGGATAATTCAGCGCAAAAATTGAAGGACGTTTACGATCATATGAATCGTTAATATAAAAACAAAATAAGTCTACTGTTCCAACACGGTATCATCTTCGTGATATTCTCGATTTTAATGATTTTAAAAAGGTTAAAATAAATTTTTTCTCTTCTTCAGAAAATGCCCGGATCAAAATTACACATACACAGTATACCAATAATCCCACAATAATTACAATAAATAAGTCTAAAATGGTATTGATGGCTACCATTCCAAGTACTAAACCCATCAAAATACTAGCTAATATTATTTTCGATAAAAAAACTCCATTGATTACATAACCAATCTCCTTTTTTGCCCATACTAAAACAATCAAAGCCAGCAGAAAATATGCAGTAATAGTAGATACTGCAGCGCCCATAATCCCCATTTGTGGTATCAAAATCAAGTTAAGGACTATGTTTATCAGAGCCCCCAAAAAAGCTATTACAGGTATTGCATGTGTTTTCTCAACTAAACATATAACATACATATTAATTTGATACAAACCAAAGAAAACCATTCCTAACGCTATTAAAAAGGTTAAAAAACCCCCTCCAGATGCAAAATCAGTTGAACTTAGAAGGACCAATAACGGTTCAGATATAATTAATAAACCAACAACTGATGGAATAGCCAATGTTAGAAAAATTTTGGTAGAATACTCCAGATACCTTTTAACATCTTCAATATTCTTATTTTCCCAAAATCTTGAAATCAAAGGAAAAACAACGAAACTTATAGGAATATAGAATGCCGAAATTGTGGTTCCTAATGTGTATGAAGCAGAATAAATACCAGTTTGCGTTAAGTTTAGAATATTTGTAATAAAGTATCGATCGCTGGAATCGATTACCCACAACAATATGCCACTAGGTATCTGTGGAATGCTAAATTGGAGATATTTTTTCAATTTTTTAAAATTGGGAGTATTAAATCCTATTTTTCTTGTTATATCTATCGTTAAGAAGACTACAAAAAATACTTCAACAAAAATTTGAGTAGTAATGATAAACCATAAAGGAAATCCCAATATCGCAAAAATAATTAATGGAATAAATTTAGCAAAATAAGAAAAAATATTAATCAATGATAATTCTTTTATTTGACCTTTTGCACGTAGAAAGGATATTAAATAAAGTAAAAACGAACTAGAACCTGCCCATATAAATGTTAGAATAATGTAATTGCTAAATTCCTGAGTTCCAAATAAGAATAGTGACAGATTATTTTTAAAAAATAATGATATCACTATCAAAACTAATGAAATGAACAAGATCAAAAAGTAAATGTTAAAAAAAGGTTGACTTAGCTTATTTTTTGAACTCTCATGGGATAAATACCTAACAATTGCGGTACCCAGATGAAGAGTTAATATTGGTGTTAATAATCCCACAGTTACAAGAATTTGCGCCCAAAGACCATATAATGCCGGACCAAATGTTTTTGCTATAACTGGGAATGTGAAAAAACTGATTATGTAAATTATTACCTGGGACAACCCAACCCATAAAACATTATCAGTGAATTTTATATAATCCTGATTCTGTTCATCTGCTTTGCATTTCATGGGAATCATTTTTTAACATACAATGCTATAATCCAACCACCACTTTTCTTCATTGGAAATTGAAATGGAAGTCGCTCTATTAAATAAGGTTTTTTTGTATTATTAAATCCATTTATCTTATGTGAAACAGTAAATCCACATTTTGGACATGATTTCGCGTCTTCAAAAGTAAAAATATCTATTTTTAACCATTTTTTGATTTTTATAACCAAATCATCTAATACATAGACATCATTTAAAACTATTTCAAAATCAACTAATCCAAAAAATTCAAATAAATCCTTCATATGTAAAAGACTAAACGATCTTAAATGTCCATAAACATGGAATGAAGAAGCACATTGAGGGCATTTTACATTACCAATCTGAAGGTTTTCTTCATTAGGAACAGTAATTAAGATATATTTATTTGCAACTCTCTGGAGTTCTTTGAGAGCTTTTTCATAAATTGTATTAGGCAGATGTTCAAGAACTTCACTACATAGAACAATATCAAAGCTATTGTCTGGAAAAGGGATATTTTCAATTCTACCTTTAATTTTTGGTGTTTTAACATTTTTAAGTGCTTCATTACTAATATCCATACCACAAATATTTTCATACTTATTTTTGAGGTTGTTTATGATTCTACCATCCCCACAACCAACCTCTAATAATGAATCTACATCATTTGGTATCATCTGGATTATAGTCATAATTCTATTTCTTTCTTCATCACTAAATCTGCGTCCAACAGAATAGACTTGATCGTAGAATTCATCATAACAATCCATCTTTACCATTATAACACCAATTACATACAGCTATTCTAATAACATCTTGACAGGTATTCTAATTTAACTTCTTCATTGATTTAATTAATAAATCTTGTATTTCTTTTACCCGCAAATCCCAAGAATTCTTTTTTAAGAATTTAACTCTTTCTTCATTTGAATATTTCCTTAAAAATCCTTTATTAATCATTTGATATAACAATTCTAATAATTCTTCTGTATTAGAGTAAAAATAGATAAAATTAGAAAAATATTCTAATTCCTCATAATAAACTGAAATTATTGGTTTGTTAAAGTTAATGTATTCATAAATCTTTCCAGGATCAGCAGATTTAATCTTTTCATCAACTTCAAATGGCACTATAAGACAATCAAAGTCTTTAACATAATTATAAAGTTCTTTGTGTTCAATTGCTCCGTAAAATTTTATCCTATCCTCATTTAATACATTTTTTAGTTCAACAGGTCCGATAAAATGGTATTCTATATCTTCCATTGCATATAAGGTTTTTTTTATCCCTTGAAAATCTATCCATTTTGAAATTGTTCCTATATATCCTATTTTGTAAGGTTTTTCTGGTTTCTTTACAGTATAATCTCCAACAAATTCTCCTCCAAATGCGTTTCTAACTAGAAATAGCCTGTCTTCACAGTGGTATTTGCTATTTAATCTTTTAAAAAGGTAGTTAGAAGATGTTAAAACTAAGGAAGCGTCATTTACCAGTCTTTCTTCGGAATCTAAGATTTTGAGTTTGAAATCATCTGAAAAATCGAAGCCAGTTGGTAAATCCATACAATCATAAATAATCTTACAATCTAAATTTGAAGGAATGTAATCGTAAAGTTGAGGAAAAGTAATCCAGATGAAATCTGGCTTGAATTTTTTAATTAGTCGTTCAAAGTAAAATTCCAGATAAACTTTATTGAGATTATAAATTATTTCGTTCTCGTAATAAGGAAGTCTGAAAGCAGATGATATACTTAATTCTCCTTTAGATTCAGTTTTCTTGAATAAATAATGTTTACTACGGAAATGAATAACTTTAAGTTGAAAATTTTCTGACAATCCTTCAGCAATGAAATGAGGCCTTTGTTTAATCCATGCCCAATCCACATGCATGATATATAAAATTTTCTTCATGAAATCACCCCATCCAACTTTAGTAAATCGATTAATAACAATTTATATATGATTTTGCAACCATTTTCCAACTGAAATCCTCTTTAACAAAATTATATCCATTTTCAGCTAATTTATTCATTTCTGATTTATTTTCAATAGAAAAAACTATTTTCATAGCTATATCTTGGCTATCCTTCTGATTAAATAGTAAACCAGTTTCATTGTTAATTATTATATCTGTAATTCCACCTACGGTAGATGCAATCACAGGTAAACCACAAGCCATAGCTTCTAATAAAACCACACCTAAACCTTCAGTATTTCCCTCTGAATCAATTATCGATGGTAATACAAAAAGGTCCGATGAATTATATAAATGCAACAATTCTTCATCTGAAACGTTTTTATTAATTTCAACTTCATTTTCTAATCTTAATTCTTTAATGATATCTTTAAGCCTACCTTCTAAAGGTCCCGATCCAACTATCTTTAAATTTACATTATTATGCTTTCTTAAAACCTCTTTCATAGCCATTATAAGATATTCAAATCCTTTTCGCTCTATTAAATAGCCCACCGATAATATTTGGAACTTATTTTCATTTTTTGGAATTTTTAATGGTTTGAAAAAATTGGTGTCCACTCCAAATGGTATTATTTGAATATTATCTCCACTCAGTCCCACTTCCAAACAGGAGTCTCTGGTAGCTGAGCTGTTGGTTATGGTTTTCCTTGCATTGCTTACTATCCATTTAAGGGCAAATATAGTGTGATATCTTTTTGATAAATACACTTCCTCACCATGTATGGTGTTTACATAAGGAATTCCATATAATTTTTTTAAAAATAAAGCCCCTAAACCATTGGGTATGGGCCACTGCACATGAACAACGTCCATATCTCTAAACTTTCTCAGTGAATGTATTATATTAAAAAAAAGAAAAGTTAAAACCTGTAATTTAACCAATGCTCCCTCTTTAACATTATCAATCATCCCGGCCCTTCCAGCAAGCCTTTGAAACCTTTTAGGATAAAAGTAATTAAATCTATCTATGGTGACACCTTCGAGGTTATATTTGGTTTTACCACCGGCATATGGGACTAAAATGTGTACCTCATGGCCATGTTTAACGATTTCTCTCATTAATCTATGAACGAATATCCCGTGAGGATCATCCTCAAATTCAGGGTATGCTGATGTAATAACACCTATTTTCATATATAAACCCTTAAAATACTTTTAAAAATCTTTTATTATAACTAATAGATCATATTCTTTCATAAATAACTAAACTTCCAAATTGTTTTATTGGTCTATAAGAAGTTAAATTGATCTCATCTGAAGAGAAATAATAATCTGCATTGTTTTCTACTAAATAATTATTAGAAGCTAAATTATCCTGCGGTGTGAATGTGGTGTTATCTTTCACCCCACCAAGATATCCTTGGTTATTTTTAAATGTAAACATAATCTTCACATCTGTTTTTAAATGCCATGCTAGATATGGCCACAAATTAGAGTAAATAACTTTATTTTCATAATCCTGATCATAATTAATAAACCATTCGCTTGCTAAACTTATTTTTTCATTTGTGACTTTAGTACCTTGAAATCCATCTTCTATTGACGGTAATAGAGATGCTGTGGATAACAAAATCAATACTGTAAGAATTAAAGCAAATGCTGGAAAAATCAAGTTACCTTTTCTAAATTTAACTGTTAACTCACTGAAAACAATTTTCAACCCCAATAACAATAAGTATGCAACACCAGGAGCCATTAGAATGAAGTATCTACTACTTTTAATAACATATATGCTGTTAAAGATGAAAAAGACCATAAACCATGAAAATACCAACAAGTGCAAATCGATATTTTTTATATTTAACTCCTTTATCAAAGTGAAGAATACTAAACCAACTGCTAATAAGATTGCTTCGCTGGCCATGTAATGAATATGACCAAATGTTAAAACGAAAATGGATGTCAAAATGATGAATATTAACAATTTGAATTTCAGATTCCTTTTCTCTCTATTTACTATGCTCATAAATTTTTTCTTAATTTCAGGTTGATTTTTGACTCTAATTACAGAATAAATAGATAATCCTATGATTATTAATAATGTTATTATTACACTTTGAAATCCAGTGTATCTAAAGAATCTCTCAACATAAAATAAAGGATCGGGATTATAGGGGTGATAATCAGGTGAAAACGTCCTAGAAGTTGCACCAAAAGTATCTACAAATGGAGAAAGGACATTACCAAATTCTATTTGATAAAACCATAAAACAGGTATTATAAGAAGGAAAGAAGCTAATATTCCCCATCCTAAATATTTATAACTTTTAATTTTCTGTTTATTCATGAAAATATAGAGAACTACTGGGAATATTATAAGACCTGCATTGAATCTTGCTAAAAAGGCCATCGTCCAGAAAAGGAAAAATAAAATAAAGAACTTTGAATTTTTTTTAACAGCTAAAATCAGAAAGTAAAATGCCCAAATTATAAATGCTCCACAAGTAAAATCTGAAAATCCTAACCCCAACATTAGTATGGTATTAGGGAATGTAGCATAAATCAACCCCCCAAAGAAGCTTTCAATTTTATTGAAATGGAGATTTAATATCAAATAGAATCCTATTAATCCAAATATGTAAATTAAGAGGTCTACAACATAAGCAACAGTTGCAGAGACAAATCCTAATTTAAAAACTAATGAAATCAGGAATGGGAAAAAGACCGGTCTGGTCCAATCATAGTATCCGACTCCCTGGCCAGAGAAATAAAGAGCGTTCAAGAGAAAATCGCATGTATCTGATAGGGGTCCAATATCTATCTGAATTAACAATCTATAATATGATATAACGCCTACAATAATGATTAACAGAATAAGTGGTATGTAAGGGATAAAATATTTATTTAAATGGTCTTTCTCCCCTTCTTTCTTTTGTGATCTGGTGAAAAGTTTCAAATTAAATACCACCTATTAACTCTTCTTTTTGTAAATGGTCACGTATCCAAATTTGTTTATAGGGTCATAATTATTCAGATTAACCCAGTCACGAATACTGAAGTAGTAATCGGCGTTATTTTCAACCAAAAAGTTATTAGCTACATCACTATCTTCTTTCGTCGGACTATAATCCTTTAAATTTAAATAATATTTTTGATTATTTTTAAATTCTGGCATTTTTTGCACATTCATCTGGAGAACCCATGCTGTATTCGGCCATAAATCAGAAAATACTATTTTAGACTTATAATCTGGATCATAGTTCACCAACCAGTGGCTAGCTTCTTCCATATTAATATTAACAGTTTTAAGTTTGTTATTTGCGTCTGGAATAGTTGATATATACAAAGCCGTGGATAAAATTATGACCAATATAAATATTGGTGCAAGATAAGATGTTAATTTTCTCTGTTTTAATAAACCAACCTGGTTTTCCACTATTTTCAAACCTCTAATCAAGAAATATGCAAACGGCGGCAATATCATCAGGAAATATCTTACATCTTTAAGTGAATATGCACTAATGAAAATTAAAAACGACCCAAACCAAGATAAAAATAAAAAGTCTAAATCATATCTATTATCGTGCTTTGACAGTTTAAATAAACCCCAAAGTATGAAAAAGAATAATATCTCGCTCAATAGATAAGAAACACTTCCCCAACTAATCAAGAATACGACAAATAAAATAGGCACACTTAACTTTATTAATAAATCTTCTTTGAAATTAATTTTAAATTCTGAAATACTTGATTTTCCAAGCAATAATTTAACATAACTAAGTAATAAACCCCCCATTATAGTAAATATAACCAATAAAGCCCCATTTCCAATTACTAATGGTAATAATTTTATGTAGAAAAATGGATCTGGATTATAATCGAAATGCTCACTTATAAGATTTGAACTCGTGCCATAGAAATCTAAAAAAGGAAATATAGGATTTCCATATTTAAATGAATAATATATTAAAACTGGAACGATTATCAAAGAAGATATAGCGATTCCGAAGGCTATGTTTCTGTGATTTTTTATATTCTTCCAATTTATTAGAATATAAAGGAATAAAGGGAAAATAATTAAAGCTTGATTAAACTTCGTCAAAAAGGCCAACATTGCTAAGGGGAAAGAGATAAAAAAGAATTTTGAATCCTTTTTAACTGCTAAAACGGTTAAATACAAGGCCCATATAGAAATGGAAATGCTGGAAAGTTCAGGGAAACCCACTGCGACATAAGTTAATAAGATGGGGAATGTTGCATATAGAAGACTACCTAAAAAGGAATATAAAGAATTGAAACGTAATTTCAGAAGTAAAAACAACCCAATGGTTCCTAAAATATAAAATATTCCGTCTATAATAAATATTGGGGCTTCTGAAAAGCCATCAAATCTGAAAACAATCGAAATCAGGAAAGAAATGAACGGCGGCCGAAGATCAGAATAACCTATACTTTTACCTGCAAATTCAGCAGCATTTGCCAAAAAGTCATATGCATCATAACTTGGTCCTATTATGAGTTGTATTTTTATCTTCGAATAGGTGATGATAATCAAAATAATAACCAGGAAAATTAATAGAAACCAGCGATTACTCTTGATTTTATTTACTATTTCCATTAAAACATCCCTTTTATTTCCGATAAAACTGTAACTACGATCAGTTGAGTAGGCTTTTTTCGCCTGGATTAAACGCTTCTTAAATATCTTAAAACATTGAATAGAATTTAATTCAATATTTATTTATTTTTATTTCTAGAATAAACTTTTAACCATGGTATTGTACCATTAGTTATTTCCTCATAGTCCGATAATTGATAACCACCACTATCCCCCCAAACTAAATAATAATCAATCTCACTGCTTGTTAATTGATCATTTACTGAGTTTACATCCCCATTATTTATGGTTATCCCATAGTATTTGCTATTTAAATAATATGCCTGAAATAAGGATAAATCCCATTTATCATTGGAAGCAATATTCCCTTTCACACTATAGACATTCTCTAGGGACTGGCTTAGAATATATTCATCATTTCCCACGTTGAAAGTATTAGCTAGGTTCATGATTGGCGTTACAATAAAAGATGTTAACAGAAATGCCAGTAAAATATATCTACTAAACTTATTCAATCTATCTACGTTGTAGAAATGATTAATTAAATAAATACCTGTTATCAAGGTTAAAATATAAACCAACCACAAATATCTGTTTTCAACCACGATAAAGGCATAAAATACTGGAAATATTAATATAGTAGCCAATAAACATACTATTTTTCTTCTGGATTCTTTAAAGTCTGTTTTTATAATAAATAAAATTGCAACTATCAGGATAGTTAAGGAAAGAAAGGAATAATTTACAAATATAAATAGGATATTAATTGAATTATTCAAAATAAGATTCAGCTGATACTTAAAATTATTCCAGGAACCAAAAACACTCCATGAATTCATTTTAAAGAAAGAAGGATCTTCCCATGCACTTACCGCGCTATTATTTGGGGGTTTCATCAGTCCTTGGTAACCCGTTGCTTGTCCCCTAGATTCTGGACCAACCAATTCATAATTATATCCCCCAGCGGTCCCTATTGTCAAATAGCCATATTTATCACTGATTACCCCAGTCCAAGCTCCGCTGATAATAAAAAATACAGACAACCCCAATAGAAAGTTTTTTAGAACAACTTTTCTATTTGAAACATTTCTAAAATAAAAATAGAAATTAAATATGGTAAAATGGAAGAAAAAAAACACGAAGGCATAACTTTTAGTTAAAAAAGCTAAACCGCCGAATAAACCACAAAATATACCATTTTTTAGATTATAAGAGTAATGTTCATCGAAAAAGAAACTTAAATAAAAAACCAAGCAACAAACAACCAATAAGTCAGGACTAATATAAAGAAGCGAGAATATGAGCATTGCAGGGATTAATGAAAATAGAAAAACTATCTGGACCTCATTTTTTATCCCAAATTTATCAGATAGTAATTTAACTCCTATTATTGTGAAAAAACCTATAATTAAGTTTAATAACTTAGCCAAGTATAAATTTTCCAGAGGACTGGAACTGAAGAATAAAAATGGAACCATTAACCATGACAATAACGGCCCCCAATAGGCGTTAATAGCATTCCCCCAATCTCCTATCAGATATTTTTGAGTTATAGTGATATAGGAAATTCCATCAGAAGTAAAATAATATTGATAATAATTTAACAAAACAAGGCCAATTAACAAATATACGCCTAAAACAGTCAAAATCAAATAATTATCCCGAGTAAAAGTAGGTGTATTCAATTTAACCACTATTTCCTAAAAATAAATCCCCTCATTCAACCTTGGAATCATAGCCATCAAAACACATTGCTCAGTATTCCCGGTACGGTCCAGCAGTCCCCGGGATAGGTAACTCACCGCACCCATCTTTTCGCCTAAATTATCCACACCGGTCAGTTCGTCCATCACATCCCCCACTTCTTTTCCGTTTAACACTTCCCCAACCACTGACGGTGGATATTCGAAGCCCGCGCTCACGCCTAGGGTTGTTTTTTTCCCGTCGTAGATGGCGCACCACTGGAGGTCGACGTAGCCGGTGATGGTGTGGGGGGCTTCTAAAAGGCCGGATTCTATGCCTACTCCCAAGTCACAGTCAGACGAATACGCTCCTTTTGCCCGGTTTACCGCTCCTTCTATGGTTTGTTCAAGTCCGATGGGCTGATCTGGTACCCCGGAGTTAACATGAACTGCCGATACAGTGACATCGTTGTAAAACTTCTCTAAAACATTCCTGGTGGCCTGGACTTTTACTGGATTCTTGGAACCTACCTTTACTATCATAATTCCCTCACTTCATTATATAGTTACTAATAACTGACTTAATTTTCAGCATATGTAACATATATAGTTTGCTCTGAATTCTTTTATTTAAAAACCAGAATTTTATTAAATAGAATTCCAGCCGAACCCTTAGCTTTCAGATTGTCAAAATCAATCCTTCAGTACCGTACCAGCAACATCGATCTCTCCCTCCCGTATCCGGGTGGAGGAGATGGGTTTGCCGTCATCGGCCAACACCATATCGATGGTTATGATGTCCAGGGGTTTCATGCCTTTCTTCTTCCTGATGTCGTTTATCATTTGGGCGGTAGGTTCTGTCTCTTCACTTACCACCAGGGCTTCTATGTCTTCTTCCTGTATGGTCGGTCCGCAGGAGTCGTCCAGGCGTGATACTATGTAGTTGCCTGTGAATTTTTCAAGTTCCCAGACCAGATTGGACATCCTCTCACTACAGGGTTCTATAGGGCCCTTATCCTGGGCAAATTCATCCGATGTCACCCCTATAAGTACCAATTCGCTCAGTTGGAAGGCTTTACTCAGGAGTTTCAGGTGTCCTTCGTGGAATCTGTCGAAGGTTCCCCCTACGGCTAACTTTCTATATTTTTTCTTGTGCATATTTTTTCCTGCCATTCGTTACCTTGATTATGTTTTGAAGTTAAAATATAAGTTATGCTCCGGGAACATAACGTGGTCATCAAGGATCCCCGCCGGGTGGACTTACGCTTCGCATCC
>ENA-UOOR01000095-UOOR01000095.1-fermentation-metagenome-genome-assembly--contig:-NODE-95-length-121392-cov-101.256715_pt1 | contig 121392 bp, 119 predicted proteins | sample MGYA00245780_ERZ724029 | MGnify/ENA primary metagenome ERZ724029 (study PRJEB28704, sample SAMN03018315) | fermentation metagenome | biome: anthropogenic terrestrial biome; feature: soil...
GTTAATAGATAAACATTTATTAATGCCCATGAAACCCGGTGCTCTTCCCGCACCCCTTCCAGGAGGATACTCGGCAGGCACGCGGATCGAGAACCGGGTGCGGCAGGATGCTGCACTGCATGGAAGGTTATGCTGTTTTCCCTCCGGGACGAGCGGGCGGGGGATTGAATGCTGGTAAGAAACCTCTTTGTCCCCTCCTCCTGTCTTCCGGGCGGCAGGATAGCCACATACGTTCTCTGGCCGGAAGATCGGGAGGTTATCGTCCGGATCACGAAACCGGAGTGTTTTGCCGTTGAGGAGATCTTCAATGCGGTGCGGGAGCCGGGTGCCGGGGAGGACGAACTGATGTTTTCGCGGTTTGGGGTGAACGGATACCTGGGCGTGGTGTTCAAAACCCCGGTGCTGGATGCCGCATCGGAGACCGTGCAGTTGACATATGTCCTTGAGGATGAAAACGGCCTCAGCGAGGTGCGTACAAAACGGATGAACCTGATCGGCTCGCCGGTACACGGCCATCGTCCCGCCGGCGATTCCCCCGGTTCGGCCCCGTCCGTAACCGGGGGTGCCCGGGTTCATAACGAACGGGACCTGGTCTCTGCCGCAATAGAGCGTATCTACCGCACCATGGGTGTTATCGATGCCGAATTACGGGAGGAGTTCAGGATCGAAGGTCGGCAGATGACGATCTCCTGCAGCGAGCGGATACAGAGATACGACATGGTCCTGATACCCGAAAAGACGTATCTTCTCCCTAAAACGGTGAAATACACGCATGTCGTCCCGTTACGGGTCGCCATCGCCCGGCTGCCGAAACTGGTTCCGGTGCCCGAAGCGGTTGTAACGGCCGACAGTGCATATAAGATCAAGCTGAACCGCCTTGTCCCCGGCGAAAGGTACCTCTTCTCCCTGGAGTATGCTCTCGACAATCCTGAGTTTCTGGATTTGATTGTGGAACGGTCGCATTGCAATACTCTCTCCACCGGTCCCGACGGCGCCCGGAGTCTCTACGAATTCGGCGTTCTGTTGAAATATCCCGATCTCCTGAACCACGAGTGTGTCTCTCTGGTCTTCCGCGACATCGAGGCGAGGGTGGAGATCGATATCCGCCGGGACATTCCGGCAAGGTCGCACCTGCAGTCGTGCGAACGAACGATTGCGCGGCAGGATCTCCGTGCCGATCCTCAGTTTCGCCGCTCAATCGAGGTGAGGGGGGATTTCTTGTATGCCGGTTGCTGTCGGTCCGCCGATCCGCTGCCGGGGTTCCTGCACGTTGTGCTGCGAACGGATCTATCCCCGGGCAAACCCGCAGCCGCCGGCGCGTTATCGTATGACTGTCGGCATCTCGGGTCTGAAATCGAGAAGATGGGTGAGGGAGATCACACAGAGTTCTCACGCGAAGGTGGGGGCGTCGCGCGGCCGTAGCGTTCCGGACCGGCACACCGGCTTCCCTCTCCCGAAAAAAGATGAATTGTCCTACCGGTGCGCAAAATACGCGCTCACCCGGCCGCCGTCCGCCGAATCGATCCGGGCAAACCCGACCCGCTCGAACTGGACGACGTTGTCCACCTCACCGGCGACCAGGGGTTCGCAGAACCCTTCGAGGCTCCCCTCCTGCCGGAGGAGGGTGCAGGGGAGTTTCGCGTCCGCCGGCAGCCACTGGATGATCGGCGCCTTCTCGCGCCGGGAGTCCTCGAATGAGATGCTAGGACATCCCTCCCTTCTCTCTACAGGTTGTTTGTGGCATCCGGCTCATGCAAGGTCCAGTGCGCAACCAGTACGGAATCATCGCCATAGTTGGGAAAACTCGTTAATTGCTCAATCAATAGTGCCTACTCCTCATTCTGGTGAAAATTTACCTGAGCTGGGGGCTTCTTCGATCGAACGCCCTTACTAGATTGGCATGTCTGCAGGCTCTTCGTCCCATGCGGCGCTCGGTTCGATTGGCTGTTCGGGGAGCACATGCCACGTCCATGAATGCCATGTCGTCCCCATGCGTGTCCAGCTCTCGTTGACAACAGACACCGTTACCGTATGCGTACCCAGTGGGACGTTTTCAAACGTATACGACGCCTGCCGGATGCCCTCGTCACGCAGGTACACCCGTTCGTCGCTATCTAAGTAGAACGTCATCGTGACCGGTTCATCGGAAGCAACGGTAAACGTCCGGTTTTCTCCCACTGTATCGTTGACGACGCGCTCTGCAGGTTCGACGAACGTTATCTGTGGGGGGTCCGTGAATATCGCAGGCCTCTTATGCAGGTTTTTCAGGCGCACCATATCCAGAACCGCAGCAACCGGCTTACACCACTCGATGCCGTCCATGCGTGACAGCCGTACCGTGCCGAGAGTACTGTATGCGACCCGTTTTCCATCCCTGCTGATAGAGAGGGAGATGCCGTCTCCTATCGATGTCACCGTCCGCCTGCCGGTTCCGTCAGCGTTTACCACCTTGATCTCCTTGTCCCATGTGAGGTAGGCGATCTTGTCGCCTGAGGCCAACCATGCTGGGCTTTCGGAGGGGAAGATGCGTTCATCGATGATTTTACGGTTCCCGCTGCCGTCGGGGTGAACCGTCCGGATACCGTCAGTGGAAGCGTATGCAATCCGGCTGCCATCGGGACTCCATGCCGGCAGACTGCAATCTCCGACCTCAAGCAGGGTGTGCGCCCCTCCGTCGACCTCGACGATCAGTAATCCTTCATTTGGGTTTTGGTACGCGATCAACTCACCGTCGACGGTCGTCGTCACTTGATCTGGGCATGAAACGGCGATCCTCCCGCTGTCCGGGCTCCAGACTGGGAAGTTATCAAATATCACCGATGTTCCGTTAATGGCCAGTTGTGTGTTCCTTCCGTCGGTGTCCATCACCCAGAGGGAGCGGTTTAACAGGTAGGCGATCCGTTTCCCGTCAGGGCTCCACCCGCGGCACAGTTCGAGTGACCGGTCAGCCGTGAGGCGGGTGAGGTTGTTTCCGTCGCGTTCGATCGTCCAGATGTCCCGGTCGGCTAAGAAGGCAATGGTGTCGCCCGACGGGTTCCAGTACGGACGAAGTGCTACGTCCCCGCAGGAGGTGAGCTGCCGGGTATGCCAGGTACGGGTATCCACGATCCAGAGATTGGATGAATGCCGGTCGGGGTAAATCGTGGCAACATAGACGATCTTCGTCCCGTCCGGGCTGATGGAAGGGTACATGCAGTCGTACTCCCCGCCAAGTTCGTAGAGGAAGTAATTCCCCGGGAGGGAGTCGACGTGGCCGCCCGCCCAGAGGACAGCCACCCCCGCGGCGAGAACAACGAGCGCGATTCCGATGATACGGTGGTTTCGTTCCATTTGTTTTCGTTCCTTCTGTTACCGCTTCGTCATGTGAGCACGACTGAACGGGTGATCCTGAACCGTACGGCCGATTGACTCCATCGATGTCCTGATACCGGGAAGGGTTCCCTCACGAGGTCGACGGCATTCTGTGCGGCACTCAGCCCTACGGGTACAAGGAATCCATTTACATGCCTCCTCCGTATCCGTCACCTCCGATTCGCCGGGATCGATCGGCGTTCCCACAGGTGGGTTGCCGTCGCGGCTCACGTGCCAGACCTCGCGGCAGTACTCCCCAGGAGAATCAAAATAAACCATACCCCACGATCCTGAAGCACCCTGATAGTGCAACAGCCATGTTCAGAGCATAGAGTATCAGAACCGACAGAACGACCAGTCCGATCGAAAAGAGCATGCTCCGTTTCGAGTAACTCCGTACCAGGTACGACGCGACGAAACCCGACCATATGATTCCATACAGCAGGCAAAGCAATGTAAAGCCTATGGCCTCGAGAGATAGCCACCCCTCGGCATATGTGATAAGGAGTGTGGTAGTGCCTCCCACATACAGCGGGATGACAAGGGCCGGAAAGGCGGTGCAGGAGATCTTTACCGATTCTTCCCAGCCCAGGCTTGTGCCCGACGCTCTGCTCAGTCCGTAAAGAATCGCCGGGAGTACGGCAGAACCTACCAGAAATCCCAGGTGGGAGGAGACAAACATACGGAAAACAAACCCTATCTGATGCACATTTGCTCCATCAAGATCAAGATATAGTAAACAACAGACAGCAGAGATGAAGATCCCGAATGCCAAAAATCCGACGATGAGCCAGTAGAGGATCGATTCTCTCAGGCTCTCGTCCTGAACGATCTCTGCAGTCCGTACGGGCGATACAAAAAGCAGGAAGGTCTTTCTCACTACCTTTTGAATGAATACAAAGGCCATGAGGTACTACTCTTCCAGACAGGGTCCCCAGACAGGGTCCCAATTCATTTTGCCTGCCACGGTGAAGTAAGACTCATCCGCCCCGACGGGGTCGCCGACGTCAGGATCGGCAGAAATTACAACCTCGCCACCACCCGCTTCACCGCGACGATCGGATATCGGATTCACCCCCAGGGAGTAAACTGGCTGAAATACACCAGACCATAGAGATAGATGGCAGCGAATGCTGCGGCTATCGCAACAATCGCGATTGCATACGATTTCAGGGTAGATGGTCCGTGCAGCATTTGTATGCCGTTTGCGGCAACCCAGACAAAAATGAGGATGGCGGCGATAAAAGACGGTCCTAACACATAGTCCATTACTTTGAGTATGGGCAGAGATCCGTTCAATATATAGGAGTCAACGATTTGTACTATCATGAACGGCGCCATCAAGAGCGAGCTCATATACGTATAGCTAATAAACGTAATGGTAAAAGAATGAATGAATTGTGCATCTCGATTAACGTATCTTGCAGCCAAATGGATGATGGTTAACAGTACGAGTATTTGAAGGAGGAAGTATCCGGATATGAACAATATATCGTTCATGATCGACCCAAGGAGCCGACTGACTGACATGCCTCCTCCGATGCCGGCGTAAAGAAAACAATAATAAATGACTACAAGCGTGACCGAGATCGCCGCAAAAAATGTGATTGCGAAGGAATATCCTTTGTCTCTGTCAAGATCGAACATCTCTGCTGGTTTCACCAGATAGCCGGGTATCGAGTGGGTGAAACTCGATCGCAATTCATTCATCCTCATACTGGTTGTTCCTTCCCTTATTGCAGCGATAGATAGACATTGCAATGATAATTGTAATTTGTAAACCCAAGGATAGGAATGGGCACCCCCTCTAACTTCGGGAAAAATTTGCACGTTCCAGCCAAATTTACATCAATATAATAATAACTTGAATTCGGTACTTCGATGCTCAATGAGCCGTGGTTTGAAGGAGTATCGCTATGAATCTTCGTTTTTGGATAATTGACAACTGTATTTGGTATCGTGAGAATCGGCCAGCTGACGGTTACTTCGATATCGAAGTTGCCTGAAATGGGGATTAGATCTCCCGTGTGTTGATCTTTCATAAGATCCAAGCCAATGCCTGTATTGTACGCAATTTCGATAAACCGAGATCCGTCCCCTCTTTCGTTAAGGGTGGCAGTTGTCTTCAGTACGCCACCGACCTCGATATCTACATCCTCGCCATGAACCTGGCGAACGATATCGTACGGGTCGCTGATAGTCCAGGTTACAGTCTTCGAATCCGAACCCTGTTGATTTCCTGCGGTTACGGTTAGAGAATGCTGGCCAACACTTAGTTTGGAAGTATTGTAGCCGAAATATGCAAAAGTCAATGGATCGCCCCGCATTTCCGCGACACACACCCCATCGATGAACCACGGTATCGTGCACGGGGTAGTTACGTGTGCCAGGATAATCCTCACCTCTCCCTGCAGGTTGCTTATGGTATCCGGTACACTGAGAGAAAGGGCCGGCGGAGTGTCCGGTTCATGGACGGTCCAATGTACTAGCAGCTGGTCCGAACCTTCGGTATTGTGCGCGGTGATCCTGATAATATGAGGGCCAACCAGTGCGGAATCATCGACATAATTGGCGAAACCCGTTAATTGATCGATCGATAACACCTCTTCCTCATCCAGGTAGAACTTCACCTGAGCCGGGGGGGTGACCTGAACCGCGAATACCACTCGTGCCCCGGCGTAGGATGAGGGCGTTGTTGTGTTCGGCCAGATGAGGGTTATTTCCGGAGGTTCCGGGGGAGGTAGAGGTCTGCTGATGGTCCACGTCCAGTGAAGCGTCCCCCGGCCGTTTGCGTTCAGAGCAACAGCGGTAATGACATGCTCGCCGTACCTGTGCGCTGAAAACGGTACCGAGCAGGAGGTCAGGGTCTGGCTGCCGGAGTCGTAAATCACGTCCCCGTTGTGGTAGAAGATGATGCGGGCGGATTGATCCACCGCGATCTCAAAAACTCTCGTCGCATCCGGTGAATCGTCGGAGATCGCCTGTTCGAGCGGAGCGACGCGTATCACTACCGGCGGCGTCGAGACCACGTTCCAGGTCCAGTAATTCTCCCCCGTCCCGTTGGCGTTCGCCGCGACTACCCGGACCATATGCTGCCCCAGCGGCGCACTCGGGAAGGTATAGGACACTTCCCGGACGCCGGAAGCGCTCGTATGCACCAGATTGTCGTCCAGGTAAACCGTCAGCGTGGCCGGCTGGTCGCACGATGCCGTGAACGGCCGCTCAGCCCCGACGGGATCGCCGATGTCCGGGTCTTCCGGTTCGACCAGAGTCACCACCGGCGGGCTGACTCCTTCTCCCATTCACCCCACCTCCAGAAATCCGTCGCGGATAAGGTACTGCGGGAGCACCCAGCCGTTGCAGAAGAGGATGTTCCCCTCCTTTTTAATCAGATCAAAATCAGGGTGCATCCTGTAAATCCAGTACCTGTTATTGTGGCCGGCGAATACGCCGCCTTCCTTCCCCACAGGCGTTCCGACCGGTTCGTTCTTTATTGTCCCGTGAACTTCCATGAGATCATCCGTCACCTGCCTGTGTTTCTTGACTCCGCTATGACCCTGGATAATCCCCCTACGGTATACAGACGGCTGATAGCAGATGATATCAGGTTCCACCGGTCTGTCACGGAACTTAAGGTTCTGGTTCATACATGCGCCGATGATAGCGAGATCGTAATCCTCCTTTCTGAACCGTTCCATAAATTCAGCATAGTCGAACCCGTACCATTTCAGATCGGCATAGATGTCCCGGTACTCGGCAGGAAACGCCCCGACCGCTATTGCTTTTTTCCCACTTTTCGGGAAGGAATAGCGGGGATTGATGCTGTCGCAAACAAAATCGCCGGGATTGACAAGGTTGAACCGGTCATCGACCGAGGGGGCGTCAATCTTCCCCCTCGTTTTGGTAAAGACCTTCCGGACGTTTCTGTCGTTGAACAGGTCCAAGAAAAATGTAAGATGACTGTTGGAATCCGACGGCAGCTCCCAGTGTTCGGTGACCCGCTGGCGGCGATACTCCTTCCAACGGTCCCTGAGATCATAGGAAACGAGTTCGTTTACGTTCTCGAAGAGATCGATAAACGCCGACCCCGGCGGGGAATACGGGAAGGATACCTCGAAGATATAGACATCATAGCCCACCGTGAGCCACTCTTCAAAGGATTTTCGGCTCTTCGCCGTTTCAAGCGGGATGGAATAGTGATAACGATCTTCCTGAAGGTAGGTATGCACATCAAAGAGCCCTTTTTCAGACTGCAGGCATGCAACTTTTTTCCCCTTTTTCTCGAAGTAGCGGGAGAGAAGGATCGCCGTGGTGGTCTTTCCCTGTTCGGGGACAGAGGCCAGAATGTAAATTTCACTCATGAGTATCAGCGCGCGATTATTCAAATAATCTGATCTTATAACAAGCCTATTTTGGAAACTATGTATTTAAAATTACTGTATCCGTTCAGGATTTTTCCTCTGACGAGACCGAACTCATCAGTCGAGCCTGTTGCTGATACGGCCTCATCGGCGTTTCGGGGTAATTCCTCGCCGCGATAGCGGGCCCCTCACAGATCAAGAAATTCTTCCTTTGTAAGGCGGGCCTGTTTCAGAATAGAGAGGAGCGTCCCGCGGGGAATGGGGTCGCGCCGGGGAATGACGACAAGTAGTTTAACTCCATCTTCTCCGGTTTTATTGATCTTGCGGGGGTGAAGGGGGTGGAGCGGGAAGACCCCACCCTTCGGGGTGGGGATGGCACGGCACAACCCAAAGGGTTGTGCCTGTCAGGAAGATGCGGAGCATCTTCCGTGAAGCGGAACCGCCCTTCCTGTAATCAATTTCGATACGATACATTCTTCTATCAATCCATCCAATAATGTTCTATCTGTGTTGCGAGAACCAAGCAACCTGGTATCAGGCGCGGAACGCGCCGTTGAGCCTGTGGACCTGCCTCAATGGAGGAGGAATGAAGCAGGAAGCCGCGCCCGAGAGCGCGGGGTAGTTCACAGAGGGCCACATGGCTTCCCTTTCCTCGATGAGGAGCGTAATCGAACCCAATTTTTCTCAGATTCTTTAGTCGTCGGAAGAAACCAGAGGTAACTTCGTCATGCCTCGACCTCAATGACCGAGGTGAACTTATGCCGCGATGTCAGGATCGGCTCAATGTCCTTCAGTATCCCCAGTTCTCTTGCGTTCTCGAGGTAGAGTTCGATCGCTTCGCGAATGTTATCCAGTGCTTCCTCCGGTGTATCGCCACAACTGGCAACCTCGAGCTCCTGGCACTTGGAAACGTATACTCCCTCCTCTTCCCGGATAAGAACTGTCAGCCGCACCCGTGTCATTGTAGCACCTTCAATCATTGAAGTCATCCCAAAAGTGTCCAGCGGCTGAAGATTCATATAATTCAGAGTATTCTGACACATCCCCGCGAAAAATTGAGTGATCTTTGGCGTCAAGCTGCTGACACGGCTTCCCTCTGGGCATCGCCACGCGGGGGAGGGTGAGGTGTTTTGGGACAACCTCATTAACAGTTCACCCACTCGTTATAATATTCTTCTCACCGGGGATCGGGCAGCAGTCGGGTCAGGCAGGCTCTCCCCGAACATACCTTTGAGGGTTGAGATCCCGTGTGCCTGTTCGTCGCCGGAAGCGCAAAGCAGAAGACCCCGCAGGAGAAACCGGGTCATATGACTGAAGAGGAAAAAGAGAATCTCACCGAACGGGTAATCGACCCCCGCGACCTCGTCATCTACCAGCCGGGCTCGATCGTCAGCCGGATGCTCATCTACACAAAATCCGGCACCATCACCGTCTTCGCCTTCGACGCGGGCGAAGGCCTCTCGGAGCACACCGCGCCCTACGACGCCGTCCTCCAGGCCCTCGACGGGGAAGCCCTCGTCACCATCGCGGCTACGGAGTACCACGTGAAGGTGGGCGACCTGATCATCATGCCGGCGACGATACCTCACGCGGTCCACGCCGTCACCCGGTTCAAGATGATGCTGACGATGATCCACGCCGGACCGTGACAGGGCGGAGCCTTCCCTCTTGAACCCGGCGGCCCGACGACGATACATTTTTCCCTCCTCACGACACCACCCACCCTGTCTTGCGCTCCTCCGGCGCGCGAAATGACGATACGGCGATGGAAAAGACCCCGCTCTTTCCCGGGAGTTCCCGGGCGGCGGCATGGCACGCCCTTTCGGCAGACGATGTAGTCGAACGGCTCACGGTCCCGGACGGGGGCCTTTCGGGCGACGAGGTCTCCCGGAGACGGGAGATCTTCGGGGAGAACGCCCTCCCGCAGAAGCGGCCTCCGACCGTGGTCGAGGTATTCCTCCGCCAGTTCATGAGCCCGCTCATCTACGTTCTCCTTGCAGCGGGGATCATATCCGTTCTCTTCTCCGATCTCACCGACGCGGTCTTCATCTTCATCGTCATCCTGATCAACGCCGTCATCGGGGCTTTTCAGGAGGTGAAGGCGGAGCGGAGCGCAACGGCCCTGCAGCAGATGCTCACGTCCTCCGCACGGGTGTGGCGGGACGGCCATCCTGCGGCCGTCCCGGCCGAAGACCTGGTCCCCGGCGACCGGGTCGCCCTGGAATCTGGCGACCGCATCCCCGCCGATATCCGCATTCTCACGGCACGGACTCTTACCGTCGACGAATCGCTCCTGACCGGAGAATCCCACGCCGTCGGGAAGAACCCCGACCCCGTCGACGCGTCCCTGCCCCCCGGCGACCGCCTGAACATGCTGTATGCCGGCAGCACCGTGATGAGCGGCCGCAGCACGGGGATCGTGGTCGCGACCGGCCGCCAGACCGAGATCGGGCAGATCGCCGAGACGGTCATGGCGTCCGGAACGGGCAAACCCCCGCTCGTCATCCGCATGGAGGACTTCTCGCGGAAGATCAGCATCGCCGTCCTCGCCGCCACCGGACTGCTCGCGATCATCGTCCTCGGCCAGGGGATGCCCCCCATCGAGGTCTTCTTCCTCGCCATCGCCCTTGCCGTCTCGGCGATCCCCGAGGGCCTGCCGGTCGCACTGACCGTGGCCCTCTCGATTGCGACGTCGCGGATGGCCGGGCGGCACGTCGTCGTCCGGTTCCTGGCCGCCGTGGAGAGCCTCGGGAGTTGCACCCTGATCGCGAGCGACAAGACCGGAACCCTCACCGTGAACCAGCAGACCGCCCGGGTCGTCGCCCTGCCCTCGGGCGAGGAGTTTTCCGTCACCGGGGCAGGGTATGCGGGCGAGGGCAAGGTCTTCGACGGGAACGGCGCCCTGGTATCCGGGTCCGCCCTCCGCCGCCTGGAGCACCTTGCCCGGGCTGCGACGATCAGCAACGAAGCCGCCCTGGAGCGGACCGACGAGGGGGCCTGGAAGCACCGGGGCGACGCGATAGACGTGGCGTTTCTCGCGCTCACCTACAAACTGGGGCTCGATCCCGCCGGTATCCGCGAGAGCGTGACCTCCGTCGCCGATATCCCCTTCGAGTCCGAGCAGCGGTATGCCGCCGTCTGGTACCGGGAGGACGGGTCGGTCCGGGTGGCGGTCAAGGGCGCCGTCGAGACGGTTCTCCCCTTCTGCCGCACCATGGCCGGGGAGCAGGAATGGAACATGCTCCTCGACCGGGACCGCATACTACGAGACCTCGAGGACCTCTCCTCCCGGGGATACCGGGTGCTTGCCGTGGCCCGGGGGGAGGCGGAGGGCGATTTCTCCCCTGAGGAACCCGGGATGCCTCCCCTCGAACTTCTCGGCCTGGTCGGGTTCATCGACCCCATCCGGCCCGACGTCCCCGATGCCGTGCGCCGTTGCCGCCGTGCCGGGGTCGACGTGGTGATGGTGACCGGCGACCACCCCGCAACGGCTCTCGCCATCGCACGGGAACTGGAGATCGCAGAATCCCCCGCTGAAGTCGTCACCGGCGCGGACCTGGACGAGATCGATCCGCCGACATTGCCAGAGTTCATCGACCGGGTGGAGCGGGGCCGGGTCTTTGCCCGGGTGACGCCGCTGCAGAAACTCCGGATCGTCGAGGCCTACCGGGAGAGCGGAGCGTTCGTCGCGGTCACCGGGGACGGCGTCAACGACGCCCCGGCGCTCCGTAGCGCGAATATCGGAGTGGCGATGGGCTCCGGGACCGACGTCGCCAAGGATACGGCGTCGCTGATCGTCACCGACGACGACTTCGCCTCGATCGTCGCCGGGATCGAGGAGGGCCGGCATGCCTACGACAACGTCCGGAAGGTCGTCTACCTCCTGGTCTCGACCGGGTTTGCGGAGGTCCTCCTCTTCATGCTCGCCCTCATCCTGGGTCTGCCGCTGCCCCTCGTCGCCGTCCAGCTCCTCTGGCTGAACCTGGTGACGAACGGCATCCAGGGAGTGGCGCTGGCGTTCGAGGGAGGCGAGCCCGGCGTCATGAACCGGCCGCCGCGAAGGCCGGAGGAGGGGGTCTTTGACAGGCTGATGATCCAGGAGACCCTCCTCTCCGGCACGGTCATCGCGGTGATTGCAATCGGCGCCTGGTACTGGCTCCTTGGAAACGGGTGGGGCGAGTTCGCAGCCAGGAACCTGGTCGTCCTGCTGATGGTGCTCCTTGAGAACTTCCACGTCTTCAACTGCCGGTCGGAGCACCGGTCGGCTTTCCGCGTCCCTGTGAGCCGCAACTACTTCCTGATTGCCGGCGTCATCGCCGCGCAGGGCGTGCATATCGCCGCGCTCTACGTTCCCTTCCTTCAGGAGGTGCTCCATCTGCAGCCCGTTTCGCTGGTCGAGTGGCTTTCGCTGCTCGCCCTCGCCTCTCTGGTCGTCGTCGTGATGGAGGTCTTCAAAGCGGTCGGGGGATACCGCGCCCACCGTCACCAGACGGGGTTCGGGTAGGCCTCCTCCCGGTAGGGGAGGAAGACCTCACTTACCCGGCTGAAGTCGGCAAGATCGGTCATGATGATGCTCCTCTGTGATACCGTGTAGAGGGTGTCGTCCATGAAGAGCGACCGCTGCACCGCATCCGGTGTGTTCCAGGCGTAGGATGGCCCCTTCTCCCGGTGGGCGACCGTGCCCGCGAGAGTGAGCCCCTCCTCCGGGCTCACCCGGTAGACATAGGCCCCCTGCCAGGTCATGGTGCCGTAGGAGCCGGGGTACTTCGATCCGGGGTTCTCGACCATCTTTATCTCGCTCACCGGGATGACGAGGAGGGCCCTATCCTCCGAGAAGAGGAAGGCCTTGTGGTCGCGGAGCGCAGCAGAGTCGGTCCCGGCCTCCCCGATCACGACGCTGTCGACCTGGACCGGGTTGTTCACGTCCGAGACGTCGAAGAGAGCGATCTTGAGTCCTGCCACCGAGACGCCGCCCCACTCGTTCTCGTTCGTCTCCTTCCCGACACCGATGACGTGGTCGGCGCCGTAGGGGTGGAGGTAGTCGGAGTAGCCGGGGATCTTGAGTTTCCCGAGGATGCCCGGATGTTTCGGGTCCGAAAAATCGATGACGAAGAGGGGGTCGACCCGCTTGAACGTCACCAGGTAGAGCCGGTCGCCGGCGAACCGGGCGGCGTAGATCCGCTCGTCCGGCGCGATGTGCTCGAGCGTCCCGATGGTCTTCATCGCGGGGTCGAGGACGTAGACGTTGTTGTACTGGAGCGACCCCTCCCGCGTCCACTCCTCGACGGTCGTCGCCACCCGGAGGTTCTCCCCGTATTCGTCGAGCGAGAACTGGTTCAGGAGGTGGCCGGGAACCTCTCCCATCGCCCGGTAGTCGATCGCTCCCTGCTCGATTGCGAACCGGTGAATGATCGTCCGGCCCCGGGCGCCGCCGGTGTCCGCCGGCCTCCCGGAGATCTCCGGCCCCGTGCTCTGGTAGCCGATATAGAGGTTCTCCTGCGATGCAAAGAGGGTGGTGTCGTAGCCGAGGAGGAAGGTCTCGGCGTCGAGTGCGCCCGTATCGTTCTGGACGGAGAATGCGCCTGCAGTGTAGAAGACGTAGTTCTGCAGCGGGCTTCCCGGACGGTAGACGTCAGGCCGGATGGGCGCCGCGTCGCCCTCTCTCACCCCGGGAAGGACGATCTCGTCCCGGACCCAGACCGGAGACTCCCGCGTGATGGCGTAGACGTAGTCCCCGACCATCCGGGCGTCGTAGTAGTCGCCGGTGAAGGTCACGTCCCGGACTACCTCCGGGTCAGCCCGGTCGCCGACATCGTGGACGTATGCGTGCGTCACCGTCCGCCAGACCGGGACCGGCGCTACGCTCCCGTCGACGGTGGTCATCTCCCGCTCCGCTCTGGTGGCGAAGACCACCAGGCGGTCTTTGGCAAGGAAGAGCGCCTTCGGGGTCCCGTTGATCCGGGTCTCGGAGACGATCTTCGCGTCCTTTGCCGGGAACGCCTCAACAATCGCGAGCGTCTCGCCCGAGATGATGTAGATGTACCTCCCGTCGTTCTTCAGGAAGTCTGCCTCATCCACGCCCGCTACCTGCACGTTCGTGGTGGAGTAGTCACGGGCTGCTTGCGATGTCGGGGCGGCCGTCGTTGCCGGAGCCGGTGCATATCCGGCCTCAGGCGCGATGCCCCCGGTGGTCCGGTCGCCGCCGCCGTCGTTCCACCCCCCCTGTGCGTGCTCCTTTAAGAACGCCTCGATCTCCTCTTTCGACGCAAATTTCCGTAAGTCGCCGTAGGCCTCCGCACCGGCGTCCTCCGATGCGAGGACGGTCCCGATGATCGCGGTGACCACGAGGCAGCCGAGGACGACCACTGCCGCCGGTTTCCAGTTCTCCATCTCTTCGCGCAAGAGGACCCCACCCCTCAGGGTGGGGAGGAGTTGCGCGTTTCACCCCCACTAAATGAATACATACTTGTCCTCTTAGTGATAATGTTATAGAGATGCTTGTCCAGAAGACGGTGCAGATGGTTATCGAACCTGATCGCGACCTCCGGGAAACGCTTGATGCGTTCACGGAAGTCTGCAATCGGATTTCCCCAACTGCATACAATTCCGGAACGCCTCTCAATGCTCTTCGTCTGCACAGGGCCGTCTACGCGACGACAAAAGGCGCCGTTTCGAGTCAACTTACCTGTACTGCCATCCGGCTCACCGCCGGGGCATACGTGGCGGCTCGAAAACACGGGCACCCGATCCATCGCCCGTTTCACTGGAAGACTCCACACGCTCTCTTTCTCATCGGGAAGAGAGGGCGAGACGCATCCTTCCGGAAGGACGGAACTCTGTCGATATGGACGGTTGCCGGTAGAAAGCATCTTAGCTACTCCGTGCCGGAAGTGTTCCGGGAAACTCTCGCGTCGGCTGTAGAGACCGACAGCGTTGTCGTTACCGTTCGCGGCGATCGTCTCATCGGTCACGTCGCGGTGACGCTGGAAGTTCCAGACATGCCGGGAGTCGTCCCGGTAGGCGTCGATCTCAACGAGACCAACGCCGTTGTTGCGGTAGACGCCGATGGAAGAACTCTGTTCATCACGGGGTTGCACCGAAAAGTGCTCAACATCAGAACGCGCAAGACCACTTCCCGGCTTCAGGTCAAACTTGAAACGAAGAAGGCAGAGGGAACAAACACGAGAAGTGTTGTTCGTGCCCTCAAACGGCTGTCGCTCAAGAGATCGCGGCGAACCCGGGACTTCTGTCATTGCGCATCCAAACAGCTTATCGAATGGGCTCCGCAGAACTGCGTGCTCGTCTTCGAAGACCTCTCGTTCTCGCATGAGAGAAAGACGTCTAAGAAACGTTCCAAAGCCCTGAACCACCGTCTCTCGGTATGGCCCAGAGGCATGATCCGAGCCTTCGCTACCTACAAAGTAGCCGGAAAAGGCATCATCGACGGAGTCGATCCTGCGTACACCTCTCAGATATGCTCTCGCTGTGGGTTGCTTGGAAGCCGTTCTCGTCATTCCTTCTCCTGCCCGCACTGTGGTCACACCGATCACAGCGACATCAATGCCGCGATCAACATTCGGAACCGCTTTACTGCCCTTCGGGACAGTGGGGTGCCGTCAACCACCCCAGAAACCTCTTAGGAAGGCAAGCCCCACCCTTAAGGGTGGGGTAGTTGACATCCGCTCACCTTCCGATGAAGGAAGATATACGCCCTGATGTATCAGTCTTGTGTAGCCTCCGAATATTTTCGAAGTCTTTCCCCGGACCTCCTCCCCCGGGCACCGTCGAGGGGTTTTGCCCGCGGGCCGAAGAGCATATCCCCCACCCCGTCCACACTAAAGGTACCGGTGTCCGGATTCCTGTCGGGCACCTTGGCGGAGGCTGCCGGTTACGTTTACGCTCGACGAACAGATCGCTGCCCTTGAGGCGGAGCGCGAGAGGCTTCTCCGGTTCCCGGAAGAGGAGTTCATCGCGATCATCCGGGACGTGGGGTTCTCCTGCGACCGTTGCGGCCGGTGCTGCACCCGGGAATTCAACGGCCACGTCTTCCTGCTGGAGGATGACGTCGACAACGTCCGTTCGTTTCGGCCGGACGCTCTCATCCCGGCGCCGGGTTTCGAGGCCTGCGACCAGCAGGGGAGGTTCTACGTCTCGGGCTACGCCCTCCGGACAGACCCGGACGGCTCCTGCGTCTTCCTTGAGGACGGCAGGTGCACCGTCTACGACCGGCGGTTCGCCATCTGCCGGGTCTACCCCTACATGCTCCACCGGGAGGCGGACGAAGAAGGCCGGGTCGACTGGCGGCAGATCAGCGGTCTGAACGAGCACGGGTGCTACAACACCCCGATCGAGGACGCCGAGTGCGCCCGGATCGCCCGCGAGACCCGCGCCTACGAAGCGGCGTTCCTCGACCAGGAGATACGGTTCCGGCAGGCTCTCCGCGACCTCTTTGCCTGCGAAGGGCTGCGCTACGTCCGGAGGACCTACGACCTCCTGATGCGGGACTTCCGCAAGGGTGCCGGGGTCGAAGTCCGGGTCTTCCACCGCGGTCTCTTTGAGCCCAACCGGGTCACCTCTGCGATATACGGGTGAGCGGCCGTCTCTCTCCTCCCCGTCCGGGTAAACCTTTATAGCGCTCCGTGGCGACCGGAGACTTACTATGGAGCGGGAGTACGATCTTCTCGTTATCGGGACCGGGGTCGCCGGTTCCGACATCGCCTGGCACTGCCGGGCCGCCGGGATGCGGGTCGCGATCACCGATAGCCGGGACTACGGGGGGACGTGCGCCCTGCGGGGCTGCGTCCCGAAGAGGGTGCTTGCCGGTGCCGCCGCGGCGGTGGCGCGCATCCGCGACCTCTCGGGGCGCGGGGTCCCCGGCGAAGTCTCGATCGACTGGCCGCAGCTGGTCGCGTTCGAGCGCACGTTCACCGACCCGGTCCCCCGGCGGAAGGAGGAGAGTTTCCGGAGGGCGGGGATTCATACCTATCACGGTTCCGCCCGGTTTGCCGGGGAGAACCGGGTCGCGGTCGGCGGCGACACCCTCACGGCCAGGTACATCGCGATCGCCGCCGGTGCGCACCCCCGCCCCCTGGACGTCCCCGGTGCGGACCTCGTGACCCCGAGCGACGACTTCTTCTATCTTGAAGCGCTTCCCGGGCGGATCGTCTTCGTCGGCGGAGGTTACATCTCGTTTGAGTTCGCCCACGTGGCCGCAAGGGCCGGATCGGCGACGACCATCCTTCAGCGGGACGGTCGGGTGCTCACGGGGTTCGACCCCGATATCGTCGACCGGCTGGTGCTGGCTTCAAAGGAGATCGGGATCGACGTGCAGGTGCATATGCCGCTCGTATCGGTCGAGAGGACCGCCGCCGGTCTCCGGGTGCGGGCCGGGCGGGCGGGCGAGGAGAAGGTCTTCGACGCCGATCTGGTCGTCCACGGTGCCGGCCGGGTCCCGGCTATCGAAGGTCTCGACCTTGCGGCGGGGAACGTCGAGACCGACCGGCGGGGGATCGCGGTCAACGAATATCTCCAGAGCGTTTCGAATCCCGCCGTTTACGTGGCCGGGGACGCGAACAGAGCAAGTCCGCAGCTGACGCCGGTGGCGGTGAGGGACGCCCATATCGTCGTCGACAACATCCTGCACGGCAATGTGCGGACCGCGGACTACTCCGTCGTCCCGAGCGTCGTCTTCACGACGCCGCCCGCCGCATCCGTCGGGCTTACGGAAGCGGCGGCGAAGGAGAAGGGAATACCCTGCATCGTCAACGCCGGCGACCTCTCGGGTCGCTTCACGAACCGAAGCATCGGCGAGAAGCACGTCGGTTACAAACTCCTGGTCGACGGGGACTCCCGCCGGGTCCTCGGCGCCCACCTCATCGGGCCCCACGTCGAGGAGGTTATCAACGTCTTTGCCCTCGCGATCCGGCACGACCTGACGGTGGACGACCTTGCGCTGGACGCGATACCGTGGGCCTACCCGAGCAGCGTCTACGACATCATCCACATGATCTACCCGCTGGTGAGGAAGTGAGGTGGGGTCTTCTCGTGCATGCGGGTCTCACGCGAAGTGCGAGCCGCGAAGACCGATAGCAACTCTCCTTCGCGGCTTCGCGTAAGCTACCTAATAATAGACGTCGGGAAAAAAGGTCTCGCCGGGGGTGGTGGTTTCAGCCCCCTCACGCGCCGGCGCTCTCATCAGCCGGCTTTTTCGCGGGCTTTTCGGGTTTCACGTAGGTGATGGTGTGGCGCTCCACCGTGTGCTCCACCACCGGCGGGAGGTAGGTCTGCTCCATCGTAAGGCCCCCGAACGGGCAGCCCTCGACACAGTCGCCGCAGGCGGCGCACCGCAGGCGGTCGATCTCCCAGATCTTCGCCTCTTTCTCGATACGGATCGCCTCGCACGGGCACCGTCGCGAGCAGAGGCCGCACGAGCGGCAGGCGGCCGGGTTGAAGACCACGTGCCCCCGGGTGAGGGGGCTCGTCCGCGCCGGGACGGCCGGGTACCGCCGGGTGGCGGGCCCTCCCGCAAGGTTCCGGAGGACGGTCTTTGTCATCTCGAATAATCCCATATCGCTTTCACCTCTCCGTGCAGCTGATGCAGGGGTCGATCGAGAGGACCACGACCGGGACATCGGCGAGCTGGGCGCCGGGGAGCATCTTCACGAGCATCGGAATGTTCGCGAGCGTCGGCGTCCTGATCCGGGACCGGACAAGGTGCTTGGTGCCGTTGCCCCGCAGGTAGTGGACGACCTCGCCCCGCGGCTGCTCCACGCGGGAGAAGTACTCGCCGTCCGGCATCCCCTTCACCTTCACGTCGAGCGGGCCGTCGGGCATGGCGTCGATCGCCTGCCGGATGAGGTCGATGGAGGTGAAGAGTTCCCCGGCCCGGACGGCGCACCGGGCGTAGCAATCCCCGGTGGTCTCGACGACCGGCCTGAAATCGAGGTCGCCGTACGCCGCATAGCCGGTCTCCCGGAGGTCTACCCTGACCCCGCTTGCTCTCACGGTCGGGCCGACGGCCCCGAGGGCGTAAGCCGCGTCCTTTCCGACGACACCGAGCCCCCGAAGGCGGTACTTCACCGTCTCGTCGTTTAAGAAGACGTCGGTGAGGTCCCGGCACTTCTCCTCGAAGGAGTCGAGTGCGCGGTGCATCTCACCGAGTTTCTCCGGTTCGATGTCGCGCCTGACCCCGCCGATCTTGCAGGTGCCCTGGATGACCCGGCCGCCGGTGGTGTCCTCGAGCACATCGAGCACGCTCTCCCGGAGTTGCCAGGACCGCATGAAGAGGTTCTCAAAGCCCATAGCGTCGGCAAAGAGCCCGAGCCAGAGGAGGTGAGAGTGGAGACGCGAGCACTCCGACCAGATCGTCCGGAGGTACCGCGCCCGGTCCGGGACCTCGATCCCCATAATGTGCTCGACCCCCTGACAGTAGCAGAGCGCGTGCATGAAACTGCAGATCCCGCAGATCCGCTCGGCCACGTAGACATACTCGGGAAATTCGCGTTTCTGCACGAGTTGTTCGAGTCCGCGATGGATATAGCCGATGGACGGGACCGCCTCCACCACCGTCTCGTCCTCGAGGACGAGGTCGAGGTGGATCGGTTCCGGCAGCACCGGGTGCTGCGGCCCGAACGGCACGACTATGCGTTCCGGCATGGATCGCCTCCCCTTCTCGTGACGCTGAACGGATACTTCTCCGCCGACCTGATGAACGTCCCCTTAAAGTCGATGTTGATCCCCGTGACCGGGATTCCGAAAAGGTCGTGCATCTCGTTCTCGTAGACGAACGCTCCCCAGTAAGTCCCGGAGATGCTCGGGACCTCCGTCTCCGGCCCGACTGTCAGGCGGAGGTTTCTGAACCGGTAGTCCTTATCGAACGAGTAGTTGATCTCGTATGAACCGCCGATGTCCGTGCACCCGATCTGGACGAGGCGGTAGCCGTCGGCATGGAGTCTCTCGACCTCACGCGTGAGGTCCTCCAGCGCGACGCTGATAGTGGTCTGTTCTTCGTTGACTCTCATGTGCTCTCACCTGCCGCATGTCGCGCACGCTCTTTTTCCTGCGCCGCCCCGGTCATCTTCGCCCGTTTCTCTTCGAGGACCCCGAGCGCCGCAACGACGCCGTCGATGATCTGCTCCGGTCTCGCCGCGCATCCCGGAACGTAGACGTCCACGGGGATAACTTTGTCGACGCCTCCCGTGATGTTGTAGCACTCCCGGAATATGCCGCCGGTTGCGGCGCAGGCACCGATCGCAACGACGACCTTCGGCTCCGGCATCTGTTCGTAGAGGTTCCTGACCACCGCGCGGTTCAACTCGTTGATCCCGCCGGTGATCAGCAGGATGTCCGCATGCTTCGGGTTTCCGGTGTTGATGATGCCGAACCGCTCCACATCGTAGAGCGGCGTCAGGCATGCCAGCACCTCGATGTCGCACCCGTTGCAGCTGGACGCATCGTAGTGAAGGATCCAGGGCGATCGCTTCAGGAATGTCATTACCATACACCTCCGGTCATCACATAGGAGAGGAACGCAAGGTTCACGATACCGAGAACCCCCGCTGCCCACCCGCTCTTCAGGGCCGCCTGCCACCGCGCCCGTGCGGTGACGTTGTCGATGAAGACCTCCGCTCCGTAGGTGACCGCGACCGCAATGATCCCGATAACCGGGTTCCAGGCAAAGAAGAGGTAGATGAACCCGAGGAGGAAGACGTTCTCGTACCAGTGGGCGATCTCGACCGCGCCGAGCGTGGAGCCCGAGAACTCCGTCGTGATGCCCTTGACGATCTCCTGGTGCGCGTGGTGCGACGTCGAGATGTCGAAGGGGGACTTCCGGAGTTTGATCGTGAGGATGACCGCAAAGCCGATGAAGACGCCGGGGAGGTAGAGGATCGCCGGCACGGTTGCGGCGGCGATATCGGCGACGTTGAAACTGTTCGTGACCATGTAGAGCCCGACGGCCGCGAGGATGATCATCGGTTCGTAGGCCATCAACTGGATCAGCTCCCGCTCGGCTCCGATGTGGCTGTAGGGGGAGTGGACCGCGTAGGCCCCGAGCACCAGGAAGACGTGGGCGAGCGTGAAGGCAAAGACGACCAGAAGCAGGTCCCCTCCCGCGAAGAAGAGGGCGCCGGAGACGGCGATGAAGACCAGGTATGCAAGGACGTAGAAGTTCTGCGCTATGGTGACGACGACGTTCTCCTTCTCGAAGAGTTTGCCGACGTCGTAGAACGGCTGCAGGAGCGGCGGTCCGACCCTCCCCTGCATCCGTGCGGTTATCTTTCGATCGATTCCTGCGATGAGGCCGCCTGCGATGGGCGCAAAGATGAGGAAGAGGACCGCACTGATAATTCCGTTCATAGGGCCGCCCCCGCGAGGACCCACGATGCAAGTATCAGGGCGATGCAGATCGCCGCTCCGGGGCGGAAGAGCCGTGCTTCGCCGAAGTACTCGGTGAGGTAGTAGTTCCGTGTCTGAGCCTCCCGCGAGAGGCCGAGGGACCCGGCAAAGTGCAGGTCCGGCGTCGCCGGCCTCCCGCCCATGTAGGCCGGGAGGTGTTTTGCGCTCCTCCGGAAGAGGTGGAACGAGACGGGGAGGATCAGCAAGAGGGCCATCATCAGGAGCATGATGGCGATGTTTGCCTGTGCAAGACCCGTCGTAACCCCGTAGACGGCGAGGACGTAGGGCTCAACCAGGGTCGAGGATATGACCGGGAAGAGGAAGACGGCCGCTATCACGAGGCCTGTGATGATGTAGAGGGGGGCCCAGGACTCCTGGAAGAACCCTTTCTCGACCCGCTCCGTATTCCGGGTGACCGTCACGAGTTTGCCCATCCACTTCGCCCAGAAGAAGACGGTGACGGCGCTCCCGTAGGCGAGGATGGCGATGAAGATCAGGCCGAAGGGGGCCTGGACCCGGACGAACGCCTCGATCGCCGCCCACTTGGAGATCAGCATGCCGAAGGGCGCAAGGAACATCCCGGCGATCCCGACGAACATCATCACCGCCATCTTCGGCATCCGGACGATCAGGCCCTCCATGTCCTCGATGTTGCGGCTCCCGGTCCGATGCTCGATAGCACCGGTCCCGAGGAAGAGGAGCGCCTTCGCGACGGCGTGGAAGACGATAAGGAGGATTGCGGCCCAGACGAGCATGTAGGTCCCGACACCCGCACAGGCGGCTATCAGCCCGAGGTTTGCTATCGTCGAGTAGGCGAGGACCGATTTCGCGTCGCTCTGCGAGATTGCGATTGCGGATGCGGCGAGGAAGGTCACCCCGCCGACAAGCCCGAGAGAGTACCCGGCGAACGTTCCGGCATAGACCGGCGAGAACCGGACCAGGATATAGACGCCGGCCTTGACCATGGTGCTCGAGTGGAGCAGGGCCGAGACCGGGGTCGGGGCCACCATCGCCCCGAGGAGCCATGAGGAGAAAGGCATCAGCGCGGCCTTCGTGATGCCGGCAAACCCGATCAGGACGGCCGGGATCAGGACGGCGGCTGAATCGGGGGAAGCAAGTACCCGGGCGAGGTCGATGCCTCCGCTCGTCGGGGCGGCTATGGCGAGGAAGACGAGCGCCGCGACGAACGCGATCCCGCCGAGGAGGTTCATCACCAGGGCACGGAAGGCGTTCTTCGTCGCCTCCCCCGTCTCCGAATAACCGATCAGCAGGAATGAACTGATGGTGGTGATCTCCCAGAAGAAGAAGAGCCACATGAGGTTATTGGAGAAGACGAGGCCGAACATCGCGGCGAGGAAGACGAAGATGACGAAGAAGAACATCTTCTGCCGGTCGCGCACCTCCGGATGGTGCCGGTGATACGTCTCCATGTACCCGACCGCGTAGACGGCTATGAGACTCCCGATGATCCCTATGATCAGGGCCATAATGATGGAGAACTGGTCGATAAAGAGGTTACTTACCGCATGAAGGTTCTCCGGGAATGTTGCCTCAAGGTACACCACCAGCGCCGCCTGAACGACGGCCAGTAAGATTGCCAGATAGTTTCTGAACTTTGCGCCCATGTAGACGATGAAGAGCGCGAGCCCCATCTCGATGACCACCATGGCGAGGTCGACCGCTCCCGAAGGCGCGGCAAAGTAGACCGCGCCCTCGAACGCGTACCGGATAAGCAGGTATATCGACGCCCCACCGATGACGAGAGCGGAGAGGGCGACCACCGCGTAGCGCAACGCCGTTCGTTTAACGAACAATAAAAGACATGCGACGAGGATGGGAAACAGTATTAGGAAGAGCAGCGTCTGCAACTATTGTCCCTCGTAGGGTAACTATGCCTTACCTACATTATTAATCATTCCAAATGGTACCTCCGGCGACGCTGCGTTTCGGGCCGGATTTTCGTCGTTCCCGTCAATTTCACTCGTGCGGTATCACGCCCCGCACGCCTCCTTCGTGATCTCCGGGAGCATCTCCCCGGTAGCGCGGGATGAAGTGGATGTGGACGTGCATGATGTTCTGTCCTGCGGCCGCCCCGACGTTGACGCCGATGTTGTAGCCGTCGGGATGCCGCTTCCTGTCGGTGAGCGCCCTGCAGTCGTCGATGAGCCGGGCAAACGCCATCTTCTCTTCGTCGGTCGTATCAAAATAACTCGCCACGTGTCGGAACGGTATGATGAGCAGGTGGCCGGGGCTGGCCGGGTGGATGTCGTAACGGGCGTAGCAAAGGTCGTTTTTTGCCACGATATCTTCCGGGGCCGGGTTGCAGAACGGGCATGGCATGGCTCCTGCTCGTTCCCATCCCTCATGAGTGTTTTGGCCGGTCGCGTTACCCGAGGAGGCGGGCGAGGAGTTTCCCGGCGAGGCCCCGGGAGAGGACGACGGCGTGCTCGGTGCACATCTCATGGCAGCAGTAGCACCGGATGCAGCGTGAAAGGTCGATCGCCGCTTTGCCTTCGGCAACGGTGATCGCCTGCACCGGGCAGATCCGCTCGCACTTCCGGCAGCCGACGCATGCCGGGGTGACCACACCGGGCCGGGGAGCATAGATCTTCCCGAACCGCTGGACGACGGCGAGCATCGCGCGCCGCCAGATGCCTGCGCCGCCCCCCGTGTAGGTCGAGGGTTTCCGGAAGTCCGGGACCGCAAACTCCGCCGGGTCGTCGCCGACCGTCCGGACGGAGAGGGGGTCGAAGAGGCCGCGCGCGGCTGCGCTCCTGATGCTCCCGATCTCGCACGGGTCCATGCCGATGAGCCGGGCGAGGACGGTGTCCACGGCCGAATAGTCGCTCCCGGCGAGGATGACCCCTATCTTCCTCGGGCTCCCCGACTGGGGGCCGTCTCCCTCCATCCCCATCACCGCGTCCACGACCTGAAGCCGGGGCTTCATGCACTCGTTGAGATCGACGAGCATCCTCCCGAACGCGTATTCGTTCTGGAACCGGAAGTGGAAGACCGGCTTCTCGAGCCCCGGGATGAGCCCGAAGAGGTTCTTCGCGGCGCCGGTCATCCGGGTCCACATGTGGGTCTTTGCTTTTGAGACGACCACGATTGCGTCGGCCTCTACGGCGGGGGTGATGATGGAGAACTGATTCATCGCCTCCCCCTCCGGGAACCTAACGACCCGCGAAGAGGTATCGTAGTTCAGGGCGGCGCCGGTCTTTGCCGCTGCCGCCGCGTAGCCGGTGCGTGCGTATGCCCGCCGCAGGTTCGCCTCGCTGTAGACGACCCCGGCCCCCGGGCTGTCGCCGATGACGACCCGGCACCCGTGCCGGGCGAGGAGCCGGGCGACGGCGGCGACGACTGCCGGGTGGGTGGTGACGCACTGTTCCGGTTCCTGTCCCTGCAGGAGGTTCGGTTTGAGAAGGACCCGCTCTTTCGGCGCGACAAACCTCTCGATGCCGCCGAGGAGGTCGACCGCGCGGCGGACGGCGGAATCGATCTCCTCCGGGGCGTAACCGTCGCACCGAACGACCGCGACGGTCGAATCCCGCACGGGCGGCTGCATCTCACTCCTCCCCGAGACGACCGAGCGCCTCTTTTGCCGCGAGCATCGCAGCTCCCTGCTTGGTCCGCGCCTCCCCCTCACCGATGAGAGTTTTTCCGACGGATACCCGGGCGGCCCAGATCGGGCAGTTTCCGGGGCCCGTCCGACGGTAGGCGTAATCGAGAACGCCGAGGTTCTCCCGTGCGACGTACTCCTGGAGCCTCCCCCGGTAGTTCCGGCGGCCGTCGCACTCCGCGATCTCCCCTTCAAAGATCGCGAGCACCACCTCCCGGGCCGCGTCGAGGCCGCGATCGAGGTAGATGGCGCCGATCAGGGCTTCGAACGCGTCGGCGACGATGGAGTCGGTCGGCGCCTGCCCCCGTCGCCTGACGACGCCGTCGATGCCGAGGCCCTGCCGGCGCACGATCTCGGCGAGTTTGGTGTTCCTCGTCACCTGGAGTCTCCGGTTCATCTCGCCGGGCGAAAGGTCGTACCCGCCGTAGAGGTGGTCGGCGATGACGAAGTCGAGGACGTAGTTTCCCAGAAACTCGAGCCGCTCGTTGTCGTCGGCCGTCGTTTGCGGGTACTCGGCGCCGTTTGCGTACGACCGGTGGGTCAGCGCCCGGTCGTAGAGGGAGAGGGCCGCATCGGTGACGTCCGTGATCCCGAACGGGGGGCGGGCGAGGAGCGCCCGTATCTCCGCCTTCCGGTCGTTGCCGGAGGGCCCCGGGCGTCCGGGAGGTTTCCGCCCGAGGGGGCTGCCGATGCGAAGTTTTTTCCAGATGGTGGAGAGTCTCATGGCTGTTTTATGCGGGGGCCCTTGCCGCTTCTCTCTATAAATGGCTTGTCTCCTGCAGGATAAACCTTTGCCGGAGGCGGGAAGCCGGGAAACCTTTTCGTTGTCTTGGAATAGAGATCTCTATCCGCAATGCAGTCAGCGACGGTCGAGGCAGGCAGGCGCGTTTACCTGGACATCGAGTTCGGTTACGTCTACGGCACCTGTCGAAGGGTCATCATGCCGATCGAGATCGGTGCGGTCGTTCACCGGCCGGGGGACGACAGCGTTCGTTACAGGGGCGAGCAGTTCCGGTACGACGTTGATGTCGAGATCTGGAAGAAGGTGACCGACTCGTGCGGCAAGACCGTCGGTGTCGCGACGACCGTGGCGAACATGGACCGCGGCGAGTACGGGATGCCCTACGACCATGCCTTTCGGGCTCCGGATAATGAGGTGCCGGCGGCAAAAACAACTGCAAGAGCCGCGTTCGCAGACCTTAAGCATTTTATGGAGTCTCTCCTCTCGGCCGGAGATGCCCCGGCGATCGTCGTCTTTGCGGCGAGTATGGAGAAGGCGGCTTTCCGGGCTGCAGACGTCTCGCTCGACGGGTGTATGCTGGTCGACCTCCAGCGCGAGATCCGTCGGCGCTTTGAGATGAAACAGGTCCTCTCTCTCGATCGCCTCGCCCGTCTCATCGACTTTCACGCCGACGGGTCCGCTGTCGTCTCGACACACTTCCGGTACCCGATCCCCGGGGAGTACCGGGGCCTTCTCGGCGCTCACCGGGGGATGGGCGACGCCGTCCGGACGTTCCTCCTCGCACGCGAGTTCGAAGAGCGGCTTCCGGACCTTGAGGCCCGCGTCCGCGCCCTGGTGGATGCCTGCAGGACCGGGGAGTAAGGAGGGGTTTTGCTCACCCTGTCCGGTTCCCGGTCAGGAGGACGTCGACCTCCGTACCCGCCGGGAGGTTCCCGGCGCCCGCCGGGACGTGCAGGTAGGCGTTTGCACGCACCGCCGTCATCTGCGTCCCGGCCCCCCGCGGCAGGGGAGTGGCGGCATACTGTTCTCCTGCGGGCATGACGGTGAGAAAGACGAACTCGTCGGTCTCAGGGCCGGTCATGACCGCCCCGGCGAGCCTGACCCGGAGGCGCTCCGGGGGCCGGGGACGGAAACCCCACGCCGCGAGCAGGGGAAGGGCGAGTTCCCGTACGACCGTCTGGGCGGCGATCGGGTATCCCGGAAGTCCGATGACCGGTTTACCTTTGATCCGCCCGACGATCGCCGGTTTTCCGGGTTTCATCGCAATACCGTGGACGAGCACATCGCCGAGGTCGCCGATGACCCCGGCGGTGAAGTCCCGGGTGCCTGCCGATGACCCTGCGGAGACCAGGAGCAGGTCGTTCTCGCGGATGCCCCGCCCGATAGCCTCCCGGAGGAGTTCAGGGTCGTCGCGGACGATTCCGTAGCGGGTGCAGGAGGCGCCGGCCTCACCGAGCAGTGCCGCTGCAACGGCGGTGTTGCTCTCGATCACCTCTCCCGGACCCGGGGTCCGACCCGCCGGGACCAGTTCGCTTCCCGTCGGGATGAGGCCGACTTTTACCTCTCTTACATCGACCTCGGTGATGCCGTAGGAGAGGAGCGCCCCGATATCGCAGGGGCGTATCGTGTGTCCCGCCGGGAGGATCATCTCGCCCTCGCGGATCTCCTCACCGGCGGGGTGAATGTGCTCCCCCGGCAGCACCGTCTTCTGGGTGCTCCAGCGCCCTTCTTCCCCGACGATGTCCTCGATCATGACGACGGCATCGTAGCCGGGAGGGATTGCGTTGCCGGTGTTCACCCGGCAGGGGTTTCGGAGCAGGGCCGGGTTACGGTCGCCGGCCCCGAGGGTCGCGCTGCTCACGACAGCAAAGCCGTCCCGTGCGGCGATGTTTGTTGCCGGGACCGTCAGTGGTGAGTGAACGGGCTTTGCCGTTATCCGTCCGGCCGCCCCGGCCGCCGGGACCCGGGTAGTCCGGTCCGGCCGCGGAAAAGTGGACCGCATCATCTCCAGAACCCGTGCGAACGGCTTTCGCACGAGAGCAGACCTCATCATGGTGATCTTGCCTTATCGCCTGCTCGAAACGAACCCGGCATTTGCCCGGAAAAAAAGTTAGATTCTGGTGTAGATATTTGCATACACCGTCTTGCCTTTTGCGACCGGGTGGCGTTCGCCGAGGTCTCCGATGTAGTGGGCAAAGCGGGCCTTCTCACCGTCGACCTCCTGCTCCATCTCGTCGACCAGTTTGAATCCCGGGAGCGGGTTTTCTATCGTCCCGTAGACGTAGATATTGCCTTTCACCATCTGTCCGCCGACGCGGCCTTTGGCGTTGCCCTTGATGATAACCGTGCCGCCTTCGCCGTGGGTGGAGACGTGGATGTCCGCGTCGCCGCCGATGATGATCGTCCCGCCGTTGATGAACGTAGCCGTATCGTTACCGACATTCCCGGCGACCCGGATCAGACCGCCTTTCATGCCGCGCCATTCGCCGCGGGGGGATGAGCCAAGGTGATGATAAGCGTCTCCATCGATGATCAACTCGCCGCCTTCCATCCCGATGCCGCAGAACGAGTCGACGTTCCCTTTTACGTGGATCTTTCCGCCCTTCATCCAGCCGCCGATGTACATGTCGGCGTTCCCTTCGATAACGATCTCGCCGGCAGTCATCTGCTGGCCGATCCGTTTCACACGGGTGCAGTCGCCGCGTAGAACGATCGTTGTCTCGGCCGCGGTCGCTCCGCCGTCGCCTGTGACGGTGAAGTACTTCCCGAGCGGGCTCTTCTGTTTGCCCTCCCAGACGTCGAGGGCGGCGATCTCGGCGGCGGTCTTTCCTGCAAAGTTGTCCGGAGTGATGTTCTGCCCCTCGAGAATGAGTTCGGGGGGGTTGGTCAGGGTGAGAGTTACTGTCTTCATGTTTTATCGCCTCATTCCGTCGTATCTACCTCGATCACCCGCGGGTTGTGGAGATGGTCCGTAAAGAGCGAGTAGTTGCCGAGGTTCACGCTGTAGTGCCTGAGGAAGTGCTCGTAGATGTCTCTCTGCACCTGCGCGTTCTCCGGGACCTTCACGTCGACCCAGATGGTCCGCTTCGCGGGCTCTGCGACGACCTCGCCGTCCTGGACGGTAACGGTGCCGTCTTTCACGAGCCAGGCGCACCGCGAGAACGCCTTCTCGATCTCAGCCGGGTCGGAGGGTATATTCTCGGGGTTGAGCGGGTAGACGGCGATGTCGGCGTCCATGCCGGGGGCAAGCCCGCCGTACATGTTGCTGATGCCGAGCGCCCGTGCCGGCCCGGCCCGGGTCATCTGTGCGATCTCGTAGAGCGTGAGTTCGCGGTCGATACTGTCGATGGACGTGGATTCGATTGTCCTGTTGAGCCACTTGAACGTCTTCATCGTCTCGTCACGCGCCGCCCTGCTCATCAGCCAGGCAATGACCCGCGGATAGCGGGTGAACGGCCCGGCGTTGGGGTGGTCGGTGGTCAGGAAGATTCGCATCATGTCTTTGGCATAGAGGGCGAGTTCCAGACCGACGGCCCACTGGATGGTGCAGACCTTGATGTTCGGGCTGTAGATGTAGGGCACGACGCCTGCGGCGGTCTCGAGTTCCACGTCGGTGTTCGCCCACTTCAGGTGGTTCAACTCGGTGAGGTGGTGCTCGAACGGCCCGTCGGCGGTCATCGTCGTGGTCTCGTCGAGCGTCACCTGGCCCATATCGACGGTGAGGTTGTCGTGGGCGTTCACGTAGTCCATGACATCCTTTGCCTTGGACTCCATGTTCCCCCAGGAGTCGCCGCCGTAGGAGTGGAACTGAAGGTGCGTGACATGCATCACCTGCTCCCGGCCGAAGTTGTTCTTCGGGGTGTAACCCTCGGCGAGTCTGAGCGACTCGAGGGTGTCGACGTAGTTGCCCGGGTTTCCGAGGTTGTTGCAGTGCAGGTGCACCGAGTGGGGGAGGCCGAGGTGTTCGTTCGTCTCGATGAGCCCCTTCACGATCTCCGCCGGGGTGATATCGAAGTACGGGACCGGGTCGTGAATGTGCTCGCAGTTCAGCCCCCATCCCCAGGCTTCGGAGCCGCCGGGGTTGACGACCTTGATGCCGAACCCCCGGGTGGCCCGGAGGAGCCAGGCGGTGTATGCGGCGTTGTTCTCGATCTCGTGATTTTTCAGGTATTCGAGGGTGAACCAGTTGTTCCCGAAGACCGGCATCGCGGAGTTGTCGATGATCGGGGTATCCCGGATCTCTTCGTGGACGTGGGGGGAATGGAGCGGGGGCATCGCCGCCTCGTTGACGAAGACGTAACCCATCCGTGCGTAGTCGTAACCGGTCTTGAATGTGGAGGGGACCGAGCAGCCCATCTCCATGCGGCTGCACTTCTTGTGCGGGCTCTTGAAGAGTTTATCCTCCGGGCGGAAGAGCCGGCCGATGTTCACCTTCGGCCCGACCACGTGGGAGTGGATATCGACGCCGCCCGCCATCACGGTCATTCTTGCGGCGTCGATTATCTTTGGATTCTTAAGAGCGCTCGTCTCGACGATCTTACCGTCCTTGATGCCGATATCCATCCGGTCGCCCTTGATCCCCTGCAGGGGGTCAAAGACGAACCCGTTCTTGATTAAAAGTTCGCTCATGGTTCACTCCCCCGCACGGACGCCTTCCGGAGCAGCCTTTGCATGTCCCTTTGCGGCTTCCTCTGCCTCCAGTTCGCCGAGCCTCTTGTAAATCCGCTCGAAGAGTTCCTCGTCGCTGATGACCCCTTCTGGCGGGTCGATGACCTTGCGGTACTGGATCGGGACGTTGTCCATCCGATAGACGATGCCCGGCACCTCGACCCCGACGACTCCCACCGGGATGTGGAGGTCGGAGATCTCGCTTGCCATGCAGATGTTCGGGTCGATGGTGATCCAGGGGTGCTTTCTGAGGTGTTTGACCGCCCCAATCGGGAAGTGAGCGCCGGCATCGGTTCCCACGTTGAAGAAGGCGTCAACCTCATCCCGCATCGCAAGGTCGACGGAACTCGTCTCGCCGGGGTTCATGTAGGCGATGTCCCGTTTCGTCAGGTCGAGACAGTAGGGGTACCCGAACTGCCACGACCAGACCGCACCCGGACCGGTGATGTTGTAGTGGCCCCGCATCGCCATGATCGTCCACTTGGTGAAGTCGTTGAGGTCGCGGGTCAGACTGATGGCGATGTCCACGTTGTGGTTCCGGCCGTCGGAGTGGCAGAGCCCCATGCCGTAGAAGATGGTGCCGAACCGGGCTTTTTTCATGATATCGGCAACCTTGAGGATCTGCTCCCGCTTGATCCCGGCGACCTCTTCGGGGATCTCATGACCGCGGATGACTGCGCGGAACGCGTTGAAGAGGTCGTAGTCGTGTCCCTGCTTCACCTGGAGGTAAATGTCCGCCACCTGGGCGGTGTCGGTGTGCCGGGGGTCGATGACGATGATCTTGCGGCTCATGTGGCCCTTGCCGGTGAAGAAGCCGCGGGGGAAGATCGAGTAGCGGGACATGTGCCGCGGATGGGCATGGGCCGGGTTCGCGCCCCAGTAGACGATGACGTCCGCCCTGTTCTTGGTCTCACCGAGGGTGCAGCTCGGGTAGCCGTTGTCGAATATGGCGAGGAACGAACTGCCGTGGCAGATGGAAGCGCAGTTGTCGAGCACGGCTCCCGCCTTCTCGGCGACTTTGGCCGCAGCGGCCATGCCCTCGCAGTTGGTCGATCCGAACCCGTAGATCAGGGGCTTCTTCGCGTTGTAAAGCACTCTCGCCGCGTAATCGACCGCTTCATCGTAAGAGATCTCTTTATAGGTGCCGTCCGGCTGGCGGAGGCGGGGGAGCCGGACTCTCTCGCTCTCCGTTGCGTGGTGGAAGATCTGGTTGCCGATGGCACAGGCGTTCTCCACCTCGAGGATCTTCTTTCCGTCATCCGATACGGTTACGACGAGGTCGTCGCAGCAGACGCCGCAGTAAGGGCATCCGACGTTTTCAATTTTCTTTGGCATCACTGATCACCTTTCCACAGCCCGACGGCGCTCTGGACGAGTTCGAGCGCGCTCTTGCGTCGTTCGCCGGTGACGGGCTCGACCGTCACGGGAAAACCGCTGTACTGGGGCTCCCCGGTCGCCTGGGTCCGGGGAGGAACAATCTGGTTTGCCCAGACACCCTGCGGTATGAACGCAAGGCCGGGATAGAGCGACTGGCGCCCTTTGACTGCCTTGACGATTACGCTTCCGCATTCGCTCGTCACCCGTACAAGCTGGTTCGGGACGAGACCCAGCGCTTTGACGTCGTCGTCGTGCATCTCGATGATCGAGCAGGCCTCAAAGTATTCCGGGGTCGTTTTGCCCTTTTCCATCGCGACGCCTTCTTCGATGGAGCGCTGGGTGATCATGTTCAATGTAATCCTGTTCGCCATGGTTTTGCCTCATTGCTGTTGGTTGGGGCCGGTCTCCTGAAGTTCCGGTGAATCGGCCTGGGGTATGGTGTCCCGATACGGCCGGATTCTCCTCCACGTTTCGAGAGGGTCTACCGGGCTATCCATACCTGGCAACCGGGCCCCCCTGCACGGGGGAGGCCTGCCAGTCAGGTCGCCGGAACGCCGGAAGACCGTCCGATGTGCTGGGGGCCTCCTCACCTGGGGGTATAGAAGCTGCCCGTACAGAGCTCCGTACGGATCGCTTTGTCATAACTTGTAATGATATGTATTTAACCATTCCGTATTTGTAAGTTTATAAAGGTGACCTGCTCTCTCTTAAAACTGCTATTCGGCAATATTTTGCCCAATACGTTGTATTTTGGGGTTGATTAGAAAAAAATATCACAAGATAAAGCGTCGCCGGAGGGTGGTCCTGAAGACACCTGGTTTATATAGTGATTAACCTGCGGTGTGCGGGGATGGTTGCCCCGTCGTCGGCCCGGAGGGGGTGCATGAAGGTGCGGGGGCCGGTCCGTCCCTCTTTTCACCCTGGATGGACTGAATCTCGGGAGTTACGCCGACGGCCGCCCGGCCTGAGGTGTCTGGATTACGGGGGCCCATCATATTGGTATCTCTTCTGTGCTCTGGTGCAATCTGCCGGATTCTGAAAAATGAAGGTTGATGTCCAATGATTCCACGAAACCCGGCCGGGGCGGGTAGGGTTATTATACCTTTGAGTACAACCTATAAAGCCGTATACTGTTAGCCTGTTCTCAGGAAGAAAAATATTAATTACTACTATTGTTTTTATCTCTTTTCTTATTAAATAGTTGTCTCCTCTCGGAAATTTCCCGATGGGTTCTCTGATCAGGCCACCCGGGGAAACTCTTTTTAAGTATCGCATTCAACCATCTGAGTAGATTTATCTTACTTCTAAATTATCCTATTCAAAATATAATGAGTATCTGTATTATATTTTAGAAAAAAGTCTATCTAAATTCGCAAATTTTATTATAATCCCTCTTCTACTCTTATAGTCCCATATGGGACGTGCAGTAGCGGCCTTCAGAGACCCGGAGCAGACGTTTGCCCCGGCCTCTCTCATGAACGGAACGTATTGAACAAGGGTAAAAGGATGAAATACTATGGCTAAATACACGGAAACAATCGATCTCTATTCTGATGACGGGAAGCTGCTCAAGAGCGGCGTCACCCTCGACAGAATCAGCCCGCTGGTTAACCCGGCCACAGGTAAGATCATCGACCTGACCAAGCGAACGATCAACGTCAACCTTGCAGGCATCCAGGATGCGCTCAAGACCGGAAAACTTGGGAAGGGCAAGATCAAGGGAAGAGAACTCGACCTCCCCATCATGGAGAACAAGGACGCCATCGTCGCCAAGATCAAGGAGATGATCCAGGTTGAGGAAGGCGACGACACCCGGATCCTGGAGTTCAACAACGGCAAGCTCCTGCTTGTCGAGGTCCCAACGAAGCGCCTGATCAACGCGGCCACCTACGATGCGGCGATCACCTCGGTCGCAGCCGCGACCACCTTCGCGATCGTCGACCAGTTCGGCATCGACGCCTTCAACGCATCCACCGTCAAGGCAGCCTGCTGGGGCGGCTACCCGCACACCCAGGACATGCAGGGTGCGCTCGTTACGTCGATCCTGAACATCCCCCAGAACAACGAAGGTCTCGGCTACGCGCTCCGGAACATTCCGGTCAACCACACCGTCATGATGACCGGCAAGAACGCCCTGCAGGGCGCGGCACTCGCATCCACCCTCGAGACCGCCGGCATCTTCGAGATGGGGTCCGCCGTCGGGCCTTTCGAGCGCGCCCAGCTGCTCGCCTACGCCTACCAGGGCCTGAACGCGAACAACATGGTCTACGACTTCGTCAAGGCAAACGGCGAGACCGGAACCGTCGGTACGGTCGTCCAGAGCCTGGTCGAGCGGGCCATCGACGACCGGGTCATCGCCCCGGGGAAGAAGGGCGGTTACTTCCAGTTCTACGACACGAAGGACCCCATGCTCTGGAACGCCTACGCTGCTGCGGGAACCATGGCAGCCACCATCGTCAACTGCGGTGCCGGACGGTTCGCCCAGGCGGTCTCCTCGACGCTCCTGTACTTCAACGACCTGCTTGAGCACGAGACCGGTCTTCCGAGCACCGACTACGGCCGTGTCATGGGTACCGCCGTCGGGTTCTCGTTCTTCAGCCACTCGATCTACGGCGGCGGCGGCCCCGGTATCTTCAACGGCAACCACGTCGTGACCCGCCACGCCAACGGTGTGGCCATCCCGTGTGTGGTCGCCGCAATGGCGCTCGACGCCGGAACCCAGATGTTCTCGCCCGAGAGCACCTCGAAGATCTTCGCCGACACCTACGGTAAGATCGACGTGTTCAACAAGCCGATCAACCAGATCGCAAACGGAGCCTGAACGAGCAGAGATCCGAATGAACGCCATATTCCCGCAGGGCAGGATTGTGCCGTCGAGGCTGCTTTTGTCATCGGGGAGATCCGGTCGCTCTGCGACGGCTTCTTCACGGAGTTCCCCTACCGGTTCCAGGAGGGCAGGTTCATCATGAAGACTGCTCCGACGGTCGTGGACTACGCGAAGTATGGACCCCGTGCCGATACGACGCTCATCGGCCTTGCGGACCCCCCGGAACGGTGACCCGAAAACCCGGAAATATGGCTGAAATTCGTTCAAAACAGGAAAAAGATAAGATATCAATCGCTTTGAGGTGAATTGAAACATGGCATACAAGCCCCAGTATGGTCCCGGGACATCGATTGTCGCCGAGAACCGGCGCAAGCAGATGAACCCCCACCACAAGCTTGAGAAGATTCGTTCCGTAACAGATGAGGACATCGTGCTGATCCTCGGCCACCGCGCTCCCGGATCGGCATACCCGAGCGCCCACCCGCCGCTCGCCGAGCAGCAGGAGCCCGACTGCCCCATGCGCAAGCTCGTTAAGCCCACCGCGGGTGCAAAGGCCGGCGATCGGGTCCGTTACATCCAGTTCGCGGACTCGATGTTCAACGCCCCCTCCCAGCCTTACCAGCGGACCTACACCGAGATGTACCGCTTCCGCGGTATCGACCCCGGTACGCTCTCCGGCCGTCAGATTGTCGAGTGCCGTGAGCGCGACCTCGAAAAGTACGCAAAAGAACTCATCGAGACCGAGATGTTCGACCCCGCTCGCGTCGGCATCCGCGGTGCGACCGTGCACGGTCACTCGCTCCGTCTTGCCGAGGACGGCATGATGTTCGATATGCTCCAGAGAGACATCCTCGGTGAGGACGGCATCGTCCGCTACGTCAAGAACCAGATCGGCGAGCCCCTCGACCGTGCGGTTGCCGTCGGCAAGCCCATGGACGAGAAGTGGCTCAAGGCCCACACGACGATCTTCCACTCGCTTGTAGGAACGCCCTACCGTGAAGATACCGAGTACATCGAATACGTCCAGCGCATCCACTCTCTGCGGACGAAATACGGCTTCATGCCGAAAGAGGAGTGATAACAATGGCAAAGATTGAGAGATCCCAGAAACTGTTCCTGAAGGCACTCAAGGAGAAGTTCCAGGGACAGGACGTCGAGTCCGAGACCGCCGAGTTCTACAAGTTCAACGGCGTCCGTCAGTCTCCCCGTAAGATGGAGTTCATGAAGGCAAGCCGTGCCATCGAGATGGACCGCGGCATCTCCATGTACGACCCCGAGCGCTGCCACCTCGGCGGTATCCCGATGGGCCAGCGCCAGCTGATGACCTACGAGGTCTCCGGCACCGGCGTCTTCGTTGAGGGCGACGACCTGCACTTCGTCAACAACGCTGCGATGCAGCAGATGTGGGACGACATCCGGCGGACCGTCATCGTCGGGATGGACCTTGCCCACCAGACCCTGCAGAAGCGCCTCGGGAAAGAGGTTACTCCCGAGACGATCAACGAATACCTCCACATCTTAAACCACGCGATGCCCGGTGCGGCCGTCGTCCAGGAACACATGGTCGAGACCCACCCCGGCCTCGTCGACGACTGTTACGTCAAGGTCTTCACCGGCGACCAGGAACTCGCCGACGATATCGAGCCCCAGTTCGTCCTCGACATCGAGAAACTCTTCCCTGCAAAGCAGGCCGAGGAACTCAAGGCGGAGGTCGGCAAGAGCATGTACCAGGCGATCCACATCCCGAGCACGGTTGTCCGGACCTGCGACGGTGGAACCACCTCCCGGTGGTCTGCGATGCAGATCGGCATGTCCTTCATCGCCGCCTACCGCATGTGCGCCGGTGAAGCAGCCGTCGCCGACCTCTCGTTCGCCGCAAAGCACGCGGGTGTCGTCCAGATGGGAACCCTGCTGCCCGCCCGGCGTGCCCGCGGCCCGAACGAGCCCGGCGGTATCAAGTTCGGTCTCTTCTCGGATATCGTTCAGGCGAACCGGAAGTATCCGAACGACCCCGCAAAGGCCGCTCTCGAGGTTGTCGGTGCCGGAACGATGCTCTACGACCAGATCTGGCTCGGCTCCTACATGTCCGGCGGTGTCGGCTTCACGCAGTATGCGACTGCAGCCTACACCGACAACATCCTCGATGAATTCACCTACTACGGTATGGACTACATCAAGGACAAGTACAAGGTCGACTGGAAGAACCCGAGCCCGAAGGACAAGGTCAAGCCGACCCAGGAGATCGTCAACGACATGGCGACCGAGGTCACCCTCAACGCCATGGAGCAGTACGAGCAGTTCCCGACCATGATGGAGGACCACTTCGGCGGGTCCCAGCGCGCCGGCGTCATCGCCGCCGCATCCGGTCTCACGACCTCCATCGCAACCGGAAACTCGAATGCCGGTCTGAACGGCTGGTATCTCTCCATGCTCCTGCACAAGGACGGATGGTCGCGTCTCGGATTCTTCGGCTACGACCTCCAGGACCAGTGCGGCTCCGCAAACTCGCTCTCCATCCGTGGAGACGAGGGCGCGATCGGCGAGGTCCGCGGCCCGAACTACCCGAACTACGCGATGAACGTCGGACACCAGGGTGAGTACGCCGCAATCGTCGCGGGCGCCCACTACGGCCGCGGCGATGCGTGGTGCTTCGACCCGCGGGTGAAGATCTGCTTCGCCGACCCGGCCCTGAAGTTCGACTTCTCCGAACCGCGCCGCGAGTTCGCGAAGGGTGCAATCCGCGAGTTTATGCCCGCCGGCGAGCGCTCGCTCATCATCCCGGCCCGGTAAACCCCTCCATAACCCCTTTTTAGTTGCACGTCCTCAAAATCCCGCGATCGCAAACATTCCTGCCGATCAGACGGATAAGGTGGAGCGAGTGGTTCTCACTCGCCCACGTATTACTGTAATCCATTTCAATAACACAAAGTCCGATTTCAAGTGCTCCTTTGAGCTTTCATTGGGTGGGGCAAGGCGCTCGTGCTCCTCAAGAGCGGTGAATACGCGAAAATTCCGCTTGCCGACCTCTGCCTTGGATCACATGCGGCATGCTCGCATCCGGACGGGAGGGAATGCAATGGGGGATACCCGGGGTTAAGGGCCGGGCATCTTCCGGGCGGCATCGGGCCCGCTTTCGTAATGAGTAACGGCGGTCACACTCTGCCGGACGGGGGTTCGGGCGGGCGTGGAGGGGACGATGAAGATAACTGCATCCGCCTCCCCATGGTGGCGCACCCTGCAAAAGCCGGCAGGAGAAAGGGCCTCATCGTCTCGTAGTGGTCTGGAGGGCCGTGCAGCCGGGGCGGTTCGTCTGCCCCGGCGCTTCAGGGATGAAGAGGGGGGAGAAGTTCTCCGCACCTCTCACCACGACGGCTTAATGCAGCGTAAGGGACCCGGACTGGATGGCCTTGCCGCTTGCTTTGTCGATGATCTTGTACTCGATCAGAGTGTTCAGGTATGCGGCGATCCCGCCTTCTGCGCCTTCGGGCTTCCAGGAGATCTGGGGTGCGTGGTTGAAGCCATACGTCGGGTCATGGTCGATGCGGCAATTGTCCGCATAGAGCATGAACTTGTCGCCCGGGGAGATATACCCGTCGTTGTCGCCGACCTCCACGAGGTAGGACGTCACATCGGGACCGGTGCAATTCGCCGCGGGCAGCTTATCGTAGGAGCTTATGTCGTACTTGGTGTCCTGGCTCTGTATCTGGACATAGATGCCGGAGAGGGCGAAGCCATCGCCGCCCTTATGCTCGAAGAGCAGCCCGTTCTTGGCGGTGAAGTTAGCAGGATAAGTCGGGACCCAGTCATCCTCGGCCGTGTCCTCGATACCCTCGATGACGCCGGTCACGGAGAGCGTGGCCTGCGGGGCTTTGCTGCTGTCCGATGTCAGGCCTCCGGCAAACGCGCTCACCACCGCGGCGATGATGATGGTCACCACCAGCATGAGCATGACGCCGACGACCGGCGAGACTGCAGAATCTCCAACTGTCTTCATGCTACAATCACCTCTTTGTCGTAGATGTACTTCCCGCTCGGGGTATGAAGGATCTTGACGTCAACGACCGATCCGGAGCCGAATCTGTTGTCCGGGTCGGTGACATCGAATCCAAGGAGGGCGCTGGTCCCCCGGTCTCCTCCGGTGCTCAGGATACCCCCGGCCTTCCAGGTGTAGTTGCCGAAGTCGGTCAGGGGATTGTCACTGGCCCGCCCTAACGACTGATCGTTGATGAACGGTACACGGCTGACGCCGCCCGACCCATAAAGATCCGTGGCCTCGCTGGCAGGCGTCTGTGTGTGCTTGATGACCGTCCCGTTCGTCAGCGTGTAGTAGGTGACGATCTCGATGTCCTTCGTGAGGATCGCATCGCCGCTCAGGTGCTCGAACGTCATCTTCCTCGCGACATTGTCCGGCCCCATGCCCCCGTCATCCTCCAGGAATCCGACGCTGATCGCAGCGGCCGGTGCGGTTTTCGCGCCGTCCCCCGCAATCCCGCCGGCAAACGCGCTCACTACTGCGGCGATGATAATGGTCACCACCAGCATGAGCATGACGCCGATCACGGGTGATACGGCGTCCTCTTTCCAAATTTTCTTCATTCCGTTCCTCCATTTTTCAGTGCTGTGTGGAGAGGGCCCGGACTCCGCACAACGAAAGTACGCTTGTGTTAAATCTATTTAAAATTGATCATTTTTAATTTTATTAACACAAATATTTTTGTTTAATGGGGGACCGATCGGAGAGCGTATGGAGCAATATTCACTTTCGAGAAAGGGAGGTTCGCGCCGTCGCACCCTCTCCACCGACCGACCTCCGCACGCGAGGGATACGAAGCGCATTTCTTCTATCGTGTCCGCCCCGGGAGCCGGCCGTGAGTTGCGCGGGTGGCCTGCTGGCTGTTGCGCGCGCGCGTCGTCCCCCCGAACGCTCCCGCCCCACATCCGGCACCCGTGCAACCCCTCTTTCAGGATCGCATCTTCCCACACACCCCACCAAACCTCCTATATCGCCGGATTGCCAACACTCTTTCGAGAGATCGGGGAGGGGTTCCTGGAGTGACAGCCGGCCGGATCATTCTGCACGTGGATATGGACAGTTTCTTTGCTTCCATAGAGGTCCGCCGCAACCCGTCCCTTGCCGGGAGGCCGGTGATCGTGGGCGCCGACCCGAAGGGCGGGGCTGGCCGGGGGGTCGTGAGCACCTGCTCCTACGAGGCCCGCCGGTACGGCGTTCACTCCGGCATGCCGATCTCCCGGGCGTACGACCTCTGCCCGCACGGCGTCTACCTCCCGGTGGACCGCCCGCTCTACTCCCGGGTCTCGGGCGGGATCATGGCTCTCCTTTCCCGGCATGCCGGCCGCATCGAGCAGGTGAGCATCGACGAGGCCTACCTCGACGTCAGCGATACCGGGAGTTTCGCGGCGGCGGGAACCCTTGCGGCCGCAATCAAGCGGGAGATCCGGGAAGAGACGGGGCTCACCTGCTCGGTCGGCGTCGCCCCTGGCAAGGCCGTGGCCAAGATCGCCTCCGACTACCGGAAACCCGACGGGCTGACGGTCGTCCCGCCAGGAGAGGTTGCGGCGTTCCTTGCCCCCCTGCCGGTGGAGAAGATCCCGGGCGTCGGGAAGAAGACCGGCGAGGACCTCCGGAAGATGGGTATCCTGACCGTCGGCGACCTTGCACGCCGCGACGTCCAGGACCTCATCACCCGGTTCGGGCGAGCCGGCGTCCTGGTACACCGCCTCGCCCGGGGCATCGACGACAGCGAGGTGCGGGATCGAGAGGAATGCAAGTCCATCTCCCGGGAGACGACGTTCGAAGCGGACACCGCCGACCCGTCCGTCCTCTCCGGGACCCTGACGGGTCTCGCGGACGACGTCGCGGGAACGCTTCGGGCCGACGGCCTGCGGTGCCGGACCGTCACCGTCAAGGTCCGGTACCGCGGATTCCAGACGCATACCCGGTCCCGGACGCTCCCGCGGTTCACCGGCGACCCGGAGACGATCCGGCGTGCCGCAGCCGTGCTGCTCCTGCCGTTCCTCAACGGCGAACCCGTCCGGCTTATCGGGGTCAGGCTCTCGACGCTCGAAGGGGGCCGGACCCGGCAGACGTCGATCGCTGAGTTCCTCTCCTATGGAGCATACCCTGGAGAGACGCCCGACGTAACTCCCGGATAGTCTCCCGGCGCCGGTGCGGGCGGGCGTCGTGATCCCCTCTGGGCGAACCTTCTTTACCGGGGGTGCGCACAGGTGCCGGTATGCCCGAGATCTGGATCGTACTCCTCGTCGCCGTTGCTCTTCTCATCTTCGCAGTGCCGGTCATCCAGCAGCAGATGACCCTGGCCCGCCGCCTGCGGGCTATCAGGGCGCTCGAAGCCGAGCGCCGGACCCGGGTCATCGCCCTCATCCACCGGCAGGAGCAGATCGGCTTTCTGGGCATCCCGCTCTTCCGCTACATCGACATCACCGACTCCGAGGAGATCCTCCGGGCGATCCGGCTCACGGCACCGGAGATGCCGATCGACTTCATCGTCCACACCCCCGGCGGCCTGGTCCTCTCCGCCGAACAGATTGCAATGGCGCTCCGGCGCCACCGGGGGAAGGTGACGGTCTTTGTCCCGCACTACGCCATGTCGGGCGGGACGCTCCTCTGCCTCGCCGCCGACGAAGTGGCGATGGACGAGAACGCCGTGCTCGGCCCGGTCGATCCCCGGGTCGGCGATTACCCGGCGGCATCGATCCTGCGGGTCCCGCACCTGAAACCGCCGGAGGAGATCGAGGATAAGACCTTCATTCTGGTCGACATCGCAGCGAAGGCCCAGAACCAGATGCGGGAGTTCGTGGCCGACCTGCTCCGGGATCGGATGGAGACCGGGCGGGCGGTCAATCTTGCACGCCTGCTCACGGAAGGGGCGTGGACCCACGACCGCCCGATCACCCTCGAGCAGGCCCGGGACCTCGGGCTTCCCGTCACCACCGGCATGCCCGCCGGGATCTACCGGTTAATGGACCTTTTTTTGCAGGCGATGCCCCGTCGCCCGTCGGTCGCCTACGTCCCGGTGCCTTACCGGGAGGAGAAGAAAGAGTAATCGGGCATCCCGCAAGAGATCCTCTGGCATGACCGTTGACCTGCAGCTCGATCTCGATGCATTCGACCGCACGCACGCTTCCCCCCTCTGCGACGGCCGCCCGGACCGGAACGGTTTCGTCCGCCTCTGCTGCCGGTGTCCGTTCGCCGTCCGGGAGGAAGGCGCCGTCTTCTGCGAGGAGTTCGGCGTCCGGATACGGGCGCGGGCGAAGTACGGACTTCGGGGGTGGCGGGAGGTCCGGACGGCCGTCCTTGACCGTGACGGCGGAGCCTGTGCGGTCTGCGGGGCGACGGCGGACCTCCACGTCCACCACATCGACCTCGACCCCACAAACGACGACCCGGAGAACCTGCTTACTCTCTGCGGCATCTGCCATGCCCGGGTGCACACCGAACTCCGCCGTGAAGGAGGCGCCGCACGGGTAGCGCGGGTGATCCCGGCGATGCGGCACCGGCCCCGCCCGGCGTGACCCCTCGTGAACAGGAGCGCTGGTTTCTTCTCCCGGCCGAATGCCCGGGAAGACTGTTTTTCCCTGTCTGCCTATAGCCGGCGGCGGGGGAACGGTTATATCGTATGCGCGCTACCAGTAGCGAGACCATGGGGGGAATATCCGGAATGAACATTACAGGACGCCTCTTCGGGAGGAGCGATCCCGAAGTTCCGGCCGGTACGGACACCGATACGACAGTGAGCAGGAAGGCGGTCTCTCTCGCCCAGGAGGGGCGATTCAATGAGGCGATCGGATGTTTCGACCGGGTGCTCGAAGAGGACCCGTCCAACGTGAAGATGTGGAACAACAAGGGCGTCTTCCTCGATCTCCTCGGGCGGGAGCAGGAAGCGCTGGCCTGCTGGGAGAAGGCTCTTGCAATCGACCCGGAGTTTGCCCCTGCCTGGGTCTCCCGGGGGATGCTGCACCGGCGCCGCAACCGGCTCGATGCGGCGCTCACCTGCTACGACCGGGCCGTGAAACTCAATCCGAACTCCGCTGTCGCCTGGTACAACCGGAGCGGCATCTTCGTCGCGATGCAGCGGCTTGACGATGCCGTCGCCTGCTACGAGCGGGTGCTCGCGATAGACCCTCACTTCGTGGCGGCCTGGACTGATCTCGGTTACGCCCGCTTTCTCCAGCACCAGCACGAAGAGGCCGTCGCCTGCTACGACCGGGCTATAGCCGACGACCCTGGAAGCGTCCGGGTCTGGAGCCTGAAGGGCGGTGCCCTGTATGCGCTCGGGGAGTATCGCAAGGCGCTCGAATGTTTCGACCGGGTGCTTGCAATCGATCCGAAGTATGCCGCCGGATGGAGCATGAAGTGCAGCGTCCTCTATCACCTCGGCATGTACCGCCACGCGCTTGCGTGCGCCGACAAGGCGCTTGAGATCAATCCTGACTGCGAACTGACCGCCCAGGTCAGAAAGATGCTCCTCTCCCTCACCAAGAATTGGTGATCCGCTCCCGCCCTCTCCTGAGGGTTGACGTTTGACATCATCCAACCAGGAACCGGTGTATCGGGGGGAACTCTCCCCCGGGGAAGACTCCGACCTTCTATTACCCGGCGACGCCAACAGTGGATTAATCCATGCCGGTCAATCAGATTCCTATCGGTACGTTCTCGCGGATCACCCAGCTCTCGCAGAAGGCGCTCCGCCTCTACGACGAGCGGGGCCTCCTTGTTCCGGTGGCACGAGACATCTGCACGGGGTACCGCTACTACACCGTCGCCCAGGCTGAGCGGGGCATCCATATCGGGCACCTGCTCCGGCTCGGGTTCGACCTCGGAGAGGTCGAGGTCATCCTCGCGGCACGGGAGCAGGGGGATGCCGGGGCTATCCGGGACCTCTTTGCGCGGCGTCTCGCCGCAACCGAACAGGAGATCGGGCGGCTGCATGCGATTGCGGAGATCCTGCGGACGCAGGACCCGCTGAACGGAGGATTCCGTATGTCGGTAACCGAACCTGTTATCAAGGAAGTCCCTGCCCTCCGGGCGCTCGCCCGCCGGGAGAAGGGTGTTTACCATGAGACCATTCCGGGATTGATCGAAGAACTCTTCACGTTCGTCTTCCCTGTAGACGGGCGGCAGCCCGCCGCAAAGATGGCCGGGCCGATCATGTATATCTGCCACGACGACGAGTACCGGGAGACGGACGCGGACATCGAGATGGCGATCCCGATCACCGGATCGGTCAACGTCGCGGGCTCCCGGGTCGAGATCAGGACCCTTCCGGGCGGTCGATTCGTCTCGGTGCTCTACACCGGCCCCTATCCCGGGGTCGGGAAGGCTTACGAACGGCTCTTCGCCTACATGGGCGAGCACCGCCTCTCACCGGCCGGCCCCTCGCGGGAACTCTATCTCAACAACCCTCACGGGGTCCCGGAAGCCGAACTCCTGACCGAGGTCCAGTTCCCGGTGCAGGAGGTCTCCCCGTCGGCCTGAAGGGTGTCACCAGACGGAGGTATGAAGATCATTGTCCCGCTGGAACCCCAAAAACGACCGGTGTCCCTGGACCGCGTCGATGACCCGGCCGTTCGTCGCCCGCATCAGGGCCTTGAGGGGCACGTGTATCCGGGCGTCGAGGCAGCCGTAGAGGAAGTCCCGCAACGTCTTCTCCGCCTGCAGTTCGGGGATGAGACGGCGGTTGAGGAGAGCGGTATAGGTCTCGCCGAGCGGCGCACCTGACGCGAGGTGGAGGTCGACGGCGTGAGCGGCGAGTTCTGCGGTCCGGTGGGCGTAGAAGATCCCTTCGCCGAGGATGGGACTTGCAAACCCGCCCGCGTCGCCGACGAGGACTGTCCCCTCGTAAGCAGGGGAGGAGATGTAATTGCCGAACGACAGGGGATATCCCGCCGGTTTTTGGTCCGTGAACGCCGCAAGACCGATGGCTGTCAAAAACTCCCTGAACCGTTCGGGAAAACCCTTCCGGTTTTTCTGCAGCAGCCCCCCGATCCCGACGACGATCGCGTCCTGGTTCGGGAATACCCACCCGTAGCCCCACCGGCAGGCGTCAAGGACAAGGTGTGGTATCGCGAGATCGGCGTCCAGCCGAATCGCCCCGTCCCTCTCCATCTGTTCCCGGGCCTCCTTGCGGGGGATTGAAAGTTCCATGGCCCACCCGAGGTTTTCACGCCACTGTTCATGATCGACGATGCTCCCCGGGAGGGAACGGCGGACCTGGCTATGGATCCCGTCGGCCCCGATGATGACCCGGGCGGCGTAGCGGTCCCCCGTCGACGTCGTCACGGCCCGGCGGGCGTGGTCGACGGCGACGACTTCCACGCCTTCACGGACATCCACCCCGGCATCCGCAGCTCTCCCGGCAAGAAAGGCATCGTAACGGTCCCGCCGGGTGAAGTAGAACGGCTCGGCAAGGCCCCCGGCAAGGATGCGGTTGCTCCCGATGTAGAGCGCGTACCTGGTCCCGATGGCATCGAGCAGCCCTTCCTGCCGGAGGGCGGGGACGGGCAGATGAAACACCCGGTCGAGGAACCGAACGGATTTCTGGCTGAGGCACCCCGCGCAGACTTTCTCCCGGGGATATGTCTTCTTCTCAAGGAGCGCCACCCGGTATCCGAATCCCGCAAGCAGGCAGGCGGCGGTGCTCCCGGCGGGTCCGCCTCCGACAACGACGGCGTCATACGTAGTCCGGCTCTCCATCTTCGTCTCCTCACGGTGGTGTGGGCCGGTACTTACCTTATTCTTTTCCGCGGACGTTGCTGGATACGCCGGATCGGCCCTATGGAGAGACCGCTTTCCCGTCGTCGAGCGATCTGTACCAGACGCTCATATCCTCAAGAGAGCCGCATATGTTGACACAGCCCGCAAGCGTCCCTGTGTGGGTGTAGCCGGCCCGGGCAAAAGTGGTGTTCGCCGGGTACGAACGGGCCCGAACGATGGCAAATACGGTCTTTACGCCGATTGAGCGCATCTCCGTTTCTATTCGCCAGAGGAGGCAACCCGCGAACCGATGACCCCGGTACTCCGGCAACGTCGCGAAGCCGGTCATCTCCGCGAACCGACCGTCAGGGTCGACGGCCGCAGCGGCAACTGCGGCGATCCTCCCGTCCTTTCGGATGCAGAAACACCGCAGGAGGTTGCTCTGCATCCCCCGCACAAGGTAGGCCGGGTCATGGACGGGGACCGGATAGGTCAGGAAGACCTTCCGGTAGATCGCCGCGAGTGCCGGGGCATCCGCCGGTGCGGCAGGGGTGCAGGTGAAGCCGGGTTCGAGTACCTGGCTCGCTGCACTCCCCTGTGCCTTCTCTCGTGCAACCGCAAGGACATCGTCGATCCCATCCCGCCAGTCGCTTTCCGGGGGGTTGCGGTAGTTAACCATGTAGTAGCCGTCCACCGCTCCACGGTACAACCGGGGGATGTACGCCCCGGGCGTGTAGCCGCGCGATGCAAAATGGTTGCGTGCCGGAGCGGGGACTCTCGCAATTACCCGCGAATAGCCCCGCCCTCTCGCGAGCGCGAGAAGCCGGCCGGAGATCTCCGGGAGGTCCGCCGGGTTCAGGCGGAAGAGGTAGGCCCGGTCGTTATACGGGCCGTGGTGAACCAGGCTCTTTCCGAGCGTCGAGACGGCGTCGGCATAGGCGCCTTTATCCGTGTGACGCTGTGTCTGCCTTTGACGCTGAACTGGGATGTTTTTTGCCGCATGCCGCACCGGGGCGGTTTCGGCGCCGGTATATGATAGGTTGTTTTTCTGATCGCGTAGAGGACCAAACATATTGTTCCCTGTAGTAATTATAGTGTCCACAATATATAGTGGGTTTCTATATTGCGTATCTGTCTTATCAAAGAACTCATCCCAAAAAGATCTATGAATGTTCTGTACACCCTTATCGGAGCACGCACCTCCGAAGTTTCTCTCCTCTGAACGATATCCAGGACAGAGAGAGTGAAACGGCTTCCTATTGGCTATCGCCATGTGGGGGAGGGTCCGGGAGGGGGTGCCCCCCTTCCGGCAAAGGCATTTTGGGATGCCCTCAAAGAGTATCAGTTACCCGCCGTCAGAACGTTCTCAAAGAGTGAAAGACCAAGGTTGTCCCCAAATGCCCTGCAAACCCTTGTTGTACTCCCCGCGGGGAACGACTGGTCGGAGAGTGAGACGTTTCATCAGAACCGGAGATCGAGAAACTCGAAGAGTTTCGACGGGTTTCCCTCCTCCCGGCAAAGAGATTTTGGGACGCCCTCATGATCAGGGATCGCTTACCGGTACCCTTGGCGGAGTGGAGCGTAATTTCAACGCAAACTCAGCGGATTTCAGCGGCGGCGACTACGATTTCATGGGGGCGGCACCAGCAAGCCCCAGCCGCGGAGGAAGAAGAGCGGGAGAGAGCGGGGGTAAACCGCCCCACATCCACTTTTCTCATTGCCCTAGCGAGTCTGACCGGCTGGATAAATGATTTAAAAAGTCAACTTCATTGAAATGATATTTTGGTATTCTGAACTCTGGATTTTGAGTGTAGAGTATTTTGATTTAAGATCGTAGATTACCATTTTGATTTTTTCGATATTAGATCTCCCTATCCCATGAATGTAAAGCACATGTATTCCGTATTGTCGATTTCTGCTCATTTTACTCTCAATTTCTTGTCTTACTTGTTCCTCTGTTCTCCCCCCTGAGACGAAAACGGTGAGGTTACCTTCTTCGACGATAGGATTATATACTTCTAAAAACGTTTCATCTGAAAACTCAGGATATCTTTTCAGTTCTTCATGAGATGATCCCGAAACACCTCAGCCGGGAGGGGGCATCCCCCTCCCGATCCCTCCCCCGCGTGGCGATACCCAGAGAGGAGCCGTATCAGAGGTTTGACGCCAGAGACCACTCAATTTTTCGCGGGGAGGCGACAGAATACTCTGAACTATAGGAATCGTCAGCCGCTGGAAACTTTTAGGATGACTTCCATATATTTTTATCAACCCTTTGAAGTATCCTGCGCTACAAAGGTCGCAAATATTCCTCCCACGCTTTGAGTATCTTCTTAAAATGTCCGACTTTAATCTATTAATCTCCTCTTTTTGTGCGCCCTCTTCAAATCGTCTCTTCACATATAAGGATGCGCGCAAGGCCGTGTAATCATCATCGGGGATTTTGCCCTTAAAGAAGGACAGAAATTCCCGCTCTTCATTTGAACTCTCTGTGGTTTTGATCTCTTCAAGTATTTCTTTGGATCCGGTCTCAATCAACAAAGCGTTATGTTCTCTGACCGCATCCGCGATCACCGGCTTTAATTCTTCTATCTTATCCTCAGGCAGTTTTTTCCAGTTGATCTTAAGTGCCCCATTGGTTTCATCGAAACTAACTACATCTGCTCCTGGATCAGCGGTGATATTTACAGTTTTCACCCCAACTTGGATATTTATGTTCAGATTAACCCTCACGAATTCTTTGAGGCTATCAAGGAAAGCCATGTTACTCAAGCGTGTCCAGGAGCTTGATTAATGAGGGCAAGTCTGCTTTGATGAATATTTCAGAGCCTTTTCTTATCCCGGCAAATTCATCTAATGCGACGTTTTCTCCGTCGGGTGTGAGAACTCGCTGACTTGGATCATCGCGTTCAACAATATACCCACTATCATCTACGGTTTTATCAAAGCAAGACAACATTTCCAATTTTAAGTCTGCATCGAATGTGATAACTCCCTCATGGAGGCTCTGCGGCATCTTCTTCACTAATTCCTATTGGATCTCTTTATCCAAATAAATCTTCCTTAATGTGTCTCTTGATTTGGTTGAAATACAGATAACTCCATACAGGGTTGCTTGAAAATGATATAATTGTATTCAAGATTGCAAAATACGAAAGTGCACATGGTCCCGGTCGTTCGCTAATTTTAGAACCCATACAGAGTTCCCTCAACTCCCCAGCCGTCACCAAAGAGGTGACAGTCGAGCACGAGATGTCGCGGCCCGGGTTTCGTCCTTCCGGAAGTATGTTCCCATGCAGTGGACCGTGGTGGCTATCGTCACCGGGGGTGGGGACGGGAAAATCTCCCTCCCATAGGAGGGTATCCGTACGTCCTTCCAGAAGCCCTTACTCGAAGACCTTCGGTCTTCTCAAACCCGGACGTCCCGTCCGGCGTACCCTGCCTGCTCCTGCGGCGCTTTAACTCCTGCCCTTCGGCCAGTCGTTCCCCGTCGCCCTGAGTCCCCCGAACTGCGATATTCCAGAATCAGTAACTTCGCTCATGTTAGCGTCCGGCATCGAACGATAAGGTCTCCCGTGACGCCTTAACGGGAGTCGGCAGCACCCGGAATTCGGTAGTTTGATCTTCGGGGTATGGTGAAGTACCAGCACCGCGGAGCACCCGTATCTCTCCCCTTCAAATGCAGATATTGCGTCTTGGAACTCTGCGACAAATGTTGACTCCCTCCGGATCACGATTACGCAGGCATAGAGTCTTGGAAGAGTTCTGCTACCACGCACTCGCAAAGATGGAGCGGCCACACCTTATCCGTCAAAAGAGCATGGCCGATCGTGAGCAGAAAGAGATGTGCACGATGGGAGCACCGGTACCCCACGACGCAATACTTGAAGAATGTCAAGCAATGTCAGAACTCCCTGTGCTTAAGCAGGGAGTATGTCAGATCATAGGACTCTTCATAGGACTCTTCAGGCACTTTCACCCCGCGCCCGGCACAGGCTCTTTTTCCTGCGAGTCGATGCCTTCGGTATGTCGATGCAAGAGCAGAAACTCACCCGTCTTACCGCCGCCGGGAGGTTCGACCTCTGCTGTCCCGGAGAGTGCATTCGGCCCCTCCTGGCTGCGCACCATGTTACGTACAACCGCCGGGCGGGAGGGTGCGGGCGGATGCTCAAGGTCCTCCTCAACGGCACCTGTTCCTACGACTGCGCCTATTGTGCCGTCCGCCTCGAGCGAGAGCGGCTCTCGTTCGCCCCGGAAGAACTTGCCGGGGCTTTTCTCCGCCTCTGGCGGGAGGGACTTGTCGGCGGGCTTTTTTTGAGTTCCGGAATCGCTCGCGACGTTGATTGCGTAATGCACGACCTCGTGGAGACGGGGGAGATCCTTCGCCGGCGGGGCTACGACGGCTACCTTCACCTCAAAATCCTCCCGGGCGCCGCCCGTGTCGACATCCACGATGCCGCATGCGTGGCGGATCGGATCAGCATCAACCTGGAGGCGACGTCCCCCGACCGCCTCGGGAGCATCGCCGGGGTGAAAGACTACCGGCAGGATATCCTGAAGCGCCAGGCCTGGGTAGCGGAGGAGAAACCCGACCGTCACACCACCCAGATCGTTCTCGGGGCGGCGGATGAGACCGATGCGGAGGTCCTCGCCTGCCTCGCCGACCAGTACCGGCGGGTCCGGCCGTCCCGGGTTTACTTCGCCGCGTTCCGCGCCCTGCCGGGAACTCCTCTTGCGTCGCACCCCGATACCCCGGCGTGGCGGGCTCGGCGGTGGTATCAGGCCGATTACCTGCTCCGGGACTACGGCGTTGCGGCCGATGAACTCCGGGCGGTTCTCGATGAAAAAGGGTTTTTCCCGAACCGCGACCCGAAGGAGGTCCTTGCAACCGGTCAAAGCCCGGTGAATGTCAATACCGCTCCGCGCTGCGACCTTCTCCGCACTCCCGGGATCGGGCCGAAGGGTGCGGACCGGATACTCGCCCTGCGCCGGAAACGGCCGTTCACCGGGCCTGCCGACCTCGGACGGGCCGGAGTCCGGGGAACGATCGCCGGGCGTTACCTCACGTTCGGCGGGCGGGAAACGGTGCAGACCCGACTTTGCCTGTAGCCCGGGAACGAAGGTTCACCTGAGTTTGCCGAACTCCGTACTTACATCCGCGGCAGACTGGTAGGTCCGCTCGCCGAACGTCTCGAGCGCGGCGATCACGTCTTCCGGTGCGCTCATCCCCCGTGCATGGGCGACGAGGTCCCGCTTGCCTGCCGGGTAATCCATTCCCTTGAGGTAGACCTGCAGGTCTGCGGCGGAGAGGTGTGCGAAAGACAGCCTCCTGGCTCCCGTTTCCTCTCTCGCCCGCGTGAGGGGTCCGGTCGTCGGAGCATGCGCCTCCGCCGCCGTCCGGGTCTCCACCGTTCTGCCCTCCACCTCCTCCGCTTTTATCGGCCTCTCTTCCCGAACGGGGATCTCCCGCGCCCCCGCCTGCCCGGTCGTGACGGTCTCCCGGGGCGTGGCCTCCGTCCGGGTCACGGCCCGGGCCTCCTCCTGGCTCGGGGGGCCCATCGGCCGGGTCGACTCGATCAGGTTCCAGTTTGCTTCCCTCGGCCAATCCCCCTCCGAAAACCCCGACTCGCTGTCGATTTTATGTTTGCTGATGTTCACCACAAAAACATCGTCCCCCGGCCGGTAGACCATCGCCTCAATCGGGATCGCGAAGATCTTCGACCCGAGACCTAACATGCCCCCGGTCCTGAGGACCGCGTACGCCACTTTTCCCGTGGGGAGCCCGATCCGCAGGCTTGAGATCTCCCCGAGGTCGTAGCCTTCCGGGTTCTTCACCCGCTTTCCCACAACATCTTCGGACGAGAAGAACTCCTGCCCTTCCGCCCTCCGCCGCTCCAGAATCGTTTCCGCCATTGCAACCACCATATCCCTGGTGCGCTTTCGAAGACGATCCCGCCTTCGCGCGGAGCGGGCGATACGTGTTGCGACTATTTAACTTATGGGGGTGGAGGGAGGTGGAGCGGGAAGTCCCCTGTCGACTCAAGGTAGCCGTCCGGGCATCGGCAGGTTTCTTCCAACGCAGATAGAGTATGCGGGGGAGGCGGGAAGGGTATTTCCCGGCCGTCGCCCGCAACGCAGGAGTTCCCCGTATCACTTGACGATGCCGAACTCCGCGCCCACATCGGCTGCCGACTGATAGGTCCGCTCACTGAAGAGTTCGAGTGCGGCAATCACGTCCTCCGGGGCATTCATCCCCCGTGCGTGGGTGATCAGGTTCTGTTTGTCCGCAGGGTAGTCCATCCCCTTGAGGTAGACCTGCAGGTCTGCGGCGGAGAGATGCGCAAGGGACGGCGCTCTTCTCCGGGTTTCGGGAGGCCTCTCACCGACTGCTGCACCGGTCTTCCCGGATCGGGTCGCCGTCTCAACCGGCCGCTCCGTCCGGCTCTCTTTGCCGAACTCCACGCTCACGTCTGCGGCCGACTGATAGGTCCGCTCACCGAACCCTTCGAGCGCGGCGATCACGTCCTCCGGAGCGTTGTTCTTCCGGGCGTGGGCGATGAGGTCCCGCTTGCCCGCGGGATAGTCCATCCCCTTGAGGTATGTCTGCAGGCCGACGGCGGAGAGGCGCCCGCCTGCCGGTGCTCCCCTCCGTCCCTCTTTGCCGAACTCCACGCTCACGTCTGCGGCCGACTGATAGGTCTGCTCACCGAACCCTTCGAGCGCGGCAATCACGTCCTCCGGAGCGTTGTTCTTCCGTGCGTGGGCAACGAGGTCCCGCTTGCCCGCGGGATAGTCCATCCCCTTGAGGTATGTCTGCAGGTCTGCGGCGGAGAGGTGCGCGAGAGACGGCTTCCCGGTCGCTGTAACCGGGCGTTCTGCTCCCGCTCTCTCCCTGGTCCCCATCGTGGGTTCGGGCGTCGGAGCGTGCGCCTCCCTCTCCGCCGGATATTCCCTCCCGGCCTCTTCAGCCGGATGCGCCTTCTGCTGCCCTCCCCAGCCGGCTGCAACCGTCTGAACGGCGGGCTGCGGGATATCTCTCTCCTCTTCTCGGCGCATCGATTTCGCTGCGGTCGCCGCTGTCGCTGCCGTCGCTGCCGCCGCCGGGACTGTCCGGACCAGACTCCAGTCTCCTTCCCGGGGAATTCTGTCCCTGGTATATCCGGAATTACTCTCAAATGTCTGTTTATCCGCATCGATGACGGCGATCCCCTCTTCAGGCCGGATGCGAATCGCTTCCCAGGGAATGGCGAAATGTTTCTCGCCGAATCCGAGGATTCCGCCGTACGAGAGCACCGCATACGCGATGCACCCGGTATCGCGGTCGATCGCGATGTCTCCGACCTCACCGAGGTTTTCTCCTTCCGGGTTCTGTGCTTTGAGATCCCTGATGTCGTCTGTGCGCATCAGGTTCATTGCCCCTTCCGTTCTCGGTCGGGTTTCCAGCACCGACCCTGCCTGTCTCTCAACCATCCTTCTGCACCTCCAGTGTGTTCCCGCCTTGGCGAAGGGGATACCCCCTCAAGGCATGGGGGGTAGAGGATCGAAGATACTTAAGAGTTTCCCGAATAGGACGGGATCGGAATATTGCAACGTAGCGGGGGAGGGGTTGCCGTCCCGGACTTTACGTCCGGTCCCGGGCGTAGCGGAGAATGAGTTCGGTCGCCGCCCTGATATCCTGCCCCTGCTTCCTTGCCTCGGCGAGGTACGCGGCGTAGACTTCTTCGGTCACGAGCCGGATCTGCGGGCGGTACATATCGGCATGCATCATCAGGTCAAAGCACCGGGCCTCGCTCTCCGTGAGGTTCAACGCCCGGTACTCCCCGGTATGGGGAATAAAAGACGGGTTCTTCTCCCGTGGCGTCCTTGCCGCGAGGGCGGCAAGCGGTGTCCCGGGAATGGGTTCGGCGCTGCTTATGAAGACGTCGTCGAGAGAGAGACGGGCGATCAGGTCTTTTGTCGCCTCGTAGTCCCGCTCCGTCTCTCCGGGGTAACCGACGATGAAACTTCCCGCAACCCTGAGGTTGTGCTCCCGGCACCGCTCCACCGCTTCCTCGACCTGCCGCACGGTCGCACCCTTGCCCATCATCCGGAGCACCCGGTCGCTCCCCGACTCGATCCCGAAGAAGACCCACCCGATGGTATACCGCCGGATGGCGTCCAGGACCTCATCGGTGATGCAGTCGACGCGGATGTCGGGAGAAGAGACGTTCCGCGGCCCCATCACCCCGGCCATCCCGCGAAGGAGGCCGATGAAGGCTTCCGGGTTCATCTCCCCGTTGTGAGAGCCGTAGAGCGATCCGGTCCCCCCGGAGACCGAGAGCCGTGTGGCGCCGTGCGCCGCAAAAGCCTTCACCTCCTCGACGATGCTTGCAAGCGGCCGGCTCCGGACCGCTCTCCCGAAGAACCGGGGCACCTGGCAGAAGGTGCATCCCCCGATGCACCCCCGGTGGGTCTCGATGTAGGCGCTCGCGCCCCGGATGCTCTGGCTCCCGATGTCTTCCGGGATCAGGGGGAGCGGCCGGTCGATCGGCGCTGGCGGTGCGGGCGGCGTCACGACCACCCGGTCGCCGTCGAGGTAGGCGATCCCGGGGAGGATAGTCGAGACTCCCTCGGTGACGAGGCGGACCACCGTCTCCTCCCCTTCGCCGACGACCACCGCGTCGGGGCCGAGCTCCCCGAGCACCATTTCCGGTGCGGCCGATACCGGCCCCCCGACGTAGACCGCCCCCCCCTGCTCGCGGTGGGTCCGGACCAGATCCCGGATAGCGGGATCGAGGAGGTGCTGGGTCGAGAAGAGGCTCATGAGCAGGATTGGAGTGGCCGGAGCGGCGGGCGTTCGGGTGAGGGTCACCCGGTGGCCCGCGTCGCGGAGGACGCCGCCGATCAGCATGGCGCCGTAGGTATAGATACCGGGGGAGAGTATCGTGATATCCATTGCTTACTGTATCGGCGGAACAGTATACAAATGGTGGGGGTCCCCCGGTTGCCCGGTCAGAGCGGCGTCGGCTGCTTGAACCGCCGGGCCTCGGCGACGGTGTGGGCGTTCCGATCCGATGCGGTCGACAGCTGCACCTGGAACCGCATGATGTCGGCTATGACGGGCTCCGGGTTCCGTAGCAGGACCTCTTTTGCCACGGCGCGGGCTTCCCGGAGCCTCCCCGACCTGCGGAGCAGGTCCGTGAGGAGCGCCTCGTCCGCCCCCTCCTGATGGGCCAGGCGTTCGCCCCGCTCCCACGCCCGCTGCAGGAGGTCGGCGGCACGTCTCCGGCAGATCCGGGCGGGCACGTCTTCCCCTTCGTCGTCGCAGGTCCAGGCCGCGTGGAGGGATGCCCACGCAGCCCGAGCGGGGGCGCCGAGTTCTTCCTGGATGATCGACCAGCAGAGGAAGGTGTTTGCAATCTCCGGGAATCTCCGGGAGTCGAGCTGCACCCGGTAACGCGGGAGTTTCACCACGTCGGCCGCACCCTCCGGGGCTTTGCCCGGGTCCGGGGCGCAGTAGCCGCAGGAAGGGCACCGCTTCACCCATGCATAGATGGTGGACCGGAGGGGTTCGGCGGGGCGGGTGTCGAGGTCCCGCGACCCGACGTTCGCGGCGGCTTCGGGGATGGTGAACCGGCAGGTCTCCCCGCAGACTGCACAGGTCGTATTGAGGTAACGGAGGTGGGTCATCGATAGCCTAAATTACATAATATCCAGTATATACTTTGTCATGGATGAAAATCCGCGGGATGACGGGTACATCCCGACCCCCTCCCCTCACCGGATTTCCGGGGCCCCTTCTCCGATGCGCCGGGCGTAGACCGTCGCGATCCATCCGAGGAGAACCGTTCCGCCTGCGGCCAGTGCCAGAACAAGCCAGTGGACCGGGCCGGCGGTGTCCACCGCGAGCCGGACCATAAGGTTTAAGGGATTGCGGGGGACGGCCATGACAACGAGAAGGACCACGACGAGTGCCGTCGAGAAGATGAACTGGGCGCTGGTCCGCTCGCGGTAGTGAAGTGCCACGAGGGCTGCAAGGAGGATGAGGAAGAACCCGACTGTCGATGCGTGGAGGAGGATTGCGACGGCGTTATTGACCGCGATGCCGTTTAACCCGAGGAGGAAGAGCCACGCCCCGGCCTGGACCGGGACCAGGACAGCACAGGCGGCGATCTTTCCCCAGATCATCTCCGTGAACGTGACCGGCGTCGACATGAGCGTCTCGAGGGTCCGGCGCTGGTACTCCTCGGTGATGAGGTCGATGATCAGGGCCGCCGATATGATCGCCGGGAGGAGAACGAGCAGAGGGATGAGGAGACCGTAGACAAACTCAAAGAAGTTCTCGTCGTTTCCCGATTCGGGGAAGTTCAGCCCGACGGGAAAGGAAGTCATCCGGTCGGCCCGGACTTCCCGGAGTTCCTTCTCGTAGTCCTGGAGGACCTCTTTTACTTTGACGTTGATGATGCTCGACTGCAGGTCGTTTCGGACGAGGTAGAGCGTGATCTTAACCGGTTCTTCTGCGTCCGGCGGCGTATCCGGGACATAGACCACTGCCGCCACCTCTCGCTCGCGGAGTGCTGAAAGCGCCCGGTCGAGGTCCATCCGGTGAAGGATGAGGTCGTCTCTCCTCTCAAACTCATCGATGAGCGGTGAGTCCGCCCCGGCGTAGCCGATGCCGTAGGTGGCCGTCGAGTAGCCTTCGAGCGCCTCCGGGTCGTACATGGTGGTGAGCCCCACCAGCAGAAACGAGGAGAACATAGCGATGAAGACCTGCAGGAGGACGGCAAAGACGATCGTCTTCTCCGCCGAGAGCCCGGCGAGTTCTTTCTTCGCGACAAGACCAATACGGTGCGCGTTCATCCGAGTGCCCCCGTGATGAAGTAGAGGTTATAGAGACTGTGCACAACGCTCGCCGCGACGAGCCCGGGCACGTAGGCGCGCCGCCCCCAGAGCAGGAGGAAGGTGCCGGTGATCAGCACCCCGGCGATGTGGAGGAGGAGCGGCATCCAGAGCACCTGGAGGGAGAGGAAGAGGATGCTCCCGAAGATCGACTCGGTGATCTGGGCGAGTGTGGCAAAGAGGAGGAGTTTTTCCCCGACAAGGAACCCGAAACCGATGGCTACGGCCCCGGCGAGCAGATTTTTTGCCGTGAGAAAACCCGGGCGTTCCCGCGCGATCGCATAGATTCCCAGGGATTTCGCGAACTCTTCGATGAACGCCGCAAAGACGATCAGGAGGATGAGGGAGATCGGCATCGGGATGTTGAAGAAGAGGACGAGCGTCATCATCTGGGCCATAAAGACGAACGGTATCGTGAAGACGGCAAGGAGGAAGAGCGAGACATAAGGGTGATCGCGGCCGATCATATCGGCAATGAAGTCAGTGAACCTCGATACGAGGGAATTTTCTGAAAACAGCCGCTCTTCCCGGAAATTTACGGTGCCGACGTAGAAGAGGATGGCGCTTGTAGCAAAGAAGAGCGCGGTCGAGTAGACATACTCCATGGCAGTAAACCCTTCGCCCTGGAGTTCAAGGATGACCAGGGTGAGGGGGGAGATGATGCTGATGACGTGGGTGTTTGCAAAGACCGTCGGGAAGAAGAGGTACGACGTCGCGAGGGTCGAGAAAAAGATGGAAATAAACGAGAGTTCCTTGAAGCTCCGGGCGGCCATCCCGATGATCAGGGCGCTTGCGAGGAAGAAAAGGACGACCGGGATGAGCGGGATGAGGATCGCGAGCGGCGCACCGACGAAGAGGGTGATGGCGGCCGCGATAAGGAGCATGACCGTGAAATAGGGAAGACCTTTTCCGATGATGATCGCAGACGGCCGGATGGGGGTGGAGAGGAGCGCCTCCCCGGCCCGCCCCACCCGCTCGTTCATCACGCTCATCATGAAGAACTGGGAGGTGAAGTAGAGGGGGAAGATGAAGACGAAGATGAGGACGATGGAGTCCAGGGGGAGCGGCGGGGAGAGTTCCGCCGGCGTCTGGAGCCGGTCTTCTCCTCCGCCTTCCGAGAAGATGCCGGTGTAGCGGGCGAGCGGGTTGTCGCTCTCCGTCCCGGTGAGTTGCTCCCGGAGATCGTCCTCGGAGACCGGCATGGCCGACGGAGGGAGAGTCGCCGCCTCGACCGGGCCGGAAGGGGCGGGGGGCACCCGGGAGTCCGGCGGGGTGCCGACCCGCTGCCCGCTCTGGGTCGTCTGAAAGTCGAGTTCGCTCTTCACGTACTCAAGGTCGATCCAGAGCGGGTAGGCAGCGAAGAGGTCTGGCTCTTTTGCAGCCACGTAAGAGACGTAAGCCTCGTAGTCGCGTTCGAGCGCCGTCAGAGCCGCCCGTCCCTTCTCCGTGTCGGCGGCATAGATTTCCCCGTCCAGGACGATCAGGTCGTACGCGAACCGGTTCTCCCGGAGGGCGGGGCCGGCGTCGAGATAAGCGGTAAAGCGGTTGTCCTGGGCGACGATCCGGGCGACGTCGGGGTCGTCGATGCCGATGCGATAGATGCCGTCCTGCATATGGACGCCGCTCTGGGCGGCAAACGCGGTCGCCAGGACGAGGAGGACGAGCAGCCCGGCCGCAAGCGGCAGGACATGTCTTCCCATGGTGGTCATCGACTGGCTTATCTCCCAGGTGGCGATCGTCCGGATGGAGGAAGCGAAACTCATGGTAATCCTTGAGGGCGTCGGAGAGAGTTCTACCTCTGTGCAGCAACCTATTAGTAGTCATCGGAACTATATGGAACTTCGATGATTGCCGCCCGCTCTCTTGTCAAACACTACGGCGACTTCCCGGCCCTCGACGGCGTTACCTTCGACCTCGACGACGCGCAGATCCTCGGGGTGATCGGGCATAACGGGGCCGGCAAGACGACGCTCTTGAAGATCATGGCCGGCCTCGTCGCACCGACGGCAGGAAGCCTCGTCATCGACGGGATCGATGTCGCGAGAAGACCGTTCGACCTGAAGCAGAACCTGGGTTACCTTCCCGAGGAGTCCCGGCTCTACGAGACGATGACCACGGATGCCTACTTAACGTTCTTCGGCGAGATCTACGGCCTTCCGAAGGCGGCCATCAGGACCCGGAGAGACGACCTCCTCGCTTCGCTCGCGCTTGAACCGGACGGAAAGAAGATCGGGGAACTCTCAAAGGGGATGAAGCGGAAGGTTGCCCTTGCGAGGTCGCTGATGCATGACCCCGGGCTGCTCATCTACGACGAGCCGACCTCCGGTCTCGACCCCATGACCTCCCGGTCGGTGCTCGACTACATCAAAGCCCTCCGCGACCGGGGAAAGACGGTGGTCTTCTCGGCCCATAACCTCTTCCAGGTGGAGGAGGCCTGCGACCTCGTGCTGATCCTGCGCCGGGGGAGGGTGGTGGCCGGAGGGACCATGCCCGAACTCCGGGAGACCTTCGGCTCGATCACCTACCGGGTCTTCTTCCGGATACCCGATCCGGCGGCTTTCACGGCATCGGCCGATTACACCGCTTCCGAGGGCCGGTACTTCGCCGAAGCATGCTCCATCGAGGAGTTGAACCGGACGACCGCGACGCTCGCGGCAGACGGCGCGACGGTCGAGCGGATCGAGTCCCACTACCCGACACTTGAAGAGATGCTCTTAAAGATCGGGCGGTGACCCTGGCGTTTCAACCCGACCGGAGACGCATCCGACGATGATGAACTAACGGCAGAACACGGTCTCTGCCGGTGAGGTGCTGTTGTCGCGTCGATCTGCTGCCTCTCGGCCGGTCCTCCGGCACCCGCGATTGCCGGGTTATTTGCGGAGATGTTCCGGCGTGCCCGGTTCCGATCTAATACCGTTTTTTTTATTCTGCGACCTGCCTTGGCGTAGTGTTCAGCACCTTTGCCTGGCAAATCTGACATTTAAAGCACTTTCCCGGGAATCTATCAGGACGACTGGTTAGTTGTTCGAGAAGAGTCGGGAGAGGGACGGGTCGGACAGGAGTACATCACGGCGGAAGCCGGACCTCCGGTGTTCGCCTGATGCCGGAGAGAACGGAGGTCGGGTACGTAACATGCGTCGTGAGCGATCTACGCTGGAAGATGATAAACCCTGGTACCGGACAGTACTGCACACCCTGCCCGATGCGGCGCTGCTGGTTAAAGACGGCAGGTGTATCGATGCGAATGCCGCTGCCGCGGAGTTCTTCGGCGTCGGCGGGCGGGACGCGGTCTCCGGGCAGAACCTTTCCCGGTTCCTGCCGCCGGTACAGCCGGGTGGGGGAGAGACGATCGATGCCCGCATCCTGGATTCGATGCAGGGGGGGCCCCGGCAGTTTACCTGGCAGTGCAGACGGGCCGACGGCACGTCTTTTTGTGCGGAAGTCACCGTGGAGGCCGTTCGTGCCGAGGTTCCCGGTGTGACCCTGGTCCTGGTAAGGGACCCCCGCAGAGCGAATCGTCCGCCTCCCATAGCCCGGTCATCGTCTCCGATGATCCGGAAGAATTCCCTGTATGTCGTTCTCTGGAGTCCGGGACTGCGTATCCGGACCGTAAACAAAGCGTTCCTGCAGGCGACGGGCTTCGAGCGGAGAACCGTGGAGTCGATGCGTGCCCGTGACTTTGAGTCATTCGATCCGACCGCCTGGAAGATTGCGGATGTGATCCGGTCGAGGCAGACGGTCGTTGAAGAAGTCCATTTGGACTTCCCTGCGGGGGCCCGTACCATGCTTCGCTTCAGCGCTCCTATCATGGATGAAGAGGGGAGCGTTGTAGAGATACTGACTGTTTATCGGGACCACATCCCGTAGGGGAGAGTGTATGGCCCTGCCCCTTTCCAGTATCAGCACCGGCTGTTCTGCCACGTTCTGTGTTCCTGGACGTTGAGGGCGGGAATCCGCCGGAGTATTTCATGAGCCGTGCTCGCGAAGGTTTTCTCCTTTCTCAAAACCTCTTCGCCCAGCCTCTGTTCCGTTACGTCCCGGATCGACTCGATGGCCCCGACAACCTCTCCCTGGCCGTCGTAGAGCGGGACGGCCTTAAGCCACCATAATCGCGGCGTATCACCATGATTGGGCGACAGCATGGTCTCTGCGGTGATGCCGTTGCCCTCGGCATAGGTGATGGAGCGGTATCGGTTCCAGATCACCTGGTCCGGCTTTAACACTTTATTTATAAGCATGGGGACCCGCTGTCCGTAGAACGGGAGTGCATATTCATAGTTCCCTTTGCCGAGCATCTCTTCTGCGGGAATCCCGGTCAGGTCCTCCATTGCGAGGTTCCAGACGGTGACGACTTCCTTCTGATCGATTGCAAACATAGCGTCGGGCAGGTGCCGGGCGATGCGTGCCAGATGATCGTGTGACTCCCGGAGCGCCCCCTCGGCCAGAACACGGGTGGTGACGTCGCGTACCTGGACAAGGTATCCCTCCGGGAGCCCGCCTTCCTGCGACCTGAGCGGGCGGATGACACCTCCGATGTGAATGGACCCGGTTCGGGCCGTCGGGAGGAGACCCTGATTCGCGACCTGATCGAAGTCGAGGAGGCACTCAAACGGGGTCGCTGTGTTTCCGGATACCTGTACGTCATCGTTCCCGATCTTCCTGCAGACCTCCCGGAGACCGGTTCCCCGGATCTCATCCTCGCGGGAAATCCCGAATAGTTCGAGACAGGCCCGGTTGGCGTGAAGCAGCAACCCCTCGGGGTCGCAGACCGCAATCCCGATGGGGGAGTCCTCGTAGATGCTCCGGAACCACCCGGCGTTCTTACGCGAGGTCTCTTCGGCCCGCATCTGTGCGGTAATGTCGCGTGCGACGCCCATGACCTGTCGGCACGTCCCGTCCTGTGCCCTGACCGGGATGAACCGCGTATCGTACCAGGTTTCGCCGTCGGGCAATTGCAGCCGGTTTACGCTGGTTTTGATCGTGCCGGTGGCGACCGCCGATGCAATGCTCCGGCGATACTCCTCGCCCGGGTCGTCCGGAAAGAGATCCGGGAGTTCCTTTCCGATGACTTCCTCCGAAAGGCGATGCAACATGCGTACTCCGGGCGCGTTGACATGGAGTACATGTCCCTCCGGGTCGAGCAGGAAGACGACGTCCGGCAACGACTCCACAAGCGTCCTGTATCGGTTCTCGGTCTCCCTGTGCATCTCCTCGACCTCCCTTTGCCCGGTGATGTCGCTGAATACAACGACTATCTGAAACGGTTTCGCGTCTCCTGGTCTGAATCGAGGAATAGCGAGAGTATCGAGCCAATGATATCTCCTCTCCCGGGGGTTGAAGATGCCGAGCGTCTTTCTCTCCGGTATGCCGGTTGCCAGGGCCGTCGTATGCGGGAGCAGATCTTTTGTGCATTCAGAGTCGTCCTCGCAGAGAACCCGCCACCGGAGTTCACCGCAGGTTCTGCCCCGCATCTCCGAGAGCGAATACCCGAGTATCCGTTCGGTGACAGGATTGGCGTCGATTATCCTGCCGTCCGCCCCGAGATAGACGACGCCTTCGGCCAGTGCCTCAAGGAGGTTTCGATACCGTGATTCGGCCTTCTTCACGGCGTCTTCTGCTTTCTTTCTCTCCGTCACGTTACAAAGTTGCAGCACAAACCCGGATGACACGCCGTCTTCCCCGGATATCGGCGACGCCACTCCGTCCAGGCAGATCGTCTCCGGACTCTCTGTTTTCCTCATGCCCAGGTGCGGGTCTTCCTTCCCGGAATAGGGTACGGTGAACCTGACCGCTGCCCCACCTTTCAGGCGCTGCAGCATCTCCCGGGGCGTGTTCAGGATGGAGGCGACGTTTCGCCCTACCATCTCCTCGCGGTTTTTGACGCCGAAGATCGTAGCAAACGCTTGATTGACGTGAAGTACGGTGCTGTCTCTATTGCAGAACGCTATTCCGACCGGAGATTCCTCAAAGATTGCCCGAAACCACTCCTCTCTCTCCCTGAGTGCGGCCGTTCGGGTGCTCATCTGCTCTTCAAGGCTCTGCTGGCGCCAGCGCAGAGAGTCCTCGAGCATCCTGCATTCGTGGATCGAAAAGCAGAGGTACTGGTACTCGATCACTCTGCCGTCAGCGTCGCAGAGGGCCCGCCCCCTCCACCGGTACCACTGAACGCTTCCGTCCGGCACGATCATCTCGCAGTCGATCGTCGCGGTCGGGTTGCCCGGCGTGAGGCTTCGAACAAACTCCCTCCACGCCGCCCCGCCGCCCGCGATAAGGAGCGGTCGGAATACCCGCCCGATGATCTCTTCCCGGCTCTTTCCTGTCACCCGGCAGTAGGCATCGTTGGTCCATCTGACGCATCCGTCGGGGGAGACACGGACGATGCCTTCGATCTGGTCTTCCTGGAGTGCCTTTTCGCGAAGCGTCTTGAGGTGGCGTGCCTCCTCCGTGCCGCCTGTCTCCCGGAGTTCTTCTATTACAAGTGAGACCGCAGGTCGTCCGGACTCGAGCACGGTGGGGATCAGGAAGATGCGGCGGTTCGATCCTCCGGTACCCGGCAGGTGCCAGATGAAGGTTTCTTCTTCCCCCCGGAGTGCCCTCCTGAGCGAAAGAATGATATCGTCGGAGGGGTTCAGGCTGAAAAACAGGTCCTGGACCGGTTTACCGGTGAGAACTTCCGGCAACATTCCGATGAGTCCCGCGAGCGTGTCGGACACCTCCAGGATTTCCAGGTTGTGGTCAACGACGATGAGATTTTGTGAGCAAAAGCGGCGGACGGCAGCGACCGGGAGGCGCCGGGTCGGGTAGTAGATTTTGGCTACGCCGATCTGGCGCATGTCGATGGACCCCTGCCTCTGCAGTATATCGAGATATTTTGAGGCGGAGTTTCTGTTCATCGAGAGCAAAACCGCAAGATCGGTGATGCTCAACCCTTCCGGGTGTTCCTTTAAGGTGTCGAGCACCTTTGAGATGCTGTGGTCCGTGCGGGTGTTGACCATGTAGCAACGATCCTGGCGCACTGATAATTTATCGTACCCATTCATGAACATTTTATAACGCCGGGCGAATATGCACGGCATAAGATCTGTTTTAAGGGCAACATGAGGACCCACCTGTATTAGCGAGGTAAACACAGCGCTCCTACCCGTCTTCGTGCGGGATCTGAACCATCCTGGGGTGGGATGGAATGATCGCCACATACCGTAACCGGAATGCTCAGCCGCGACTCCCGTTAACCCCGGTTAGTTCACGTGACCCACGGCGGGCTGGATCTGTTCGGCACCTGCTGGGCCCCCGGTGGAGTTCACAGGAGGTGCATGCATTCGCACACGAGGTTGACCATGATAACAGACGAACAAGCGGCACCTCCCTCCCTTGACCCGTTGGAGGGAAGTCGACAGCAGGCAGAGATCATCTTTCAGGAGTACCCGATGCCCACCGTCCTCTGGGACCGGGATCTGCACGTAACGGCGGTGAACAAAGCATTTCTGCAGGTTACCGGCTACAGCGGAACGAAAGGCGGGTCCATGGCGCTCAGGGACTTCAGCCGGTCGGGCGAGGAGGTGGTGGACGCCTTCAGGACGAGCCGGTCGTCGTCCCGGGAGGTGACGGTCACCCTTCCGAATGGCATTTTCACGTTCATCTGCTATAGCATCCCGCTCCCCGACGGGGCCGGCGGCGTTGAGAGCGTGATGACCGTCTACCAGAACATCACCGATCAAAAACTGGAGATGGAGCGACTCCAGGTGCTTCAACAGCAGTCGGACGCGATCGTTCAGGAGAACCCGATGCCGATCCTCCTCTGGAACCCGGACCTGACCATACGGGTGGTCAACAGGGCTTTCCAGGAGATGAGCGGTTTCTCCGAAGAGCAGGGCGCTCACCTCACCGTCCGGGACTTCAACTACATCAACCAGTCCGGGGAGGGCGTCGCGGACACGGTGAGGAGCCGCAAGGACAGCAGGGGCGAGGCCACCCTCGAGTTCCCGGCGGGTATCCGCATCGTCGAGCGCTATAATATTCCCCTTTTCGATAAGAAGGGAGATATCGTGAACGTGCTCACCGTCTACAACGACGTCACGGAAAAACGAACCCTTGAAGAGCAGCTCCATGAGAGTATCGGGGAGCTCGCGGAGAGCCTCAGCGCGATCGCCGCCGGCGATCTGACCCGACCGGCGCCAACCCATGCGAATGATCCGCTGGATGAGGTCAAGAAAGACCTGAACGAGGCGCTCAATAGTCTGAGAGACTTCCTCCAGCACACCCTCGAACAGACGGACGCCCTCGAACACGCCATCGAGGATGTCGGGAAGGGAGCCGACGAGATCGCCCGCGCATCCCAGCAGGTGGCGAACACCGCGCAATCAACCTCCGACGGCTCAAAAGAGCAACTTCTGCAGCTCGAACAGGTCACGCGGGAGGTCGGCGATCTCTCCGCCGCCATCGAGGAGATTGCCAGTACCGCCCAGGAGGCCCGGGACCTTTCCATGAATGTCGCAAAAGACGGAGAATCCGCCGTCGGACTCGGCAACGAGGCGAGTATGAAGATGCAGGCGGTGCAGCAGATCTCCGAGCGAGCCGTCGGGGAGATCACGAACTTGAATGCGAAGATGCAGGATATCAGCCACATCGTCAAGCTCATCACCGATATCGCCAATCAGACCAATCTTCTCGCGCTCAACGCCGCAATCGAGGCCGCCCGGGCCGGAGAGCACGGCCGCGGGTTTGCGGTCGTTGCAGGCGAGGTCCGGAACCTTGCCGGGGAGTCGAAGAACGCGACCCGTCAGATCGAGGAGGTGATCAGCGGCGTCACCACAAGCAGCGGAAAGACCGCCGAGGCGATGCGGGAGGCTCACACGGAGATCCTCGGCGGGATTCAGAGCGTGCAGAGGACCATCGACGCCCTGAATCAAATGGTCACCGATGTCAACGGTGCAGTCAGCGGCATCTCGGATATCTCCCGGGCAACGGAGAACCAGGCCGATGCGACGAACGCCGTCACGAAGAGCGTCGACGAGGTCTTCACCCTGATCCGCGAGAGCGAGAAAGGCATGGAGAACCTCGCGGCGCTTGCCGAAGAGTCGTCCGCCTCGACCGAGGAGGTTGCCAGCGCCTCAAACGAGATCCGGCAGATGGCCCAGCACCTCCGCGGGAGAGTCGCGGCGTTCAGGTTCCAGTGAGGCCGGGAGCATGACCGACGTCGTCGAGTTCGAGCTGGGGCAGGAACTGTATGCGATGGATATCCGGTTTGCCCGGGAGATCGTGGAGATGATGCCCATCGCTCGCATCCCCCGGGCGCCGGACTATATCGCCGGCATCATGAATCTCCGGGGAGAGATCACCACCGTCATCGACCTGAAACAGTTGATCCGGATCCCGGGAACATCGGGAAACAACCCGAAGATCATCGTCCTTGTTGCCGAGGCTACCGGGGGGTCGAACCTCGGCATCATCGTGGACGATGTGTACAGCGTCATCCAGGTGGCCGAGAGCGATATAGAGATGGTGGATGAAGGGCTCTCCTCCGGGGTCCACACCTTCGTTAAGGGGATCATCAAATTTACAAAAGATGAGGATGACCGGAAGCAGGCCGATGAGAGGGGTCGACAGGGGACCGGGCTCATTCTCTGGATCGATATCAAGAAGATCCTCGACGATCTCGTCAAGAGTGGTCAGGTATAACTCTCCGGCGGAACGCGGCATATCCTCAAAAATTCTCTTTTTCCGATCCCGCCGTCCCCCCCGCACCCCCTGTTACGGGACGGGGCTCCAGGGTCCCGGCCTCTCTCCCCTGCACAAGGTCTCTCCCGAATTTGCCGTCGGAGCAGGATATATATAACAGCGGCATACATGTGCCTCCTTGCGTCCCGTTATCATTATAGCAACCGGCATCCTGTGAGATATCATGGTGCAGGTGAGGCCCGGCGGGGCGACCGGGCGCCCCGCCGTGACCTCAAGGCGGTCCCGGTAATCGCAGGGAAGATCATCACCTGCGTAGGAGGAAAATGATGCTGAAGAATTGAATATTCGACGGGCCTGAAGGGATTTGAACCCTTGGCCTACGGATTAAGAGTCCGTCGCTCTGCCGAACTAAGCTACAGGCCCACGCATCTGACCTAATAGTATGGCACGGGAAAAGGTATAAATCTTGTGGAACTCTCCCGAAAATCGCCGAAATGGAATCCCTTAATAAGATGAGAAGTTACACCATTGTACGCATGCCTGAGGCAGTCCAGAGCGTTTCAAAAGAACGTATTAAATACATTATTCTTGGCTGCGGGAGCACCGGCTATAATGTTGCCGAGGAACTCGCGCAGGAGAATGAGGATCTCATCATCGTCGATAAGGACGAAAAGCGGGTGGAGGATCTTCGGGATCAGAAATACGAAGCGATTGTGCGCGATCTCCAGGACCCGAACCTGATGGACGGGTTGCCCGTACCGGAGATCGCGTTTATCCTCACCAACGACCGGGAGGCAAACCTGGCGGCGCTCAAGACTGTCAAGAACCGGTATCCGGCGACCTATGTCATCGCACGCGCCGCCGACCCGGTCAGCGTCGATCTCCTCCAGCAGGAGGGCGCCGATATCGTTCTCTATCCGCAGGAAGTGGTGGCCCGGACGGCCATTCATCATATCCGGAAACTTCACTCCTCAAGGCTCGCCCTGCGGCTCTACGACATGCTTGCCGGCTGGGAGGGGACGCTCTGCATCGTCACTCACTTAAACCCCGACCCCGACTCGATATCGAGCGCCATGGCGCTCTCGATGATCGCGCGGCACGCAAGCCACAACAAACTTCTGTGCCGTATCGTTTACGAAGGCGATATCGGGCACCAGGAGAACCGGGCGTTCATCAACCTCCTGGACATCAAGATGGAACGGCTCACTCCCCAGATGCTCGAAGAGTGCAACTACATCGCTCTGGTCGACTCATCCGCACCCGGCGTGAACAACGAACTCCCCAAATCCACCCGGGTCAACATCATCATCGACCACCACAAGAACGGCGACCAGTCTTCCACGGTTGCCGACTTCATCGACATCCGGCCGGGGGTCGGCGCCACCGCGAGCATCCTGACCCAGTACCTGATGGAACTTGATATCCCGGTGAGCAAACCGGTCGCCACCGCGCTCCTCTACGGCATCAGGGCCGATACAAGGGACTTCAAGAGAAACGTCACTCCTCAGGACCTTAACTACGCGGCGTTTCTCCTTCCCCTGACCGACTCGGAGCTCCTCGACAAGATAACCTCCCCATCTTTATCGCAGGAGACCGTGGAGATCATCGGGAACGCCATTCGGAACCGGCGGATCAAGAGCGGGTACCTCTTCTCCGGCGTCGGCTACATCCGGAACCGCGACGCCCTCCCGCAGGCGGCCGACATGCTGATCCACCTTGAAGGCGTAAATACCGCACTGGTCTACGGCATCAGCGATCAGAACATCGTCATCTCCGCCCGGAACAAGGATATCAGGCTTCATCTCGGCAACGTGATGGCCGAGGCTTTTGGCCCTATCGGCGAAGCGGGCGGGCACGCTACGATGGCCGCCGCCCTGATACCGCTCAATTACTTCTCGATGGTGAAGGAGAAAGAGGGCCTGCTCGCCCTGATCATCGATCCTATTCTCAAACGGTTCTCAAGTATCGTCGGCCTGGATAATGAGGACGAACAATGAGGTTTGCGGACTGGGAACCTCACTACACTGCAATTCTTGAGTATTTCGGGTTTGAGCGCGAGGCGGACGAGGCGGCCGCCCGGTTGCTTGCGGATCTTGCCTTCGGCCGGGACGATGTCGGGCTGCTTGAAGCCCTCATCCGCGATAAAACGGTCACGGTCTGCGGGAACGCCCCCTCCCTTCCGGAGGAACTCGACCGGGTGGAGGGAACGGTGCTCGCCGCCGACGCCGCCGCCGAAGTGCTTGTGGACCACGGGGTCCGGCCCGACGCGGTCTTCACCGACCTTGACGGAGCGACCGATGTCTTCGTCGACCTCTCCCGGCAGGGGACGGTGATGGTCGTGCACGCCCACGGCGACAACATCCCGCTCCTCCGCCACTGGGTGCCTCTCCTCCCGGGCCCGCTCGTTGCCACCACCCAGGCGGCCCCCCTTTCGCACGTCCACAACTTCGGCGGGTTCACCGACGGCGACCGGGCGGTCTTTGCCGCCGATGAACTCGGTGCGGCGCGGGTCCGGATCGTCGGGTTCGACCTCTCCGACCGGGACGTCGACCCCGTCAAGCGGGGCAAACTCTTCTGGGCGCGAGAGCTTCTCCACCTGATCGGGTATGACCTCTAACGCTCTCATCGTCGACGGCTACGTCGACGAACCCGCGTGTCTCGGCGTCTCCCCTTACATCTCGCCCTACGTCCGGGAGGTCGCGGGCGTCCTCTCCGAGCACGGCTACGCCGCCCGTTACGTCACCATCGACCAGGTCCGGGCCGACCCGGCTCTCATCGCCGGCCCCGGTCGCGGCGACCTTGTGGTGATGATCGCGGGGATGACCGTGCCCGGCGCCTATATCGGGGGGAAGCCGGCGACCCTGACGGAGGTCCAGCAACTCGGGACCCTCCTTCGGGGACCGACCACCGCCGTCGGCGGGCCGATAACCTTCGGCTATGCTCCGGAAGGCGGAAGGAAGGCGGTTCGGCAGGCAATCGCCGGGTTCGACGTCACGCTCTCGGGGTCTCCCGCGGTCGCGCTCGATGCCTGGCTCTCGGGCGGGGAGCCCGTCGGCCGCACCGACTACTCCCGGACGGACCCCTGGTCCGTAGCAGGCGCCGGGATTGTTGCCCGGCACCCGGCGTTCCCCTACGTGATGTGCGAGCTCGAGACCGCGACCGGGTGCTCCCGTGCGACGGTCGGGGGATGCTCCTTCTGCACCGAACCCTTCTACGGCCTCCCGTGTTACCGCAGCATCGAGGGGATCGCGGATGAGGTGGCGGCGCTCCACGCGGCAGGCGCCCGCCACTTCAGGCTCGGCCGGCAGCCGGACCTTCTTGCCTACCGGAGTCCCGGCGGGGAGTTCCCGGTCCCGCGCCCGGAGGTGCTTGAAGACCTCTTCTCAGCCGTCCGGGCAGGTGCTCCCGACCTTGCAACCCTGCACATCGACAACATCAACCCGGGCACCATCGCCCGGCATGAGGACGCGGCGCGGGCGGCGCTTGCGGCCATCGTGGCCGGCCACACCCCCGGCGACACCGCCGCCTTCGGCATGGAGACCGCCGATCCGGCGGTGGTGGCGGCGAACAACCTCAAAGCCATGCCGGACGATGTCTTCCGGGCGATCGAGGTGGTGAACGACGTCGGGGGGAGGCGGACCCGCGGCGTCCCTGAACTCCTGCCGGGTTTGAACTTCATCGTCGGCCTCGCGGGAGAGACGCCGGCGACGTTCGACGCAAACGAGGCGTTCCTCCGGCGGGCGCTCGACGCCGGGCTTCTGGTCCGGCGGGTCAATATCCGGCAACTGATGCCGTTTGAGGGGACGGCGGCCTACACGAAGAATACCCTCGGGGAGCACGATGCCCGGTTCCGGGCCTTCAAGGAGTGGACCCGGCGAGAATTCGACGAGCCGATGCTCCGCCGGGTCTTCCCCGTCGGTACCGTCCTTTCCGACGTCGTCGTCGAGATCCCCGGAAAGCCGTCGTTCGGGCGGCAGATGGGTTCATACCCTATTCTCGTCGGAATCCCTCTTGAACTCCCGGCGAGGACCGTGCTCGACGCCGTGGTGGTGGACTGGGGGATGCGGTCGGTGACGGCCCTCCCCTGCCCGGTGGAGGTCAACACCCTCCCGATAACGGCGCTCCGGTGGCTTCCGGGCGTCGGCCGGAAGCGGGCCGCAACAATCGCCGCCCGCCGGCCGTTCCGGGACCTTGCGGAGTTCCGGAAGGTCGCAGGGGAGACGGGAATCGAGGGTGTGATGAGGTTTTAGGGAGGCGCGCGGGGGAGTGAGGTGGTCGATTATCAAACGAGGTTGTCCCACAACGATCTCCGAACCAATGGTGCCCACACATCAGAGCATTAAGACGACCTCCGACTCAGTACTTCGCTAATACGCATGGAACGCTTCCCCCTGGACAATTGTAACCGACGGTCTAATATTCCCCACCCGTTCCCCCCGTTGAGCCTGGTGAACCCTTGCAGTCCCCGGGTCCCAATAGACAGACGGATAACAGACGTTGATGACGACGCCTCCGGGCTCGGTGAGGACGACGGACGGAAAGCGATGTTCCGTAAGGAACGGAGCTCGAGAAAACGCGAAGCGTTTTCAAACGTCCGGAGTCAGAGCACCGCAGGTGCGAAGGATGCTGGTCCATCCCCACCGAGACCTATCGCAATGTTGGGAGAGGGGGCCGGGGGGAGAGGGTGCAACCCTCTTCCCCTGAGATGTCGGCACACACGATCTCTGTGCATCCGAGCGTCGCCGTCTGAGTGTAGGCAACCCGTGTCGTGACAGGGTCAGGGGCGGGAGACCCGGGTCGCACCTGCGGTGCTCCAACGCCGGCCCTGACGGCCCGGCGTTCCCTAAAACCCCACCCCTTGTAATGAATGGGTCAGGCGTGGGACCCTAGCCGGACCCACGCCTGACCAGGGCGACGATGTCCCCCTCCCGGTCGCAGTATTCTGGGACAATCTCCGCATTACGTCGAAATTATAGTAATTCGTGGGTTTTTTAGAAAAATTGGGATTTCCGATTTTTCTTTTTGTTGATGCTTCTTCAAGCTCGCCTTCGGTAACCCTGGTTGAAGCATGTACACGCGGGGGTGGGAGTATTCCCTCCCCTCAAACGTAGCGCTTTGGGATGACCTCAAGGTTTGAAGATCGTTTTGGGACAACCTCAAGTACCTGGTACAGACCTGCAGATGTATTCTCGTACCCCAATCAACGGTATGGTTCTTATGCGAGCCCATCGTACTCAAATTTGCGAAGGGAACATCATATGAAGCCCTGTCATATCGTCCTTCTGCTCATCCTCCTTACCGCAGGGTGTGTTTAACCGGGGACCGTTGATCTCGTAACGGTTACACCGCCGCCCACTGTAGACACCCTGACCGAACTCCCCTCCGATAACGTACCGTCACTCCGGGAATCCTTCTTCTTCAGGTTCGAGGGATGGGAGGAACCCGCCGAATACACGAGTTTCCCCCCGCCTACGTATCTTCCCGGGAGTATACCCTCTACGGCCTCCAGATAGTTACCGTCTGGAACGAGACGGAGCCTTACGATCGCCGCACAACGATCGGCGAGACCCTGCGCTACGTGCGTGACGGTACACTGCAGAATGGGTGGACGTGGACCCCCGAGACGGTTCTCCTCGAAGTCTCCTGGAGCAAGTATGGGTACAACCCCTATGCAGACGATCAGACCGTTACCACAGAACCGAAAGTCGTTGAGATCAACGAATATGCAGGGCAGATCTACGAGACCGAACAGGAACGGCTGATCGTCTGGGCAGCCGGAGATGCCACGTATCAGGTACGTGGGCCGCTCGAACGCGATGAGCTGATCCGGGTGGCGCGGTCGATCGCCTGTTGATCGGCAGACACCATATGCCCGGGACCGAACTTCACCAGGATAGGATGGCCTACCCCGCTTTTGCAGATGGTCGATCGATACGTACGTCGCTGTGGCCGTAAAATATAAATATCAAAACGTTGACGTCCCCTTGCGGATGCTCAAAAAAGCGTTCGCATCATGGTGGAGGTTCACCTGGCCTTGCACGGATAGGGTGAACCCCCCACGGCCCGAAGGCAAAAAAGTGGTTCGCATTCCATGTATATTAAGGTTGTGCATCTTTTGCCTCCGGGGATGTAACAGGAGGAAGTCAAATGAATGGAAAGATTGGAATGCGGGCACTCTCCGCGCTCTTTGCTATACTGCTGGTGAGCGTGACGATGGTGCCGGCGGTGGCTGCGTATAGCGAGGCGAAAGTGTATGAGGATGCTCTGGGAAGCGTCGAGATCGTCAGAGAAACCGCGAGTGCCAGGGAGAGCTATGTAACCGTTCCGCACAAAGGCGACTCCGACCAAAAATTCTTTGTTAAGGAATGGAAGGATGAGGTGGATGGAAGAGAGGTCTGGAGGATTAATGTATTTGAGGTCGATTCCAGAGGGGCTGTTGCTAACACCCCGATCCTCAGAGACTCGTACTACTGGAACGACTCAACCGGTCTTCACATACACTTTGGAACTTACGATATGGATAATTTGATCGCACCAGGGGGTTTTTTAGTAGTCGAAAGTCTAGGAGCGGCACTGGCCGTAATATTGGGACTAGCTGCTCTCCCCGCACTAGCCTTGGCCGTGGCGATTGCAGGAGCGTTAATCTTCAACGCCTGGTACTACAGGAATCTAGATGGAAGTCTGGACATGTATTTCAGTACTCTGACTCTTGCACTCATTCCTGTGTACCTGGCGATGCCGGGACCGCAACCGATTGTCGTGAGACTGGGATCGCACGATGTGCCGGTGCTTATATAACCAATACGAGCCCATTTTTTGGGGTTGAATTCCATGAAACGAAAAAAAATAATTATTGGATTCACGATCTTAGGTTTTATTATATTGCAGTTTGTTTTCTATAGGCTCATAGGTATCTGGGAAGAAGGCGCGAAACACGGTTTTTCCCAGGTCACGTTCATACTTGGAGTGGTGCTGGGCGTAGCATACGCCTACTTAGCATATATTGTTGACACACGCCTTCTCGACGATCCGTAGAACTATTTCATTACACCGAATGGAAAACGGTTCAAATGAAGACAGATTCAAACGAGAGACCGAGCAGGGCAGGGGGAGCAGTACTCGGGCTACTATTGGCAATCACATGGATCGTTCTTATTCTATTGCTCGTTGAACGTATCTTCTTCCCTCATCAGGGCGGCGGCATTCAAAATCCCGTCATCAACTGGCTTTATATCGGTCCCATGGTGTTCCTTGTCTGCGCCGGGAACTACCTGATGTACCAGCGGAAAGTAGGAGGTACCGAAGCCGCTCGTGGCGCAGCTGAACTTAAAATTCTCTTCTTTGGCGTTTTGCTCTGGTTCCCCGTCACACTGGCGCTGTTTCTCATGCAGTGGGGCGGTCACGGGCAACTGAGTTCGATGGTAGGGCTCCTGACCATGCTCATTATGCTCGCTATTTACACGTTGTGGGAGAGACGGCAGTACGGAGACATTCTCCTGAAAGCGCAGAGCAGGACAATTCACGTTAAGGTAGCGGAAACGCGAGATCACTATCTGTCCCCGGTTTTTCTCTCTCACACCGGGGTAGTGCTCCATTAAATCACTGGTATCACATTTCTAGTGTCTCTACATATTATTCACATATTTTTATTTATTCTCAAGAATAGTATTGCCCATGTCCCGTGCCCGCAGTTCCGGCACGATGACCTGCCAGAATTCTGGATGCCGGTTCTTCCAGCTTGAGGAAGGGAAAGATCTCATTATGAATGGGAGGAATTGTGCTGGGAATCAGCAGTATTTCTGTAAACACTGCCAGACGTTGTCAACGGCGGCGTAACTTTGTGCACTTTCGGCGGTCTAAAAGTGTACATCGGACAACACTCCCATCACTGTGTTTGTACCCAGGGAAAATCTATTGGAGAGCTTATCGGCAACATCCTCGATGCCGCCACCCTTGCATTTCTGGACGAATTAGAAACTGGTGAAACAGTTTCCATCGTCGCAACGTCTTAAACACCAACCAACCATCGACAAACATTAACTAAGGACGGATTTGCGTGTCGCATCATCCAGTTGTTAGCGGGAAAAAACTCATCAAAACTGAGTGAAGAGGAACTATCCACCCCCTACTTCTCCTCTCTCAGTTCCATCACCCGGAGCACGTCCGTCCGGGTGACGATCCCGACAAGATTGCCGTCTTCGACCACCGGGATTCTCCCGATATTCATGCCCGAGATGACCTTCAGCGCATCGATGAGCGGCGCCGACGGCGAGAGGGTGGTCGGGGTCCGGGTCATGACGTCCCGCACCTGCATCGCCTCCCGGTCGACCGGCGAACTCTTGTGGACGTCGGCGAGAGCGACGATCCCGACAAGCGACCCCCGTTCCACCACGGGAAACCCGAGGTGTTTCGTCTCGTACATCATATCCATCAGCTGCGGGAGCGGCATCGTCGGTTCTACGGTGACGACCGGGCTGCTCATTGCGTCCGCCACCGTGACGTCCTGCAGCAGGATGTTGTAGCGGAGGTAAGTGGCCTCCTGGTTTGCCCCGATGTAGATGAAGAAGGCGATGAGGATCAGGATGGGGTTGAGGAGCAGGAGTCCGATGATCCCGAAGATGACGGCAAACGCCTTCCCGACATCGGCGGCGATCCGGGTTGCCTGGGAGAGCGGCAATCTTCGCGCAAGCCATGCTCGAAGCACGCGCCCCCCGTCCATGGGAAACGCCGGGATAAGGTTGAACGCAAAGAGCAGGACGTTTAAGAGACCGAGATAGCCGAAGGTGAAGACGAGGACGCCGGCCAGCCCCGGGTCCGGGACGAGAGCGTCGAAGACGTAGACCAGAGCACTGCAGATCACCCCGACGGCAAGGCTCATGAGCGGACCCGCGAGCGCCATGGGGAGTTCCACCTTCGGGTCCGGCATCGTCTCCTCCATCTGGGAGACCCCCCCGAGGATGAGGAGCGTGATGCTGTGGATCTTGATCCCCTTCGCTTTCGCGATGAGCGAGTGGGCCAACTCGTGGATGAAGACCCCGACAAAGAGGCCGAGCGCAACGACGGTCCCGAGGATGTAGGGATTGAACCCAGCCGTGATCAGCGTCACGTCGATTGGAACATCGAAGAGGACTGCAATCACCTCGGTCGTGAGCAGGATCTGGCTCCCGATGATCCAGGCAAAGAGAGGGATCACTAGAAGAAAACTCCAGTGCAATTTGACCGGAATCCCGGCCAGGTTTCCGATCTGCAACGACGCATCCATGAGAAAAGAGTATCTTTTTATCATTTATAGTAATATACCTTCAGAGGATGCCGATGAGAACACAGATTACAGAGCTGTTCGGACTGAGTGTCTATACCGATAGGGCTGTATATATCGGGAACGTCGATGATGTCGTGCTCGACGTCGACCAGAAGAAGATCGACTCCCTTGCGGTCGGCGAGCTCAACCCCGAGATCGGAGAGGTAAAAGGCTACTCGGGACTGCAGATCCCCTTCCGGGTCGTAAAGAGCATCGGGGATATCGTCATCGTCCGCCATATCCCCGGTATCTTCAGGTCGCCGGAAAAAGAAGAATAAACGCGAATCCGACCGGTCCGGGGCTCCTCATACATCTGATAGCATATGGATATTCAAGACCGGGAGATCTTCGCGGGTCTCACCATCTTCCCCCCTGTTTTTGTCAGGCTCGACGGCCGGGCTTTTCACCGCCTGACCCGGACGCTCAATTTCAAAAAACCGTTCGACCCCGCCTTCTGCGCGAGCATGCGGGCTGTCTGCCGCTACCTCCTCACCGAAAGCGGTCTTGCTCCTGCGTTCGCCTATACCTTCTCCGACGAGATCAGCCTCTATTTTAAGACGCTGCCGTTCTCCGGGCGGGTGGAGAAGATCGACTCCGTGACCGCCGCGATTGCGGCGAGCAGGCTCACGATCGAACTCAGGTGCGCCGAACCTCTTGCGTTCGATGCCCGGACAATCCCCGCAACGGGGGAGTTTGCTGTCGAGTACCTCATCTCCCGGCAGAACGAGGCGTGGCGGAACCATATCAACGCCTACTGCCAGAGTGCGCTGGTCGACGAAGGGATGAGCCCCCGGGAGGCCGCCGCCGCACTCCGGGGGATGCGGTCCGATGCGATGCACGAGATGATGTTTGAGCGAGGCATCAACCTGGCGGCAACGCCTGCCTGGCAGCGGCGGGGTATGCTCCTCTACCGGGAAGAGTGCATAAAAGAGGGGTATAACCCCATAACGGGCGAGATCGTGCAGGCCCAGCGGACCTGCATCCGGGAACCGGAGGTGACCCCTCTCTTCTCAACGGACGAGGGGGCCGCCCTGATCCGTTCACTCACCGGCGCGTGAGATGCCGATCTGCATCCGCACGCCTTCCACGTCCCAGTCTTTCTCGAGTTCAAAGGTCTCTGCCGGCTTCTTTCCGTCTGCGTGGCGGACGGTGAGGGTTGCCGCCCGCACCTCTCCGGCGATCTCGTTCTGCCACACCTCTTCCCCGATGAGCGAGGCCACCCTTCCATCGGCAATATCCACGGCTGCGGCGATGAAGTCGTCGACGTTCAGGTCCAGCTGGCGCCGCATCTCCTGGATTCGCCGGATGACCTCGCGAGAATAGCCCTCGGCTTCGAGCGCCGGCGTGAGGGTGACGTCCACGTAGACCGTCGCGTCCTTCATGGGGGCGGAGAAGACACCCTCGGGGAGGGCCTCCGCGAAGGCGACGTGACGTGCAGACACTTCGTAGCCGTCGAGTTCGGCTTTTCCGTCCCGCTCGATGGTGGCCTTCAGGGCGGTGCCGTCCGCCCGCTCGATCAGCGCCTTGACCTTCGGCCCCTCCCTGCCGAACTCCGGGCCGACACTACGCATCACCGGTTCTGCCTGCCAGAGGAGCCGGTCCCACGTCCCGTAGACGACCCGAACCGTCCGGGCGTTCGCCCGGTTCCGGGCAAGAGCGTTCAGGTCGTGGAAGGCTGCCTTCACGTCTTCGCTTTCGGTGACTACCACGACCTCTTCTACCGGCCAGCGGAGTTTCCGCTTTCCGGCCTGCCGGGCGTTGGCGACCGCGTCGTCGAACGACCGGATGACCTCCATGTCGGCCTCAAGGTGCGAATCGATCAGGAGGTCGTCCACCTTCGGCCAGTCGAGCATATGGACGCTCTCCGGGTCTCCCGCAAGACGGAGGTTCCGGTACATCTCCTCGGTGATATGAGGAGTAAACGGAGAAAGAAGCACTATCAGGCGGCGCATGACGTAGTAGGAGGCCTCGTAGGCATACCGCTTCTCCGGAGAATCCTCTTCAAGCCACATCCGCGGCCGAACGATCTGCACGTACCAGCGGGAGAGGTCCTCGAGGATAAAGGCGGAAAGCGTCCGCGTTATCCTGTGGAGCAGGTACTCCTGCATATCCCCGGCTATCGACCGGGCGAGCGAGTTGACCCGGGAGATGATCCAGCGGTCTTCCTCCGGCATTTTTTCGATGTTGTCCCGGACGAACGCGTCGTTCCACCGACCGCCGTCGTCGGACGCCGGCTGGAACGAGTCGAGGGCCATATACGGGAGCGGGAACCGGTAGACGTTCCAGAGGATGTTGAGCGCCCGGTGAATGGTCTTCACGCCGTCCCAGTTGAACTTCAGGTCGTCCCAGGGGGCGTTTGCCCAGAGGACGTAGAACCGGAGGACGTCGACGCCGAACTGGTTCATCACCTCTTCGGGCGTCACGACGTTTCCGAGGCTCTTGCTCATCTTGCGCCCATCGGCGTCGAGAGCAAACCCGTGCATCAGGACGCTTTTGTAGGGAGCGCGGGAGAACGCCATGGTGCTTGCCCCGAGCTGGGAATAGAACCAGCCCCGGGTCTGGTCCTGTCCTTCGGTGATGAAGTCCGCCGGCCAGTAGCGGTCGAAGGCCTCGCGCCGCCGGGGGAACCCGAGGGTTGCCCAGGACGCGACCGCCGAGTCGAACCAGACGTCGAAGATATCGGCGACCCGGTGCATCTTTCCGCCGCAGGAGCACGGGATGGTGACCGCATCCACGTAGGGGCGGTGGGGATCGGGGATCGCCGTTCCCGACCGCTCTTCGAGTTCGGCGATGGTGCCGATGACGATCTTCTCTCCGCACTGCGGGCAGTGCCAGATGGGGATGGGGATGCCCCAGTAGCGCTGCCGGGAGATGCACCAGTCGCGTGACTCCTTGACGAAGTCATGGAACCGGGCGCTTCCTGCCCATTCCGGATACCACTTCACCTTCGTGATCTCGTCGAGCATCCGGTCGCGGACGGTGGTGGCCTTCAGGAACCACTGTGCCGTCGCACGGTAGATGATGGGGGCCTTGCACCGCCAGCAGTGGCCGTAGCGGTGGGTGATCGTCTTCCGGGCGAGGAGGTAGCCGCCGAGTGCGTCGATGACGACATCGTTTGCGTCCCGGACGTACATGTCGGCAAACGCCCCGGCCTCCGGGGTGAAGCACCCTCCGGCGTCGACCGGGCAGAAGACCTCAAGCCCCTCCCGGATACCGACCAGGTAGTCGTCCCACCCGTGGCCGGGGGCGATGTGGACGAGGCCGGTGTTCTCGAGCGCGACGTAGTCGGCCGCCACGACCCGGTGCCGGATCTCCGCCTGGTGCGGCACGTGACCGGCGAGCGGGGAGGTGTACTCCATGCCGACGAGGCTGCTCCCCGGGACCTTATCGAGGACCGTGTAGTCCTGATACCTGCCCATCTTCAGGACGGGTTCGACGAGTTCTTCGGCGAGCCAGAGAACCTCCTCGCCGTTGTCTTTCTTCGCCCGCACCCGCGCGTAGGTGAACGCGGCGTTGACCGCCACCGCCACGTTCGCGGGAAGGGTCCAGGGCGTCGTCGTCCAGATCACGAGGTACTCGTTTTCGCGCCCGACGACGGGGAACTTGACGAAGATGGAGGGGTCGGTCTCATCCCAGTAGTCCACTTCGGAGTCGGCGATCGCCGTCTCGCACCGGGGGCACCAGTTCACGACCCGGTGGCCGCGTTCGAGGAGCCCGTGCCTGTCGGCCTGCTGGAGCGCCCACCACGCGGACTCGATGTACTCCTCCTTGATGGTCTGGTAGGGGTTGTCGAAGTCGAGCCAGATGCCGAGCCGCCGGAACTGGTCGCTCATGATCTCCATGTGCGTCAGGGCAAACGTCCGGCATTGTTCGATGAATGCGGCGATACCGTACTCTTCGATATCTTTCTTCGAGGTGAACCCGAGCTGGTGCTCAACCTGCACCTCGATGGGGAGGCCGTGCATGTCGTAACCGGCGCGCTCGATGACGTTTTTGCCCAGCATCCGCTGATACCGGAGGATAGCGTCTTTTATGATCTTGTTCCAGGCGGTGCCGAGGTGAATGTTGCCGGTGGTGTACGGCGGCCCGTCGACGAAAAAGAACGCTTCCCCATCCTTCCTCCTCTCCTGGACACGTGCATAGATATTTTCGCTCTTCCAGTAATCCTGGACTCGCGTCTCGATCTCGCGCGGGTTATAACTGCTGGTGACTTCTTTCACCTCATATCCCTCATAGTCACACTCTGGTGTACCATTTGTTGTTGTGAGACAAAGTGTTTGTGTGTGCCCCGCGTGCCCCGCAGGGCAGGCGGGGCAGGAGCACCGCAAGGTGCGACTCTCGACTGGCCGCAGGGCAGGAGCGCCCCCCCGTCCAACCCATTATCTCCTCACCCCCCGACCTCTCCCCATGCAGATAGCCGTCATCGGGAGGGGGGACTGCTCCGGAGAAGACTACGGGCTTGCAGAAGCCGTCGGCCGCCTCATCGCCGGGAACCACGGGACCGTCTGTTGCGGCGGCCTCGGCGGGGTGATGGAGGCCGCCTGCAGGGGCGCAAAAGAGGGCGGGGGGGCGACCGTCGGCATCCTCCCGGATGTCGGGGACGGAAACCCCTATCTCGACGTGGTGGTCCGCACCGGCATGGGGCACGCGAGGAACGTCGTTCTCGTGAACTCGGCGGATGCGGTGATCGCCGTCGGGGGCGGCTACGGCACCCTCTCGGAGATCGCGATCGCGCTCAAGACAGGAAAACCGGTCTACGGTCTTTTGACCTGGAAGATAGAGGGGGTGAGGGAGTGCGCCACGCCCGGGGAGGCGGTCAGCCTCGCAGTCCGCGCAGGACGCCGGTCTCGCCCGTCTCGTAGCCCCCGAGGTCCCGGAGGACCCGCTTGAACGCCTCCGACGAGACAGTCTCGACGAGGGCCGCGATCCGGGGGTCGTCGAGCATCGCCCGGTGAATCGCGAGTTCGTAGCGCTCCGTCGCCACCGGGACGAACGCGAGACCGAGCGCCTTTGCGGCGCTGTAAACGCCCATTCCTGCATCGGCCTCCCCGGTCCGGACGGCCAGGGCCACCGCAAGGTGCGTCGTCGCCTCGCGGTCGTAGCCCGGGATGGCGGCCGGTGCGATCCCGCGTTTTGTGAGAACGTGGTCGAAGAGCACCCGCGTCCCCGACCCCTTCTGCCGGTTGATGAACGTCCGGCCGGGTAGATCGTCAATCGTCAGCCCGTCGCGGGACATGACCCCCTGCTGGCGTTCCGCCACGCAGAGGAGGACGAGGTCCGCGCCGGGCAGGTAGCGCTCCAGGTAATGGATATTGTAGGTGCCGTCGGGGGAGAGAAGGTGCATCGGGGCCGCGTGGCACTCCTGCTTCTTCAGGGCAATCACGCCGCCCATGCTCCCGACGTGGGTGGAGTGGATATCGACATCGCGCGGTCGGATGAGGTCGGCCAGGTAGTCGAGGGCCGGGTCGTGGCTGCCGGTGATGAGCACCGCTTCCTCCGCCTCCGCGCGGGGGACGGTGAGCCGGACGCTCATCGTCTCCCCGGCCTCGACCCCCTCTTTCTGCGCCGGGATCTGCAGGTATGCGTTCGCCCGCACCGCGCTCATCTGAACTCCGGCGCCCCGGGACTGGGGCACCGCCACCCAGCGGTCGCCGATCCTCCCCACCGAGAGGAGGACGAACTCGTCCGTCCCGATATCCGAGTGCAGGCTCGTGGTAAGCCGGGCGTCGACGCATTCCGGCCGGGGGACGGAAAGGCCGTAGCGGGCTATGAACGGCAGCACGATCTCGCGGAGCACGGTTGCCGCCGCAAGGGGATAGCCGGGAAGGCCGATCACCGGTTTTCCCTCAATCCGGCCGATGATCACCGGTTTTCCGGGTTTGATGGCGACCCCGTGCGCCAGCACTTCGCCGAGGTCCCGGACGATATCGGCGGTGTAGTCGCGGGTCCCGGCGGACGAGCCGGCCGAGACGAACAGGATATCGTTCTCGGCGACGCCGCGCCGGACGGCGTCCCGGATCCGGTCGTAGTCGTCCGGGACGATTGCGTAGCGGTGCGCCTCCACGCCCGCCTCCTCGAGTACCGCCGCGGCCATCAGGGTGTTGCTCTCCACCACCTTCCCGGGCGGCGGCATCTCGCCCGCCGGCACCAGTTCGCTCCCGGTGGGGATCAGCCCCGCCCGGACATTTTTGACCGCGACCTCGGTGACCCCGTAGTTTGCGAGCGCCCCCACGTCCTGCGGCCGTATCCGGTGGCCCTGCGGGAGGATCATCTCCGACTCCCCGATATCCTCGCCGACCGGGCGGATGTGCTGCCAGGGGCTGACCGGCTTTCTGATGGTGTAGGTCTCGCCCTCAACCCAGACATCCTCGATCATCACCACCGCATCGTAGCCGGGCGGGACGATGTTTCCCGTGTTGACCCGCACCGCAACCGGGAGGGTCACCGGGTGCTGCTCGCTTGCCCCGCGGGTATCGGCGCTTCTTACCGCGATCCCGTCCATCGCCGAGAGGTGGATGGCGGGGACCGAGAACCTGGCGAATATGGGCCCGGCGGTGATCCTGCCGACCGCTCCGGTGGTCACCGGGACCCGGACGACCCCGGGGATCGCCGGGAAGGAGCGCTCCACGAGCTCCCGCGCTTCGGCGAGAGAGATGACCGAGAGGTAGCGTTTCACCACAGAATCACCTCAACCTCTTCGCCGACCTCGAGCCCCTCGCTCGACGCCGGGATCTGCACCAGCCCCCCGCTCTGCACCAGGGTGTTGAGGAGCCCCGACTTCCCGAAGACCGGCGTCGCCTTCCCGTTCCTGACGCTGACCCGGACGTAGTCCTCCCTCCCGCGGGTGGAAGGAACGTTCTCTGTCAGCTGTGCGCGGATGGTCCGCCGTGAGACGGTGGTCATCTGCATCGCCGCGAGCAGGTGGTCGACGACGGCGACGAGCACGACATAGGTCGATGCCGGGTGCCCCGGGAGTCCGATAACCGGTTTTCCCCCCGCCGTTCCGATGATGGTGGGTTTTCCCGGCGCGATGGCGATCCCGTGCACCAGCACCTCGCCGAGTTCCGCGATGACCGCGGCGGTGTTGTCCCGCTCATCTTTCGAGGACCCCCCCGAGACCAGGACCGCATCGCACCGGTCAAGCGCCGAAGAGACTGCCCTCTTCAGCATCGCCTGCTCGTCCCTGACGATCCCGAAGTAGACCGGGTGGCACCCCCGCTCCGTCACGAAAGCGCCGGCGAGGTAGGAGTTTGCGTCCCGCACCTCCCCCGGCCCCGGGGTCTCGACGACGGGGACGAGTTCGTTCCCCGTGGATATGATCCCGATCTTCGGTCTCGTCACCACAGATACCCGGTCGGCGCCGACCGCCGCGGCTACGCCGATCTCCCGGGGCGAGAGCACACGGCCCCGCTCCAGGGCGACCTTCCCGGCGCCGAAGTCTTCGCCCCGGAAGACCACGTTCTCGCCGGGCGCCACCGGGCGGTGTATCAGAACGTCGTCCCCGATCTGCTCTGCGTGCTCGATCATCACCGCCGCGTCCGCCCCCTCCGGGAGAGCCCCTCCGGTGGGAACGTATCGGCACGCCCCTGAAGAGATCTCACCCACATCCGCGCTTCCCATCCCGACCCGGCCCCGGCACTGGAGCATAGCCGGGATGGCCTCGGAGGCCCCGGTGGTCTCGGCAGCGGCGAGTGCGTAGCCGTCGACCGTCGAGCGGTCGAACCCCGGGATATCGATATCGGCACGGACATCCCGCGCGAGAACCCGATGGAGGGCGTCTTCGAGCGGGACCTCCTCGCACCCGGGCAGCGGGGCGATCCTCCGCACCGCCTCCACGGCCTCGCTGACGGACACGACCTCAAGGAAGAGGCTCATCTGAAGCAGCCCAACTGGCAGGCCCGGATCTTGATCCTCGGTTCGCGCTGATTGCAGTATCGGGCAATGTCCGCCTTCGAGATGTCGTACTTCCCGGAGATCTCGAACGCCTGCGGGCAGGTGATCTCGTTTTCTATGCCGTACGCCTCGAACGCTTTGCGTATCTTCTCTTTGTCCATAGTACCAACATGGTTTGCCTGCCGGCAGATAGGATTTACTGTCGGGTCAACAAGCACTATCATTTAGCGTCCTGCCCGCCCATGTATGTACCGATGCGGATCGCGCTGATCAACTCAAGAGAGGATTGTGCGGGGGTGAACATCCGCGATCGCCTCCGGGAACTGCTTGCGGAGGGCGGGTCGTGGCCGCTTGCGAACCGGCATACGCTGGCGTTCCACGAAATCGCGGGAAGATTGATCTATCAGGACCGGATCGATGAAGAGGTCGATGCCGATCTCATTATCTTCCTCTCCCGGCACTCGAGCGTGCACCCGACGCCCGCCCTGACCGTGCACGCGACCGGAAACTACGGTGCCGCCGAACTCGGCGGAGAGCCACAGACTCTTGCGCCGGCATCTCCGGCATGGATGCACGCCGTCCTTGGTAGCCTCGCCGCCCGGGCCCCGGAGGGCTACCGGGTCTCCTACGAAGTGACGCACCACGGTCCGACGGCGCTATCCACGCCGTCATTCTTCGTCGAAATCGGGTCCACCGCCGCTGAATGGGCCGACCCGGTCGCAGGAAGGGCGGTAGCGGAGAGCATCCTCACCGCCCGGCCACTGAAGACGATCAACCTCATCGGCTTTGGTGGGACCCACTACGCCATGCGGCAGACCGCTATCGCTCTCTCTTCCCGGGGCGCTTTCGGCCACATCGTGCCGACCCGTCAGGTCGGCGACATAACCCCGCCCCTCATCCTGCGGATGCAGGAGGCGAGCCGTGCCGTTGCCACTTACATCGACCGAAAAGCACTCTCGACCGGTGAATTCGAACGGATCGAGCGGATGCTTGACGATGCCGGGATCATTCACCTCACCGAGTCTGAAATCCCGGAGGTCTCGCGTCTCGATTGGGCCACTTACTGCAGGGTCAGAGCTCTCGCCGGAGAGATCGCTCCCGGCTCCCGCATCCACATCCACGGCCTCGCGGGAGAGGGAACTCCGGTCCCGGTAACCGTTGCCCCGGACCTTGTTGAAGAGATCGTAAAATCCAGTAAAGACAGATTTCTTGAATCCATCGATGAATTGCCGATTGTCCATCTCTCAAAAGGGTCGGCGGAAGTACTGCCGACGTTTATCGGCTTTGAGGATGCATCCTCCCAACTCGCAAGAGATATAACTACCCTGTGCGTAAAACTCTTACTTATCTGTGAAAATGCTGTTATCGACGGTGATCACCTTGTCCTTTGCAAGGTGCGGTTCGACCCCGGGAAAGCGCGCATGCTCGGGGTTCCGAAGGGGCCGCTCTTTGCCACGCTTGCCGGTGGGAACGCGGTTACGGTCGAAGGACGAAGGATTACCGCCGATGCAGTACAGACAACCAGCGTGAAGCGGATACATATCCCGGGATTGGAGAGATATACATGAAATCCATTGTAGAAGAGGCACTTTCACGGGCACGAGAGGATCAGCGCTTTTCTGAGCCCATAGAGGTCGACAAGGAGCTTGAGGAGGTCCTCATGGAACTCCGGACTGAGATCGCGGTCGTCGGGTGCGGTGGCGGCGGTTCGAACACGATCACCCGGATGTCGGAGGAGGGTATCAACGGAGCGCGGCTGATCGCCCTCAACACCGACGCCCAGCACCTTATCCGGACCCGGGCGGACACCCGGATCCTGATCGGGAGACAGAGGACCCGCGGCCTTGGCGCGGGTTCGATCCCCCAGGTCGGCGAGGAGGCGGCCCTCGAGAACGAGGACGACATCAAGCGGGCCGTCGAAGGGTGCGATATGGTTTTCATCACCACCGGCCTCGGGGGCGGCACCGGTACCGGCTCCGCACCCGTGGTCGCGAAGTCCGCCCGGGAGGAGGGCGCCCTTACCATCGCGGTAGTTACCCTGCCGTTCACGGCCGAAGGCGCGATCCGGGGTCAGAACGCCGAGGCCGGTCTTGAGCGGCTCCGCGAGGTGGCGGATACCGTTATCGTCGTGCCGAACGACCGCCTGCTCGAGGTCGTGCCCCGACTCCCGCTCCACGCCGCCTTCAAGGTCTCGGACGAGGTGCTGATGCGTGCGGTGAAGGGCATCACCGAACTGATCACGATGCCCGGGCTCGTGAACCTCGACTTCGCTGATGTCCGGACCGTCATGGAGCGGGGAGGCGTGGCGATGATCGGGATGGGCGAGAGCGACAGTGAGGACAAAGCCGCCGACTCGGTCAAGAAGGCGCTGCGCTCCCCGCTGCTCGACGTGGACATCGGCGGGGCGAGCGCCGCACTTGTCAATGTCGTCGGCGGGCCCGATATGACCATGTTCGAGGCAGAGGCCGTCATCCAGGAGGTTTACGACCGCATCGACCCCGACGCCCGCATCATCTGGGGCGCCCAGGTCGACCCCGAGATGCAGGGCAAGATGCGGACGCTCCTCGTGGTCACCGGTGTCCGGTCACCACAAATATATGGGAGAAACGAAAAGAGTATGCCACGGATGATGAAAGAGTTTGAGATTGACTTCCTGAAGTGAGTCGAGATGATGGATTATAAAGAAAAATTTGAAGGCGCAAAATCGTTCAAGATCGAAGAGGAGCTCTTCAAGAAGTACTGGCGCGTGCTGAAACTGGCACGGGCGCCGACCCGCGACGAGTTCTCGAAGATCGCCATCGTGGCGGCGGTCGGGATCATGCTCATCGGTCTTGTCGGGTTTGTCATATACGAGATCATGCTGGTATTGCCTAAATGATGAATATGGCTGAGAGCGGAAACAGGGTATATGCAATAAAGACGACCGCGAAACAGGAACGAACGGTTGCCGACAACATCGAGAAGGTGACGAGGGAGCAGAAGGACATTCATGTGACGGCCGTCATGGTCCCTGAGGAACTGAAAGGCTACGTCCTTGTGGAGAGTCCCGACTCAATCGCCCGAATCGAACAACTGGTGGAGCTGATCCCTCATGCGCGCGCGGTGGTGCAGGGCTCGACTGCGCTCTCGGAGGTGGAGCATTTCCTGGTGCCGAAACCGGTGGTCAGCGGCATCACCGAGGGCACCATCGTCGAGATCATCGCCGGACCGTTCAAGGGTGAGAAGGCGGTCGTCAAACGTATTGATTCCGGAAAAGAAGAGATCACGGTCGAGCTCTACGAGAGCATGGTCCCCATCCCGATCACGGTTCGCGGCGATTCCGTTCGCGTCGTGGAGCGGTCGGAGAGTGGCGGTTAGGCGCATTCTCTTCTCCCTTTTTTAACCCGGGCAACGGGGAGTCGCTGCATCGGTGTTGATGCTGTTTCCCTCATTCTGACGTGCCCGCCTGCGCGACGGGCCCGGTATTTGCGCGGCACGGTCCGGCATTATATTTAAATCTCTTTACGATGACCTTAGATAACCCAGGCAACTATTCCCCTGAGGAATAAGCTGGAGAATTTGTATGACAGAAACGGTCGAGGTATTGGTACCCGGCGGCAAGGCAACAGCAGGCCCGCCTCTCGGGCCTGCGCTCGGACCTCTCGGTATCAACGTGAAGGCTGTCGTCGATGAGATCAACAAGAAGACGGCTGATTTCAACGGCATGCAGGTGCCGGTGACGGTCGCGGTCGACGATAAGCGCAACTACACGATTGAAGTGGGCATTCCGCCCACGACGGCGCTTGTTATGAAAGAAGCCGGTATCGAAAAGGGGTCTGCAGAGCCGGGCGCTCAGGTGGCGGGAAACCTGCCGCTGGAGGCCGCTGTCCGTATCGCCCGTATGAAACTTGATGGCATGCTCTCGTACGACCTGAAATCTGCGGTCAAAGAGGTCGTTGGAACGTGCGTGAGCGTCGGTGTCACCGTCGAGGGCAAGAGCCCCCGCGAGATGATCCAGGCCATCAACGACGGAGCATACGACAGCGTACTCGTCGCATAGATGTCAGACAACCATAGAAGATCGTGAGGTCGCGTACTATGGAGGAAAAGGATGGTCGATAAAACCAGTATACAAAAAGCCGTGACGACGGCCCTCTCGCAGGCTCCGGAAAGGAAGTTCGTGGAGAGCGTGGATATCACCGTCAACCTCAGGAATCTCGATATGTCCCAGCCCAAGAATCGTATCGATGAGACGATTCTCCTCCCGAACGGTTTTGACAACGTCAAGATCGCCGTTCTCGGGAAGGGCGACATCACCACACAGGCCAAAGAGGCGAATGTGGACCTTATTATCGGACCTGAGGAGATCGAGCGGCTCGGGGGAGAACCCCGGGAAGCGCGTAAAATGGCGGAAGAGTATCAGTTCTTCCTTGCAGAGACGGCAGTGATGCCTCTCGTCGGTCGTTATCTCGGTGTCAGGCTCGGTCCGCGGGGCAGGATGCCCATGCCGGTTCCGCAGGGAATGGATATCCGGCCCATTGTTCAGCGTCTGAGGGGTTCCGTGAAGATCCGGACGAAGGACAAGAAAGTCTTCCACACGAAGGTTGGGTCGGCCGGAATGGAACCGGAGCAGATCGCCGAGAACATCGAAGCGGTTCTTCGGCGGGTTGAGTCCGTCCTGGAGAGCGGGGCACTGAACATTCACTCGGTCTACGTGAAGACAACCATGGGGCCGGCAGTGAGGGTAATCTAATGGCACTCTACACACACCACCTGCCCAAGTGGAAGAAGGACGAGGTGGACGAGATCAAGCGCGGTATCGGGGAGCATTCGCTCGTCGGCGTTGTGGACATGTACGGCATTCCCGCCTCGCAGGTCCAGCATATCCGGAGGAACCTCCGCGGTACGGCGAGGGTGAAGATGGCCCGGAACACGCTGATCGAGCACGCCTTAAATGAGGTCGGCGGCAGCGTTGTGGCTCTGAGGGAACATGCCGAAGGCCAGAGCGCCATGATCTTCACGAACGAGAACCCTTTCAAACTCTTCAAGCTGCTTGAGCAGACCAAGACGAAGATGGCGGCGAAGCCCGGCGAGATTGCACCGGAGGATATCGTCGTCCCGAAGGGCCCGACCAGCTTCAAGCCCGGCCCCATTGTGGGCGAACTCCAGCAGGTGGGCATTCCGGCAGCCATTGAGGGTGGAAAGGTCAAGATTCGTGAGACGAAGACGGTCGTGAAGAAGGGTGAGGTCATCAGCAAGAAGATTGCCGATGCTCTCGTGAAGCTCGACATCAAGCCGATGGACGTCGGTCTCGTCCTCCAGGCTGCTTACTACAAGAACACCGTCTTTACGCCCGACCTCCTCGTTATCGATGAAGAGGCTTACTACCGCAATATCGTGCTTGCGGCCCAGCAGGCGTTTAACCTCTCGGTCAATGCCGTCATCCCGACACCGCTCACCATCGGCGCCATCATCGGCAAGGCGGTTCGGGAAGCCCGGACTGTAGGTGTCGAAGCGAGCATCTACGAGAAGGACATCATCGACCTGATCATCGGGCGGGCACAGCGGGAGATGCTGGGTGTCGCGCTTGCGGCAGAGGCCCATGGGTTCGAGCTCGATGAGGCGACCCTGAAGGCCGCCTCGGCGGCAACCGTTGCGGCGGCACCCGCGGCAACGGAGAAGACGGCCGAGGCAAAGCCCGAAAAAGAAGAGACGGAAGAGGAGAAGAAGGAAGAGGAAGAAGAGAGCGGCATGGCCGGTCTCGGCGCCCTCTTCGGCTAACAGTATTTCAAAACCAAAGGTGAATGAACTATGGAGTATATCTACGCTGCACTGCTCCTGCACAACGCAGGCAAGGATGTAACTGAAGAGAATGTGACTGCTGTCCTGAAGGCGGCCGGTGTCGCCGTCGAGGATGCCCGTGTGAAGGCCCTTGTCGCCGCACTCGAAGATGTGAACATCGACGAGGCCATCAGCAAGGCCGCCGTTGCTCCGGCCGCCGCCGCACCCGCGGCAGCCGCTGCTGCCCCTGCCGCCGCAGCACCCGCCGCAGCAGCCGCGGACGAGGCCAAGGAAGAGGCAAAGAAGGAAGAGGAAGAAGAGAGCGGTATGGCCGGTCTCGGCGCCCTCTTCGGCTAAACTTTTTTCTTTTGCCGGCGGTTGCCGGTGTTATGATCCGCTGGAATCTGTCGGTGTTCCGGGCATTGTCCGAGAGACATACCACGGGGTTACGGCTGCCTGCGTGAAGAGATGAGCGATTGAATAGATTTATTGGCAGCAGGCGGCCATCTTCCTGTATGGGGGGAACTGGCGCCGCTGGAGGCGGGAAGGAGACCGGAACTCTGGGGGCGGTCAAGGCAGCGGGCCTTGTCTTCGGCGATATCGGGACAAGCCCCATCTATACCCTGACGGTGATTCTCGCCCTCATTCCCCGGACCGAAGCCGCGATCCTCGGCGTCCTCTCCCTGATCATCTGGACCCTGCTTCTGATCGTCTCGGTCCAGTACGCCTGGCTCGCCATGAGCCTGGGAAAGAGGGGGGAGGGCGGGACGATCGTGCTGCGGGAGCTCCTGAACCCGCTCCTGAAGCACTCCAGGTCGCGCTACGCCCTCCTGATCCTGACCGTGATCGGGGTCTCGCTCCTGATCGGCGACGGCGTGATTACCCCGGCAATCAGCATACTCTCGGCCGTCGAAGGTGTGCCGCTGATCCCGGGCCTCAAGGGGGTGGGGCCGGACATGCTTATCCTGCTCGCAGCCGGCATCGCCATTATACTCTTCTCCATTCAGCGGCGGGGCACCGATCGGGTCGCGGTCACCTTCGGGCCGCTCATGGTCGTCTGGTTTGCCGCGCTGACTCTGTCGGGCATCATCATGATCGTACAGGCGCCCACCGTCCTCTGGGCGATCAATCCACTCATCGGGGTGAACTTCCTCTTCTCGAACGGGCTTGAGTCCTTCCTGGTCCTCGCGTCGGTGATCCTCTGTGCGACGGGCGGCGAAGCCCTGTACGCCGACATGGGACACCTCGGCCGCGAACCGATCCGTCGGGCCTGGTGCTTCGTCTTCCCGGCGCTCGTGATCAATTACCTGGGACAGGGGGCTTTTGCGCTGATACAGCCCGATGCATCGAGCATCCTCTTTGAGATGATCCTCTCCCTCTCGGCTGGTCTGTACATCCCCTTCGTCCTCCTCTCGATCGCCGCGACCGTGATCGCGTCGCAGGCGATGATCAGCGGGATCTTCTCGATCGTCTATCAGGGGATCATGACCCGGCTCCTGCCGACACTGAAGGTCGAATACACATCGACCGCGCTACGGTCGCAGATCTACATCAACAGCGTCAACTGGATGCTGCTTTTCGCCGTGCTCTTTGTGATGCTCTTCTTCCGGGAGTCCCGGCACCTTGCGTCCGCATACGGGCTCGCCGTCACGGGAACGATGGTTATCTCCGGTATCCTGATCACCGGCATCTTCCTATACCGGCACCGGTACGGCCATGCAGCCCTTGCGTGGGGCATCACCCTTATCGACTTCCTCTTCCTCGGTGCGAGCCAGAGCAAGCTCGTGACCGGCGGGTACTGGTCGCTTGTGTTCGCAGCCGTGCCGATGGGTGTGATCCTGATCTACCTTGCGGGCCAGCGCCGGCTCCATCGTGCGTTCCGGCCGGTTCAGCTCAAGGATTTTCTCCGTCAGTACCGTAAGATCCGGGACACCATGGAGCCTATCAGCGGTACCGCCCTCTTTTTCGCCCGGGACGTGAAACGGATACCGCCGTACATCGCCCGGACCATGTTCGTGAACAACATCCTGTATCAGGATAACATTCTGGTCTCGATTGTGGTCGACGACACGCCGTTCGGGGTCGTGCACGGCTTCAAGCGTGACCTGGCCGAGGGACTCCGGACATTTGAGATCCGGCACGGATACCTCGAGTTCGTGGACATCACCCCGATCCTGAGGGAACATGACATTCGGGAGAAAGTGATCTTCTATGGGCTCGAGGAGATCGTGACCAACCATCTGGTCTGGCAGGTGTTCGCCACGATCAAACGGCTTGCGCCGACATTCGTCCAGTTCTACCGTTTGCCGGCGGACCACATGCACGGCGTTTCGACCCGGATCGAGATGTGACGGACGAAAAGAGAGGGTCTCCGCCCCCGTCAGCCGCTATAGACCTCTGCCGGTAAGTACGGGCGGCACGTCCATGAGCGGCAACGATGCGCCGCAATCTCCTCAGGGGCGGAGGTACTGCACCTTCATTCCCGCCCCGAAGATCCTCTGGCTCTCCGCTCCTGCAATAATCCTTTTGGCGAGCGGAGCGTCGGTCACGACAAAACCCGAGAGATCGGAGACGCCGTAATCGAAGAATACCGAGGACAGAGGAGTTCCCGGACCTACGATCGTCACCGCTTCTGCATTCTCCGAGAGTTCAAGAAGCCGCGGCATGCTCTTGTCCCCGACGGCGGCACAGGTCAGGAACGCATAATCGCATTCCGGCAGCAGATACTCACAGGCGGAATACGGGTAATCCCCCTCCGCGGGGTCCCACTCAACGATGCTCAGGTCGGAGACCGGGGCGATCAGCTTCTCAAGGAACGGAAAATGACCGACGACACAGACCTTCTTTCCTTTCACGAGGTTCTGGGACCGGATGAACGGGTCTTTCAGCCGCTCCTCAACCCGCTTCTTTTCCGGAACCTCGATCCCTGCGCGCCGAGCGACATCCGGGTGGTTGTACCACGCATCGATCGCCGACTGGCCGATGGACGCTTCCCGCAGATTCCAGGACTTCACACACCCGGCGACCTCTTTTAACGGCATTCCAATCCGATTTTTGGTCATCATCGGCGCGCGCTGGACATAATCGCGGTATGCCGCAAGACCGATGCCGCCGTTTGCCTCAACATACGTCATCTCTCCGCCGACGACGATGTCATCGACGATGATATCGTCCGGGATCTCTTCGATCAATGCGTCGTATAACTCCCACATAGGTCATTTCTCCTGAAATTCCGGGATACTCTCTTTTGCAACGATCCCTCCTCCCCGGAGTTGATTACGGATATCGAGGAGGACGGAGTCGATCGCCTCGATTTTATGCAGCGTCTCTTCTTCTTCCGCCGTCGTTTCAATCACTTTTGCAATGCCGCCGTTTCTGATGACGATCCGTTTGTCTGCGCGGAGGGCGAGGAGCGGATCGTGCGTCGACATGAGGACGATCTTCTCGTTGCCGACAAGGAGCTTGACCGCCTCCCGCCGGTCGATTCCTGCATTTTCCAGTTCGTCGATAAGGATGATCGGGGATGAACTCAGAAGTGCGGTATCGGCGATCATCAGCGACCGCGACTGCCCGCCGGAGAGCTGGGTGACTTTCGTATCGAGCGTAAATTTCTCGCCCGCAAGAGAGTTGGCAACCGCAAAACACTTCTCCACAACTGCGGCGGGATCGGGGATCATCCGGCTTTTTGCGTGCATTTTCAGGAATTCCTGCACGGTTAAGTCCATGACGAAGTTCATATTCTGCGAGAGCTGGGCCACCAGTTTGCCCCCGGTGGCGAATCTTTTGTCGGCATCGGGAACCGAGCCGTTGATGAGGATCTGCCTTGCGGTCGGCGTATCGCGCTGGGCGAGGCATTCTATATCTTCAAGCAGTCTGCTCTTCCCCGAGCCGGTGGGACCGACGATGCTGACGACCTCACCGGGCGTTATTGTCAATTCGACCATCTCCGGCCTTCCTGTCTTGTCCCGTCCGCCGAGGATCGTAACGGAGGAGATCGCCTCATCCGACCCCTTCGCCCGGGAAAACGCCTCAAGGAATGCACAGAAGTGGTAGATGACCTCCTCACGGTCGAGCCCGAACTCCTCAAGCATATCCTCATCGACATCCTCCAGAATTTCGGGGAGTGTTTTGGTCTCATCGACCCCGGCGAGTCGCATATTGGCAAGGTAATCGACTGCAAGAGGATAGCGGCGGAGGATCTCGCCGATTGGGACGGTCGAAACCTCGGCAACGTAACCGAGGGCATTCATGCGTCGTCAAACCCCACTCTTTTGACCATCCCCATCTGATACGGCTCCCCGATAAGGGTCTCGCCGGTGCAGTACGAGCAGATGGCGGCGGGCATGGTGAACCTGAGTTTGCGGTCGCGAAGCGTCTGGATATCGAGTGCGTCCTGCCAGTAGCGGGCGAGCATGAACGCTCCCTGGCCGGTAATGCCGTTGACGAAGAGAACGATTGCCGCCGCATTGACCTCGTGGACGTTGAAGGCAAAGACTTCACGCTCCGCCTGAGAGACGATATCCCCTTTGGTGACGACGACGATATCGGCGTATTTCAGCATCGGCCCGATCTTCCTCGGGGTATTGACGCCGGAAAGGTTGTCGATCACGCAGACCGACAGAATGCCGTTCACGTACGGCGAGCACCGGTTGCAGAGCCCTGCGCTCTCCGTGACGAGAACCGACAGCCCCTTCTTCATGCCCCACTCGACCGCCCCTTCAACATTGCTGACGAAGAAGTGGTCGGGACAGATCTTGCCGGCGAACGCGGTCTGGTTGGGTATCCCCTGTTCGTCGTAGCGCTGGTGATCGAAGGAGGTGAGCGAGTCGAACTTCACGACGCCCACGCTCCCCCCGGGTAGTCCGAGAGCTGCAATGGTTTTGAGAATCACGGAGGTCTTCCCTGAAGACGGAGGGCCTGCAACGGTAATCAACTTCATGGCGTCTGCGCTTTGCTATGGGGCGCGGGGAGGTATATTATTTGCTAAATTTCTCCATTATGTTAACCGGATTTTGTTGATTTGCCCCTTCACTCCTCCTCACTCCCCCCGTAGACCGCCTGCCCGAAGCTGATGCACCCGTCTCCGAGGGGATAGTCACGGTTGATGATGAACTCCAGCCCGGCAGCCCGGACCTCGTCCCGGATCGTCTCCCGGATCGCCCGGTTGTAGGCCACGCCGCCCGAGAGCGCCACCCGGGGGGTCCCCCGCTCCTCCGCCGCCCGGACAGCCATCGCGGCGACGCCCCGGGCGAGGTTGTACTGGAAGGACGCGGCGATGCTTTCGGTCCGTTCCCCGGCGGCGTACCGCCGGTATGCCTCCGCTATGAGCGAACGGGTCGAGAGGACCTCGCAGCCGTCGCTGCCGTGCAGGAAGTCGAGGTCCCAGGCCGACGGCTTTCCGGCGGACGCCGCCGCCTCGAGTTTCATCGCCGGTTCCCCGTCGTAGGTCCGTTCCCGGCAGATCCCGAGGAGGGCCGCAACGGCATCGAGGACCCGGCCCGTGCTTGAGGTCGCGGCGACGTTCAGCCCCCGCTCCACCTGCCGGGTAAGGGCCGATAGTTCGATCTCGCTCCAGCCCCGCGATGCGAGAAGGTCCCGGACCCCCGACGTCGGCAGGATGCCGTAGAGCATCCGCTCCGGGAACCGGGTGGCAAGGTCGCCGCCCGGCATCGGGACGACCTCGAGGTGGGCGACCCGGTCGAGGCGGGGGACCTTCCCGGCAAAGACCTCACCGCCCCAGACCGTTCCGTCGTCGCCGTATCCCACGCCGTCGATGGCGATTCCGACGCATTCCTCCCGGGTCGCTGCGGCGATGTGCGCCCGGTGGTGCTGGACGGCGAGGAGTTCCGCCCCGGTCTCTCCGGCGATCTTCCTCGCGTAGCGAGTCGAGAGGAACTGCGGGTGAAGGTCGTGGACGATCCGGTCGTATCGGGCGCCGATGAGCCCCCCTATCCTTTCGATCGTCTCCTGCAGGTAGGCGAGGGTCTGCGGGTTCCTGACGTTTCCGACGTGCGGGGACGTGATGCAGAACCCGTTCTGGTAGATGGAGATGTTTGCGTTCAGTTCCGGGCCGACACCGAGGATGCACTCATTGCCGAGATCGATTGCCGTCCGCTTCGGGGCGAGGCCCCGCGAGAGACGGATGATGCAGCCGTCCCGAACAACGGAGTCGTCGCACCGGTTGACGATCCGGCGGTCGTGCGTGAGGATGTAGTCCACCTGTTCCGAAAGCCGTTCGAGAGCGGTCGCGAGATCGGTGATCATCGGGTAGCCCGGCAGGTTCGCACTCGTCATGATGAGGAGCGGGTGGGCGAGGTTTGCAAAGAGGAGGTGGTGCAGCCCGGTATAGGGGAGCATGCACCCGACGGTATGGAGGTTGGAGATCCCCGGGTGCGACGCGGGGTCCCGCTTTGCGAGCACCACTATCGGCCGCTCCCGGGAACGGAGAATTCCCCGTTCTTCGTCCGATACAACCGCGATCCGCTCCACCTCCTCCGGGGTCGCCATCACCGCAAGAGGCTGCTCCGTCCGGCCCAGACGACGTTTCAGGGCGCCTGCCGCCTCCTCGGTGCAGGCGATATGAAATCCGCCTATCCCCCGGATGGCGACGATCGAGCCCGCATCGAGGAGGGATGCAGTTTCCCTGATGGGGTCCGCCGCTCGAAGCGGCGTTCCGTCGGCCCGAAGAAGCGTGAGGTGCGGCCCGCAGGCTGCACAGGCGATCGTCTGGGCGTGGTGGCGCCGGCACGCCGGGTGGGTGTATTCACGCTCACAGGCGGTACACATGGGAAACGGCTGCATGGTCGTACGCTCCCGGTCGTAGGGGAGGGCGTTGATGATGCTGTATCGGGGGCCGCAGTTGACGCAGGACGTGGCCCAGTAGCCTTCGTATCGCCCGCCGGGTGTGAAGATATCGGCGATGCAGTCGTCACAGGTGGCGATGTCGGGGGGGATGAAGCCGGAGAGGCATCCCGAACCGCTCTCAAGGATGGTAAACGTTTCGGGCGGACTGCCGCGCATATCCTGGACATCTATAGAATCTATCTGAGATAACGGCGTTCCTCGGGAAACAACCTCGAGAAATTCTTCGAAACGGTTTCCGAATGCATGGATTTCGACCTCGCTCCCGAGGTTTTTAACCGATCCGGTAATCCCGAATTTCCTGGCCGTTGCATAGACAAAGGGACGAAACCCGACCCCCTGAACGATGCCCCGGATGATGATGGTTCCCTGTGTACGCATTAATATTCAGCAAAAATTTATGGAGTTACACAACAATATAATAATAGGGTATCGCAGTGACGGGACATATTAAAATTCTTAACGATCCAGTGGAACTGGTTCCTCTTCTTATAACGTTCAATAATGCCGATTATAAACGGATCTACGAGCTCTTAAATAAGGCCTGGCTGACGGAGGAGGAGCTTAGGGCGTATTCGGATCCCTCGATGGTGACCGAGTGTCTTTCCATCCTCCGCAAGGGCAACTTGGTCGAAGAGCAGTGGCGGATGCCCAAGCCCGGGGAGAAGCCGACGAAGGAATACCGGGCGACATACAGCAAATTCAGGGCAAGTTTTCAGTGTTCCATGGGCGATATCGGAGACCTGTTGCATATAGCCGTCTCAAACGACGAGGGCCTCAGGGCAATTGTGGATTCGGTCGAGCAGGAGATTGCGGCCGGAACCACTTCGATCGGCGATATCTCCCGGAAATACGGGGTCAGTCCGACCTTCATCAAGGGGTTGGCGAAGAGGATTCCCGGTCTCGATGTGAAAGGACAGGGAATGGTGCTGCTTGACCGACTACACTGACGATCCCCTGTACATCATCCTGCGCAGCAAGCGGGAGGCCACCCGGTTCCAGATCCTGGTGGAGATCGCCGAACATCAGCCGGCTGTCCGCCAGCAGGAGATCGCCGAGAAACTCGGCGTGACCCCGCAGGCCGTCTCCGAGTACATCCGGGAGCTGGTGGACGAAGGGCTGGTCGCCGCTCACGGCCGGGGCCGGTATGAGGTGACGAAGAGCGGGATCGAGTGGACCCTGCGGCACGCCGAGGCGCTTGAGGCCTATGCCCGCCACGTCAATCGGGACGTCATCCAGCAGGTCGCGGTCTGGACGGCTGTCGCCCGGGAAGAGATCCGGAAGGGGGATACGGTCGGCGTCTTCATGCAGGACGGGTGGCTTTACGCGACGAAAGATGTGGAGCAGAGCGCTACCGGCAGGGCGACCATGGACGCAGAGCCCGGCGAGGACCTCGGCGTCGCCCAGTTAAACGGCATCATCGAGCACGAGGAAGGGCTCATTCATGTCTGTAAGGTGCCGCGGGTAGAGCGCGGCGGGTCCCGGCAGGTCCGGACGGACCTGCTCAGAGACGTGGTCCAGGGCGTAGAAATGGTGGCCGCCGTCGGGCTCGAGTCCTACGTCGCCCTCAAAAAAGCCGGTATCGAGCCGGATATGTTCTTCGGCTCCCGGGAGGGCGTCATCGAGGCGGCGTTCCACGGGCAGGAATGCGCCATCCTCATCGTCGATGAGGAATTTACCGATTTTCTCAAGCGACTGGAGACCGTGGGGCTCGCCTACACGATCCATGACCTGATCGCACCATGAAGGTTATCGTCCAGCCCCAGAAAGGCACGTACAAACTGCTGTTTGTCGAAGGCGGCCGCGTCGATAGTTCCGGGTTCGTCGACCTGACCGAAACCCCGAAAGGCCGTCGGCCCAAGAACTTCAAGATGCGCAGGCGGGGCAAACAACTCAAGCCCATCCCGACCCGGGACCTGATCACGTTGCTGCGCCGGTCTTCGGTGCACCTCGCGGCGAAGAGCCCGGAATTCGAATCCTTCCTTGCCGACCTTCAGATCCCCTCGTCGCGGATCAACATCTGCCGGTTCTGCCAGCTCGAAGACCGTTTTGTACCCGTCGATCCGGCGACCGGCGTCCGATACGGCGGGGAGTGGATCTGCATGGACTGCGCAAAGCGTGAGATGCGCCGGGAACTCGGCTATATCGGCAGGTTCGGCGGCTCGGTGCTCATGCACCTTGAAAAACTCCTCGTCCAGGTCCGCGACCTCGACCGGGTTCTCGCGTCGGTGGGACCCGACCGTCCCGACCGGTCGCGGGCCCTCTTTGACCGGCTCGAAGCGCACGAGGTCCAGAAGACGGCTCATATCACCGATCTGGCGCTCCCTCCTGCGTTCACGCAGGCCGCCGGTGTCGACTACCTCATGCCCGTCCAGCAGCTCGCCGTCCAGAACGGGCTCCTCGAAGGGCAGCACCTCCTCGTCGTATCCGCCACCGCGAGCGGCAAGACCTTCATCGGGGAGATGGCCGGGATGAAGAACTTCCTCGAAGGGCGGGGGCGAATGCTCTTTCTGGTCCCGCTGGTCGCGCTTGCGAACCAGAAATACCAGCGGTTCCGCGACCGTTACGGTCACCTTGTCCGAGTCACTCTCCAGGTTGGGGTGAGCCGCCTCAACCTCCCCGAGACCCGCCCGGCAGGGGACCGGGACGTCAACGCTCCCGTCGTGGTGGGAACCTACGAGGGGATCGATCACGCTCTCCGGACAGGAAGGTCGTTGAAGGACATCGGGACCGTCGTCATCGACGAGGTCCAGATGCTTGAGGACCCCGAGCGGGGCCACCGTCTCGACGGGCTGATCGCCCGGCTCAAACACGTCGCCCCCGAGGCGCAGTTCCTCTACCTCTCGGCCACAATCGGGTTCCCCGGGCTGCTTGCGGAGAAACTCCAGGCGAACCTGGTTCGCTACGCGGCCCGCCCCGTCCCGCTCGAGCGGTATCTCTACTTCTTGGAGCGGTCAAAGAAGATCGGGTTCATCAAACAGATGGTCGCCGAGGAGTACAAGGTGCGGTCGTCGAAGGGCTATCGGGGTCAGACGATCATCTTCACCAACTCCCGGGCCCGCTGTCACGTCATTGCCGATGCTCTCGGGAAGAAGGCTGCCCCATACCATGCGGGGCTGACCGCCCAGGAGCGCCGGGACGTGGAGCGCCGATTCGCGAACGGCGAGATCGCCGCCGTCGTGACTACGGCGGCGCTTGCCGCCGGCGTCGATTTCCCGGCATCCCAGGTGATCTTCGACGCTCTTGCCATGGGCATCAAGTGGCTTACCGTCCAGGAGTTTTACCAGATGATGGGCCGGGCCGGCCGGCCGGACTTCCACGACCTCGGCCGGGTGGTCATCCTCGCGGAACCCGGCGGGTCGTATTCCCGGACGTCCGGGAAGACCGAAGAAGAGGTTGCCGTCGGCCTCCTGCGGGGCGATATGGAGGAGGTCGCTCCCGAGTACGACATGGAGCAGAGCACGGAGGAGTTCGTCGCGAACGCCGTGGTCTCGGGCGGCGACGAACAGCAGGTCATCCGCATGAACCGTTCGATGGTCGGGACCCTGGAGCCCGCACTCCCCACCCTTCTCGACTACGGCCTGGTCCGACGGCGGGCCGGCCGCATCGAACTCTCCGATATGGCCCGGGTGATGGCCGAGCACTTCATCGGCGCCGAACGCCTGATCGAGATCAAGGACCTGGTCCGGCGGATGGACGACGCGGCCGAGGTCATCGCGGAACTCGAGTGTGCCGGGGAAGAAGCGCCGTAACGGTGCAAAAAAGTCTTTTTCTCAAGTTGACGGGGTGCGGCGGCCTATCGTGATCCGGGTGCCTCTCCCCTGGCGCCTTTGCGGGCGTACCCCTGCATCATCACGGCAAAAACCGCCGTTGCGAGGAGGCTTATCGCCCCGGCCACGTAAAAGACGGCGTCGATCCCGATGTAGTCCATGAAAACGCCTCCTATCAGCGGTGCGACGATCATGCCGATCCCGAAGACCGTGTTGTAGGCGCCCATCGAGGTCCCCATCCCGATGGTCCGGCCTGCATCGACCGTCAGGGCCATGATGGAAGGCTGCTGGACGGCACCCCCGACGCCCATGATGGCGGTGACCACGAGCAGGGGTCCAAGCGACCTGCAGAAGGGGATTGCGGCGAGTGCTACCGACGCTATGGTCGACCCCGCGACGATCAGAGCGACCTTGTTCCCGGTATCGGTGAGCCTCCCTACCGGCACCTGGAGGAACGCCATCAGGAAGGTGTTTACGGAGAGGACGATCCCCACTTCGAACGGGCTGATTGCGATGAACGGGGCGAAGACCGGGATGAAGACCATGATACCCCCACGGCCGAGGGCGCTGATGAGGGTGAAGACCAGGACTCCTCGCATGACCGGCAGCCTGAGAAGCTCCCGCATCGGGGCGGGTTCCACGCTCGGGAGTGCGGCCGGAGATGTTCTGGCCTCCGGGAGGGAGATGGCGACGAGGAGCGTGGCGAACGCCGAGAGACCGGCCATGACGTAGAAGACCGAGTTCATACCGAACGCGTCGTTCAGGAATCCCCCAAGCAGCGGTCCCGCCCCCAGGCCGAGGAACATCGAGATGGAGAAGTTCCCCATCTGGCTTCCTTCCCTGCCTGCTTCTGAGAAATCCGCGATGTAGGCCATGGCAATCGGGACGACCATCGCCGATGCAATTCCGTGGGCGAAGCGAACGGCCGTGAGGGAGTAGGCGCTGCCCGCGACGAGGTAGGTGAGCGAGAGGACGGCATAGGCAAACATGCCGATGAGGATGATCCGCTTCCTCCCCCGCCGGTCCGATAGCCGCCCGAAGATGGGCATGAAGACCGACCGGGAGAGCGCGAAAGCCGAGAAGATGATGCCGAGCCAGATGCCGGTCGCTCCGAGGTTCTCCGCGTAGATGGGGAGGAGCGGGCTGACGACACCGAGCCCGAGCATGGTGGCAAAGACGGAGATGAATAAGACGTTATATACTCGTCTGGCGGTATTCATTCGGGATTACACCGGGTTGGGAGTCCATGGCCGCACGATTGGTCTATGGCAGGCGTTACGCAGTTGCGGGAGAAACGGTTGGTAGTATATCTTATCTATATTATCTATAGTTAACTCGGTCGTCGGTTGGGATCACGTCCGCCGCGCGACGCAGCACCATCGGTCGTAGAGCGGGTCGCGCGCGTTTTCGAAGACCTCGACGTCCCGGCCCTCTCCTGCGCACCACTCTTCTACCCGCGCCGCCTCGGCCCGTGTGCCGACGGTGATCAGGGTTTCATCGGTGAGGGTAAGGAGCCCGGTGATTATTTCCTCCCAGAGGCCCGCGTTGTAGGAGTAGATCTCCCCGGCCATGAACAGGACGCCGAGGGGTGCCGGCGCGATGTAACGGGGCGCCTCCCGCGCGTCGATGCACATAGTGTCTTCCGGCACAAGGCGGCCCTTCGCGAGACCGAGCGCAAGAAGCTCCGGGTCGTTGTCGTAGGCAAGCGCCCGCACTCCGCCCGCCCGGAGGGCTGCGGTGCCGACGCCCGACCCACAGCAGCAGTCGAGACAGAGGGTCCCCGCACGGTCGCCCCAGACCCCGGTCACGAGTTCCCGGATCTTTCCTTCCCGGTCGGGGCGCAGGTCTTCGAGGGCGGGAGCGACGGTTGCCGAGAGTTCCCTGCTGTAATATTCGCGGAGCGCCGAGAGCCACGCTTCCCGGCTTTCCTGGTAGATCTCGCCGCCGACCATCTCGAAACATTCGATGGCGGCGAGCGTCGGGTCCCGAAAGAGGAACGAGGCGGCCAGCCAGCCCTCGTCGTCGTGGAGGGCAAGCGCAAGCGGTTTCTCCTCCTCGTCGACCAGAAGGCGGGCTTCGTCCGCCCCGGTCTCGAAGAGCAGCGCCGTATGGGAGTCAATCGTCAATTCTGCAAACGACGGTTCAACCAGCCGGCACCCGTCGACCTCAAGGATATCTGCGACCTTCATGCAGATCGCCTCTCGATTTTTAAGCCCCCCGGTGCCCGGATGACCCCGTCCACGCGGGCGTCCTCGTGCAGGGTGAGGCGCTGGCAGGAGACGTTCCCGAGGATGTGTACATCCTGCTCGATCGTCACGTCGCCGCCACCCTGCACGTCGCCGTGGATGACCGACCCTCTCGCGATGCTTGCACCTTCCTTCACATGAAGGCTCCCGAAGATCGTCGTCTCCTCCCGGACCGTGATCGACCCGGCACGGATGTTCCCGTGCAGCCGGCACCCAGACCCGATGGCCATCTTCTCCGGGACCGCAAAGGTCTGCATATTGAGGACGGCGCCGGTCGGGATCATCAGCGGCGTCTCGGTGGGAGCTCCCTTCTCATCGCCGAAGAGTTTCTGGAGGACGGAGTCCAGTTCCTCTTCCTTCTCGATCCCGAGGACGGCCACCAGGTACATCATGATGTAGATGATGACCGGCATCGGGTTACGGATGGAGATCCAGCCCTTTGCCTCGAATCCGCGCTCGATCTGGACGTTGTCACCGATGTCGAGGTCGCCTTTGACGACCAGTTTGCCCTGGATCTTCACCCCCTCGCCGAGGTAGGCGTCCTCCTCCACGACAACATCGCCGCCGATCTCACACCAGTTGTCTATCCGGGCATCGCCGGCTGCAACGATGTTTCCATTGATCTTGCTGAATTCACTGACCACGACGTCTTTACCCGAGAGGCCGTAATCGATCCGGCACCGGTCGCCGATGACGATGTCCTCTCCGGTCATGAGTGTCCTCTCCTGGAGCTCGGTATGGTCCGGGAGGGTGCAGGCCTTTATCCAGTCGTGGTCTCCTGTCGGTTCCATTTATACGGTATATCTTCATGCGCCATACTTATGACTCTTATTAATTAGATCCGGGACGATCGGCATGAGATCGCCGCCGCGGATACGCTGTGGATCACCCTCCACGCACGAAACTTCGTCGAACCGGTCCGTCCTGACTCCGGGGCCCCTGATGACGACCGGCCACCTGGTTGGCGCTGTGATCTTTCGACTGAGCAGGGCAAGGTGGGAGGCATCGGAACCCGGGTGTATCCCCGAAGCAACGGAGTCCATGATCCCGCACCCCCCTCCGCGGCGATCCGGTCGGGGACCGGGGTCTTTGCGGCGCCGGGGGGTCAGTCCGTTCAGCGCTTCACAGGGACGGTCGGAGATCCCCTCCGTCCGGTACCAGAAATAACGCCTTGCGAGCAATCATCAAGAAGAGGTGAGATTGCGAGTCTGATTACTCTTCCCGGCGGGCAGGGAGGGTCCGGGTTTCCGGAGCCCTCTTTTCTTTCTGCACAGGTGCCGGGCATCGGTCGGCGTGGTGGAGCACCTCCTTCGCGATGGCGTCGCCCCGCCTGCGGCACTCCTCCCCGCGCCCGACCATGATGAGAATGTTGGTCGTTTTGATCATATCTGCCGAAAGGCACCGGATCTCCACGGCAAAGTCTTCATCAACGATTGCCCCGACATCGCATATGATGTCGTAGAGCTGGTGCGAATACCGGTCGAGCAGGGCGTTTGCAGCGGGGACCCAGGTCGCGTTATTCTCTTTTTCTTCGAGGTCCGTCCACTCCCGGTGAAACTGGACGAGCAGCCTCCTGATGATCCCCCGGGTCATCGCCTGCCGGTCTTCCGGGGGCCCCGGATCGAGTACGGCCGATTTTACTCGCTGTGCACCCGTGTCCGGCTCTTTTGCCGACATCACCTCTCCCCTCTACGCCCGGTGTATAGCCGGTCATAGAGCATATACCCTTCGTGCCGGATCTCCGGCACGAAGGAAAGAGTGGAAAATGATAAAAATTGGGGAGCGGTCGGCCTTATACGGCCGCGACCTGCTCCAGTTTGGATTTGGTGATCTCGACCCGGCGGATCGGGTAGATGGTCTTGACGACCTTGAAGACGTCCCGGGCCATGTCGCCGGAGACGATATCCTTAACCAGGGTCTCAAAGTCGCTCTCCGCCGCCCGGGCGGAGAGGGCCTGTGAGATCGCCTGCCGCACGGCGTGGACCTGGCTCTGCTCGGCCCTCGAGAGGGTGAGGCAGACGACCGTCACCCGCAGGAGCTTGCCGTCCTTGCTGATGATCGGGTGGATGGTGTCGATGCGGGATGCCCGCCGTTTGACCATCGACCGGAGGTAGTCCCGGGTCACCTCGTGCCCGACGAACTCGGTGTATGCGGCGTCGCCGGCCACGTTGTTGATCTTAAACCTCATCTTGATATGGGACTTGGAGTAGTCCTGCACGACTTCGCCGAGCGTTGCGGTCATGATCCGGCCGACCATGTTTTCGGGGTCGGCCGAGATGGTGTCGCCAATCTCAACTTTGCCGAAGGCATCGGGTACGTAGACACGGTACCACTTCTTGGCCTTCCAGCCTTCCAGCCTTCTTCCAACCTGTTTCTTCTTTGCCATGGTATCACTTCTCTTTATTCTCTCTGTTTAGCCAGAATTCACTCCGAACCTTTCCGTTGCTTCCGGGAAGCGGAGGTGCATACGTCCTCCGCTATCGCCAGATTCATGAGGTAGTCGTCCACCGAGGCGATGATCGACCGGAGTCTGGTCCCGTCGATCTCGGCCCGCACCCCCCCCTTTACCGGATACGCCCGGATCAGGGTGAGGTTATCGGGTTCGAGCGCTGCCGCCACGCATTCGGGGTGGCTGTGCGGCGTCTTGATGACGCCCTCGATCCCGGTCATGCCGGCACCTCCTTCTGGAGTTCCTGCCGGAACCGGTCCACCTGGTCGGCGCCGATCCGGGCGCCGGCTCGTCGGTGGTGCCCGCCGCCCTGGCCGCCGCAGGCCTCCGCGATCCTCCCCATCAGCGGCTCGAGATCGAGGTCGATGCCCGGAGGGCAGCGCGCCGATACGACGCAGTGATCAGCGTTCTTGCCGATGACGAAGACCGGGCCGGTCTGGACAAGGTCGTTTGCGAGCGCATCCGCGACATCGCCCGTCACCGTTCCATCGTCCACCTCGAAGAGGGCGCGGTGCTCGTCGAGACGGCGCGCCCCCTGAATGCCGACGATGACCGCCTGCCGGTGACGGGCGGCGATCTCCCAGGCTTCCCCCAGCGCGTGGGTCGAGCGGAGACAGAGCGATGCACCGATATCCCCGTGGCCTGACTTGCCGCAGGCGTCGACGACGGCGGTGAGGTTCACGGCCTCGTCGATCACCTCCCGCCCGAGGCTGTAGGTGGTGCCCCAGATCCCGCAGAGCGCTTGAAGCGACGCGTTCGGGGCGGCCGCAAGGACAACCCGGGAGAGGAGAGACTCATAGTCGACGTCGTCCTCGTCGGTGACCTGTGCGACCAGCGCCCTGGCCGTTTCGGGAACGCCCGAGAATCCGGCGAGGTACGGGTTGACGGCGAGCGCGAGTTGCTCGACGAGGCCCCTTCCCGGGAGGCGGAGGCCGCGGCGGGGTGCTATGAACCCGTTTGCAATTCCTTCGCTTGTGATATCCCGGTTCGGTCCCTCGATCTCCTGGCCGTCGCCGATGATCCCGAGGAGCGCAAGTCCCGCGAGGTCGCGGTTGTCGCCCATGCGCTGTGCGACGATGTAGGCCGTGCCGGCCGCCGAGAGGTTCCGGTCGCCGTCGATCCCTTCGAGACGCGGGTTGACGTGGTAGTCGCCCTCGAAGTGGGGCAGGTGGTGGTCCACCACCATCACGTCGCCGGGAAGGTCCGTGAGCGCTGACCCTAAGTCGCAGAGAAGCACGCTGCTGTCGCGCGGGATGTCGGCCGTGGTGATGCCCGAGCGGACCCTCAGTCTGAACCGCCCGCCCTCGCGGAACATGGCGTGGCAGAGGATGGATGCGGCGGCTATTCCATCCGCATCGTGGTGTGCGAGCACCTCCACAAACTCCTGTTCGCGCAGGTGGTCGGCGAGGCCGGCAGCAGCAGCTTCAAGCGACATGGGTTATCAGCGGGAAAGCAGGATCTCTGCCGTCTCCGGTTTGTAGGTCCAGCCTTCCGGCAGCCTTCCGGACCCGACGTAGTACTTGACCAGTCTGCGTACCTTGGATTCGGCGATCTGAAGTTGCCGGGTGTTGTGCACGTCCTTCCTGTTCTCCGCGAGATGCTTCCTCAGCCTGAGCGCTTTCTGCATCAGGTTCCGAAGGTCTTCGGGGATCTCGGATTCAAGACCCTTTTCGTGGAGGATCTCGTTTATACGCTTGCCTGTGGCGAGCTTGACGTCAGGGACGGCGTACCGGTCCCGCAATGCAAGGCCAATCTGGCTGGCTGACATGCCGTCTTTGCGGAGATCGACAATGATCTTCTCGATCTCCGTTACGTCCGTATTGGACCACTCGGGTGCTTCCTTCCGATAGGGTCGGACGGAACTACTGGTTCCACGACGCCGAGCGTACATTCTTGCCATTTATACACCTCCGTTAGATATACTATGTAAGTCCAGAAAAGAGCCGTTAACTGACTAATTTCTGTAATCCCGAGCCCTTGCGGGCAGTGCTTCCGGGAGCACGTCGGACTTACCATAGCCAGCACATATGGTGCTGTATCATGTTCTCCGGGCGGTATCTTAAGGGTATCGGGTGAAGGCTCCGATTCCCGTGCGTGAGTCCCAAAACTCATGCGAGCCCCCTGATACACCCTGGTTGGAGTTGCCGCGTCGTGAACCTCTGTTTTTTTTGGGAAAGTCACTGAACTGGAATGCGGACTCAAAACATTTTCGGGATTGTACTGACGGTGTTCCTGATCCGTTCCACACCCTCAGATGAGGCCGAAAGGAGCATGAAAACCCCGCGGACTTTCGACCGGGCACCCTCCCCGGCAAAGGGTTTTTGGGACGATTCCGGGCTAAAGCAGATCAATGGGGGTTTATTGCGGTTCAATGCGATTGTTAATGTATGGATGCGGGCCGGCCGGACCACCTGCCCGGGAGTACGTTCGCCCGGGAGCACCTTCTCTCCTGGATCATCGCTACCTCGGCTCTTTTCGCGTTCGGTACGACGGGGTACTCTCTCTTTGCAGGGCTACCCATCGTTGTCTCCCATTTCTTTTATATCCCGATAGTCCTTGCAGCCTATCTTTATCCTGACCGGGGCGTTGCGTTTGCCGGCGTGCTTGCCGCCGGCTATCTCGCGGAAGTGCTCCTCTTCACAACGGGGAGCTGGTTTGAGGTTGCATCCGCTCTCCTCCGCGCCGGGGTGTTCCTCGTCGTCGCCGCCGTCGTCTCGCACCTCTCCGGCCGCCTGCAGACACGGGAGCGCCGATACCGCGGGATCTTCGAGACGTCCGGTGCGGGGGTCTTTATCTTCTCGCCTGTGACCGGGAAGATTAAGGAGATGAACCGGGGGTGCGCCGGGATGCTCGGGTATCCCGACGGCGACGTTCCGCCCCTGGAGGTGTCCGAGGTCTGGCCGGGGTATCCCGGCTCCGCCGGAGCCCTTGAGCAGACGGGGATCGAGGGTCTTGATTGCAGTCTCGTCCGCCGGGACGGGACGTCCTGCCCGGTTATCCTCTCGGCGAACCTCCTTCCCGGCCGGCAGGCTGGCTGCGCGGTGGTCACCGGGACGACGGAGCAAAAACGGATGGAGAACCGGCTCCGCCGGTCGGAGGCGACGTACCGGGTTATCCTCGACACCGTTGACGTCGGGATCGTCCTCACCGACCCGGGCAGACAGGTCGTCGAGGCGAACAAGGCGGCAATTGGGCTCTTCGGCGGAGCCGGGCGGGAGGACCTGATCGGGAGAAACCCTCTGGACCTGGTCGCCGCGAGGTATCGAGAGGCCGCCCGGGTTTACCTGGAACGGGCCCTGCGCGGGGAGATGCCCGCACCCGGAGAGTGCATGCTCTGCAGGATCGACGGGAGCGAGTGGCCTGCAGAGGTCTCGGCCACCTACCTCGCGAGAGACGGGGACGCCCCGGAACGTCAGATTCTGGTCATCCGGAACATCACCGAGCGGCGTTGGGCGGAGGAGGCGATGCGGGAAGAGAATCGACGTCTCTCCATCGTTAATGAGGTCATCGCCGCTGCCACCGCGTCCCGCCGGCTGGATGATCTCCTGCAGGCCTCACTGGCAAAAATTATCGCCTTGCTCGGGTTCGATCACGGTGCGGTCTATCTGATGCGTCCCGGAAGCGATACGGCGGTTCTCCGTGTCCTGGAGGGGGAGGGCCGGATTCTGCCGGCGGTGGTGCGGCGGGACGATCCCTTCTACCGGGACCTTGTTCTGGCCGGCGATGTGCGTTGTATCGAGGATATCCGGGCGCGGCATCCCGGTTCCTTGGTCAAGGTTCTTGTCGCGGTGCCCATCCCCGGTGATGACGGCCCGGTGGGGTGGTTTGCGGTCGGGAGCAGGACCCGGGAGACCGTCCCGGAGAGCGAGCGCCGGATCCTTCTTGCTATCGGTGAAGAGCTCGGCAGCGCGGTCGTGATGGGGATGCTCCAGGAGGACCTGGAGGGGGCGCTCGCGTCCGCCAATCGCTACCTCGACGAAGCAAATGCAGCAACGGGGGAGGTCAACCTCTACGTGGATATCCTCACCCACGATATCAACAACGCAAACACCGCAGCCATGGGCTACCTGCAGATGTTCCTTGAGTCCGCCGCCGACGAGTCGGGTGTCCTGGCCGCCAAAAAGTCGCTTGCAGCCATCTACCAGAGCAACGACATCATCCGGAACGTCTCCACGATCCGCAAGATCAAGGCCGGTTCCGTCGAACTACGGCCGGTGCAGCTTGGGCCTGTACTCCGGGAGATCCGCAACTATTACTCCGATACCTGCATCACCTGCGAGGGAGCGGACGCGACGGTCCTCGCCGACGACCTCCTGCCCGAGATCTTTGTGAATCTGATTGGCAACGCCGTCAAGTTCGGGGGGCCGGAGGTCGAGGTTACCGTCAGCGTTAAGGAGGATGGGGGTATGGTCTCGGTGACGGTGGCCGATACCGGCCCCGGGATCCCCGATGACCTGAAGCCGCGTCTCTTTGGGCGCTACCAGCGCGGAGAGACGAAGAAAGGCGGGAAGGGCCTCGGCCTCTACATCGTCCGGACGCTTACGGAGCGGTATGGGGGGAGCGTCCGGGCAGGCGACAGGATTTTCGGGCGGCCGGAAAAGGGTGCCGCCGTTACGTTCACCCTGCGCCGCCGCCTTTCGGAGGCAGGGGACAAACGAGCCGAATATTTATCATCTCCTTAGTCAATGTATATTGGTACCTGTGCGATAGTAGTCTAGCGGTAGGACAGGGGCTTCCCAAGCCTCTAGCCCGGGTTCGATTCCCGGCTATCGCATCGGAATTATTATCCGACTCCTTCTTTCATTCTCTTGGGATAACTCGTGTAGCTGCTGTACCTGAATGGTCCCCGGCATTTTTCATGTAGCGCGCCGGGGGAGCGTACCCGGTTCATTATCCGTGGGTGTCCTCTCTCCCTTCTCCTCCGGCACCACCTCAAACCGGCAGTGGTCAAATCCCATCGAGTAGCATCGGGTCTCGATCGCCGCCGTCGGCCGCCCGTAGTGGCGGGAGAAGAGCGCCCGGAGGATGCCGGAGTCGAACGCGCACGCGGGTTTGCCGGTGACCGGGAGGTCGGCGCACTCGAAACAGTCGTAGATGAGGAGCGTTAACGGTTGCGTCCCTGTGACCTCGACCCGACCGAGGTGGTGTTCGTCCCAGAATCGGGCGATATTCGTGCAAAATTGTCCGGTCTCCGGGTCGGCGAGCGCTGGATAGAGTTCCGCCCCGACCCGCTCCCCGGCCTGGGTGAGGAGCGGGTCGAGGAGGATCCCCTCCTGCATAAGCGAGACCCGGATCGTCCGGAAGGTCAGTTTGTAGAACACGAAAGGGTCGCCCGCCCCTGTCCGGTAGTACGCCCCCGCATAGGCGGCGAGGTTGCCGGCCACCCGTTCCTCCGATGAGACGCTCGCGACGAGGTTGCCGGAAAGGAAGAAGACTTTCCGTCTTGCATCCTCCGGATCGGTCCGTGACCCGACCACGCCTGCCGCCGCGAGTTCCTGGAGATGCACCGAGACTGTCGACTTCGCCCGTCCGGCGAGGGCGACGAGGTCGTCGAATGTGCACTCACGTTCCCTGAGTGCCGAGAGGATCGCACGCCGCACCGGATTCTCGACCGCCCGTATCCCGCCCGGCGTCGAGTACAGGTCTATTTCACTGTCCGGCTTCGGCCGGCCGGCTCTCCCTTTGCCGGTCATTACCTGCTCCATAGATCAGGATCGAAAGGAAGATATATCAAATGTTCGGATATAGTAGAATGTTCGTTGAAAGCAGAACGACTTGAGGGATAAAAAATGATGGCTACGAAACTCGCCCCCGGCGTCCACTGGGTCGGGGCAATCGACTGGAACCTTCGGGAGTATCACGGCTACACCCTCCCGGGAACGACCTACAACGCCTATCTCGTTCAGGGTGAGAAGACGGCGCTCATAGACGGCGCCTACCATGGGTTCGAGGAAGAGGTCCTCGGCCGGATCGAGTCTGTCTCCGACCCCGTTAAGATCGACTACATTGTTGTGAATCACATCGAGATGGACCACTCCGGCACCCTGCCCGCGTTCGTGCGGCAGATGCCCGGTATCCCGATCTACTGCACGGAGCGGGCGAAGGCCGGCCTTGCCCGCCACTACGATACGACAGGCTGGAACATCCGGGTTGTCAAGACCGGCGACACCCTCGACCTCGGCGGCAAGACGCTCACCTTCCTTGAAGCGCCGATGCTCCACTGGCCCGACTCGATGTTCACCTACCTTGCCGAGGATGCCATTCTCTTCCCGAACGACGCCTTCGGGCAGCACGTTGCAAGCGCCGCCCGGTTCGACGACCAGCTCGGGAAGGACGTGGCGATGGCCCACGCACAGAAGTTCTTCGCGAACCTGATCATCCCGCTCGCACCGAAGGTCTTAAAGAAGCTCGACGAGGTCGGAAAACTCGGCATCGAGATCAAGATGGTCGCGCCGAGCCACGGCGTTATCTGGCGGTCGCATGCCGGGGACATTCTCAAGGCTTACACCGACTGGAGCAGGGGCGTCTCGAAGGATAAGGTCACAATCGTCTACGACACCATGCACAACTCAACCACGATGATGGCCCGGGCTATCGCCGAGGGCGTCATGGCCGAAGGGGCTGACGTCAAGGTCTGCCTCCTCCGGGACGGCCGCTACGAGGGGACGCACCGGAGCGACGTCGTCACGGATGTGCTCGACTCAAAGGCGGTCCTCATCGGGTCGCCGACACTCCAGGACGAGGTTCTCCCCACGGTGGCAGGGTTCCTCAGCTACCTCCGGGGACTGCGGCCGGGGCGCCTTACGGCAAAGAAGATCGGGTGTGCGTTCGGATCGCACGGCGGCATGGGCGGCGCGGTCGCCCAGGCCGAAGAGGCACTGAAGGCAGCCGGGATCGAGGTGATCGAAGGCGGGTTCCAGGTGAACTACCGCCCGGATGCCGGCGAACTCGCCCGGTGTTACGAGCTCGGGCGGAAGGTGGCGCGGGAGATCCGGACCCGGTAACGCCGGGGCTCCTCTCCCGCACCCGGGCGCCTTCCATGAAGGGGTCCAGACCCGTACTTTTTTTTGCGCCCCGCCGCCCGCACGGTCGCCGTCCTGCGCTTGTTATCCTGTGTGTTGCTGTGTTGCCCCGCAGCAGCGGCTCGAGGCATCACTCTTCTCCGCCTCCCCGGAGGATACCATTTTTAATCTCGGTGTCTCTCTCCCTGCCATGATCTTTCCGTTCAGGACGGTCGACGGCGCCCTGACGCTGCGGGATCACCCGGAAGAAGGCGGATGGGTCCATGTGCTGGCCCCGTCCGACGAGGAGAAAGAATACCTTATCCAGGAGCACGGTATCCCCCGGGACTGTATCGAAGAGGCCCTCGATCCGGATGCGCTGGCCCGGGCGAGGAAACTGGATGGTTCCCTCTCTATTGTCTTGCTCTGTTCCCGCTCCGGTGCAGAGCAGTCGGTGCCGTTTGTGACGCAACCGCTCGGCATCGTGCTCCGGGAGAAGATGATCGTCACGATCTGCTCTCGCGATCCGGAATTAATCTTCGACCTCCTTTTGGAAGATGCGTATGCGGTCCCCACCTACGAGAGACACAGGTTTTGTCTGATGATTTTGCTGCAAAACGCCCGGATATTCAAGGTGCATCTGGGAGAGATCCGGGAGCGGGGTGTACTCGATGAGGAGGTGCTCACGCGAGCTCTCACCGGGACGGGGCTGATCGATCTCCTGGACGGCGAGCGGAGCCTCGCGTACTTCGTCTCCGCTCTAGGGTCCAATCAGGAGATGGTTGAGGCGCTCCGGAGTTCGAGGTACCTTGAGCCGGAGGATCGGGACCTGCTGGAGGACGTTGTCCATAGGAACAGAGAGAGCCTCACCGTTGCCAACACCACCGCAAAACTCCACAACGACCTCATCGGTGGGTTTACGTCTCTGGTCTCGCTGAACCTCAATAACCTCGTCCGGACCCTGACGGAGATCACCATTGCGCTCTCCGTCCCGGCCATCATCGGCGCTCTCTGGGGGATGGAAGTATCCCTCCCGCTTAAAGAGCATTCTCTTGCATTCTGGGTCATTCTCAGCCTGATGGGCGTTCTCGCGGTGGCGACCTTCGTGATCATCAGGGCGGGCGAGCTGCTCGATCCCGCCAGGCACAGGAGATGATGTCCGCTCGAAAAATCGGTCCCGGTTCTGCCCGGGTGCGGTTGCCATACCGAAAACCTATAACCCTTATGAGACCCAAATCTAACAATTAGCGCTATATGACCGAATTTTTCCTGTCCACCAGGCAATCGGAGAGCACCCGGATCTCCGGCAGGGGAGGATCATGACCAGCAGCGATGCCGATCTGTATGCCCTCTCGATCATCACCGAGAACCGGGCAGGGGTGTTACGCGATGTGGCCACGGTGATGGCGAATTACCAGGCCAATATCCAGATGATCCAGCAGTCGATCATCACCACCGGTTCGAACGTCGGGAGGGCCTACCTCTACTTTGAGTTCGAGGAGTGCGGAGACCACGGCGAACTCGTCGCCGACCTTGCGCGGGTTCCGTCCGTCGTCGACGTCACGATCTACCCGCCGTTCTCCCGGATATTCGGCACAAGGGTGATCATCATCGGCGGGGGTGCGCAGGTGGCGCAGGTGGCGCTCGGTGCTGTAAACGAGGCGGACCGCCACAACATCCGCGGCGAGCGGATATCGGTGGACACGATCCCCCTCGTCGGGGAGCAGAACCTGACGCTTGCCGTGGATGCGGTGGCCCGGCTCCCCCGGGCGTCGATCCTGGTGCTCGCCGGGTCGCTGATGGGCGGCGAGGTCTCGCGGGCCGTGGACCGGGTCCGGCAGGCGGGCATCCCGGTGATCGCTCTCAAGATGGCCGGGAGCGTTCCGCAGCATGCCGACCTGGTCGTGACCGATCCCATCCAGGCCGGTGTTTTTGCCGTGATGCACGTCAGCGGCAAAGGAGTCTTTGATATCAACCGCGTACGTGGGCGTGAGTTCTGATGGATCCGATAGATATGGCAGTCAGGGTGCTCTCGCGGGACGGGCTCGTCGTCTATCCCACCGAGACGGTCTATGGTCTCGGGGCGGACGCCCTCTCGGAGGATGCGGTGATGCGGGTCTACGAGGCTAAGAACCGTCCGGTGGGAAAACCAGTATCGGTCGCAGTCTCGGATATGGAGATGCTTTCGGCTGTTGCAGTGGTGGACGAGGCCGCGCGGGCCTTCATCGAGCGGTTCCTGCCCGGTCCGGTGACGGTGATTCTGCCGGCGAAGTCCTGTCTGCCGGCTGTCCTCACCGGCGGCACAGGCCTTGTCGGCATCCGGTGGCCCGATCACGCGCTCGCTCTTGCGATCATCGCGCGGCTCGACGCTCCCATCACTGCCACCAGCGCGAACATCTCGGGGGATGTCCCGCCAACCCGGCCCGAAGAAGTCTCCGTGCCCCATGACTATCTGGTTGACGGCGGAGAACTTCCCGGAACACCGAGCACGGTGGTTGACCTCCCTGCCCGGCGCATCCTGCGGGAGGGCGCGGAATATGAAGCAGTGAAGGCGTTTCTGGAAACGTTAGGGTGAACCATGCGGCCGATACGACTTCGTGATTTCATCGAGGACCGCGAGGGTTGTCTTTATGCGGTCTCGAATTACGACAACGACGACCGGATCGGGTGTATCCTCCGCTACGTCCCCGATGATGGCGGGGAGCGAACGAGCCTCTCCGGCCGACGGTATCGGAAATATGACTTTGCCGAGTCTTTTGCCTGGATCCGGGAGCATAAGCCGGAGTACCTGGACTCGGTCCACCGGGTGCCCCGCTCTGATGTGGTGCGGGTGTATAAACCGGAAGAGGAGATCGGCAAGGTGGCGGCCCGGAACGCCCGGGTGCGGAGGCTCCTCTCCCATTTCGACCTCCCGCCGGGTTCGTTCGGGTGCACGGGCTCGCTCCTCTGCGGCCTGGACAACGCCGCTTCCGATATCGATCTGGTGGTCTATGGCGACGCCTGGTTTGCCGCTCAGCGTCAGCTCCGGCATCTTGTGGGGGCGGGGGTGATCCCGGGGATGAGCACCGCGATGTGGCGGAAGGTCTACGAGAAGAGGGTCCCGGAGATATCGTTTGACACCTTTGTCCTGCACGAGCAGCGGAAGTGGAACCGGGGGGAGTTCGAGGGGACCTACTTCGACCTCCTCTACACCCGGGCCTACGGGAACCTGGATGCGGTCCCTGCCGGCAAGGGGAAGGTGGTCGGCCGGACGACGATCGAGGCCACGGTCACCGATGCCTCCCTCTCCTTCGACAGCCCGGCGGTCTACGCCGTGGCCCACGGTGAGATCTCCCGGGTGCTCTCCTTCACTCATACCTACGCGGGGCAGGCGCTTGCAGGGGAGGTCATCGAGGCCCGGGGTGTCGTGGAGGAGCACGGCGACGAGCGGTGGCTGATCGTCGGCACGACTCGCGAGGCGAAGGGGGAGTACATCGTCTCAAAGACGCTGCTTGAGAACGCGGGGTAGTCAGAAGAGGTCCGAGAGCCGTCGCGGACCGGTCGTGCACCGCTCGGAGTGGGGGCAGCCGTCGCATGGCGCTCTGAGGGGCCGCGGCGGGATATCGCCCGCGACGACCCGTTTTGCCGCCCGGATCGCCCTGATCATCTCCCTGCGGTCGCGGGGCTGGGGCTCGACGAACCGGCAGGTCCCGCTTGCGACATACTCGACGTAGCCGCCGGTGACGGCGCGCCCGAGTGTCTCCCGGAGACAGGCGACGTAACAGGCAACCCGGAGGCGGTCGGTGCCATAGACCCCGGCTTTCGGGGCGGTGCTCGACCGGGTGACGGCGAACGTGCCGTCGGAAAAGACCTTGTCTATCCTCCCCCGGATGCCGAGGAGGTCGGACTCGACGGCAAGGTCGGTCTGGACCGGCGTCTGCCAGGCCGTCTCCCGGCAGGCGGCGACGCACTCGTCGAGGAATTCCCGGGCTTCCGGGGGAGCATCGGGGAGAACACAGAGAACTTCCTGCCAGATCCGCTCCGCTTCAAGGGGTTCTCCAAGGTGCATGGAGACCTGTTTGCAGACGGTGTAGCGGGGTGGTTCCTCCCGCTCTTCCGACCGCTCGAAGTAGTAGCGCCGGGGGCAGATGTGACAGGCGACGACGCCGGATACCGGGATATACTCGTTCATGCGCAATCGGTTCTGTTGAGAGAGACATACGTCCTCCCTCTTTATATGGGCTTGTCCTCTGCACCGGTGCGGGGTCCCGGCCCCGGCCGCACCCGGGACGAACTCTTATGCCGAAGCAGGTCACAAAAGAAGAGTATGGCAAACCGAGAGATATCGGTCAACATCCCCGGCAACCTCGACCCGGTCTACTCGAACCGGATCCAGATCGCCTACAAGGAGGACGAGTTCACGTTCCTCTTCCTGCACGAGATCCCCGGCATGAACCAGGCGCGTGCGAAGGCGATCGTCTCGATCAGCCCCCGGCACGCGAAAAATCTGGTCGAGGTGCTGGCAAAGAGCGTTGCCGACTACGAACAGAAGTTCGGCAAGATCACCACCCCTGAGACCGCCCCACACCAGGAGAGTAACGTCACCATCCGGGGCTACTCCTGAACGGGATCGGGGCGGCGGTCTCCGGGCAGGTGATACCTTTTTAATTTCGGACGTACAATGTTGTAAGGCAGTCGCCGCTGTGGCTTAGCGGTATAGCGGCTGATTCGTAATCAGCAGGTCGGGGGTTCAAGTCCCCCCAGCGGCTCCTTTTCATCCGAGGTTCAAAGCCGTAATTTGTTTACCTGTTTCATGTCTTTTCCTGCGCTTTCGTTCTGCAGAAGATATAAATATCTCGATGTTGAGAAAAGGGTATACCATGACGGAGAAGAAGGAGACCCACCCCCGGTGCGTCCACTGTGGAACGATCATGAACCGGGTGTACGTACGGTCATCGGGAGAGCAGAGGGAGTGGCTACCTATCGGTTGGGCCTGCGTTGTGTGCCAGTGGATGAGCTGGGACTGACGTGGTTTTTGGGTTAGGGATTGTTGCACCCTACATAGGGCTATAGAAATAGTTTGGATCGGGTTTTAGAACTGGATCTCTCGTTTATTATATAGGTCGATCAGGCCTTGCTCTGATAAGGTACAGTCAACAAGGTTCTCAAACTCATTTTTCTCGATTTTTAACTGTCTTGCCATTATCCCAATTAGTTTATCACTGATCTCTTTGGTTCCGTGACTCACCCAAGTGACTATCCGCGTCTTTTTACCGTTATGGTAGAGAGTTAATTTGATGTCTTTTGAGTTATGTTGTTGGAAACCTTTTCTTATCAACGCATTTTGGATGTTGCGGTTTTTCCGGGTTCCCAATTATATCCCCTCAGCCGGTAGTGATAGCAGTTTTTCACGGAACTGAACTCCTCCTTCAGTCAATTTGTTAACATCCTCCTCAACATAATCGAACCATAGCAACTTGAATTCTTCGTTTATCCTATCTACACCATCTTTTAGGTCATTGCATGTAACTAGGAGACTGAAATCATCATTATAAAGGATATATTCGTCATTTTCAAACTCAACTTCAAGGTTGATAGGAACTCGAAGAGACAGAACATGCGATTCATCGAATCGAATGTGGGTTAGAGGGAGATTTTTTAATGGTTTGAATTCTTTTTCGTTCGCAATATTAATAGTTCGTTGACCCTCCTCAGTTGAACCACTTACACTAACAAGCTGTTTAATTCTTTTTATCACAATTCCTTCGAGTTCTGGAGGATACTTACAGGTATATTTACCCTCAGGCGTGTCAATAATAAACTGGCGCTTTTTATCTACACTTAACTCTACTAAACGGCCCGTGACAGTTTTTCTAATTGGTTTTGGGGGCTTAATTATGGCATTCTTGATTATGGGTTTTCTCTGTGGGTCTAACTTTACTTTCTCCGCAGATCCAAACCCGATATTGACATCATATATTGAATCTTGCTCCGGCCAGAGATTATCCACGACCTCGATGGATTTAACCGCTCTATCTTCATCGTTATTTAGTACACCGAGTACCTTAGAGTAGATCTCGTCTTGACTCGAAGCGATATCTACTATGGTGCCAGCAATGGAGATCGCACGCTCCCCGAATGTGCCTCCAACACCTGGAAGTCCATACTGACTGTGCGAAAGCCTCACAGTAGCGTCGACACTACCCTGCTTAAGCTCAGATATTTCCAGCTCGCAATTGTCCTTCACAGTCTTGGGGAAGTCACCTGCAGCTCTTGGTTTATGACCCTCTAGGTGATCGCATACGACATACATTAAATTCTGGATCGCCTGAAAATTGCTGATAAGAGCATTAACTGATATCTTGGGGTGTTCTTCACTGTGTGAAGCAATGTAAATACTAATTTCTCTCGATCCGACCATTCGTCATACCCCTCACGCAGCTCTCTGGGTCCGATATTAATACACTCATCTGCACATTGGATATTTATGAGTATGGATGTATACTCAATGAAGAACCCTAGAATATTTAACTTTTTCATATGCGCGGTGTGAAAGTGTATAATACATGAATTGTTAAGTGTGTAACATTGACTTTTGAGCGCGCGCTCAGCAATACTGTGAGTGCATCCTCTTCACGGTATAGGCCCTTTGTCGCACTCCTCTCGCGGTTTAACTCGAAACACCTGCCTTTCTCAAGTGATCGCTGCAATGGGAACACAGGTCATTCCCCATTCTTCCCCTCCATAAGCGCCGTAAGCCTGCTCACCTGCTCGGTGAGGGCGTCGATCTTCTCCAGCGCCCGATCGTGAGTGAGGAGCCGGAGAATCCCCCGGTCAAGGGCGGACGCTCCCCCCCGGTCCATCGTCTCCACCTCGGCGGGGCCTTCGCTGTGGTCCACCCACCAACCCGGGAGAGCAGTTCCCCCGTCCGCCAGAGTCTCCGAGACCCGGAAGGCGTAATGGGGCTGAGTAATGATCTTCCCGATCTCGTCGGGGTGATGCACCTCGATCGTGCAGCCGGTGTAGTACTGAGCAAGCACGAAGTTCTGCACGGCTTCATGGATGGCGAGCAGGACCCGCACCTCCGCCACCTCCATAGAAGGGGCTATAATCCGCTGTTGGGCGTCCGGGTATGCTACGATACTCCGGGGGTGCAGATCGAGCGTTATAGCTGGCATGTTCGGCCCCTGCTGTGCGGCAAGGAACTTGTGACGCTCCCCGTTACGCATCTTCCATGAGCGGTAATACCCGGTGTGCAGCGGATCGAGGGAGAGAAGGCCATCCATCCGGGTAATCTGATACTTAAGCCGGATGTTGTGAACCCGGCAGGAAGAGAGCTCCGGCGGGGGCCGCGGGGCCCGTAGGTCTGTGGCTCCCACCCACCACTGATCCGTTTTTCCCGGGGTGGCGGAGCTCGGCCAGAGTAGCCCGAGCTCGCGTAACTTCCGTATAGTGATGCTGACGTGCTTCCGTGAAACTCCGAGTAAGCGCGCCACCTGAGCCTGAGTGTGATCGCCCGTCGCTATGAGGCGGGCGATCCGCTGTTCCGTGTACGAAAGTCGCATTCAATCCGTGCGTGGTGAAGAACTGGTGTTCTCAGGGCAGTTCGTGGATCGCGGGCGGTCCACCAGATCAGGAGCGGAGCGGCGTCCCGGGCCGGTCGGGCGATGTGGAGGTTTATAGTCCCGGCCTTCGCTGCTATACCCTGGAGAGTCTCCATGAGCGGTGCGAGGGGGCCGGAGACACCGAACGAGGAGAGACGTTCCGGACCGGTGGCCTGCGGCTCCCTCGGTTGGGGTCGCCTGGGTGGGTGGAGGTCGGAGTATTCGGCACGCCAGGATCCCGGACGGCCGATGACCTGCCAGACGCGGACGCCGGCGGACGCCTCGAAGTCATTGATGGCGTCCGCTATCGCATGAGGGAAGTCTTCCATTGCGCTCCCCTCAGTTTTGCGCCTGGTCCGGGGCCTTAATGACCCACTCGCCCGACTCGATCTTAAGATCGATGACGGCCCGGTGAGCGGGGGTGCATCGAGGATCGAGGAGAAGCCGATCCATATCTGCGGGAGAGACCTGGCGGGTCATGCCGGCACCCCCTCACCCTTCAATACGATGTTGAGGAGCTCAACCCGGGCGAACCAGACCGGCGAAAGCATCACCGTTTTTGCAAGGTGGCGGGAGCCGATCTTCACTCGCGGCTTCTTCCAATTCCTGCGTGTCTGTGTCTTCCTTCCGAGGATCACGGCTTCGACGTGATAGGAGGGCTTGAAGAGAAGCACCTATACCGCCTCCTGCGGCGCTGTGAGCTCGTAGAGGTAGAGCTGCTGGCGGCGTCCGTCGAGGTCCGAGCGGCGGCAGTAATACGATGCGTGCCGGCCCACTACCTGTACACGGATGAACTCTCCTTCCTCGGTGCCGGGGATGACGTCCCATGTCTTCCCCCGGGTGCGGGTGAGGAGGGCCTTTGTTGTTCGGGTGGCGGTGATCATTCTGCCACCCCTTGCCCGCGAGGCGTTGAGATGGTGAGTGGTTCCTGCTGGAGCCGCGCCCGGGCTGTCTCGTATGCAAGCGGGTCGATCTCGTATCCGAGGTACGATAGGTTGAGGAGCTTTGCCGCGAGGAGGGACGTTCCCGATCCGGCGTAAGGGTCGAGAACGAGATCCCCGGGTTGTGTGAGCCGTGAGAGTAAGTGCAACGGCTCTTGAATAGACTGTTCCCATTGATGGAACTGCTTTGCCCGGGCCCCGGAGACTACATCTAAGAAGATGGTTTCTACCGGCGTGATCGGGGGTTTCTGGTAGATGAGAATAGGTTTCCAGCCGCAGATTACCTTTCGGGCCCACACTACTGTTTTTGCACCGCTGTTGAGTTGTGCCACGGTCCAGAAGTAACTCAGGCCGGGGGCGTCCTCGAAGATGTGCATGATGCGGTTGAGGTAGAACTGCGGGCAGTACATGACGAGGAACCCGGAGGATTTGAGGATCCTGGGGGCGTGGCGTGCGAGAGTGCTGTACGCCTGCTCGTACGTCTTCCCGAGGTAGGGCGGATCGGTGAAGATGAGGTTAACTGAGTCATCGGGGAGCGTCGCCATGCCGGTGTCACAGTCTCCGAGGATTAGAGTGGAGTTCACTTACTCCACCCCCGGAAGCCGGCGCTGCCGAAAGTAGCGGCCTAGATCCAGCCGGGGCCGAAGTGTGCCGTCGGAGATCCCGATGTGATACGCCCGACTTACGGCAAGCGCTTCATCGGGGAAGGGGCCGCGGGAAAGAGTGTACTGCATCAGGCGCACCCCTCGTCTTGGACCACGATCACATGCCCGCACCGCAGGCACCGGTAGCGTTCATACGTCGCCCCGATGCCATCCTGCACGGTCCCGGTCCGGATGCTGTCCGCACCGCATCGGGGGCAGGCGGTGGTCTTCGCAGCATTTGGGGTCTCAGACAAATGCTGGTCCAGCCAGCCCGTCGGGCACTGCTTGAGTTTCCCGGGGCACTTGTTTCCGGCCGCTCTGCAGGTGCGGTGCGGCCGGCCGGCCCGATTCGTACCCTCGATGAGGTCAGGGCACCTGGCGACCCGGCAGGCAAAGGTATCCGGGACGCGCGGGCGAACCAATATATTCTCAGATTCCGATACAGATGTGGCGGCCCGGTTTTCCTGGTGCTTGCAGGCGTGGGAACACGCGGGGCTGCCGTTCAGGCATTTGTTTTTTGACATGCATTCTCACCTTTGATGAAAATTCGCTCGACGGAGCCTTTCGTTTCAGAGACCTCCTCTTCTGCGACATCTGAAGTGTCGATACCGAGAGCATCGAGCCCTCGAACAACGATGAGCCGCGCCGCCTCGGTGCGGGTGACCAACTTGTGGCTGACCTGTACCTCATCGATCGCGTCGAGCATCCACGTAGGGACTTTGAACCAAATGGAGTGCAGAAGGGCGGCTTTCTGGTTTTTATTTACCATTGTTTACCACAAATTAACAATGATATACAAACCCATATATGCCTACCGGTTTTACAACGTTTATCAACGATATATAATGGTAAATTTTGGTGATGGCAAATGGCAAAAAGGAATAAACAGACTGGAGTAAGGATGGATCCCGGCATGGTTGAGCAAATTGATCGACTTGCAGACGCACATCACCGAGACCGTAGCGGCGAGATTATCCATGCATGCGCGCTATACATCGCCGCGCACGAGCCCCCAAACACGCCCGAAGCATATTATGCTGTCCTTCAGGCGCTTGAAGAACTCCGGTCTAAAATGCTTGAAAACCTAGAGGGGAAGCAGATAAGTGCCCCATCGGGGATCACAGTGAAAGAGGGGTGGTTCAAACGATAATGCTCCCCGTTAGGGTGTCCCCGCGCCGCCGAATATGGATTGATGTTTCATTCCGCTATGAACGAGGTGATCCTATAATTATAAGACCCCTCAGATAAAACCTGGGGCATGGTATTCCGGGAAATTGACGATGATCTCTGGGAGATTGTTCAGAACCACCTT
>ENA-UOOR01000097-UOOR01000097.1-fermentation-metagenome-genome-assembly--contig:-NODE-97-length-120521-cov-61.817285_pt1 | contig 120521 bp, 86 predicted proteins | sample MGYA00245780_ERZ724029 | MGnify/ENA primary metagenome ERZ724029 (study PRJEB28704, sample SAMN03018315) | fermentation metagenome | biome: anthropogenic terrestrial biome; feature: soil...
TGGTGAACGGTAGCATTTCTGCCGAGAGAGGTGCCTTCTCGCTCGAACTCTGGGCAAAGAACCTCTTCAACACCGACTACCACTCCTTCCTTTTTGAAGCATCGGACATGACCACCGGAAAGGTGAATCAGTTTGTGCAAAGGGGGTATCCTACCCGCTTTGGGGCTACGCTTCGATACACGATTGGCAGGTAAGCATCGGCTTTTCTGCCAATCACGATGAATGGGCTGTGTACTTGCCCATCTTCTGATTAGAGAAAAATCCAGATCAGCAGCACGACCATCACCAGCGAAGGCAACATATTCATGATGCGGAGCTTCTTTATCCCCAGGATGTTGATGCCGAGGCCTATGAGTAGTATGCCTCCCACGCTGGTGAGTCCGAGAATGATCTCATCGGTGAAGAAGCTTCCGGCGTATCCGGCGAGGAGGGTAAGGGCCGCCTGAAAAATAAACAGGGGGAGTGCGGAGAAAACAACGCCCACTCCAAATGCGGAGGAAAGCAGGATGGCAGAGAAAAAATCCATCAGCGATTTGGTGTAAAGGAGGTCGGGTGAGCCGCCGGTGCCTTCCTGGATGGTTCCCAAAATGGTCATGGACCCCACGCAAAACAGCAGAAAGGCCGTAACCAGTCCCTCGGAGAATTTTTCACTGCCAACATGAAAGTGATTCTTCAGGTTGTCGCTCATCCGTTCGGCACCTTTCTCTATGTCCCACCATTCGCCCAGCAGAGACCCTACTGCAAGGCTGCTCACCACAATGAGTATGTTCTCCATCTCAACAGCCATGGTTATTCCTATGGCCAGCGTAAAAAGTCCTATCGCCTGAAAATAAATGGTGGTTATACGCTCCGGCATCCGTTTTTTCAACAGCATCCCGATCACTCCGCCACCCAGCACGGCGGCTGTATTTACAAGGGTTCCAATCATCCTGTATCTCAATTGTTTTAATCTGTAAAGCTGATGGCTGCCTGCCTCTGGCAAAACGCTACTTTTGTAGGATATGCATTGTTGTCTTGTTCGAAAATTGGAATAAATCTACCCTGCTGACTCAAAATCGAAGCAGCTTTTGGCAATGGTCTGATAAACCAATGACGAAGTTAGAAAAAAAAATTCAATAATCAGGATTTTGCCCTTTTTCGTCGGTGTACAGTGAATGGAACTTCGTTTGCTAGTGATCCCTGAAATTCCATTTGGAGTTGTCGCTGCTCATGTCAAATTTTGCGAGGGTGGGAGTGCTGTCACCGGAAGAAACGAGCGCCAGCTTTTCGTTTGAATCGGGAACCGTCTTGGGCATGATCCGATAGGTCCCGTCGGTCAGCTGGTCGATGCGCCACAGCTGCTCCGGAGCTCCGGTAAATGTGGGTACGGTGATCACTTCTGCCGCGGCCGTTGCTGCCAGAGCCCTGTTGGTTCCGGCGATGGTAATCTTGTAATAGGGGCCACCCAGGTAGCCTCCTGCTTCGGGAACGGCTGTGATTGTCCATCGCTGATGCGGGCGGACCATGTAATCTCCTATTCTTACGCCAATGTTGCCGGCAGGCCAGGTCTGTATTACATCATCCAGCTGCTGCGACGCAATGGGTTTTACCGGCTCGTCGTTGTCGCGGTTGAACCCGCGCATCCTGCCGGGCATCCGTACAAAATCAACCGCCAGTTCCAGTGCGTAGCCTCTTCTTTCGGATTCTATTTCATAGGTCCCTTCCCGGAGGTTATCTCCTGCAACAGGCCATCCATTCTTCCACAGTAGGGGAAGGATGCCCAGGACGCTGCGGCCGCTTTGATCCAGATCGGCCTCATAATGACAGGACATCTTTTCCACTCCCTCTTCAAGCACAACGCGCCCGAAGTGTCCGGGGCCAATGAATCTGTCTCTGGCTGCAAGAACCATCTTGCCACCTCCTTTCAGCATGTCTCTCCCCATGTTGTCGAGGTATGGGCCGGTTACTTTCCTGGAACGGCCCACCACGATGTTATAGGTGGAGTTGGCGCCATCGCAGCAGGTGCCGTGCGTGCCCAGGAGATAATACCATCCGTCGTGGTACTCCAGATCCGTGGCTTCGCAGTCGATCGCAATATCGATTGCTTCATTTCCTTCAACCCGCTTTCCGGTGGCGGGGTCGAGCTCTATCAGACGAATAAATCCGAAATAGGTTCCGTAAGAACACCACAAGCGTCCATCGTTTGGATCCAGCAGCAATCCAGGATCGATTGCGTCGTTGTCTTCCACCCCGTCGGATTGGGCGACGAGTACAGGCTCTGAAAATTTGAAATCGGGCGATGTGGGGTCGAGCGTCTTGTTCCACATGGTCAGTATTCTGCCGTTATGACCACCTCCCAGGCCGCCACCGGTTGCGCCGTAGACAACCAGGTATCGTTCTCCGATTTTTATGGCATCGGGCGCCGCACCTCCTCCGGGCCTTACGGCGCCGCTGTTCCAGCTCCAGCCATCATCCGAAATTAACCCTCCACCGCCCGTGCCGAAGGTGTAATATTTGCCTTCACACTCCATGATTGTTGATGGATCGTGTATAAATGGTTTTCCGATCTGTGCCGTCACTGCCCCGGCAATGAAGATGAATAAGATTGCTATTCCTGCTTTTAATGTATGGTGAAAGTTCATATGATTATGGCATTGAGGGTTATTATTACTCACAACTGATTTGAATGTTTTTGACCGGCTCTCCCTGCTCGTCGAGAAAGCGGATGCAGAAGTCACTCATTCCGGGGCCATTGATCACGGCACCCCGAAGGATGTTTCTCCCCTTTTTGAGTGTCAGGCGGTGAGAGAGGCCATCGTCCATCACCATGCGCCTGTCGCCGGAAAGCAGCAATGCCTCCTCTCCGTTCAGCCACCACATGGACGCTGAGTTGGACCCTGCGGACAGCCTTACGTTTTTTATTTCCACGGGACTGTTGATCACGGTCACGGCCCAAAATAGCACGCCGTATACCGGTTTATGTAATCCATAGGCGAACCGGAATAGCTTCACATTGAATAATTTGCTGTCCAGGGCATGCCAGGTAAGATCCCGTCCTCCTACCTTTACTGTCTCTCCGTCTCTGGGAAGAAGCGTGAACTGGTTCTGGAAATAGAGGGTGTCAAACGCATTTCGCAGGTAACTGTCGGTGAAAATGGTGTTGCTGCGAACGGCTGTCTCAATTGGCTCGAGCAATAACCAGCGTTGAATAAAACCTTCCTCGTCCGGGGCTTTTACGGCTTTGGTTGCAGGGGTAAAGTACCGGTCAATACTGCGAACGGTATCGCGTGCAACGGCTTCGTCATGTTGACTCCATGCCCTGCCGGTTTGTGCTTGTAGCCCCGCTACAGTGAACATCACTGCGATTGCTGTCAGGAGCATGGTTTTTTGTTTCTTCTTCATGGTAAATATAGTTTATTGAACAGCTGAGTCATTGTTTTTATTGGCTTCTTTCAGGAAGAAATCGATCATTTTTTGAAAAGTGTCTTCGTTGAAGGTGACCGGCCCATGCTGACCACCGGGGACAGAGATAAACTCGGTCAGCAGTTCTCTTTCATCCAGTGCCTTGGCGAAAAGTTCGCTTTGGCAATGGGGTACTACATTGTCTGCCTCGCCATGAATCACCAAAAAATGAGGGTCTGTTTTGTCCAGGAAAGTGATCGGGTTAAGCAGCGCGATCAGGTCGAGGTTGTCGGCGGGGTTGCCTCTGATCAGTGCTGCTTCGGGTGAGTTCCCTTGCTTGGGCCCCTTGCAATTGTCCATGAGTGCCATGTCGATGGGGCCAAACCAGTCCACCACGGCATTCACAGCACTGCTGTATGAGGTGTAGTTGCCCACATCTCCTTCGATGTCGACACTCGTATTGTTTACCGTAAACTCTCTCACATTGTTCGATGCACCTGCCAGCGATGCAAGATGACCACCCGACGAGAAGCCAGTGATGCCAATGAAGGAAGGGTCAATGTTGTATTGCTCTGCATTTCCTCTAACAAACCGAATGGCTGCCTTCACGTCGTTGATCTGGGCTGGATAAACAGCGTCGGAACTTGACCTGTGGTTGATTGCTATCACGGCAAAACCACTTTCGAGCAACTGCTTTCCAAAGGTGTCGAAGGCGAATTGTTTCATGTTGTTGCCAAACCATGCGCTGCCATAGATTACGATGATTGCCTTATAGGCAGGCCTTTCAAGGTTGGGCAAATGAATGTCAAGGTTGTGGTATTCATTTTCGTCACCGGCATAATTCAGGTTGAGCCATTGCCTGCCGCTGATCTGTCCAAAACAGATGGCCAAGCTATAAGTAGCAAGGACTGCTGTAATTAAGATTCGTTTCATACGCATTTATTTTTGTTCGGTTTTTATATGGATGGATGGAAAATGCAATCGCAATTGTCTGCGGTGCGGCATTTAAATTTCTGCTGAGGTATTGAATAGCTTTTGCAATCCTTCAGAGTAGCTCTTTGTTGCAACCCAGTCCTGAAAATTCAAATCGTGGTTGTGTCTGTCAAACACAAAGGTTTTCAAATTTGATTTTCCGCAAGTGTCAAACCTCTTTTCAAGGTCATAGACTCCCTCTGCCGGAACGTTTGCATCGTCTTTCCCGTGAAATACATAGATGGGAATGTTCACTCGCAAAAGTCTCGTTTTGTTTGGTTCAAGCGCAAAATGCTCCCTAAACCAATTTGTGGTTACACGAAAATAATTTTTCCAGATCCAGCTCTCTTCGTGATCCCTGATTTTTGTTGTTAAAATATGATGAACAGGCTCCCGCATTTTGGCAATGTCGTCGATGTTGATCACATTGTCTTTTACAACGTTCACTGAATCAAAAGGCAAATTTTGAAACAAATGCCCCCGATAGGCTGTGACAACGGGATCTTCGAATTCATACTCCTCCCTGTTTACCGACTTGTCCCCGTTTCTATCAAATATGGAATTAATCAAAACCATCGCTCCATTGCCTGTGTTCTGCCATTTAATAATGTCAAGCATATTTTCGTGCGCGTACCCGTGTAACAGCAATGCGTCAATTGTTACATTTTGACGTTCAGCAACCATCGAGGCGATGATGGTGCCCTCGCTTATTCCGTAAAGAAAGATTTTGCAGTTTTTGAAACGTTTGTCATTTTTCAAAAAAGCAACCATGGCTTCCACATCGGCGGCTTCGGTATGGGGCTCATACCGGGCATATCTCAGGCTATCGACCGTGTCGAACCAGGGCCCCGTGTCGCCCAAATCAACGCCACGGCGATTGTAGGAGAAAAAGCCGACACCTTTTTCACAAAATCCCTCTGCCAGCACGTCGTAGTAATTGAAACCCTGCCTTTGGGTTAAATAGGTGTACGGCCCGGTCCCGTGGACCGCAAAAACAATCCTGTCTATCTCGCCCGCCTCGGGAAGGCAGAGTCGTACTGTTGTTGTTTCCCCGTCCGGCAACTCTACCGTGAAAATCTCAGAGCTGAAAGCATATGCCTGCACTGATGCAACAGATAATATTGCCGCTAATACCCATTTTTGAAAAGACTTCATTCTGTGTTTTTTTGTTTTTCGTTTGATCACGCGATGATAAATGTGCGGTAAAAGTAGGGGATATCTCTTTCGCGGAGGTGCATAAAGTTGCATATATGGTGTAATTTTCTTTATTCAACAGTGATTTGTATCTATTTTCGGCATTTATGCGGTTTCTGGCACCCTTTGTTCTTCTCCCTGTTCGTATTGTTTCCATACTGTTCTCATTATACCTGGTGCCAGCAAAGATTGTTCAGTCACCGTTGGTGTACCTCCCGAAGATTTGGCACATTGAAAAAATATTGTTTTAGCACAAAATTTGTACCTTTGTGACCCATAGAAAAATTTATAAAACAGAATATGTACAATTGGTTTGAGTGTAAGATAAGATACGATAAGATGCTGGAAACCGGCATGCAAAAAACGGTGACCGAGCCCTATCTGGTGGATGCATTGTCGTTCACCGAGGCAGAAGCGAGAATTATTGAAGAGATAAAACCGTTTATTTCGGGCGAGTTTTCGGTGTCCGACATCAAGCGGGTGAAATATACGGAGTCTTTTTTCAACGAGACGGGTGATCGCTATTTCAAGGCAAAACTTTATTTCCTTACGCTTGATGAAAAGAGCGGCTCCGAGAAGAAAACGGCAGTGAACATGCTGGTGCAGGCTACTGAATTGAAGGAGGCGGTGGAGATCGTGGAGGCGGAAATGAAGAAGACCATGATCGATTATACGTTTGCTGCCGTGAACGAAACAGCGATTATGGATGTATTTCCCTACGCGGGAACAAAGGCAACAGAAACTGCAGAATGAGCATTCAGTCCCATATCGACACGTTGCGGCAAACCGTCCCCCGGGAGGTGACCATTGTGGCGGTCTCCAAATTTCATCCTCATTCGATGATCCAGGAGGCTTATGACAGTGGACAACGTATCTTCGGCGAGAGCCGTGTGCAGGAGCTGATGGAAAAACAGCGCAAACTGCCCCGGGATATTGAGTGGCATTTTATCGGCAGCCTGCAACGGAACAAAGTGAAACAGATTGCACCTTTTGTGTCGCTGATTCACAGCCTGGACAGTGAACGGCTGATGCTGGAGGTTGAAAGACAGGGCGCAGCGAACAACCGGGCAATACCTTGCCTGCTGCAGATACACATTGCCGAGGAGGAGACCAAGTCGGGTTTCTCCCCCGACGAGTGCAGGCAGTTCCTGGCCAACGGCAGCTGGAGGGAATGTACGCACGTGCAGATTGTCGGGGTGATGGGGATGGCCACCTTTACCGATAACGAGGAACATGTAAGAAGCGAGTTCCGGTTTTTGAAGTCTCTGTTCGATGAATATAAAGCCAACTATTTCGCGGAGGATTCTTCTTTCAAGGAGATATCGATGGGGATGTCGGGCGACTACACGATTGCGATCGAAGAGGGTAGCACCATGGTACGCCTGGGGACACTGATTTTTGGTGACCGATAGCTGCCGGCGGCCAGCCGGGTGGCCTGTTTATTTCCCGGGCAGGGTATCAATTTAATCGATAAAAATGTTTATTTTTGTTGATCAATAAATTTGGAAAACATTCGTTCACTCATGATTAATTTAGAAACGACCTTTGCAGGGTTACACCTGAAGAATCCGCTGATTGCAGGAAGCAGCGGACTGACCAATTCAGTTAAAAAGATTAAAGAACTGGAAGATGCCGGTATCGGAGCCATTGTACTGAAATCTCTTTTCGAGGAGCAGATCGAGAAACATTCCGAGAAGCTTTCTCAGCTGACTGACTATCCCGAAGCAGCCGATTATATCAATGCTTACATCGAGATGAATCACATAGAGAAATACCTCGATCTGATTCGCTCGGCCAAAGAGGCATGCAATGTGCCCATCATTGCCAGCATCAACTGCTACAAATCGTCACGATGGATCGATTTCGCCAAAACTATTCAGGATGCCGGGGCCGATGCACTGGAACTGAATGTTTTTGTCCTCAACGCCGGTGAATTCGGCGATACCTATCTGGAAGATTCTTATGTGAACATTGTCAGGGAGTTGAAGAAGGTGGTGCGGATACCGATAGTCATCAAGATGGCTAAAAATATCAGCAACCTGCCCGGTCTTGTGGGGAAACTTAAATCTTTGGGTGCAAAAGGAGCCGTTCTTTTCAACCGTTTCTATCAGCTTGATATCGACATAAAGAACATGGAGATAACCTCGGGCCCGGTGTTCAGTAACCCCTCCGATTTTAGCGATACCCTGCGATGGACTGCCATTGTGACGGGAAGGGTGCCCGACTTCGATGTGGCCTGCTCCTATGGGGTGCACTCCTGGGAGGATGCTATCAAGGGAATCCTTGCCGGAGCCGGTGGAATTCAACTATGCAGCACCTTATACGAACATGGGCCGGGAGTGATTGAAGATATGCTTACCCTGATGGAGGAATGGATGCGGCAAAACAATTATAAGCGGATTGAAGAATTCAGGGGTAAACTGAACTACCGGAACATCAAAAATCCTTCGCTTTATGAGCGAGTGCAGTTTATGAAATATTTCTCCAATTACAGGTGATGCCATGAACATACAGCAGTTAGAATATATTATTGCCGTTGATAATTACCGCCATTTCTCCAAAGCTGCCGAAGCTTCTTTTGTGACGCAACCCACGCTGAGCATGATGATCCAGAAGCTGGAGGAGGAACTTGGAGTGAAGATTTTCGACCGTTCACAATTGCCTGTGCACCCCACCGAAATAGGGAAGCGCATTATTGATCAGGCGCGGGTAGCCGTTGCTCAGGTGAACCAGATCAAAGAGATCGTGCAGGAAGAAAAGGGGATCATAAAGGGCATATTCCGTCTTGGAATCATACCAACCATTTCGCCCTACCTTCTGCCAAGGCTGATGCAGGTACACCGTGAAAACAAATACGATATCCGTATTGTGATCTCGGAGCTGACCACCGATCAGATATTGAAAGGACTCTCGAACGACTCCCTTGATGGAGGCATCCTGGCTACACCGTTGAAAGAACCGGCCATCAGAGAGTATCCTATCTATTATGAACGCTTTTTTGCCTATGTCTCACCCCGGGAGCGAGCACTCTATGCAAAGACATCGCTCGACGAGAGCGACCTGACAACGGCCAAGCTGTGGCTGCTCGATGAGGTGCATTGTTTCAGGACGCAGATTTTACATCTCTGCAACCTCAGGAGGCGTAGAGGGGGTAACCAGCAGTCTATTTTTTCGTACGAAGCCGGTAGCATTGATACGCTTATCAATATCGTCGATAAGAATGAGGGACTGACGGTCATCCCCGAGATGGCGCTGACCAACCTGAGCGAAACACAGACGAAGAACGTCCGTCCCTTTAAAAATAGTACCCCCGTGCGCGAAGTGAGTCTTGTTACTCGAAAAGAGTTTTTTCGGGAACGCCTTCTCAACATCATTACTGAAGAGGTGAAGCTTGCCGTGCCAAAATCGCTTCAGGACGAGGCAATGAAAAAATATGTAGTCCCGCTTTAAAGAGGTGGAAAGTTGCTTTTATGGATCCACTGACAATCATTCGAAAATACTATAAAGAGGGGACAAAATTATACGATATTTATCTCTCGCATGTGACTAGTGTGACGGATAAAGCGCTCTCCATTACACGAAATCATCCGGAATTGGCAGTCGATGTCAGGTTTATTGAGGAGGCCGGTATGCTTCACGACATAGGCATTTTTCAGACCAATGCGCCCCATATTGCCTGTGAGGGCTCTTTTCCCTATATTTGCCACGGTTATCTGGGAAGGGAATTGCTCACACTGGAAGGATTTCCAAAACACGGACGGGTGTGTGAACGGCATACCGGTACGGGGCTTAGTCTGGAGACAATCATTAACCGTAAGCTACCCATCCCTCACAGAGATATGCGACCGGTAAGCCTGGAGGAAAAGATCATCTGCTTTGCGGATAAGTTTTACTCGAAATCTCAATTGGGAAAAGAAAAACCGATAAAAAAGATCAGAGAAAACCTTAGTAAGCACGGATGGCACCAGGTGGAGATATTTGATGAGTGGTGCGAAATATTCCTGTGACAGGCCGCCTTTGCTAAGCGGCATTTTTTTGGCAAACTATTTGCAGTGGCTTTAGTTGGTAAATACAAATAAATATGATGCAAAAGGATAATCAGCATACAAATCCCCGGAAGCGGGATGAGGAGTTAAACAAAGAAGTGACGCGCGACGAAGAGGCGACTGTCAGCAAAGAGAATGAGGACAAATTGACAGATGCTGCCGTGGCGGACCAGAAACAGCAGGACGAACTGCAACAGAAATACGATGATCTGAACAACAGCTATCTTCGCCTGCATGCGGAGTTTGACAACTTTCGCAAGCGCACCCTGAAGGAGAAGGCCGATCTTATTAAAAGCGGCGGCGAACGTGTGTTGCTTGATATCATCTCTTTGGTGGATGATTTCGAACGGGCGCTCGTCATCCTTCACGAAGCCGAAGACAAGGATGCCATGTTGGAGGGTATGGATCTTATTTACGGGAAATTTATTAATTTCCTGAAGCAGCATGGCGTGAAAGAGATAGAAACCATTGGACTTCCATTTGATGCCGATCGCTTCGAGGCTGTAACGACCATACCGGCGCAGGATGAATCTCAGAAAGGAGTGGTTGTTGATTGTATCATGAAAGGATATGCCCTGAACGAGAAAATCATCCGTTTTCCAAAAGTAATCGTAGGAGAATAAGATGTCAACAAAAAGAGATTATTACGAAATACTGGAAGTCGCCAAGACCGCTACAGCCGAAGAGATAAAAAAAGCTTACCGCAAGAAGGCCATTCAATATCACCCCGACAAAAATCCCGGTAACAAAGAGTCGGAAGAGAAATTTAAAGAAGCAGCAGAAGCGTACGAAGTATTGAGCGACGAGAATAAACGTGCCCGTTATGACCAGTTCGGTCATGCCGGAGTGGGGGGGGCTGCATCCGGCGGAGGTTTTGGAGGTGGCATGTCGATGGACGATATCTTCTCGCAGTTTGGAGACATCTTTGGTGGTCATTTTGGCGGCTTTGGCGGCTTTGGTGGTTTTGGTGGCGCCCAACGCGGCAGGCGCGTGAACCGGGGGTCGGACCTGCGGGTGAAGGTGAAGCTCTCCCTCAAGGAGATCCTCAATGGTGTGGAGAAGAAGATCAAGGTGAAGAAGTATGTCTCCTGCTCGCATTGCGACGGCAATGGATCGGAGCATGGTACCTCCCTGAGCACCTGCTCTACCTGTAACGGATCGGGCGTGGTCACCCGTGTGGCCAACACCATCCTGGGACAGATGCAGACCTCCTCTACCTGTCCCACCTGTAATGGCGAGGGCAAGTCGATCTCGAAAAAGTGTGCACACTGCAACGGTGAAGGGATTGTCCGCGAGGAAGAGGTGATCAACATCCGAATCCCTGCCGGCGTAGCCGAAGGAATGCAACTCTCCATGTCGGGAAAGGGCAATGCAGCCCGCAGGGGGGGGGTGAACGGCGACCTGCTGATCGTGATCGAGGAGGAGCAGGACCCCAACCTGATACGCGATGAGAACGACGTGATTTACAATCTCTTCCTTAGCTTCCCCACTGCTGCCCTGGGAGGTGCTGTAGAGGTGCCCACCATCGACGGGTTTGCCAAGGTGAAAATTGAGCCGGGGACACAACCAGGCAAGGTGCTCCGTTTGCGCAACAAGGGACTGCCTTCGGTGAACGGTTACGGACGGGGCGATGAGCTGATCAACGTGAACGTCTACGTGCCGGAGAACCTCACCGACAAGGAACGCAAGCAGCTGGAAGAGATGAACAGGTCGGAAAGCTTTGTCCCTTCCGCCTCCGCACGCAAGAGTGTCTTTAACAAGTTCAGGAAGATGTTCGACTGACAATCTTGTCATTAATTTTATAGACTGCATATTTGCAGAATTGAGGCTGTCTCAAAATAAAATTTAACCTCCTGAGAAATGAATATTGGGATATGTTCTCAGGTAGATATCCGAAATCGAGTAGGAGGAAAACGAAGTAGTTTTCCTCCTACTCGATTGTACGCTCTATGTGGAATAATTCTCTCAGAACTTGTTGCAGGCTTCAAAAAATCCGATTGCTTCCAGCTCTCTCCGGATAATTGACTCCTCCTCGCCAGTTACATTCTGGAACGGCGTGCGGTTTATGCCCAGGTCAAGCCCGATCAGCTTCATGATTCTTTTGCCGGCCACGATATTGCCCCTGTAGCGGGCAATGACGTTGATCACCTCTTGTGCGAAGTTCTGGTGTGCGACTGCTTTCGCCAGGTTGCCGTTGTTGTACTCGTTGATGACGCTCACGAGCGAACGGCCGATGTAGCTGCCGGTGCCACTGATGCCACCCTGAGCGCCACCCATCACCAGTGCAGAGAGGATGGTTTCATCCTGCCCATGCAACATGTCGAACTTGCCATTTTCATAGAGCATGCACTGGTTGTACTCGTACAGGCTCTCGTAGGTGTACTTGATGCCCGCCAGGTTGGGGATGCGTCCGTCGGCTGCTTTTAAAAAGGGCAGCATGGGGAGGAAGACACCGTTCAGCGCCGGGATGTGGTAGAAGTAGAAGGGCAGCTCGGGTGCGCCACAGGCAATCTCCTCACAGTACTTCACCAGCTCCTCCACCCGTCCTGCTTTGGGGAAGGGAGAGGCCATGGCTCCAATGCCGAAGGCGCCAATTTCCCGGGCGTGTTGTGCCATCCTGAAACTGTCTTTGATGCAGGTCGCTCCCACGTGTACAATGACCTTAAATCCCTTTGGCGCTACTGAAATCCATCTTTCGGCCAGCTTGAGCCGCTCCTCCACCGTCAGCATATAACCTTCGCCAGACGAACCGTTGATAAATACACCGACCAGCCCGTTCTTTTGAAGCATAGCGGCATAATCTGCTATGGGGGCCAGGTCTACTTCGCCTTTTTTGTCAAAGGGGGTGAAAGGCGCCACAATTAACCCTTTAATTTTTTCAAATTGTTTCATTGTCGTTCTTATTTAGTGGTTATTTTTTCTTCTTCGGGATAGGTGAGTTCCCCTTTGGGCTTCACGAATAGAAGCATCAGGACGATGGCGGCCAGCACCACTACGGAGAGCTTGCTGAAGTCGTCACCCAGGTTGCCGGCATCGGTGGAGCTCCCCAGCATGAGGGTGACAGCGTACCCGGCAAAGACACCCATCATGTTCATGATGCCGTATGCGGTGGCACGATATTTTTGGGGAATGATCTGGCAAAGTATCGGCATGTTGTTTGTGTCGAACATCCCGTAGCCAATGCCAAAGAGCATCGCGGCACCAATCAGGCCGACATACGAGTGCCCATATCCCAGGAGTACCAGTGAGGGGAGCGTTAGCGTCAACCCGATGACGCTGGTGTAGATCCTGCCCCGAATATTTTTCTGTACCCATCGGTCAGAGAGCGGTCCGCCAATCAGCACGCCGATGAACGAAGCGATAGCGATGGAGATGGTGGCCATGGGGCCTGCTTTGGCCATCTCAATCCCCAGGTTTTCGGAAAACAACGTAGGAAGCCAGTTTTTGGTCGCCCACCCCGGGAAGCTAGGAGCCATGAAGTAAAAGAGCATGATCCAGAACGAAAGAGTGCCGAGGATAAGGCCAAGAGATTGGAAGACGGTTTTTTTTCTCGTGGAACTACTTTGCGGATTGACCTGTAGTTTCGCGGTTTTCGTGCCGGCATGCCCTTCCTTGTCGTACATAAGGAATATAAGAAGGATCGAATAAATGATCCCGGCAATTCCGAACCAGTGAAAAACAGTCTGCCAGGAGTAGCTTGCAGCGATGGTAGCACCAAATCCACCCAGAGCCTGACCCGTGTAGAGTCCCGACATGTGTATGCCGATGGCCAGCGACCTTGTTTTGGAACTGTGAAAATCGGCAATCATTGCCAGGCCGGTCGGCAGGTACAGCGCTTCGCTCACGCCCATGAGTGCACGCAGCCAATAGACCTGTTGAAACGTTTGGGCATACCCCATGCCGTAGGTCACCGCCGACCAGACAAATAAACTTCCGATAATAAGCCATTTGCGATTGATTCGGTCGGCAATCACTCCTGCAATAGGGCTCATCAGTCCATATATCAACAGGAAGATGCCCATGATCCTTCCAAAGTTCTCTGCGACGGCCAGCTCCCTGATGTCTATCTGCATCGATGACTGCATGGTGGAAAGCATCTGCCTGTCAAGATAATTTAGTAGTGCCACCACCCAAAGCAAGCCGACCAGGACCCAGGGGTAATATTTGTCATTTCTCATATGATAAAACTATTATTTTGATTTTTTGTTGATTTCTTTCGTGGACATTGACGGTACATCATCGTATCTTTATTTCTCCTCTCCATGTTTCAGGGGAACGCACTCCCGGTTTCAGTTCACCTTGCACGGCATAGAACTTGCGACTGTCCCCGACAAGCGTTGCCCCTGCCCGGGCTGCGTTGAGGGTGCTGTCGATGGTGTGCCATTCGTTCGTTTTCGTATCGAAAATTCGGCATTCCGAATTAAACCTGTAATACAGCGGCGGCTGCGTCATGTATCTCTTTGAGAATTCCAGATTCTGTTTTTCTTTCTCCCTGGTTGACAGTGCCGGGTTATGGGCAATCTTGTACTGCGCGGTGAGGGCATCCAGGAAAATAGTATGGTTGACCCCTCCCAGACAAAGAATATAGCGGTTGTCCAGCTGCATTGCAGTCGCCCCTCCCAGAGAGAACGGTTTCTGTGTGCCGGGATCCATCTGATCGCCTGCTTTTGTCCATGCTCCTGCGGAAACATCGTATTTCAGCAACTCTGTTGCCATGGCCGGCACAGAGGTTTCGTCGCCGCCAAAGAAACCTCCCAACAGGTACACATACGTTTTCCCCTCCTCCTCCATGGAAACCATGACAGCCTGAAGGCGAGGGATACCGGGAAAAGGAGGCAGTTCCGTCCATGCACTGTCTGTTTTGACATTGATGCAGTAAAACACATTTGACGGAGCTCCGTTCATGTTGCCGCCGCCCACGAAGACCATATCGCCCGATGAGCACCCCGCAAAATTGTCCATCGCTGCCGGCAATGCCGGAAAGGGGGTCAACTTTACAGTGCCTTTTGGCGATAAAGAAACGGCGTACACTTTATTCAGCGACTGCGAAGCGTTATTTCCGCCAATCCACAATGCACCCCCGGCAACGGGAACCGATACGCCATGGGCTGAGGAATCCGGCAAATGACCGACCAGCTTCCACTTGTTGGTTGAAGCGTCAAACTGTACGATGTCGTTGTAGAAGAATTTTCTTCCGCCTTCAAACCCCAGCTTCTCCGGGAAGTTGGCGCCACCGGCCACAATCAGATTGCCGTTGATCAGTGCGGCGTATGCTGCCGAGACACCTTTGGCCAGATTGCCCTGCAATCCGTCGGTTGATAGCTCTTCCCAATTAATTTGCATGGTTTCGCTGTGGTTTGTGTCGCTTTTGGAATGACGGCACGATGCCGGTACTGCTGCAAGGAATGCAACGAACAGCCATCGTGATATCCCGGAAAGAACGGTATGCATGTTATTTTTCATTTATTTTTGAAGGATCGTAAGTCAATCCCGGCATGGCATCTTTCCCGTCGGGGGTCACAAATACAAACGTGAACATCCACTTTTGCAGCCGTACTTCCGGAGTGTTGAATTTGCCGACAGGCAGCTTCAGCAGCACCTTGTTCCACCCTTTCTTCAGGTCCACAGGCAGCGGGGGGCGGGCCGTAAAATTCTCATTCTTCAAAGTAATTTCGTTTGTTTTCTCTGTATGCCTGTTTTCCCAGACTGGAGGTGACAGAATCTTATCATTGATAAATATACGACTGCCGCGATAGTCCCATTCTCCCAGCGGCGGAGGTAGGTCGCTCTCGGAGCGGCTGTAATTTTGGGTAGATACCCAAAGGCCCACTGTTTGTTCTTTTGGCGACCACACGCAGGTGTAAGCGTAGGCGGTGTGATTCTCCTGCGGGTTTTCGTAAAAAGCCGGTACAATGTTGCCCCACACATGCCGCAGATAGATGCCGGCACCGATGGCAGGACGAACAGCGTAGGTTTGTCCGTTGTACAAATAACTGTCGCTGAGTGCTTTTTCCGGGGGGAAAACCGCTGACAGGTCGCCCCCATTGGGAAACGGATCGATGATATGCCACTTCACCTGAGTCTGTTGTACATACGGGAAAGATTCACCCGCAAAATTGTGTTCCTTGTGCCATAGCATGCGGCGTTCGAAATTGACAAACGAGCGGAAGGTCTCCTCCTTTTCATCTATTGGCAGGATGACGCCGTTTTTGTCGAAGTATTCCGATCCGCCCCCCAGCCAGGCCCGTTCGGCCAATGCGAGCATGTTGGGATAGAAGAAGTTTTGCGCCATGATCTGTTCCTCATCCTCCAGCAGGCGGTCGTTCCAGATGGCGAGGATGGTTCCGGCGATGTCGTTGCTGCCCTTATCGCTGTTGTAGATTCTGCTGTTGTAGAGGGCCACGATATCGCCGAAGGCATCGAAGTGGTTGATGTAGTGAAAACGGGAGTCGATGGCGGGAATGCCGGGCTGTGCCTTGCCGCGGTAGCTCCAGAGCTGTGTGGCATCGATCTCTCCCGGTTGGTAGTTCCATCCGGGGTTCCAGGAGATCACCTTTTTACCTAACCCCCGTATATGTGCTACCATCTCCGGCACAAAGACAGGGTTGGTGAACTCTACTTCGTCCGTACCAATATGGATGTAGGGTACTTCCGGAAAAACTTCGGTGCAGATCTCTTCCATCAGATCTTTCAGGATTTTCATTCCTTTCTCTGACTGCATATCCACGCCCGTCGCCCGTGCAAAGGCATCGCTGTGACCGGGCATGTCGATCTCCGGTATCAACAGCATGTTGTGTGTCTTGCAGTGTACCGCAATCTCCCGGGCATCTTCCATGGTGTAATATTTTCCGGGCAACCGGGTGAAGCTGCTGCTGTCGTTCAGCTGCGGATAACGCCTGCTTTCCAGGCGCCAGCCTTGATTTTCTGTCAAATGCCAATGGAAGACATTGATCTTGTACTGAGAGAGCAGGGATATCTGTTTTTTTAGCTCCTCCACAGAGATGAAGCTGCGCCCCACGTCGTGCATAAAGCCGCGTACGCGGAAGGCAGGCCAGTCGGTAATCTCCAGCGCAGGGAGGGTGTTCCCTCCGGAAGAGGCGATGAGCTGGTTCAGTGTCTGCCGTGCCCAGTAGATCCCCTTCTCCGTGGTGGCCTCCATCAGGATGGAATCGGGTGTAATCCGGAGGCGGTAGGCCTCTTCGGCATTTACCTCCACTTCGGGGATTGCAGCGATCAGTCTTTCGGCAACGACAGAAGGGTCTGGCATTCCCTGATGCAGCCGGTGTTGCCCGGAAGGGGAAAGGGTGAGCATCTGTGGCTGTGGCAGCAGCTGTAACGGTTCGCTTTTCTTCTCTGTGTTGCAGGAGAGAAGCAACATGGCAGCCAGCAGACAGGACAGGGTTGTCATTTTTATATCGTTTTTTTTCGTATTGATTTCAACATACTAGTTACAATGATGCAGATTGAAAATTAGGCTTCGCTTATTTATGGGTACTCCGAAGAGAAGGTGGAGGCGGGCAGACCTGCCTCGTTGACCAGGTTCCCGTTGGTGTAGGAGCTCCAGCCGTAGCGCACGAACGCGGGATGAGGTACCTTGTCGCAGGTTACCTCCAGGGCGTTACCCCGGATCATTGCTGTAGCCGGATGAAACATCTTATCCTCTCCCGCCAGTTCGATATCCCTTACGGATTTGTTGTCCGACGTTCGGAGACGTTTCGTTTCGCCAAAGGTGACGACCGCTTTTTCTTCCTCGAAGCGCACCTCTTTAAAGAGTGGGCCGCTTTTACGGATATTTTTTCCGTAGCTGTCGGACAGTGCCCAGCGGGCCAGTCGCTCACCGACCTCCTTCTTCTGGCGGGGGTGGACATCGGTTCGGTTGCCCAGGTCGGAAGAGACCGCCATGCCGGTGCGGGCGATCCGCTTCATTAACCTGCGCTGGCTGTCGCGGAAGTGTCCCCACGATTCGCGTCCCCTCTCCATGCTGGAGAGCTGCACGTAGTAGAACGGGAAGCTCTCACCCCAGGCGTTGCGCCAGCTCTCTACCATGGTGGGGAGCAGCTGTTCGTGCAGTTCCACGTTGTTGGCGTTCGACTCACCCTGGTACCAGATGGCACCGGCAATAGGATAGCCGGCATATGGTGCCATCGCGGTCTCAAAAAGATAGGAGGGTTTGTAGGGATGTTGTTGGAAGGGATTCCTGCCGGCACGGGCGATGTTCTGCATGCCCCGTTCGCGCACCCATCCGTCGACGAAATCGTTATTGTTCCAATTGCTGAAGAAGTCGACTAACAGCGGGTTGCGTTCCATTGTCTTTCGGTCGATCCATGCCTCTGTGGGTGATCCGCCGATGGCGTTCTGTATCAGTCCCACCGGCACACCCAGTTGCTCCTGCAGCATCCTTCCGAAATGGTAGGCAACGGCGGAGAAGCGGCTTGCTGTTACGCTGTCGGAAAGAGTCCAGGTGGCTGGATGGTAATAATCCAGCCGGTTTACTTGTGTCAGCACGCTGTCGTTCCACTCCACGGCTGCGGTTGGAGCAATCTCCTTCTGGTCGAAGAAGCGAAGCTGGCTGTTGGCGGTGCGGGGGATATCTTCCCTTGATGTGGCGGCATCCCGGAGCAGAAACGCCATGTTCGATTGGCCGGAACAGATCCATACTTCTCCTACCAGGATGTTGGTAAGCCGTATGGAGGCCTTTTCGTTTTCTATGGTGGCACTGTAGGGCCCTCCCGTCTTCATCGGGGGAAAGTCAATTGTCCATTTCCCGTTGTGTCCGGTTTGTGTTTTTTTTGTTTTTCCCGCAAAGTGCACAATCACCTCTGTGGCCACATCGGCGATTCCCCAAAACTTTACCGGTCTGTTACGCTGCATCACCATATTGTTTGTGAAGATGTCCGGTAGCTGCAACCCTCCATAATTACCCGTAATGCTGCTGTATATGGTTTTGGCTATAATTCCCGCCCCCTCGTCAGTGGGATGGAGCGCGTCGGGAAAGAGGTCGGGACGGTTGTACAAAGGTGTGTTCAGGTCGATCAGCGGCACACCGGTCACCTTCGCCACCCGCTCGATCTCCGCCTGCACCTGATCGTACCACATTCGGGTACTCGACTTGAATCGGGGATGCCAGCTGAAGATGGGTGTCATGCGGCAGATCCACACTTTTGCAGCCGGATTTTTCTCCTGGAACGAGCGGATCAGTTCTATATAGTCTTTGGTGAAGTCGTCCCGGAATTTTGGCCAATTGCGCGGATCGGTATCGTTCAGTCCCAGGTGGATCACCACGATGTCGGGTTCGAAGGTGAGCGCCTTCTCGTATGCCGGCATCTTCCGGTAAGGGTTATGCCCTTTTTGTAGCAGGGTGGCCCCGCTATGGCCGAAGTTCTCCACCCGGTAGAAATCGCCCAGCAGCCGCTGCAGCTGGGCCGGATAAGTGTTTGCCCTGTTCTCAATCTTGTAGCCAAAGGTGACCGAGTTCCCCACACAGGCCACTTTCACCGGTTCTGCAGTGAGCAGCGCCGGAATAAGAAGCAAAACAAACAGTATTCTTTTTTTTATCATTCTACACGTTTACAGATAAGGTTTTACAATTTTTGCCCACTTCAGATAGCCCTCACCCATCAGATGCAGGCCGTCGTTGCTGTACAGGGGATCGAGTTTGTGTGTCCCGGGGATGACAAGATGGTTGTACAAATCAATATAGGTGATGGCGTTTGTATCGGCCATTTCTTTCAGGCTTTTATTCAGAGAGTGGATAATTTCCCCGTGTCTGGTGTGTCCATCAAACATGCCGTAGCAATTATTGACGGGAAGGATGCTTTGCAGATATATGCCTGTATCGGGAGACTCGTTCTTGATCTTCTTCGTGATTTTACCGATACATGCCACGATTGAATCGGGTGGGGTGCCCCGTGCAAGATCGTTGATGCCAATCATCAGAAAGATTTTATCCGGTTTTCCTTTCACGAGCGGATCGAGCCGGTCGTAGACACCCTCGCAGATGTCTCCGCTGATCCCCCTGTTTTTTACGCGAGAATCGCCAAACAGTTCAGCCCATTCCCCGCCGTTGGAGATGCTGTTGCCAACAAAGAGGATATCCTCTTCCGACACCGGCAACTTCTCGAACAAAGAAGCACGCTGATAGTAAAAGGTTGAATAGTCTCGTTTCTGGGCAACAGTTGTTGATGTAAAGAACGCAACGAAACAGAGGATTAGAAATTTTTTCATATGACTAAAATATTTATTTTCAATGGTGTCATATGGAACTCGCTTTAGTCATGATCATGCGTGATAATGATTATCATGCTCGTTTCATATGAATACTTTTGTATTGGATGCGTTGTTCTCCGTGAAGATGGGATGACGCATTGCTTATTTTGAAAGAAATCCAAAGATAGCTTTTTTATTTCAAAATGTTTTCTGCCTTTGGTGAGAGTCATTTTCCTGCTTCGATGCTTTCCATTATTTTCCAGCATTGGTATAGTCCTCTTGGCACGTGGAAGCATCCTTTCCATTTTCCGCCTTTCAGGTCGAGCAGCACCTCTCCCCTCCTGTTCAGGTATCCCCACCATTCGGGATACTCCGGATCTTTAAAATGGCTCCAGGTGTAGTCGTGTACTTTTTCGAACCATTGAAGGCATGCTTCGGATCCGGTTAACTGGTAGCCTTTCAGCAGCGAGATCAGGGTCTCCACGTGTACCCACCACAGCTTCTGATCCCACTCGAGCTGTTGGGGTGGAAACCCTTTCCGGTCCATAAAATAGAAAATACCGCCGTATTTTTTATCCCAGCCATATTCGAGCGTTTTGAGCGTTGTCTCCACCGCTTTTCCGATCAGCTCCGGCCTGTTCATCCGCTTGCCCAGGTCCATGATAAACCACATTGCCTCGATGGCGTGTCCCGGATTCATGAGCCTGCCGTCGAAGGAGTCGGAGAGCGTGCCGTCTTCGTGTACGTTTTCCACGATCAGGCCGCCCAGCTCGGGGCGTAAAAAGACCTCCATCACCTCGTGAATGCACTCTTCCATGGTTTGGTCCAGAAACTCTTTATCGAGCAGATGCTCAATTTCGAGCGAGAGGTTGCAGAGAATCATGGGCAGGGAGAATGATTTCAGGTCTCGCGTTCCCGGATGAGCCTTGCTCCATTTTCCCTTCGGGTTGTCCCTTTTTGAGAGGACGATGTCGAATGTTTTTTTTGCGATCTCTGCATACTCTTCGTTTCCGGTAGCCTTGCTTAGTTGCCCGAATGCCATGGTGGCGAAAGTGTAGGAGAAGATGCTGTAGGGTTCAACGACCGGCTTTCCTTCCCGGGTCAGGGAGAAATACCAGTTCAAGTTGCCATCGTGACCGAATTTTTTTAGGAACTCTCCGCCCTGAACCGCGCAATCAAGCCACTCCTTTCTCTTTTCTACCTTGTTGTACAGCATGGAGAACATCCATACCTGTCGCCCCTGGAGCCAGATGAACTTGTCGGTGTCGTAGATGTTTCCCTGCCGGTCGAGGCAGGTGAAATAGCCCCCATAAGCGAGATCCTGCGAATGGGTAAGCCAGAAAGGAAGTATATTCTCGAATAATTCGTCTTTGTATTTTGCGCTTACAATGTTAAAATTAATCATTTGTGATGGCGTTGTTATAATGTAAAAAATAAAAACAAATTTCAGGATGAGTCAATTAGTATTGTATATCTACGCAAAATAAACACAACTATTTCATAAACGCAACAGATAAAATAAATATATTAATTAAATAACGGGTATTTAATGATGTTTAACGCGACGTATGGCTTGTGTTTCGGTCGATTTTAGTTAAATATGTGAAAATAATGTATCTCGGCTTTGGTCTTACTGTGTGTTGTCCAGTTTTATGATATCGTCAGGCTTAGTTCTTAAAAAATAATATCCCGGTTCATGGTGGAGTATGTCTCCGGGGGAAGCTGATGCTTTCCCTGCCGGTCGAGGCAGGTGAAATAACCCACATAAGCGAGATCCTGCGAATGGGTAGGCCAGAAAGGAAGTATATTCTCGAATAATTCGGTTTTATACAGTCTTCCCAGTTTATCAAGATGTGTCATATGGCAGGTTATTATGTATAATGATGAAACCGACCCGGTATTGGGAAATTTTGGGCTTCCTCCAAAGAGTTGAGTTTTCCCACATCGATCAACTGCAGGTCCCGGGGAATGAATGCGGCCAGTTTCTCTTTGCTACAGATGGATAGGTAAAAATCAATGATAGAGAACTTGTCCGGAAAATTTTCCATATAACGGAAAGCCGAAGGTTCGACTATTTGGATCCCCGAGAAAGCGAACTTTCGGTAGCCTGACGGATCGAAATCAGGAAGAGGAGATTTTACTTCACCGGTTTTTTCGTTGATCCATCCTTTCAGGTGTTGATTACTGTCGAACAACAGGTAACGTAATGTCTCCCTGCTGCTGCATACCAATGTGGCGGGAGAGTGGGTCTTCAGGTGAAAGGTATAAAGATTGCTGAGATCAACATTGGACAGGATATCGACATTGTGTACCAGGAACGGTTTATTGTCGTCGAAGAACCAGGATGCTTTTTTGATACCTCCACCCGTGTCGAGCAGCTTCTCCCGTTCGTCTGAAAATTCAATCCGGATATCAAAACGATTGTTTTCTTCCACAAAATCGATGATTTGCTGGCCAAAGTGATGGATGTTGATGATGATCTCATCGAACCCCGACTGTTTGAGCTTTTCTATAATGTGCTGCAGCAAGGGTTTTTCCCCCACCGATACCAGCGCTTTGGGGAGGGAATCGGTCAGAGGCTTTAGTCGTGTGCCGAGTCCCGCGGCGAAGATCATTGCTTTCATTGTTTTCTGAATTCCTGTTCCAGGTTTTGTTCCCGGTGAATCAGCGATACTTTTACCCCGAATTTTTTTGAGATATGTTCCGCCACATGCTGGGCGGCATAAACCGACCTGTGCTGGCCGCCGGTGCATCCGAAAGAGATCATCAGGTTGGTGAAGTTGCGTTCCATGTAACGCTTCACATGCTGATCGACCAGAGGATAGATGGCATTCAGGAAGGTCACTATTTCCCCGTCGTCCTCAAGAAACTTTATTACCGGTTCATCCAGTCCGGTCACGTTGTTGTACCGTTCATATTTTCCCGGATTATTGATGGCACGACAGTCAAACACATAGCCGCCTCCGTTGCCCGAGGCATCGTCCGGAATGCCTTTCTTGTAGGCAAAGCTGTAAACCCGCACCTCCAACCCCCGTTTGCGCGAATCGGCAAATTGTTTGAGGTCGGTCATCTTCTTCAATAAATTGCACATATAGGGATATTCATCAAACCCCTCCTTCAGCAGTTCACGCAGGTTGTCCAGAGCAAAGGGTACGCTCTGGATGAAATGCGGTTTTTTCTCAAAATATCCCCTGAAGCCGTATGCTCCAAGCACCTGCAAAGTGCGAAAGAGGATAAACTGACGCAGTTGTCTGAGAAAGTCACCCTCCTCCACGGGGCGGTATTTCCGCAGCGCGGCAATGTAGGTCACGATCAGTTCGTCGCGCAATTCTGCCGGGAAGTTGGCTTTCGCCTGCCATAGGAACGATGCCACATCGTAATAAACCGGCCCTTTTCGTCCCCCCTGGAAGTCGATGAAGTAGGGGACATCGTTCGATAGCATCACGTTCCGAGACTGAAAGTCGCGATACATGAACGTATGGGAACCGTCTTTCAGCAGGATCTCTGCCAGCTTCTCAAAATCGTTTTCGAGCAGGTCTTCCCTAAAATCCATGCCGGTGGTCTTGAGAAAGCTATACTTGAAGTAATTCAGATCCCACATCACAGAGCGTCGATTAAACTCAGGCAACGGGTAGCAGACACTGAAATCGAGATTACGGGCTCCGGCATATTGAATATCGGGCAGCAGGGAGATGGTCTTGTGCAGCAGCTCTTTTTCGTCGTGACTGAACACGCCGGTCAGCCTGCCACCCTTGATGGCATCGAATAAATGGGTATTTCCCAGATCCTCCTGCAGGTAATACATCTCGTCTCCCGATACGGCAAGTACTTGCGGAACATTCAGCTGTTGTTCCCCGAAATGCTTTGCCAAACGGATAAAGGCCCTGTTCTCATCGCGCGACTCCCCGTGTACACCGATAAGGGAGATGCCGTCGCGCTGAAGCCGAAAGTATTTTCGGTTGGAGCCCGACGAGGGCATTGCCTCCAAATCGGGATTACCTTTTCCGGTATAATCAGTAAAAAGCGAGATGAGTTGTTGCATGTTTAAAAGGTTGAACGTTTTTATATTTAGACGTTTCGACGTTTCGACGTTTCGACGTTTCGATGTTTCGATGTTTCGATGTTTCGATGGTTCAATGGTTCAATGTTTCGATATACGGGGTTCAGGATTATGTATGCGGGGATCGTTTTTCAGCTCGTTGAGCCAGGTGTCAGCAACGGCATCGCTCGGCATGCGCCAGTCGCCGCGGGGTGAGAGGTTCACGGAGCCCACTTTTGGGCCGTCGGGCATGCAGGAGCGTTTGAACTGCTGCGCAAAAAAACGCTTGTAGAATACTCTCAGCCACTGACCTATTTCGTCCGCAGCATAGGCTTTGCTAAAAGCCTGGCAGGCGAGGAGAAAAATACGTTTTGGCCCATCGCCATACCGTAGCATGCGGTGCAGGAAAAAATCGTGCAGCACGTACGGGCCGACCACATGTTCCGTCTTCTGGGCAATTTGTCCCTTTTTGTCTGCTGGCAGCAGTTCGGGACTGAATGGTGTATCCAGTACATCGTGAAGGATGCTGCGGGCCGGTTCTTCCATCCTGTGATCGGCAATCCATCGTACCAGTGTGGCAACCAGCGTCTTTGGCACACTGGCATTCACGGCATACATCGACATGTGGTCTCCGTTGTATGTAGCCCATCCAAGGGCAAGTTCCGACAAGTTTCCGGTACCCACCACCAGCCCGCCTGTCTTATTGGCATAATCCATCAGGATCTGGGTACGTTCGCGCGCCTGACTATTTTCGTAGGTCACGTTATGCTCATCGACGGGGTGCCCGATATCCCTGAAATGTTGAGTGACAGCTTCCACAATGGAAATCTCCTTCAGGGTCACGCCAGTCGATTTCATCAGTTCCACGGCGTTGTGATAGGTCCTCTTTGTGGTGCCAAACCCCGGCATGGTAATCCCGTGAATATTTTCACGGGGCAGGCCGAGGGTATCGAATGCCTTTATCGTTACCAGGAGAGCAAGGGTGGAGTCCAGTCCTCCCGAAATGCCCAGGACGGCCGTCGTTGCCCCGGTATGCCGGAGCCGTTGTGCCAATCCGTGTGTCTGGATCTGGAATACTTCCTGGAGATGTTCACCGGCCGTATCTTCGGATGGAATAAACGGGTATGGATTGAATGTCCGGTACCATTTGCCGGCATTGACCGAAGGAATCATGCAATCGATCTCCAAGGAGCAGTCCGGCATGATTGTCAGATAATTGGTGTTTTTAATCCGGTCGTGTCGTAATGCATCTATATCGATATCTGCGATGATCAATTCGCTTTCTAAAGAGAAACGTTTCGACTCGGCCAGCAGCGATCCGTTCTCTGCAATCAGGCAGGCTCCGGAGAAGACCAGGTCGGTGGTCGACTCGCCCTGGCCGGCCGAAGCATAGACATAGGCAGCGTTGCATTGACCCGACTGCTGAATCACCAGTGACTTCCTGTATTGGTGTTTGCCCACCAGCTCGTTGCTGGCCGAGAGATTGAACAGGATATCCGCTCCCTGCAGTGCCAGGGCAGAGGAGGGAGGAGCGGGTGCCCAGAGGTCTTCGCATATCTCGATGCCGAAATTTGCATACGGGGTGTGGAAAATCATGCCTCCGGGAGTGATGGGCACCTTTTCGCCGTGCATATCCACCGAAAACAAATGCAAATCGTTCCCCGAGGCGAACCATCTTTTTTCATAGAATTCCCGGTCGTTGGGAATGTTTTTTTTGGGTACCAACCCCAATATGCCTTCGGCCGATATCACGGCGGCGACATTAAAAAGGCTGCTGCTGATTTTTAGTGGCAGCCCCACGATAGCGACGAGGAACGGCTTTTCTTTCATAAAGGCCGTTAGCTCTGCCAGTGAGTCCACAGCTTTGCGCTGCAGGGCTTCCTGAAAGAAGAGGTCACCGCAGGTGTATCCTGTGATGGATAGTTCGGGAAAACAGACAATCTGTACATTTTCCTTTACGGCTCTTTCAATCACCGCCTTCATTTCCTGGGTGTTGAAAGCGCAGTCTGCGACCCTCAACCTGGGTGATGCGGCTGCCACCCGAAGAAATCCGAACTCATTTATCTGCATATTTTAGGAGATTACAGCTGTTCCTGCAAAGTTAGTAAAAATCGGATAAATTACGGATAAGAAACGGATCTCTTACATTTGAGGAGGATGTGAAGAGGTTGATTTATACGATAATTGACTTTGTCAGGTGGATTATTTCCGGTATTGCTCCAAGTAAGTCGGTCATGGAGTGAAAGACAATGGCTGCGCCTGCATTTGTCAATACCGAGTCCGGAAGCGGGCCTGTATTGACAGCAATGGTGAAGATGCCTGCACCTACTGCCGCTTCGATACCCAATGGCGCATTCTCTATCACGATGGCCTGGTTGGGCTGCAGGTTGCCACCCTTTTCCAGTCCCATCAGGAATGGTTCGGGATGGGGCTTCCCGTGTACCACGTCAAAGGCAGTTACCATTGTTTCCGGTGTAAAGATGCCGGGAAAATGGGTGTCGAGGCGGTTTAGCAGGGAAGGCTGACCGGATCCGGTGACCAGCACAGGTTTTAATCCGTTTTTACTTACATAGTCCAGTACTTCTTTGGCGCCCGGCATGGTGGCGCCGCTGTTGTATTGCTGAAACAGCTCCGATTTCCGGGCATAAATTCTCTGCTCTTCTTCCTCCGTAGCGTCACGCTGCAGGTTTCGTTGAAAAACGGCGTTGATGGTCGACTTTCCGATTCTGCCTTCCTGAAGGTAAAACTCGTAGGGTATGTGTTGCAGGTTGAGTTCGTCCATCGTTTGCTGCCACGATTTGTCGTGAGCCGGCATAGAGTCATACAACACGCCGTCCATATCGAAGATGACGGCCTTGAGGTCAAAGCTGCGATACTGATTCTGTCGCAGGTATTCTTTTAATAATTTATTCATTTCTTTTTACAATAAAACCGCTGAGCCACTTAATGTAGCTCGGCGGTTCTCCCAAAAATTTTGAGTTTTTACAGTCTTGCCTTGATGGCTCTTGTGGCTTCTTCGTATCCCGGCTTTTCGAGGAGAGCAAACATGTTTTTCTTATAGGCTTCCACACCTGGCTGATTGAATGGGTTGATCCCCAGCAGGTAGCCGCTGATGCCGCAAGCCTTCTCAAAGAAATAGATCAGCTGCCCGATGTACTTTTCGTTTAGCTCGGGCAGTTCGATCAACAGGTTGGGTACACCTCCGTCTACGTGTGCAATGCGGGTCCCTAGCTCTGCCATCTTGTTTACCTCGTCCACTCTTTTTCCTTCCAGGAAGTTGAGCCCGTCGAGATCCCGCTTGTCGTGTGGAATTTGTACTTTCTTATTCGGCTCTTTCACCGAAATCACAGTTTCAAAGATGGTGCGCTCCCCTTCCTGAATCCACTGGCCCATAGAGTGCAGATCGGTCGTGAAATCCACAGCAGCCGGGAAAATGCCTACGTTTTCTTTTCCTTCGCTTTCGCCGTAGAGTTGCTTCCACCATTCGGCCAGGAAGTGGAGTTTAGGGTGGTAGTTGACCAGGATCTCAATCTTCTTGCCCTGTTTGTAGAGTTCGTTGCGAATTACCGCGTAGATGGCCGGGAGGTTGTAGTCGAAAGAGGTAGACGGTTCCGTCGCCTTTTCAATTTCAGCGGCCCCGGCCACCAGCTTGCGGATGTTTATTCCCGCCACAGCAATAGGGAGCAGACCGACCGGTGTAAGCACTGAATAGCGTCCGCCTACATTGTCGGGGATGACAAATGTTTTGTATCCTTCCGTGGTGGCCAGAGAGCGAAGCGCCCCTTTGGAGGCGTCGGTGATGGCAACAATTCGTTGTCTGGCTTCGTCCTTGCCCACCTTGCTCTCCAACATGTCTTTCAATAGACGGAATGCAATGGCCGGTTCGGTGGTCGTGCCCGATTTGGAGATGTTGATTATGCCAAACTCTCGGTTGTCCAGCCAGTCCATGAGCTCATGCAGGTAATCCTCACCGATGTTGTTGCCCGCATAGAGGATGACTGGGTTTTTACGTTTTTCTTTTTCATAAAGCCAATCGAAAGAGTCAGAGAGGGCATCGATGACCGCTCGGGCTCCCAGATAACTTCCCCCTATGCCTACCACCACAACGGCATCGCAGTGGGTGCGCAACACAGTCGCCGCATCTTCTATCTCCCTGAAGTCTTCTTCGGTGATGGAAGAGGGTAGGTTCACCCACCCCAGAAAATCGTTGCCCTCGCGCGATCCGTCGTGTAAAGCCAGGTTGCAGGCTGAGGCACGAGCCGATTGATTCAGAATTGATTCTTCTGATAGAAAATCGAATACCTGTTTGATGTTTAGTTGAATACTATCCATGATTATGCTGTTTTAGTCAATGAGATTTTATTCATTTTTGTCGATTGAGATGATGCTGAAGCTTTTTTTCAGTTTGGTAACGTCTGATGATTCGTGGCAGCCTGCATTTATCCCTTCAGAAAAAATCGATCAACTTGTTGATGGCAGCCTGTGGTGGCATCTTTTCATAAAGGATCTGGTATACTGTCTCTGCAATGGGTATGCTTGCCTTAAACTGTTTGTTCAGTTCGTAAATACACTTTGCCCCGTAGTACCCTTCAGCAATCATCTCCATTTCCAGTTGTGCCGTTTTGACCGAATAGCCTTTCCCGATCATGGCGCCGAGAGTGCGGTTGCGGCTAAACTGTGAATAGCCGGTCACGAGCATATCTCCCAGGTAATGTTGTTCGGTAATGTTTCGTTCAATAGGCACAACACTATCGAGGAAGTGGGACATCTCCTTCGCGCAATTGCTCATCAGCACTGCCTGAAAATTGTCGCCGTATAGCAGTCCCTGACAGATGCCTGCTGCGATGGCATAAATATTTTTTAAAACAGACGCCAGCTCAATGCCCACCACATCGTTCGATACGCGTGCCTTCAGTAGCCTCGACGTTATAGCTTCGGCCAGCAACGTCGCTTTGGTTTGATCCTTGCTTGCCACCGTCAGAAACGACAGCCGTTCCAGTGCGACCTCCTCAGCGTGACAAGGCCCCGAAATAACGCCGATGTTTTCCAGGGGGATTTTGTAATTGGATGCAAGAAATTCGCTCATCACCATGTTGTCGTTGGGGATGATTCCCTTCAGTGCCGATACCATGAACTTGTCGCGAAAGGTACTGTTCCATATTCTGCGAAAATATTGTTTCACATAAGGAGATGGAATGGCAATGATGACCGTATCCGACTCCTTGATGGCTTTCTCAAAGTTGGAATAAAAGGTGATCTGGGCCAGGTTGAACTTTACGTTGGTCAGGTATCCGGGATTATGCCCCAGCTTGTAAAATCCTTCTATCTGTTCGTCGCGGCGGATGAACCAGTTCATGTGTTTCTGGTTCATCAGCACAATTTTAGCCAGTGCCGTACCCCAGGTGCCACCCCCCAAAATACAGATTTTTCCGATTGAATCCGTCATAATGTTTCTCAGAAAGTCCGGTTGTAATTATTCCGATGTATTGGCTATCCAGGTTTTAACCTCCTCAGGCGTGGGATTGTTCAATCCCATTTTGAACTTTTTGTTCAGGCCGCAAATTTCCTGATGAAATTTGTTTGGGTTCACTTCCTGCAGGCTCTTTACCTGCAGATACCCTGCTTTTTGAATGAGGGCAACCCATTCTTCCGGGATGCCTGCTTGCATATAGTCCGACACTGTGTCTCTTTTTACTTTCTTCTCCGGGCGCATTAGCGGAAAGAGCAGTACCTCCTGGATAGTCGTCTGTCCTGTCAACAGCATCGCAAGCCGATCCATCCCTATGCCCATGCCCGAAGTGGGAGGCATCCCGTATTCGAGAGCACGCAGAAAGTCCTGGTCAATGAACATTGCCTCGTCGTCGCCTTTTTCGGAAAGACGCAGTTGCTCCTCAAAGCGTGCGCGCTGATCAATGGGATCGTTCAGTTCGGAGTAGGCATTGGCCAGCTCCTTTCCGTTAACCATCAGCTCGAAACGTTCCGTCAACTCCGGATTGTCACGGTGGCGTTTGCAAAGGGGCGACATCTCAATGGGGTAGTCGATGACGAAGGTGGGTTGTATGTATTTCCCTTCGGCCTTCTCCCCAAAGATCTCGTCGATCAGTTTTCCCTTACCCATCGTCTCATCCTGCTCCACACCCAACTTTTTGCACACATCACGAAGCTGCTCTTCGTCCATGCCGCTGATGTCGATGCCGGTATGTTCACGGATTGCATCGATCATCGTCACTCTTTTGTAGGGAGCCTTGAAATCAATTTCCTGATCTCCCACTTTCACTTTTGTGGTACCCAGAACTTCCAGGGCTACGTGCTCCAACATCTGCTCGGTAAATTCCATCATCCACCGGTAGTCTTTATAGGCCACATAAATCTCCATTACGGTAAACTCGGGATTGTGCGTCCTGTCCATCCCCTCATTGCGGAAGTTACGGGAAAATTCGTACACCCCTTCAAATCCGCCAACAATCAGTCGTTTCAAGTACAATTCATTGGCAATGCGGAGATAGAGGTCGATGTCGAGAGCATTCATGTGTGTGATGAACGGACGGGCGGCAGCACCTCCGGGTATACTTTGCAGTACAGGGGTGTCCACCTCCAGATATCCCTGCTGGTTAAAATAAGTCCGCATGGCATCGAAGATGCGGGTACGTTTCACAAAAATATCTTTTACGTTGTCGTTTACCAGCAGGTCTACATAGCGTTGTCGAAAGCGCAGCTCAGGATCGGTAAGCTTGTCGTAGGCCACGCCATCTTTCATTTTTACAACCGGTAACGGTCTGAGTGACTTGGATAAGATGGTCAGCGTTTCTGCGTGTACCGATATCTCTCCCGTCTGCGTGCGAAAGACGAAGCCTGTAATCCCCACGAAGTCACCGATGTCTGTCAGTTTTTTAAATACGAGGTTGTACAGCTCTTTATTCTCACCCGGGCAAATGTCGTCGCGGGTAATGTAAACCTGGATGCGTCCCCTGGAGTCCATCAGTTCTATGAATGAGGCTTTCCCCATGATGCGTCGGGTCATGATGCGTCCTGCGATGCTTACCCTGCGATGTTCCGTTTCGTCGTTGAAGTCGTTTTTTATATCTGTGGACCAGGCGTTTACTTCATACAGGGCGGCGGGGTAGGGTTCCACTCCCAGTTGTCTCAATTCATCCAGACTCTGCCGGCGTATGATTTCCTGTTCGCTCAGTTCTAAATTTTGCATGTTTTGATTGAATTGTTTGAGCAGCAATGCCCAAATTTTTCACAAAAGTACAAAATAATTCAGTACGAATGGTTACTTTTTTCCGGAGACTATCACTTCAAGCCAATTTCCATGTCTGCCACTGTCCAGGACAGCGTTGATGCCCGCTTTCGTCAGGCGAGCCGGTAACCGCGATCGTGTAGCCCGTACCTGTTTGTCAGATTCTATCCTATGGGGATCTGTGAAAAGAAGTGGCGATAAAGTGTTGATGTGTTGAGGGTTGTCTTTGTTTTTCAGGTAGGTGAATTTTTGGAAAATAATTAAAGAAATATTTCTTTAATCCCGGGAGTTATATTATATTTGTAAGGGAATATAGTGCGGATTTACAGGGTTAAAGAACTTCTGTAGCTTGTTGTATATGTCAGTTGTGGTGTGCCTTTTTTTAAAATCTGTCTTATGGAAACACTTGCCAATATTCCAGTCCCGGGAGAGGTCCTCGATGAGATTATAGAAAAACAGCGGGGGAAGCCCGGCATGTTGCTTGCTACGCTGGAAGAGGCGCAAGGAAAAAGCCAATGGAAATATCTTCCCGGTGAAACGCTTGCGGAGGTCTCAAAAAAACTGAATATCCCTTATACCCGGGTATATAGCGTAGCGACCTTTTATTCTTATTTTAATCTGAAGCCTCAGGGTGAGCACGTCGTTGTAGTCTGCAGGGGTACGGCTTGTCATACAAAGGGGTCAAAAGCCCTGCTGGATGAGGTTGCTGATATTTTGGGAATTGAAAAAGATGCGGATGGTGCGGATTCCTTCTATACCACTTCCGACCATCTGTTTACTGTGAAAACGGTGGCATGTTTTGGCCAGTGCGCTCAGTCACCTGTTGTTGAGGTGGATGGGGTTATTCATAGTAATGTGAATGCGCAGAAGTTGCTGAAGATCATGAGCCGGGTAAAAAAGAAAAAACCAGAAAAATAAAACAATCCTATGAAGCCGTCCGAAATTATTACAATGCGGGAGCAGCATCGGGAGAGGATTCTTCCTGATGAGCCGATGATGCTTGTGGGGATGGGTACCTGTGGTGTCGGAAATGGGGCCGGTGCAGTATATGACCGTATTATGAGGCAGATAGCGGAGGATGGCATCAAGTGCAGGCTCAAGCAGACAGGATGTTTCGGTTTCTGTGCCGTAGAGCCGGTGGTCATGCTGTACCGGCCGGGTGTGCCAATGCTGGTCTACAGCAAAGTGAACGAAAAGGATGCGGCCCGCATCGTTGAAAGCATTGTAAAAGGCAGGATCTGCCGGAGTAAGCTTTTGTGCAGGATCGACAGATGGGATTTCCTGACCTCGAAGGTGGAGTTTGGCAAAGGATATGAGGATGTTCCTCATTGGGATGAGATTCCTTTTTTTAAGGGACAACAGAAGGTGGTGTTGCGCCACGCCGGGCTCATTGATCCCGAGGAAATCCGGGATTATATTGCTGTTGGAGGTTACAACGCCCTGGCAAAGGTGCTTGCTGGTTTTACGCCGGCCGAGGTAATCAGCGAAGTGACTCTGTCGAACCTTCGCGGACGCGGCGGCGCCGGCTTCCCTGCCGGGGTAAAGTGGACTCTTATGCAGAAGCAGGAGTCTGATCGCAAGTATATTATCTGCAATGCCGATGAGGGTGACCCCGGCGCCTATATGAACCGCAATGAGATTGAGAGCGATCCCCATATGTTAATCGAGGGGATGCTGATTGGCGCTTATGCGATGGGTGCCGATAGTGGAATTGCTTATGTAAGAGCCGAGTATCCTCTCGCCGTGAAGCGGTTGAAAAAAGCGATCGCGCAGGCTGAGGAGCTGGGGCTGTTGGGTGTGGATATTTTGGGTTCCGGACTGAACTTCAGGCTGGATGTGGTGGAGGGAGCCGGCGCATTTGTCTGCGGTGAAGAGACGGCGCTGATCGCTTCCATCGAAGGGAAAGCCGGCCGGCCGATGCCGCGTCCTCCCTATCCGGCAAGCAGGGGGTTGTATGGAAGACCCACAAACATCAACAACGTGGAGACCTGGTGCAACGTGCCGGTCATCATGGAGAAAGGGAGTGCATGGTTTAAGGCTATCGGAACGGAAAAAAGTGCCGGCACGAAAGTGTTCTCGCTGGTCGGCAAGGTAAAGAATACCGGGTTGGTGGAACTTCCGCTTGGTTCGAGGCTGGATCAGTTCGTATTCGCTATTGGTGAAGGGACGGGCACCTCCAAACGGGTGAAAGCGGTGCAGACTGGAGGACCATCGGGAGGCTGCATACCGTTGGAGTATTTTTCTACACCTGTCGACTACGAATCGCTGAGCAGCATAGGGGCGATCATGGGTTCGGGCGGAATGGTGGTGATGGATCAGGACAACTGCATGGTGGATGTGGCGCGCTATTTCCTCGAATTCAATGCCGGGGAGTCGTGTGGCAAATGCACGCCCTGCCGCGAAGGACTTGCCCAGGCACTCGCCATCCTTACGCGCATCACCCGGGGACAGGGCACTGCTACCGACCTGGCCATGCTTGAACTGCTTGGCGGTGTAATCAAAGATTCGTCGCTCTGTGCGCTCGGACAGACAGCTCCCAATCCGGTCATGACGACATTGAAATATTTCCGGCATGAGTACGAGGAGCATATCAGGGAGAAGCGCTGTCATGCCGGTACCTGCGAGTCCCTATTCCCGGCGCTGTGCGAAAATAGTTGCCCGTTACATATGGATATCCCCGGATATATTGAACTGATAAAGGAGGGGAGGTGGGAGGATGCTTTTGAACTTACCCTGCGCGACAATCCATTGCCGGGTACGCTGGGCCGCATCTGCCATTTTCATTGTCAGATGCGCTGCCGGAGGGAGATGCTCGATCAGCCTGTTTCGCAGGGTGAGATACACCGCTACCTGGCCGATACCATCTATCAACTCGGGAAAGAGGAGGATATATACCGGAGACTGATCAAAGAGAAGCTGGCACCCACCGGAAAAAGGATTGCCATTGTCGGCGCCGGTCCTGCGGGACTCACGGCCGCCTTTTATCTCGTACGTCTGGGGCACGATGTGAGGGTCTATGATGCGATGCCCGAGGCGGGCGGCGTCCTCCGTTATGGTATTCCTCAATATCGTCTACCCAGGGAGATTTTGCAAAAAGAGATAAAAATAATCAGAAGGCTTGGTGTTCAATTTAAAATGAATCGTCGACTGGGAAGGAATCTCTCGCTGGACGAATTGAAAAAAGAGTCTGATGCTCTCTTTATGGCGATAGGAGCATGGGAAGATGTTGCAATAAACATCCCGGGTGAAAATGCGACAGGTGTGTATGCAGGGAGTGAGATCCTGAAGGAGATGGCAATGGGTGAAATTCCGCGAACAGGGCAATGTGTTGTGGTTGTGGGTGCGGGCAATGTGGCCGTCGATGTTGCGCGTTCTCTCCTGCGGCTGGGCAAAGAAGTGACCCTTGTATACCGTCGCGAAAAGAGCGATATGCCGGCCAATGCCGTGGAGATATCAGAGGCGGAAGAGGAGCAGATAAAATTTCGTTTCCTCGCAGCCCCACACGAAATTGTTGCTGATAGTTCGGGGCTTGTCAGGGCGCTGCGCATCGAAAAAATGAGACCCGGAAACATCGATCGTTCCGGAAGAAGGAACCCTGTTGCGACGGGATTGTTTGAGGAAATACCCTGCGATTCCCTGATTCTGGCAATCGGAGAGCGGGTCTCTTCGGAAGGGCTGGCAGGCGGGATGTCGCTGACAAGGGATGGACGGATTGCCGTGGACCGGTTTACCTTCCGGACGTCTGATCCTGTAATCTACGCCGGCGGCGACGCTGTCAGCGGTCCCGCAACCGCTGCTGAGGCAATGGGAATGGCAAAGAGGGCCGCTGCTGCCATCGACAGGGCACTGATGGGTAAAGAGAGATTTCCTCTTTTGTCTCGCGAATTCTATTATGGGAATGAGGTTCCCCTGAATCCGAAGCCAAGCCCAAAAAATGTAGCCAGAAAGCTCTCTGTGAGAGACCGGGTGAATAATTTCAACGAGATCTCCTTCGGGTTTACGGGTGAGCAGGCGCAGAATGAAGTGAAGAGGTGTCTTCGATGTGATGTCCGATGTCAATAGATAAAATAAGCATACGATGGAAGTCACGATAAATAATCAGACAGTTCGGGTAGCTGAAGGGAGTACCATCTGGCAGGCATGCCGCATGGCGGGCATTCGTGTGCCTTCGTTGTGTTATCTGAAAGATGTGTCTCAGAACGCTTCATGTGGCGTGTGTGTGGTTGAGGTGAAGGGGGCCAGGTCGTTGTTGCGATCCTGCGTCACAAAGATCGCCGAAGGAATGGAGATATTGACAGACAGTCCCCGTGCCATGGAGGCACGGAGGCTGAACGTGGAGTTGTTGCTGGCCAACCACCCACAGGATTGTTTGATCTGTGACCGGAGCGGAAGCTGCGAACTGCAGCAGCTAGCCTATGCACTGGGAATCAATGGGAGACGCTTTGAGCGAACCCGGAAAGAATATTATAGAAAAGATGATTCGTCTCTTTCCCTGGTACGCGATCCGGAAAAATGCATTCTTTGCGGGCGGTGTGTCGCTGTCTGCAGCAATGTGCAAAGTGTGAAAGCAATTGATTTTGCGGGGCGAGGCCTTAAAACGAAAATTTCCACGTTCCTTGACGAAGGTTTGGGGCTTGTGGCCTGCACAAATTGCGGCCAGTGCGCACTCGTATGCCCGACGGGTGCCATCACGGAAAAAAGCGCTGTTGGCGAAGTGAGGAAAGCCTTGCAGGATCCGGAAAAAGTGGTTCTTGTGCAAACCGCGCCTGCTGTGCGTGTGGGTATCGGAGAGGCCATGGGCATGCCTTATGGAAGTCTTGTTACCGGGCAGATGGTGGCCGGGTTAAGGCGTCTTGGCTTTTCGAAGGTCTTTGACACCGATTTTGCGGCGGACCTTACCATTGTGGAAGAAGGCAACGAGCTGCTCCATCGCATTCATAACGGTGGCATTTTGCCGATGATCACCTCCTGCTCTCCGGGTTGGATCAAGTTTATCGAGCATTTCTATCCGGAGCAGCTTGGGCATTTGTCTACCTGTAAGTCGCCACAACAGATGTTTGGTGCGGTGGCCAAGACCTATTATGCTGAAAAGACGGGTGTCGATCCCCGAAAGATTGTGGTGGTCTCGATTATGCCCTGCACTGCAAAAAAATACGAAGCCCGCAGACCGGAAATGGATGGAGCATTCCAGTACTGGAAAGAGAAGATGAATCTTTCGGAAGAGGATCACTTCTATGATGTCGATTTTTCTCTTACTACCCGGGAGCTGGCACGCATGTTTCGTGAAACGGGCATCGAATTTACACAACTTCCGAACGAGGAGTTTGACAGTCCTTTGGGAAAGTCGACCGGTGCGGCAGTGATATTTGGTTCCACGGGCGGGGTGATGGAGGCCGCGTTAAGGACTGCCTACGAGATCTATACAGGGAGCTGCCTGGAGGATGTCGATTTTTACGCTATCCGAGGCCTGGAAGGGATTAGGGAAGCCGATATAAACCTGAACGGGGCCATTGTGAAGGTAGCAGTTGCACATACATTGAAAAATGCGGGCATCCTGCTTGATCAGATAAGGAGCGGCACATCCCCATATACCTTCATCGAGGTGATGGCATGCCCGGGAGGCTGTCTGGGCGGAGGTGGACAACCTATACCGACCAATGCGGAGGTGTGCGCAAAAAGAGCGGCATCCATCTATCTTGAAGACGAGCATAAGGCGATGCGCAAATCACATGAAAACCCGGATATTATCAGTCTGTACGATGATTTTCTTATAGAGCCGCTGGGGGAGAAATCGCATCATCTGCTGCATACGCACTATGTTGAAAGGGGAAATTTCAATTTTAGCATTTGAAGTGATCCTGATTAAAGAGACAAAGCACGCGAATTAATTTGTGATAAATTATATTAAATTAAAAAAAACCGCTTACTTTGCAGAGCAGGGTTGATCAAGGGTTTAATCGGATGGAAAATAGGCTGAAATATCTGTTTTTGTGTGGCTTTGAGATGTTGTTGTTGACGAGGTGTATTTGATGAAATAATTAAAATATATGTGAAAAGTTTCTGGCGATGTGTTTCAAAAAAATCGAATAGCTGCTTTTGTACATTGTTTATATTAAAAAATGAATTTACAAAGGATAAACGAAATAATTGACGGTACAATTCGACTCGATTGTAGTTCGTTTCATGATTACACAAACGCTTTTGCCTCCGATCTGATGAGCGACGTACTGCGTTTTCAGATGGAAAAGACTGTCCTTATCACAGGGTTGTGTACAATACAAGCAATACGTACGGCGGAGATTATCAATATCTCCTGTATTATTTTCGGCCGGGGTAAGCAGGTGACCGAGGAAATGCTGATTTTGGCTAAAGAACATCGTATATCGATTGTTGTCTCCGGGGCTACAGTTTTCGAGATAGCCGGAAAATTGTACCAAAATGGGCTGAAGCCCATTCCCAGATGAAGATGCATTACGACATAGAGGGAGGTAATTTCAGCGCAGCCGGGCGAGCAAGCTCGGAAATAAAGAAGACCCTGAAGCAGTTTAATATAGCACCGGCTCTTGTGCGTAGAATTGCCATAGCGCTCTACGAGGCCGAAGTGAATGTGGTGGCGCATGCATGGAAAGGGACCATGAACGTGGATCTCACGCCGGAGGGCATCAATGTGGTAGTGGAAGATGAGGGGCCTGGCATCGAAGATATTGGCAAGGCGATGGAGGAGGGCTTTTCTACTGCCAGCGACAGGGTCCGTCAGATGGGATTTGGCGCCGGGATGGGGTTGCCCAATATCCGGAAAAACTGCGACGAGATGTACCTATCGTCCACACCCGGAGTAGGAACACGTCTTGAAATAAAAGTATATTTTGGTGCTTCTTCAGTTTGTGAGAGTTGTCACCGTAATTTTCCTGCAGAATGAAAGACAGGAACTACATACATTCCATACAAATTGATACCTCCAAGTGTATCGGTTGTTCGCATTGCATGCGAGTCTGTTCCACACAGGCTATCCGGATTGTGGAGGGCTTTGCGCGCATACAACCGGGAAGGTGTGTCGATTGTGGAGAATGCTACCGTGTTTGCCCGCAGCGGGCTGTGTATGCGAAAGACGATGGCTTGGATGCCGTGAGCAGTGAGGGATACCGGATTGCACTGGTTCCTTCCGTCTTTATCGGACAGTTTCCATCCGAATATTCAGCGACTAGAGTGCTGGATGCCGTGAAGCAGGTGGGCTTTGACGAAGTATTTGAGGTAGAACAGGCGGTGGACTTCATGAAGGAAGCCTATAAATCGATTGCGGAGAAGAGCGTTTCCCGTCCGCTCATCAGTTCTTTTTGTCCCGCTGTCGTCCGGCTTATCCAGGTACAGTATCCTTCCCTTACCGAGCTGATTATGCAGGTAAAGGCGCCTCATGACATCGCAGCTCTCTATCTGCGGAAGTCGAAAGAGAAGGATGGGGGAATCCCCGAAAGGATATACATTTACTATGTAACCCCGTGTGCAGCAAAAACGGTGGCAGCCCGTGCTCCTGTCGGCGAGTTGCAGTCGCCCATCGATGCGACCATCAACATGACAGAGATCTTTAATAAAGCATCGAAAATTATGGTTGGGAATAAAAATTCCGGTCTGCACAAAACGTTTGCCAATATGAGCCCCGACTCGGTCAACTGGTCTTTGTCCGGGACCGAAAAAAAATATTTTCCCGGGAGGAGCCTGGCTATTGACGGCATGGATAACGTGATTGAGTTCCTGGAGAAGCTGGAGTCGGGGCATATTTCCGGCATCGATTTCCTGGAGATGAGAGCCTGTGATCAGGGCTGTGCCGGTGGTATTCTCTGTCCCGGAAACAGATTTCTCGCGGTGGAGCGGCTCGAGCACCGCCAGAAGAGACTACTAAAGTTGAAAGATACCCATGGCGGAAGCGAGAGAAACCCGCTCATGGCCTTTAAGGATACTCTTCACGGGCTTTCGGGGGTTGACCCGGTTTATCCGCGTGAAGGCTTACTCCTGGACGATGATATGGAGAAAACATTGATAAAGCTGCAGCGTATTGATCGGTTAATGAGTTACTTTCCTGGTTTTGATTGTGGTGCCTGTGGTGCGCCAGGCTGCAGAAGCCTTGCCGAAGATATTGTGAGAGGCAAAGCGAGCATCTCTCATTGCGTTTTTGTGCAGCGTGTTATGGAGAAAAATTACAAACTGAGTCCTGATCAGGCCTTCGTGGTGATCGAAAAGATATGGGGCAGGAACAGGCTCAATAAATACAGAGACTCGGATGGAAAAGAATCTTTTACAGCTTATTGAAGAGATGCATTATTCCTGTTTGTCTGGTAAAATGCTTCCCGATAGGGTAGTGAGGTCTGCTTATGTGTCAGATTTGCTGAGCGATGTGATGGGAAAGGCACAGCCGGGAATGGTGTGGATCACTTCGCAGGTGCACAAAAATATTGTGGCGGTAGCCTCACTCAAAGAGTTGAGTGCGGTCATCGTGGTCAATGAGCGGCATGTGGATCCTGAAGTGTTGGAGCATGCCGAAGCGGAAGAGGTGGTGATTCTCACATCCGGGCTGCCAGCCTTTGAAACTGCCGGGAGGTTATATCAGAAATTGAACGAGATGGAATGAGCATCAGCATGCATCATGCCGATTTACATATTCACACCTGTCTCTCACCATGCGGCAGCCTGGAGATGAGCCCGCGTAATATCATCCGTGTTGCGAAGGCGAAAGGGTTGCAGATGATCGCTATTACCGATCATAACACTACAGGAAACGTGCACGTTTGTGTGGAACTGGGCAGCCGGGAGGGGATATATGTGATACCGGGTTGTGAAGTAAACACCCGGGAAGAGGTGCATTGCCTCTGTTATTTCCCCCATCTGCAGGCGATGGAAGTGTTTCAGGGCTATCTGGAAGAGAGGATGACCGGTGTGAAAAATGACCCCGCCAGGTTTGGCTATCAGGTTGTAGTAGATGAGGACGACGCCATCCTGTACGAAGAAGAACGTTCTTTGTTTGTTGGTATTGATGATGAGGTAGAAGGCGTGGCAGAGCAGGTGCACCGGCTGGGAGGTATTTTTGTGCCGGCACATGTTGACCGGCCGAAGAACAGCCTTCTTAGTCAGCTCGGTTTCATTCCTCATGGTCTGGTGTATGATGCGCTGGAGGTTTCGAGGGCCACGACAGTGATGGAGTTTGTAGAAAAACATCCGGAGCTGAGAGGTAATCGCTTTCTACAAAACTCTGACGCTCATTATCTGAAAGATATTGCCACGGTCCATAATGCTTTTTATATGGACAGGCTCGACTGGGGCTGTTTTAAAGCTGCTTTTCGCGAAAAGAAAAATCCAGGATCTCAAATCAATTGCTCCCATGGTTGATATGGCAATGCACATGATGGATGTCGTCCAGAATTCTATCCGGGCACAGTCGAAAGAAATTGAGATCGGCTTCTTTGAGGATAGCAGCAATCATACGCTTACATTCCGGGTAGAAGACGATGGTTGTGGAATGAGTAGAGAGGCTGTTCAAAAGCTGGCCGACCCCTTCTTTACCACACGCACTACCCGGAGAGCCGGGCTGGGTATCCCCCTTTTAAAGATGACCTGCGAGCAGGCCGGGGGGGCGCTGAGTGTGCTTTCGGAAGCGGGTGGGGGAACTGTTGTGGAAGCGGTTTATCGTACTGATCATCCGGACTGTCTTCCTCTGGGAGATATTGCCGGATATTTAGCCTTGCTGCTGAAAGCGAATCCCGGCATTCGTATACGGTTTGCCTACCGGATGGACAAGGCGCTTTTTACAATCGACTCCCACGAATTGCAGAAGGAGGGAGTCGATGTGCTATGCCCGGGGATGATGTCGGCAGTGAAAGAGTATATCCGGCAAAACCTGAACGAGTTATACACAAAAAGGCCTTCCGGCAGTCTTCTGTGCAGATAACTGATGCAGGGAAGTCGTTATGATGGAAAAACCAGTAAACAGCTAAATCTTCGACTTTAGTTGCATGCATTTCAAAATGAATATGCGAAAGTTCAATTAATAATTTTAATCGTATGGATGGAATAAAAACACTTGCCGACCTGAAAAAAAAACAGGAAGAGGTCCGGTCCCGTATCGATCTGAGAAACAGGGCTGAAAGTCCCGAGTCCATCGTTCAGGTGAAGGTGGCGATGGCCACCTGCGGAATTGCCTCGGGAGCCAAAGAGGTGATGGAGTACTTCGTGGAAGAGCTTGACAAGCGAAGCATCGACGCGGTAGTGACACAGACAGGATGCATGGGTTATTGCTTCGCCGAACCCACTGTGGAAATAACCATGCCCGGAAAGGAACCGATGGTTTTCGGTTATGTAAATGCCCGTAAAGCAGACGAGATCATCGAACGCTATATTAAGGAAGGTGAGCTTGTGGACGGCATCATACCGCAGAATTACAACACCATCTAAATACCTGATATATGAGTCAATACAATACACACCTGCTTGTTTGTGCAGGTACCGGATGTCATTCATCAGAAAGCAGCCTGGTGTACGAAATGCTGCGTGATGAGATAATGAGAAAAGGATTGGATAAAGATGTGCAGATCATCCGTACCGGCTGTTTCGGCTTTTGTGAGAAAGGACCTATTGTGAAGATCCTGCCCGACAACACTTTTTACACTCAGGTTAAGCCGGCAGATGCGAAGGAGATCGTCGACGAACACATCATCAAGGGTCGCAAGGTAACCCGTTTGCTCTATACGGATCCGGAAACAGCAGAGCATATTCTCGATTCCAGGCATATGGGGTTCTACAAGAAGCAGCTGCGAATAGCGTTGCGCAATTGTGGCATCATCGATCCGGAGAATATCGACGAGTCGATAGCGAGGGATGCCTATCAGGCACTGGGCAAGGTACTCACCGGGCTGACACCTCAGGAGACCACAGAGGTGATCAAAAAATCGGGACTGCGTGGACGTGGCGGTGCGGGATTTCCCACCGGACTGAAATGGGAATTCACCGCCAGGAATAAGGCGGTCCAAAAATATGTGGTCTGCAATGCCGACGAGGGCGACCCGGGTGCATTCATGGATCGGTCTATCCTCGAAGGAGACCCGCACTCCGTACTCGAAGCGATGGCTATCTGCGGTTATTGTATCGGTGCCACGAAAGGATTGATCTATATACGTGCAGAGTATCCCATGGCTATCAAGCGGTTGAAGATAGCTATTGCGCAGGCCAGGGAGCTTGGGTTGCTGGGTGAACATATTTTTGGTACCGGATTCTGCTTTGACATCAGTTTGAAATATGGCGCCGGTGCTTTTGTCTGTGGAGAGGAGACAGCCTTGATTCATTCTATGGAAGGCAAACGCGGAGAGCCCTCCAGTAAGCCTCCCTTTCCGGCGCAATGTGGCTATCTTGGCAAGCCTACTTGTGTAAACAACGTGGAGACCTTTGCCAACATTCCGGTGATCATCCTCAGGGGGGCCGATTGGTTTTCGGGAATCGGCACTGAAAAGTCGAAAGGCACAAAAGTGTTTGCTCTCGCCGGAAAGATAAACAATGTAGGTCTGATTGAGGTGCCAATGGGTACTACCTTGCGGGAAATCATTTTTGAAATTGGAGGAGGTGTCAAGAACGGGAAGAAGTTTAAAGCCGTACAGACGGGAGGTCCTTCGGGCGGCTGTCTGACCGAAAAGCACCTCGATACCCCCATCGACTACGAAAGCCTTCTGGCTGCCGGTTCCATGATGGGGTCGGGAGGCATGATCGTGCTGGATGAGGATGACTGCATGGTCTCGGTTGCCAAGTTTTACCTCGATTTTATTGTGGAAGAGTCCTGTGGAAAGTGTGCGCCCTGCCGCATTGGCAATAAGCGGCTCTACGAAACACTGGAAAGGATCACGGCAGGCAAAGGCGTGCAGGAAGATATTGAAAAACTGAAGAACCTGGGTAGTGTCATAAAAGATACCTCGCTGTGCGGACTGGGGCAAACGGCGCCAAATCCGGTGCTCTCCACTCTCGGTAATTTTATGGAGGAATACATGGAGCATGTGCATGATAAAAAGTGCCGCTCCGGCCAATGTCGCAATCTGCTCTATTATGTGATATCGGAAGAAAACTGTATTGGCTGTATGGCTTGTAAGCGCGTTTGTCCCACACATGCCATCAGTGGCGAAAAGAGAGAGGTTCATCAGATCAACCAGGATATATGCATCAAGTGTGGCGCCTGCATGGAAAAATGTCAGTTCGATGCAATCAGCCTGCAGAACGATTATCCGAGAGTAACTGTAATGGCTAACTGTTAATTAAAATAACGAGACAATGATAGAACTCACCATAGACAAGAAAAAAGTGCGGGTAGAACAAGGAACTACCATTTTAAAAGCTGCACAGCAGGTAGGCATAGAAATTCCCACGCTGTGTCATTTCGAGCTGTGCGATATGGGAATTGAAAACAGGCCCGGTGGATGCCGTGTTTGTGTGGTAGAAGTGGAGGGACGCAGAAACCTGGCTCCCTCGTGCATCACCGAAGCAGAGGATGGCATGGTTGTCAAGACGCACAATATCAGGGTTCTAAATGCCCGCACGACGGTGCTAAAGCTGATTATCTCAGACCATCCTTTCAACTGCCTGGTGTGTGCCAAATCGGGTCATTGCGAATTGCAGAGCCTTGCCACGCAGTTTGGCATCCGTAGCCTTCCATATGAGGGGGAGCAGTCACATTACCGGAAAGATACATCGCCTTCCATCATCCGGGATGTGGACAAATGTATCATGTGCCGGCGCTGTGAGATGATGTGCAACGAAGTGCAGACAGTGGGAGCGCTTGCCGCCGTGAATCGCGGATTTATGTCGGTCGTGGCGCCTGCTTTCGAGATGAATCTCGTGGATTCGCCCTGTACCTATTGCGGGCAGTGCGTGTCAGTTTGTCCCACCGGTGCGCTTACCGAGGTGGATCACACCAACGACATTATCCGGGCGTTGAGTGACCCAGCCAAGACCGTTGTCGTGCAAACAGCTCCTGCCGTACGTGCTGCTTTGGGTGAAGAGTTTGGTTTGGATCCGGGGACGCTTGTGACCGGAAAAATGGTGGCTGCCCTGCGGGAGATGGGATTCGACTATGTGTTTGATACCGACTTCAGCGCCGATCTGACCATCATGGAGGAGGGGACAGAGTTGCTGCAGCGTATACGGGGCCACCTTGCCGGTGATAGCTCTGTACGACTGCCTATCCTCACATCCTGTTGTCCGGGATGGGTGAACTTCTTTGAACACAACTTCCCCGATCTGCTGGATGTGCCCTCCACGGCGAAGTCGCCGCAGCAGATGTTCGGAGCGATAGCCAAATCCTGGTTTGCCGGAAAGATCGGTGTAAACCGGAAAGATCTTATTGTGGTATCCATCATGCCCTGCCTGGCAAAGAAGTATGAGTGTCAGCGCGATGAGTTCAAAACAGACGGTAGCCCCGATGTGGATTTTTCCATCTCTACCCGCGAGCTGGCTGCTTTTATCAAACAGGCGAACATCGATTTTCTGAACCTTCCTGACGAGGATTTCGACGACCCCCTTGGAGAGTCCTCCGGGGCAGGCGTGATTTTCGGAAATACCGGCGGGGTGATAGAGGCCGCTTGCCGTACGGCGTATGAGCTGCATACAGGGAAAGCGTTGAAAAAGGTGGATTTCCACGAACTGCGTGGAGTGGAAGGTATCCGGTCTGCCGTTATAGACTTCGACGGATTGAAGCTCAATATTGGCATCGCTCACGGACTGGGCAACGCCCGCAAGCTGCTCGATGAAGTCAGGGCCGGCACCTCCCACTATCACGCTATTGAGATCATGGCATGTCCGGGAGGCTGCATTGGCGGAGGTGGACAGCCTTATCATCACGGTCACAGCGAAATTCTCGCCAAACGTGCGGCAGCCATCTATGCAGAGGATGAGCGCAAACCGATCCGTAAATCACACGAGAACCCCTCCATCATCAGACTCTATGATGAGTTTTTGGGCCATCCGGGTAGCCAGAAGTCCCATAGCCTGCTGCATACCGAGTATTTTCCGAAAAGCAACGAGGTCTCAATTTATTTAAATGGTCATAACGGTAAGTAAAACAAGAGAGATATGAGTCAAAAGTTAAGCATAGCGGCCGAAGTGTTTGCTTACATGGAGGATTTGGCCGGAACCGACGGCATAGCGGTAAAGGTGAACCTTTCGAAAGAGAAGATAGAGAAAATCAACCAAGTGTGCAATGCCTATCACAACGACCCGGGTGAACTCATCAACGTGCTACACGAGACACAACATGAGTTTGGCTACCTGCCTGCGGAGGTGCAGGATGTGATTGCGCACAACTTGCATCTTTCCGTGGCTCACGTGTATGGGGTGGTGACTTTCTATTCCTTTTTTTCGATGATCCCCAAAGGGGAGCATCCTGTCTCCATCTGTACCGGTACCGCATGTTATGTGCGGGGTGCAGAGATGGTGCTGGAAGAGTTTAAGAAAGAGTTGCATGTGAAAGTAGGGGAGACCACTCCCGATGGCAGGTTTTCCATCAACTGCCTGCGCTGCGTGGGTGCGTGCGGATTGGCACCTGTAGTGCTCGTGGGCGAGAAAGTGTATGGGCGGGTATCTCCCGACGGGGTCAAGGCCATCCTGGAGGAATATAGGAAATAGAAACCTTTCAGAGGATTGACGTCATTTCGACAAGTTTCTGTAATGCAGTGAGTTCCCTTGGAGAAAATAGCCGATCTTATGATCTATGGTCTTCAGGCGCTGTTCCAGCAGAAGAAGTTCATCACCGTCGCTGTTGACCGATACGGGTTTATTGTCGTATAGGAGATAGTCGCCGCGATATTGTTTTGGCGTGATGTTCGGCATCAACACGTTGGCCCCTGCCCGTATTGCCTGTTCGCGTCCATCCCTTTGGATAGCCTGCAGTGCGGTGGTGGCAGCTATGTTGATGTCCGGCATCAGGATGCGAAGCAATGCTACCATTTTGAGGCTTAGGCAGAATCTCTCCATGAGAGAAGAGAGCTGCCCCCGGAGAGCGTACAGGGGTGTGCTGGCCTGTTCGATATAAGGCCCCATGCCGCACATGTCTATGTCAGACTGCTTCATGAACAACAGGTCGTCTGCCAGCATCTCATTTGTCTGAAACGGCAATCCGATCATGACGCCCGTCCCCACCTGGTAGCCTGTTTTACGCAATGCCTCCAGGGCATGGACCCGCTTGCTGTAGTTGTGTTTTTCATTGTTGGGGTGCAATCTGCGGTACAGCTCTTCCGAGGAGGTTTCAATGCGCAGCAGGTAGCGGTCTGCTCCGCTTTCAAACCAACGGCGGTATGTTTCTTCCGTTTGCTCGCCACAGGAGAGAGTGATGCCGATCTCCCCGTGGGTCATTCTTTTGGAGTCCACTACAATCTTGTTGATTTTGTGAATAAAGTCATTGGAGGTGATTTCGCCCGACTGTACTGCCACGGAGCCATATCCTTTTTCGTATGCTTCTTTCACCGCCTGCATCACGTCGTCGTGGCTGAGGATGTAACGGCGAATATGGCTGTTGGATCTTCTAATGCCACAGTAGTAACAATCCTTTCCGCAGATATTGGAGAGCTCGATCAATCCGCGTAGCCAGACGTTGTTGCCCACATGGTGCAGTTTTATTTTTTCAGCGTGTTCGAACAGTTGCTGTTGTTCCTCGCCCACCAGGGAAAGCAGTGTGACGATATCCTCTTTCGACAGTATGTTTTTCTGCAATGTTTCAAACATCCGACGATTGTTGTATGGCGGTTGTTTTGTCGAAAACCTCCGTTGCCCTTTTAAAAATCCCATGCAGATATGCCAGTGCCATTCCATAGTTGGTTACCGGTACTCCCGCCTCGATGAACGGGTTTAGCCGGTTGAGCAGTTGCTTCCGTGTGATCATGCAGCCACCGCATTGGATAACAAGGGAAAAGTCGCTCACGTTCCGAGGAAGTTTTGAGATGCCTGTGACCACGGAGAAGTTCAGCTTTTTTCCGGTGAACTGCTCCAGCAGCTTCGGTATCTTTACCCGTCCGATATCGTCGCAACTGGTCTGGTGCGTGCAGCTCTCAAGAATGAGGACGGAATTTCCATCTTCAAGTGCTGAGATGCACGGGGTGCCTTTTGCGAAAGCCTGAAAATTACCCTTCAGCCGGGCAAACAGGATGCTAAAGCTGGTGAGGGGAATCGTTTCCGGAATTTTTTCCGCCACAGCACGGAACGCCGAGCTATCGGTAATAACCAGGGCAGGGGTGATGCCGGTCTCGAGAAAGTCGGAAAGTTCGCTCTCTTTCACGATCGCAGTGATGCAATGGTTGTCCAGCGCATCGCGGATGGTTTGGTTCTGTGGCAGGATCAACCGCCCTTCCGGGGCTTCACTGTCGATGGGTGTGATGAGTAGTATCACGTCCTTGGGCTTGACCAGGTCGCCAATCAGCGAACATTTCAGAAAGGCTGTTTTCGGCACGATCCGCTTCAATGCGTCAATCATTCTGTTTTTGTCTGCCGGGTTTGTCGTGCTGAAGTCGATGATTTCCGCGTTGGAGTGATTCTTGATGGCAGTTTTGGTAATCGCTGCTATTTTATCGATATCATTTTTGTTATGCGCAATGAGGTAGGGCACTTCCTGTTTTTTAAACTGTTCAATTAGTCGCACCTCGTAATCACCAAACTGGTTGCCGGCAATCAGTAATATTGCACAATCGACCCTTTGGATAACCTCCTGTGATCTTTGAATTTTTTTAATGCCAATCTCGCCCAGGTCGTCTATTCCGGCAGTGTCTATCAGGATGGCCGGGCCAATGTCGAAAATTTCGACCGACTTTTTCACGGGATCTGTCGTTGTTCCTGGAAAGTCGGATACAATGGAGATATCCTGTCCGGTGATCATATTGATCAGCGAGCTCTTTCCTGTGTTTCTGCGCCCGAAGATGCCGATATGTAAGTTGCTCTCTCTCATTTTATTTCAATTATGGATTCTCGGTTTTCCCTTCTCCTTCTTGACCGAAGGATGACTTCAAAAGTAGAGATCCCGTTCGCCTCCCCTTATTCTGATTATTCTCTCCCCTACCTCTTTCCGCACATGCTCATTGAGTTCGTTCATGTTTTTCTCTATTACTTTCCATCCCTCTGCGGCCGTCTTCCCCGGAGCATAATCCACCAGGTATTCAGCCAATGTGAGGATGGCATTGGGTGTACAGAAGCGTTTGATGAATCCGGGCACGGAGAATTCCATGAAGTGCTCGCCCGTCCTCCCGAGCCGGTAGCAGGCTGTACAAAACGAAGGCAGCATCCCTTGTGCAAGCAGCTCGTCGATGATCTCGTTGAGCGAGCGGTCGTCGTTGATCCTAAACTGCCCCCTGTTCAGGTCCTGATCCTTCTCCTTCTCCTTCTCCTTCTCCTTCTCTTTGGTCACGTAGCCGCCCAGTTCTATTTTGGTTCCGCCGTCGATCTGAGAGACGCCGTATTGCAGCAGTTCGTTACGCAGGCCGGCAGGTTCGCGTGCAGTGAGGATCATGCCGGTATAAGGTACAGCCAGCCGGAGAATAGCCACAATCCGGGAGAAGTCCTGATCTGAGACAAAGTAGTGGCTGCCCATTTGTAGCATGGACGCATCCTTAACCCTGGGAAAGGAGATTGTGTGCGGTCCCACGTTGTAACATGCTTCCAGGTGGTTGGTATGGCGCACGAGTCCCATTACCTCAAAGCGCCAGTCATACAGGCCGAGCAACGCTCCGATACCCACATCGTCAATCCCTGCTTCCTGTGCACGGTCGAGTGCAGTCAGCCGGTAATCAAAGTCTGCTTTTTTTCCCCGGAGATGGTATGTCTTATACGCTTCGCGATGGTATGTTTCCTGAAATACCTGATACGTCCCTATGCCCGCCTTTTTCACGGTACGGAAGCCTTCAATCTCCAGCGGAGCGGCATTGATGTTCACCCTTCGGATCTCGCCATTTCCCTTCTTCACGCTGTAAGCTGTCCTTACGGTATCGGCAATAAATTCGGGGTTATACTGTGCGTGCTCTCCATAAACCAGTATCAAACGTTTCTGCCCGCTATCTTCTAAAGCTTCAATTTCTTTCACCAGCTCGTCGTGGGTGAGCGTTTTTCTTACCTGTTCCTTGTTTGAAGCTCTGAATCCGCAGTAGGTACAGTTGTTGGAACATTTGTTTCCGATGTACAGCGGAGCAAACAGCACGATCCGGTTTCCGTAGATTCTCTTTTTCAGCTCTCTGGCGCCCTCTTTGATGAGCTCCACTGATTCTTCGTCGGCCGCATTGATCAGGGTGGCTGTCTCTTCGAGGCTTAATCTCTCTTTGGCAAGCGACTTGTTGACAATGTTCCTTACTTTTTCGGGTGTGGGCAGGGCATTGTTCAGATATCCCCAAATCTCATCCGCATCAATAAACGGCTGCATGGGGACATCGGGAATGCAATATGTTTCGGGCCAAAATTGCATGGCAGCAAGCATTTAAATGGCACGCTTCAATGTTTCATTCTTGGAGATTTCCTGTTTTTTCGCCGCGCATGAAAACGATGAAACATCCTTACAAAGATACACATTTATTTGTTGTACCCGGCTTTTTTTGCGTACATATCCAGTTCGTTTCATCCAGTTTTGTATTTTGACATAATGTTCATGGCTGAAGGTTTTTCCATAGATATGGGCATGTTTTTTAAAAAATATGTACCTTTGCTCTTTGGAAACACTTTACATAAAAAATGTGCTTTCCGGAAATAAATTGCAGGAAAAAACAGCCATTTCATGTCAAATATTCATTTTCAAGGTTTGGGGGTAGCTTTAATCACTCCTTTCAGGGAAGAGGGTTTCATTGATTTTGATGCTCTTTCCCGGTTATTGGACTTTCAGCTGGAGAATGGTGCCGACTATATTGTGGCGCTGGGTACCACAGCCGAAACGCCCACTCTTAACAAAAAGGAAAGAGCCGAGGTGGTCCGGTTTATTGTGGAAAAAGTGAATGGCAGGATACCTGTGGTAATGGGTGTGGGAGGAAACAATACGGCCGATGTAGTGGAAGAGCTTAGGCATACCGATTTTACCGGTGTCAGTGCTGTTCTCTCTGTGACGCCCTATTACAATAAGCCGACCCAAGAGGGACTTTTTCAGCATTATTATGCGCTGTCGCAGGCATCGCCGCTGCCGATTATTTTGTATAATGTTCCCGGAAGAACCGGTGTGAATATGACCGCCGAAACGACACTTCGCATCGCACGCAACTGCAGCAATGTGGTGGCTGTGAAGGAGGCTTCGGGCAGCCTGGATCAGATTAAAGCCATTGTCGATGGAGCACCTCGGGGTTTCCATGTCATCTCGGGAGACGACGCCATTACGACCACTGTAATTGAAATGGGTGGCATCGGCGTGATCTCGGTGTTTGGAAATGCTTTTCCCAAAGAGATGTCCTGGCTTGTACACAGTGCACTCGAAGGCAATGCCGTGAGTGCACGGAATAAGATGGAGCAGAATTTCAACCGTCTTTTTCATCTGATCTTTGTGGAAGGCAATCCCGCAGGCGTGAAGTGTATCCTCTACCTTAAAGGTATGGTCGAAAACAGGCTCCGCCTGCCGCTGGTCCCCGTAAGTGAAAAGACACACCGGGAAATCAAGGAAGAACTTGCGAGAATCGGTTGATCAATAGCTAGTTTATACCTCCAAATTTTTCCGTTCGGTATCACTGATGTGTATCGAACAATTTTTTTTTGTACTTTTGTAATCGTGTACTGCAAACAGAGTGAAATATAATTGTGAAGCTATTAAAGGCTTATACAAATTTTTGCAGGACTAAATTTCAAATATATGACACGGATTATATTCCCAATGATTGTTTTGGCTGTTATGATTACCACAGGTTGCACACAGCAGAAAGCTGAGCAGTCGCAGGAGCGACTCAATCTCTCTAACCTCGACAGGACGGTTGCGCCCGGGGCGAGTTTTTATCAATATGCTACGGGAGGATGGCAAGAAGCCAATCCTATTCCCGACGAATATGCCCGCTACGGATCCTTCGATGTGCTGCGGGAAGAAAACCAGGTGCAGATACAGAGCCTGATCACGGAGCTTGGCACGCAGGTGAATCCTGTCGGCTCCAATGCACAGAAGGTGGGCGGTCTCTATGCTCTGGGTATGGACAGCGTGAAGTTGAACCGTGATGGTGCAGCACCCATTCGCCCGCAGCTGGAAGAGATTGCCGGCGCAAAGGATAAAAAAGATATCGTGCTGCTGATGGCAAAAGTGAGTCGTTATGCCTCAAGTCCCTTCTTCGGATTTACAGTAGGAGCCGATGATAAAAACAGCGGGATGAACATAGCCCATATTTACCAGTCGGGTATCGGCATGGGTGACAGGGATTACTATCTGCTCGAAGATGCACATTCCCGGATGTTGCGCGATGCATATGTTGCTTTGATGGAAACCCAGTTTCAGCATACAGGGTATACCGGAGCCGGCGCAAAACAGGCTGCTGCCAATGTGATGAAAATTGAAACAGAGTTGGCGCGTGCACATGTCACCAAAGAGATGCGACGCCTGCCTGAGCTGAACTACCATAAGATGTGGGTGAGCGACCTCAATGCGAAGGTGGCTCCTTTTGAGTGGGCACTTTATTTTGAGGCAATGGGTGCTGCGGACCTCGACAGCCTGAATGTGTCTCAGATTGAACCAGTGAAGGCAGCTGTCGCCATTATCCGTCGTGAGCCGGTAGCCGTGTTGCAGGATTACCTGAGCTGGAAGGTGATTAACTCTGCTGCCGGTTACCTGAGTGATGATTTCGTCAATGCCAATTTTGAGTTTTACGGGAAAGCACTCAGTGGCAGCAAGGAACTCCGTCCACGCTGGCGCAGGACAATTGATGCTGTTAACGGTGCTATGGGGGAAGCAGTGGGACAGCTTTATGTGGAAAAATATTTCCCGGCGCAGGCAAAGGAGCGGATGCTCGACCTGGTGGATAATCTGAAAACGGCTTTGGGCGAGCGGATAAGTCAACTTGAGTGGATGGACGACGAGACAAAAAGCAAGGCACAGGAAAAACTGGGCACTTTCATTGTGAAGATCGGATATCCCGATAAATGGAAGGATTATTCCTCACTCGAGATCAGGGAAGACTCCTACTGGCAAAATATGATGCGAGCATCGGAGTTTGAATATGGGGAGATGATCGCCGAGCTGGGTAAGCCGGTGGACAAGACAAAGTGGTATATGTCTCCTCAAACCGTGAACGCCTACTACAGTCCTTCTTCCAACGAGATCTGCTTTCCTGCGGGAATTCTGCAGCCGCCTTTCTTCTATATGAACGGAGACGATGCCATCAATTACGGCGGAATCGGTGTGGTGATCGGCCACGAGATGACTCATGGCTTTGACGACCAGGGGAGGAAGTTCGACAAGGACGGAAATCTCGCTGACTGGTGGACAGCCGGCGATGCACAACGGTTTGAGGAAAGAGCCGGGGTGCTGGTGAACTATTTCGACAATATCGTCGTGCTTGATACGGTGCATGCCAACGGTACCTACACACTGGGAGAGAATATCGCCGACCATGGCGGACTTCAGGTCTCCTATCAGGCTTTTCAAAAGAGCTCGCAGGCAGAATCAGGCAAGCCTGTCGACGGGTTTACTCCGGCACAGCGTTTCTTCCTGAGTTATGCCAACCTCTGGGCAGGCAATGTGCGCGATGCTGAGATCCTCAGGCTGACAAAGATCGATCCGCATTCGCTTGGCAGATGGCGTGTAGATGGCGCTCTGCCTCATATCGATGCCTGGTACGACGCATTCGGGATTCAGCCTTCCGACCCCCTGTATCTTCCCAAAGAAGTACGTGCATCAATTTGGTAATAAATACAAACAATTATGTTTTCAGGAATAGTAGAAGAAGCGGCCACCGTAGTGGCACTCAACAAGGATCAGGGCAATCTCCACATTACGCTGAGATGCTCATTCACCGGAGAGTTAAAAGTAGACCAGAGTGTCTCCCACAATGGTGTCTGTCTGACAGTCGTTTCCATCGAAGAGGATGCCTATACGGTGACAGCCATCCGGGAAACTTTGGAGCGGTCGAACCTCGGCCTTCTGGAGATTGGCAGCAAGGTGAATCTCGAACGTAGCATGCCCCTGAACGGCCGTCTCGACGGACATATTGTGCAAGGGCATGTGGACCAGACAGCAGTATGCAGGGAGGTAAAGGAAGCTGGTGGCAGCTGGTATTATACGTTTGAATACAAGTTTGACAGGGAGATGGCAAAAAAAGGATATATGACGGTTGATAAAGGCTCTGTAACCGTGAACGGAGTGAGCCTTACTGTAGTAGAACCTACCGACAACAGCTTTAAGGTAGCCATCATCCCGTATACTTACCAATATACCAATTTCCATCAAATCAGGGAAGGGTCGGTCGTGAACCTGGAATTCGACATCATTGGCAAATACATCAGCCGGATAGCTGCATTAAACAGTTGATATGGATTTTCTTGAATTTGTTTCCACCCGACAGAGCGACCGAGCCTTTGATCCCGGGCGGCAGGTAGAGAAGGAGAAAATAGATCGCATTGTGGCTGCTGCCCGCATGGCTCCCTCGGCATGCAACGCCCAGCCGTGGCATCTCATCGTGGTGGATGACCCGGAACTGAAGAACAGGGTGGCCGATGCCACCTCTGCCCGTGCCCTGGGGATGAATCATTTCACAAAGCAGGCCCCTGTGCATATTGTGCTTGTGGAGGAAAAGGTCAATCTGGCCTCGGGTGTGGGAGGATGGGTGAAGCAGAAGGATTATGCACAGATGGACCTGGGCATCATAGCTGCACACATAGCCCTGGCTGCTCACGCCGAAGGGCTTGGGTCCTGTATACTGGGCTGGTTCAATGAGGCCAAAATGCGAGAGCTGTTGTCTATTCCGGAGTCCAAAAGAGTGTGGCTGGACATTGCCATCGGTTACAGCGTGCAACCGTTGAGACAAAAAAAACGAAAACCGTTGCAGGAGGTAGTTTCGTATAACGGTTACAGTAACGGACAAAAAAAATAAACGACAAAACATTTGGAAGGAAATACGGAATGAATCGCATAGATTCACGTGACTTTAATCTTTTTAACACGATGTTTTGGGGGTTTTGTTGGTGACATCGCAAAAATATGTCATCTTTGCAATCTCAAATATATTTTAAAATAAGGCGGCCAAGAGCTGGTTTATTATATAGAAACAGATGAATATTAGGAAAAAACGTTTCTTTTTGTTGATCGCTCTCCTTTCGATTACCGTAGTTACTTTTGCGCAACAGGTAGGTTCCAACTCGCCCTACAGCAGATATGGATACGGTCTATTATCGAACCCTTCCCTTGGGGCCTCTGAGGCGATGGGAGGGATTAGCTATGGTTTGCGTCGCAGCCAGCAGGTGAACCCGGGTAATCCCGCGTCCTATTCTGAGCTTGATTCACTTACATTTATATTCGATTTTGGTGTTTCGGGACATTTGGCCCGGATGAATGACGGCATCAATAACCGGGATTTTTACAACGGCAATCTCGATTATATTGCCATTCAATTTCCCCTCATCCGGAATGTAGGAGCGAGCATAGGCCTGCTTCCCTTTTCAAAGACGGGATATAATTTCGGAGGCGCGCGCGCTCTTTCCAATATCCAATATGTGGAAACCTACCGTGGTACGGGAGGGTTGACCCAAATATATGGGGGTATTGCCTGGGAGCCGTTCAAGAATATTTCCCTGGGTGCAAACGTAAATTACCTGTTCGGGTCTTTTTCACATAGCAGCGTGGTTACGCCTGTCTCCACATCGGCGTTGATAGGAGAAACAAAATATACGTACGCATTCCGCGAATTAAAGTACGACGTGGGAATTCAATATACCTATCCGATCGATAAGATTCGTTCGCTAACGTTCGGTGCGGTATATACGCCGCAGATAAATGCAAGGGCCGACGTGAACCCGACCGAGATGCTTTATACAGGAGATCCTTATGAGAATCCTTGGCTGTCGCCTTCCCAGGTACTGATTACGGATACCTTAAAAGAGGCTTCTTTTCAACTGCCTCATACCTTTGGTGCCGGCTTTACTTATTCCAACGGCAAATTGCTGATCGGCATGGACGGTACATATCAACTGTGGAAGAACCTTGATTATCCGGCGGTGCTGGACGACCTTACTGTCGAGAGCCGGTTCAACAATGCTTACCGCCTGAATGCAGGCCTTGAATATGTGATTAACCCGTTGAGCCAGAATTTTTTTCACCGTATCCGTTTCCGGGGAGGCCTTTCTTTCGCCAACTCATACGCCAACTTCAGTGTTACCCCTCCTGATGGCGATGCAAGTGAAGCCGTTATGGGGAGCTTCAGGGAGTATGGGGTGAACATCGGTGTTGGGTTACCATTTCATGATTATATGTCCGGGCGCATATCGATGCTCAACATAGGATTGGGCTACTCGAGACAGCAACCCAATCGTGATTTTATGATCAGCCAGGACATGTTCAAGGTTTCCATTAATGTGAATATTAATGAGTTGTGGTTCTTTAAGAGGCAGTTTAATTAATCGGAAACAGGTGAAGAGGGAATAAAAAAACAGAAAGAATTAAACTTTTGTTTTAACAATCCGTCAAAACCACACCAATAGGAAAGAAAAAAACTAAAAACATCAGCGAATATGAAAAAATTATTATTATCGGGATTCATGGCTGTCGCAATGGTCGTTGGTGTCAACGCCCAGAAAGCAGGCTATGACCCTGTTAAAGCACCTTTCGGACATGGCGAAGATAGTGTGAATTGTCGGCTCAACTTAAGTCTTATGCAGACTTCAGCTAAGGCAGAAGCGTACGAAAGTGCCCTGAAGCCATGGATGGCTGTGTATGAAAATTGTCCCGCATCGAGCAAGAACATTTTTATCTATGGTCCGCGCATCTTTAAGGCTCTTTATGAGGCTACAACCGATGAGGCCAAGAAAAAAGAGTATCTCGACAAAACAATGGAGATTTACGATACACGTATTAAATATTTTGGCGAAGACGATGCCAAAGGGAGCATCCTGGCGTATAAGGCATACGATTACATGGAGTTAATGGGCGACAAAACCGATCAGACTGTGGTGTACAAGTGGTTGGGTGAAGCTATTGGCGAGATGAAAGGAAACATGAATCCGCTCGATGCTTACTCTTATTATATGGTTGCTTCACTGAGTCAGTACCTGAGTGACAATTCCAAAAAAGATCAGTACCTGAAAGACTATTTTGCTGTTGTCGGCTACGTGGATCAGGCAATCGCTAATGCAAAGAGCGCCAATGATCAGGCCAATGTCGATTATCTGGGTATGGTCAAGGACGGTATTGTGAAAGGCTTTGTCAGCAGCGGCGCAGGTGATTGCAAGACGTTGACTGAATATTATGCCGACAAGGTAGAGCCAAACAAGACCAATAAACAATTTTTAAATGAAGTGATCAACGCCCTGGGTTCTGTAGGATGCTCCGAAACCGATCTTTATTTTACTGCAGCTGAATATCTTTATCACCTCGAACCGTCTGCCGGTGCAGCCATCGGGCTGGCTAACAAGAGCCTGAGAGACAAGGATTATGAGACTGCACTTAAATATTACGAACAGGCAGCAGAGCTGGAGACCGACAAAAGCAAAGCATCCGACTACATGATGCAGCTTGCCGGCATCTTCTCCAACCAGCGCAATTTTGCCCGCGCAAGACAGGCTGCCAACGATGCCCTGCAGTATAACCCCAATAACGGCGAAGCATATATTCTGATAGCACAGCTCTATGCTAGTTCTGCAAACAACATTTTCTCGGAGCCCGAGAAAGCCGGGTTGGTGTATCTGGCAGCAGTGGATAAACTGCAAAAGGCAAGAGCCGTTGACCCGAGTGTTGCCGGCAAAGCAAACAGCCTGATCAACCGTTACTCGGCTGGCTTCATGGACACCGAAACAGCCTTTATGATGGGTATCAAGGCTGGTGAATCGGTGTTTATTCCCGGCTGGATTGGTGAAAATACAACCGTTCGCTTACGGTAAATATAAAAAATCGAAAAGGTGTTGAAAAAACAACACAACATACCACATACTGGATGCATAACAACCACCTTCGCCGTGGTTGTTATGTTTCTTTTTTTTCTATCTTGCAAGAATAAGGACGAAAACCTGGTGCCCTTTGCCTATGATCCCGAAGTTGTACCTACGATGATCACCGATACCGTGACTACCCTGATATCCGACTCAGGCATTACCCGCTACAAGCTCGTGGCCGATGTCTGGAAGGTGTTCGACCAGGCAAAGGAACCCTACTGGTTCTTTCCCGAAGGGATTTATCTGGAGCGTTTTACGCCCGATTTCAACATCGAGGCTACAGTGAAAGCCGATACTGCCTGGTATTACAACACCAAAGACTTGTGGAAGCTGAAAAAAAACGTACACGTTGAAAACATGAAGGGAGAGCAGTTTGATAGTGAGGAACTTTATTGGGATCAGAAAAAAGAACGGGTTTACTCCGATAAATACATCGAAATTAAACGGGGTATCACCGAAATCAAAGGTTACGGATTTGAATCGAATCAGTCAATGACCGATTATCGTATCTTTCGGCCTCATGACGGAAAGTTGCCCTTTTCGGAAGATGTTCCGGGTGATTCTCTGCATAGCGGCAAGTCGTCATCCGACTCCCTGTCCGTTGTGGACAAAGGAGTAGCATCGTCAGTTGCAGGACCCTAATTCAGAAGAAGACATGTCAGTATTTGTGGAAGTAGGATGGTGGATTACCTTGTTTCTGTCTGTTTTTTTCTCAGGCACTGAGATCGCCTTTGTTTCATCCGATAAGTTGCGCTACGCCGTCCGGAAAAAGTCTACCGGGGTATATAACTACATGCTGAACAGCATTTATGGACATCCGCGTCAGTTTCTGGCAACCCTTATGGTCGGGAAAGTGGTCGTTCTTGTTCTGTTTGTCTACCTCACCAGCCTGATCGTATACAGCCAGTTTTCTGTTCGTGTGGAGAATGAGCTGTTGGCGATGTTGATTTTCATTGTGGCTTTGACTTTTATCATTCTGTTAACCGAAGAATTTTTGCCGCGCACTTTTTTTCAGAAAAATGCCAATTTCTGGGTGAATTTTTTTGTCGTTCCTGCTTTCCTGTCTTACATATTGATGTATCCTGTTGCCAAAGTGTTTGTAGAAGTTTCGAAAGGCATACTTACACTGTTTGGCATCCATGATCCACGATCAGAAAAGGAGGTTTTCAGCAGGGTTGACCTTGATACCTATGTGAAGAAAAGCATCGACGATATGTCGAAAGAGAAAGAGGTGGATTCCGAAATGAAAATATTTCGCAATGCACTCGACTTTTCTTCCATGAAAATCAGAGACTGCATGGTGCCCCGCGCCTACATTGTGGCCGTGAGCGTGGATACCGATCTGGAAACATTGAAAGAGAAGTTTATTGAGACAGGTATCTCGCGCATTTTGGTATTTAAAGATGATATCGACAATATTTTGGGTTATATCCATATGTGGGAGATTTTCAATAATCCCCGGGATTGGACCCACAATATTGCTTCCATTTCATTCGTCCCGGAGAGTATGCCTGCGAATCAACTTATGAGTGACCTTATGCAACAACGAAAAAGTATTGCCGTCGTGGTTGACGAGTTTGGCGGTACTTCGGGTATGGTAACCATGGAAGATTTGGTGGAAGAGATCTTCGGAGAAATTGAGGACGAATACGATGTGGAATCGAAATTTGTTAAACAGGAGGGAGAACAGGAATATGTTCTCTCCGGCCGTGTAGAAATTGACCATCTGAACGAAATGTACGGACTTGATATTCCCGAATCGGATGATTATTCCACGGTGGCGGGCTTTCTCCTTCATCATACCCAGCGCTTTCCGAAGACCTATGAGACCGTCGTCATAGGGAAATATACCTTTAAAATACTGAAAGTTACTGCACGTAAGATTGAAGTAGTGCGTCTGATTACAAATAATACCCATACATAGTACACCCGTTTTAACGTTGTGATCCTGTCTTTTTCCAGAAAAAAATATCTTTATCTGCTTTATTTTTATTAACTTCGTGCCCTTATTTAATCGATTTACTTTTTAACGTTTAAACAAAACTAAAAAATAGTTAAATGGCTACTTTACAAAAGATTAGAGACAAAGGTACATTGCTGGTGATCGTGATTGGCGTTGCCCTGCTTGCCTTTGTTTTGGGAGACTTGTTCACTTCGGGTACCACATTGTTTGGAAAAGCACGCGATAAGGCATTCGTGGTAAACGGCGAAGTGATTTCCACGCAACAATATGCCGATAAAATTACCGAATTTGAAGAATTCCAGAAAATGATCAGCGGCCAGTCGTCTCTCGATGAAAACACTTCGTCGCAGATACGCGAAGCGGTATACCAGCAGATGGTACGTGAACGCCTGCTCGGTGATCAGACTAAAAAGCTGGGACTCACCGTGACCAAGGCAGAGCTCAACGACATGGTGCATGGTGAAAACATCTCACCGGTACTGCAGCAGCTCCCGTTCTTTCTTGATCCTCAGACAGGAATATTCAGCCGTAGAGCGTTAATCGAATTCATCAATACCATCAACATGCCCAGTCCCTCTCCACAGGAACAGGCGCTGGTAAATCAGTACAAATCGCTCTGGTTGTTCATTGAGGATATGGTACGTACACAACGACTGGAAGAGAAATATATATCCCTGTTGTCGAACGCCGTGATCGTAAACGATCTGGAAGCCAAAACTTCGTTTGATCTATCCCAGCAGAACGCCGACATTGCGTACGTCATGCAGAGTTACTTTACAATCCCTGATTCTGCTGTAACGGTGACCGACAAAGAAATACAGGACTATTACAATGCTCACAAGGCATCGTTCAGGCTGGAAGCCCCCCTCGTAAAAATATCTTATTTTTCCAAAGAGATTACACCCAGTAGCGAAGATTTTGCAGAAGTAGAAGCTGAGTCCAAAAAGGCTTTCACTGAACTGCAGAATGCTACAAGCCCCATGAGCGTGGTGGCCGATTATTCCGATACACCTTATCGCGATGTGTTTGTGAGCGAGTTCATGTTGACCCCTTCCCAGGTTGAATTTGTTCGTAGCGCAGCCATTAACGAAATTGCCGGCCCCAAACGCGAGGGAAATGCGTATCAGATCATCAAGCTGATCGACAAAACCGTAGCACCCGATTCCGTGCGGTTGCGAATGATGGCAATACCCGATGCTTCGATGGTGGGACAGGATTCCGTCGTTACCAATTTTGTGGACAGCATCTATGGCTTGTTGCAGGGTGGACGCTCTTTTGCTGAAGTTGCCAACAGCCTTAACCCGAACTCCAACGGTGGCGAGGTTGGTTGGGCCAGGGAGATTGATCTTGTCCAGATGGGATCCGGCCTCGTGCAGGCTGCTTTCACTTCGCCGGTTGGACAACCCGTGAAGCTGACCGTCCCGGGTCAGCAGCTCATTCTTCAGGTGGAAGAACGGACCAATCCGGTAAATAAGTACAAGGTTGCCATTGTCAATATGCCGGTGGTTGCCAGCGAGAAAACATCGAACAACATCGACAATGAATTGAATCAATTTGTCTCCACACCCGATGTAGGGGCCAAATTTAACGAACTGGCATCGGAGAAAGGCTACATGGTTATGCCAAACATCACCGTTTCGGCCAACGAATTTTCATTGGCTCAGATACCCGGTTCCCGCCAGATTATCACCTGGGCGGCCAATGAAAAAACACGCGGAGCCATAAAGAAATTTGACCTCACCAATATGCGTGTCATCGCGCGGATGGATCAGGTAATTCCTGCCGGGACTACTCCGCTGTCGGAAGTCTCTTCCGGCATTCGTACGCAGTTGGTGAATAAGAAGAAAGCAGACCAGATCGTAACCGATCTGAAAGCACAAAGCCTGACCTCGCTCGATGCCTATGCCTCGGCCATGAAGGGGGCTGTGGACACCGTCCGGTTTGTGAACTTCAACACCCGCAATATAACGGGATTGGGCTTTGAGCCCGTGCTGAATGCTGTTTCTGCATTTGCGCCGGTCAACCAGTTGGTTGGCCCCATGAAAGGAAATATGGCTGTTTATGTAACTCAGGTATCAAATCGTACGCAGGGAACCGAATCATACGATGCTGCGTCGCAGAAAATGAGTATGCTCAACAACAATGCCTATCGCCTCCAAATGCAATCTGTTGAGGTGTTAAAAGAAAAGATGGGTGTGGAGGACAATCGCTACAGGTTCTTCTAAAAACCGATGATCGGTTTGTTGCTATATTTTTGCAACAACCCACAAAAAAAAGCCGCTCCGTGAAGGGCGGCTTTTTTAATGGTGTGTTGTGCAGATTACTGAATCGCAATCTTGCCGGTTTGTTCCAGCTGCAATGTTTTACTCGGCTGGTCGCATACTTCCGTAGGTCCGAAGTACTGTATGGGGCCGGGATATACATAATCGGTTTCGATGGCCCATCTTTCACGTTGGCTTTCAAAATATTTGAAAGGAGCACCTTCAAGTGCTACCAGTGCTTTCTGAATCACCGGCTTCATCTCTCCGTGGCGACGTTCCATGTTCATCATCATGGTGATGGGGATTCCTCCGGCGATCCATTCGGCTGCAGGGCCGGTGGTATTGCGCACCGAAGACATGTACCCGGTCTTGCCGGCAGCGATGAGCATCGAGGCAGTGTAGCCGAGAGAATAGCAGTAGTCGGCGTCGTAGTTCGACGGGGCTGCACATCGCCCTTCGTATCCGAAGAAGTGGGTGATTGTTGCGAACTTACCCACATATTTGCCTTCCTTGGCCCACTGGCTCAGTCGTTTGCCTACCATTTCGGCCAGCAGTTTTTCTGTTTCGATGAGCGATACCTGCACGTTGCCGTGCGGATCGCGGTCGAGTGTGAGCTGTCGGGCCACCGTTTCAGGCAGGCTGGCGTAGATCTCGGCATTCTCTGGAGAGAGCTTGCTGATGATGTAATCGCGTTTACCGGAGCGACGTACCAGATCGAACTCCTCCTGGTTGTGTGCGAGGAAGTCGTTCAGCTCGCTGATCAGTTTTTTCATGGCGGGAATGAACTCGATGAGCCCTTCGGGGATGATTACTGTACCAAAGTTTAATCCTTTCTCCGCCCGTTTTGCGATCACTCCGGCAATCTGATCGATGATGTCGTCGAGAGACAATGCCTTTGCTTCCACTTCTTCCGACACGATACAAAAGTTGGGATGCGTTTGCAGGGCACATTCCAGAGCGATGTGCGACGCAGAACGTCCCATCACCTTGATGAAGTGCCAGTATTTACGCGCTGAGTTGCAGTCGCGTTGGATGTTGCCGATCAGCTCAGAATATACCTTGCATGCTGTGTCAAAGCCGAAGGAAGTTTCAATCTGTTCGTTCTTGAGGTCTCCGTCGATGGTTTTGGGACAGCCGATGACCTGTACGCCGGCATTGATGGCGGCGTAATATTCGGCCAGCACACAAGCGTTGGTGTTTGAGTCATCACCTCCGATGATCACCAGGGCCTTGATGTCGAGCTTTTTCAGTATCTCCAGCCCCTTGTCGAACTGTTCCTGTGTTTCCAGCTTGGTCCTTCCCGATCCAATGATGTCGAAACCACCTGTGTTGCGGTATTCGTCAATGATGTCACCGGTAAGTTCCTTGTACTCGTGGTTGATGAGTCCGGCCGGTCCCAGGATAAAACCATAGAGCTTACCGTCGGGATGCAACCGTTTTACGCCGTCATAAATTCCTGCGATCACGTTGTGTCCCCCGGGAGCTTGTCCGCCCGACAGGATTACGCCCACATTCAGTGGTTTTTCCATTCCGGATTCACCCTCGGTTTTTGTAAACTTCACAATGGGCATTCCGTATGTATTGGGAAACAGCTGTTGAATTTCTTTCTGGTCGCGCACCGATTCTGTTGCGGCTCCCTCTTCAATTTTTACATTGCCATTCAATCCTTCGGGCACTTTGGGCTCATAGCTTGCCCGTGCAACTTGTAAAGCACTTTTTGTCATAGAGTTGATTTTTTATGATGATTTGATGTCTATTTGCAGATAGCGTCATTTGGGAAGCCAAAAATAGCATTTTTTCGGGACATAGAGAAATGTAGCGGCAAACTCTTTTCTTCGAAAAGAAGCAGGTACAATGAACAATTTGACCCTCTTTACTATTTATAACAAAACGATGAATGACTGACCGATGGATGCCCAAAATAAATTAAGTGCAATGGATATTGAGGCCATCGAGGCTTTATACCAAAGATACAAGGCAGACCCGTGGAGTGTGGATGAAAGTTTCCGCTTTTTTTTTGAGGGATTTGACTTAGCCATTTCGCATTTTCCCACGAAGCCCATAAACAGAAAAGAGACGTTGGGGAATTCCCCCAAAGAATTGGATGTTATGCGCCTTATCACGGCTTACAGGCGTCGTGGGCACCTGTTTACCAAAACCAACCCGGTCCGTAGCCGCCGAAGCTATTCGCCCACGCTGGCAATAGAGAATTTCAATCTCACGGAGGAGGATCTGGATAGCCGGTTCGAAGCCGCAAAAGAGATTGGCCTCGATAAAGCTACTTTGAGAGAGATAATTGAGCACCTGGAAGAAACGTATTGCAAGTCGATTGGGGTAGAGTATCGTTATATGACGAAACCCGAGATTGTACGATGGCTGCAGGAGAAAATGGAGTTCTCCCGAAATCAGGAATCGCTTCCCGGCGAAACAAAGCTGCATATTCTGGACCGTTTGGTGGAAGCCTCCGGTTTCGAAGACTACCTGCACAAAAAGTTTGTGGGACAGAAGCGCTTCTCCCTCGAGGGTTCAGAGTCAATTATCCCTGCGCTGGACGCCATCATTGCACGTGGTGGAGCTTACGGTGTGAACGAGATTGTGATTGGCATGGCTCATCGTGGGCGTTTGAATGTGCTCACCAACATCATGAAAAAGCCCTATTCGCAGGTCTTTCGTGAGTTCAATGCCCAAAATTACGAGGATGAAATTAAATATGGCGATGTAAAGTACCATCTGGGTTACAGCAATACCATCGATTATGAAGGGCGCTCCCTCTCGGTGAGCCTGGCGCCCAATCCTTCTCACCTGGAGGCCGTGGGCCCGGTGATGGAGGGTATTGCTCGTGCAAAGCTGGAAAACAAGCATGCCTATAATTACCACGAAGTGTTGCCCATTCTTATACACGGTGATGCCGCCATCGCCGGGCAGGGTGTGGTGTACGAAACCATTCAGTTTTCCAAGCTGGAGGGATATAAAACGGGCGGCACCATTCATATTGTAATTAATAACCAGGTGGGATTTACCACCAATTATCTGCAGGCCCGCTCCAGTACGTATTGCACCGATGTGGCCAAGGTTACGCAGTCGCCTGTATTTCATGTGAACGGTGACGATATTGAGGCGATGGTTTTCGTGGCCAAGCTGGCGTTGGAGTTTCGTCAGAAGTTTCAAATCGATGTATTCATCGATCTGTTGTCTTACCGGAAATATGGACATAACGAGGGCGATGAGCCTCGTTTTACCCAGCCGGAACTGTATGATATTATCGCAAAACACAAGAATCCGCGCGATATTTATGCAGAAAAACTCATTGCGGAAGGAGCCATCACTCCGCAGGCGTTTGATGCAAAGTTGCTTGATTTTCATCGGGTGCTGGAGAAGGCGTACGAAGAGTCGCAGGCCACCTCTGTATTGAACCTTCATATTTTTCTGGCCGATCAGTTTCCGGATATTCGCTTGCCGGAAGCTGTTGATTTTGAGTTGATGACTGATACGGCTATTTCCAAAGAGCTTTTTGTGCAGCTGGCTCAAAGCATCGCTACCCTTCCGGCCGATAAAAAGTTTTTCAACAAAACCGTTCGTCTGTTTCAACAGCGATTGTCCATGATTGAGTCCGATTCTTATGATTGGGCTATGGGTGAGTTGATGGCCTATGCCTCCTTGGCATGGGAGAAGCACAGTGTAAGGTTGAGCGGCCAGGATTCCGAGCGGGGTACCTTCTCGCATCGCCATGCAGAAGTTATCACCGAGGATGGCAAAGACAAATATTTCCCGCTGAAGAACCTGGGTGATCCACAGGAACCGGTTCGTGTGTACAACTCGCCGCTCAATGAATATGGCATCCTGGGGTTCGAATATGGTTATTCTTTGGCCCATCCCCATGGACTCACCGTGTGGGAGGCGCAGTTCGGAGATTTCTATAATGTAGGGCAAGTGATCGTGGATCAGTATATTTCCGCCGCACAAGAAAAGTGGGGATTGAAGTCGGGTTTGGTCATGTTGTTGCCACACGGTTATGAGGGGCAGGGTGCGGAACATTCCAGCGGTCGCATGGAGCGCTTTCTGAATTTGTGTGCCAACCTTAATATGCAGGTAGTGAACTGCACCACCCCCGCCAACTTCTTCCACGTGCTGCGCCGGCAGTTGCATCGCAACATCAGGGTGCCGCTGATTGTTTTCACACCCAAGAGTTTGTTGCGTCATCCCGCATGCACCTCTTCTCTGGCTGAATTTACGGAAGGTGGATTTCGTGAAGTGATGGAGGATGCGCAGCTCCGTGATTTTGCAAAGGTGAAAAGGATCCTCCTTTGCACCGGTAAAATATACTACGAGCTGGAGGAGGCCCGCAGGGAGATTCAGCAGGAGGAGATATCCATCATCCGCCTTGAGCAGCTCTATCCTTTTCCGGACAAACAACTTCGAGCTCTCCTGAGTCGGTATGCAACAAATGTGGAGCTTTTCTGGGTGCAGGAGGAGCCGGCAAACATGGGTGCTGCGCTCTTTGTGAAGGATCAGTTAAGCGATCTCCCGCTGCACGTAGTCAGCCGTCCTGCCAGCGGTGTTACCGCAGAAGGATTGACAGCCCGGCATAAGATCAACCAGGCTGCCATTATCCGCAAATCATTTTCCAGCTAATTGTCCGGATCGTATTATTTGAATAACAATTGACTTCAATATTATGGCAATCATAGAAATAAAAGTTCCGAGCCCGGGTGAATCGATCACGCACGTCGAGCTTTTTCGTTGGCTGGTGGAAGATGGGGCTATGGTGAACAAAGATACCGAGATAGCAGAGCTGGAGTCCGACAAGGCCACGTTGATGCTGGTGGCCGAAGGGTCCGGGAAGATCAGTTTCAGAGCGTCGGAGGGAGAGATGCTTGAAGTAGGTTCCGTGGTCTGCACCATTGACACCTCCGTGCAACCCGAAAAATCGGTGCAACCCGAAAAATCTGTTCAGTCCGAAAAATCCATGCAACCTGAAAAGTCCCCGCAACCCGAAGCGCTCGTCCAGTCGGAAGAATTCCCCCTTCCCGATGAATCGCTTGCACCGGAGTATGAAAAGGTGAGGGTTACCCCTTTGGCGAAAAAAGTGATGGAGGAAAACAGCTTGTCTGTTGAAGATGTCATCAACGGCCTCAGAAGGCTGAAGCGTGAGGATGTGGAGGCAATTCTTTCGCGAAGCAACGATGAGACCCCCGGCTTGAAAAAAACAGTCAGCCGCAATGCCACCACGTCGCGGTTGAGTTCGTTGCGCAGAAAGTTGAGCGAACGTCTTGTCTCTGTGAAGAATGAAATGGCGATGCTGACTACCTTCAATGAAGTCGATATGAAACCCATAATGGATCTTCGCAAAAAACATCAGAATGCGTTCGTGGAGAAACACGGGATCAAGCTGGGGATGATGTCTTTCTTTATGAAGGCCAGTGCCATTGCGTTGCAGGAGTACCCCAATGTGAATGCCATGATCGACGGTGAAAACCTGGTAGCTTACGAATATGCCGACATTGCCGTGGCTGTGAGCACCCCCAAGGGGTTGATGGTGCCGGTGGTGAGAAACGTGGAGAGCCTGGGATTGGCAGAGATAGAGAAAGCAGTCGCCGATCTGGCCGGGAAGGCCCGTGCCGGGAAGCTGTCGATCCCCGAGATGACCGGCGGCACATTCACGATCACCAACGGCGGTGTCTTTGGGTCCATGTTGTCCACACCCTTGATAAATCCACCCCAGTCGGCCATCCTTGGCATGCACAACATCATAGACCGTCCGGTCGCCCTGGAGGGGCAGGTGGTGATCCGCCCCATGATGTATGTGGCGTTGTCGTACGACCATCGTGTGATCGACGGTAGAGACTCGGTAAGCTTTTTGCTGCGGGTGAAACAATTGCTGGAAAACCCCGTCGACATACTGTTTGGCGGCAGCAGTGGAGAAAAGGCGTTGCTGGAAATTTGATCACTCAGGCATCGGAGCCGGCGTTGCCCACAATGGTGAACTTTGCAAACTTCAACAGAAGCTGTTTTTTGCCTGCCGACTCAAATTCCACAAATGCACGACGGTCGTTTCCGCCCATTTCAATGGCGGTGACCACACCTCGCCCAAATCGTTCGTGTTCAATGATATGGCCTACCTCCAGTTCTTTTGCCTCTTTCGACAAGGGGAGGGTAGAGGTGGCCCGGTGTACCGGAGTTACTTTATTTGGCAGCTCGATGTGCTTTTCCTGTTTTTGCAGCCGTTGTGCCCGCATCGATCCCCAGAAATCATCCGCCTGTGGCGCGAACGACACATTGTTGTCAACCTGCTGGCTGTCCATCGAAATGAATGTAGAGTCAATGTCTTTCAGAAAGCGGCTTGCGACGGCAGAATTGGTGATTCCGTTCCGGAAACGGCTCCTGGCATGGGTGATTGTGCAGGTTTTCTTAGCCCGGGTGATGGCTACGTAAAAGAGGCGACGTTCCTCTTCCAGCCCGCGTATCTCCGATTTGGCCATGGCGGATGGAAAAAGATCCTCCTCCATTCCTACCACGAACACATGGTCGAACTCCAGCCCTTTGGCGGAATGGACCGTCATCAGGGTCACTTTTTCGTTTTCACCATCCTTATCGGTATCCTGGTCGGTAAGCAAAGAAACTTCCGACAGAAAATCGACCAGTTGGTTGTTTTCCTCGCCTTGTTCCTGCCTTGTAGCAACAAACTCATTCATGGCATTGAGCAGCTCCTGGATATTCTGTGTGCGGCTCATTCCTTCGGGTGTCATATCCTCGTAGGCCTCTTTGGCTATGCCGCTGTTTTTAATCACCTCCTGCGCCAGCTCAAAGGCGTTGAGAAACCCATTTTTTTCAATCAGATCGTGGATAAGTTCCCGAAAGCCAGCCAGTTTTTTAGCTGTTCCCGCGTTTATGTCCAGGTTATACGCAAGCGGATTTTCCAGTACCTGCCACAGGCTTATTTGATGTAACTCAGCTGTCGATGCAACCTTGGCCACCGTCACGTTGCCGATGCCCCGGGCAGGGTAGTTGATGATCCGGCGAAACGCCTCTTCGTCGCTGGGATTTACGATCAACCTGAAGTAGCTGATCACATCCTTGATCTCCTTGCGTTGATAGAACGACAATCCCCCGTAGATACGGTAGGGGATGTTGTTCTTCCGCAACGACTCTTCAAAGATACGCGATTGTGCATTCGTGCGGTAGAGAATGGCAAAGTCTCCGAAGGAGGCATGTTGTTCAAGCCTCATCCGTGCGATCTTGTTGGAGACGATGAGCCCCTCCTCAAAATCGGAAAAAGCACTTCTGATCTCAATCTTTTCGCCCGGTTCATTTTCCGAAAAGACATCCTTGAAAATCTGTTCGCTGTTTTTTTTGATCAGGCTGTTGGCTGCATTCACGATGTTTTGTGTGGAGCGGTAGTTTTGCTCCAGCTTAAAGATCCGCGTCTCGCTGAAGTTCGATTTGAATTTCAGGATATTGTCAATATTGGCACCTCGGAAGGAATAGATGCTTTGGGCATCGTCGCCCACCACACACACACGATGGTGCACATCGGCCAGCTGTTTCACGATGAGGTGCTGTGCAAAGTTTGTGTCCTGATATTCGTCCACCAGGATATACTGGAACTGGTTGCGGTATTTTTCCAATATCTCCGGATGGTCGCGGAACAGAATGTTGGTATACATGAGCAGGTCGTCAAAATCCATGCTGTTGCCGGAGCGTAGCCTGTTCTGGTATCGCTGGTATACTTCCGACAACCTGGGGCGCTTTGCCATGCGGTCGTATTGTTGAATCTCGTCGTTAGCCGCATACATGGCCGGGGTGATCAGGCTGTTTTTTGCCCGCGATATCTGGTTGTGGACAGATCCCGGCCGGTAGAGTTTGTCGTCGAGGCTCATCTCTTTTATGATCAGCCTGATCAGGTTGTTTGAGTCGGACGAGTCGAAGATGGTGAAATTGGACCGGAATCCGATGGCTTCCGCCTCGTTGCGGAGTATGCGTGAAAAGATGGCGTGGAAGGTGCCCATCCACAGGCTGCGGGCTCTTTTTTCGCCGACCAGTTCTGCAATGCGCGACTTCATTTCACGGGCTGCCTTGTTGGTGAAGGTGAGCGCCAGAATATAGAAGGGAGGCAGTCCCTGTTCCAGCAGGTAGGCGATCTTGTAAGTGAGTACGCGGGTTTTGCCCGAGCCGGCGCCGGCGATTACGAGCGAGGGCCCGTCGCAAAACTCCACGGCGGCACGTTGTGCTTCGTTGAGTTGTTTGAGCAGATCCGAATCGCTTTTTTTTCCTGTTTTTTGCATGAGTACAAAAATAGGCATTTATGTCGGAACAGCATAAAAAAACCGCTTTCGGCTGAAAGCGGTTTATCCGTTCCTGGGTCCATTCAATTATCTGAATGTATAGCGCAAGCTAAGTGCGAAGCCGCTGTACCAGTAGTCGTTATAGTCGTTTGTAAAGTTAAAGGAGGGTTTCCAGTCGAGCGATACATTGAATGGCGCCTGCGGAAAGATGTATTCAAGTCCGCCAATGAGATCGGCGCCCAGCAGAAAAGCATTGTCATAACGATCCTTCTGGTAATGAATTCCTCCGATGTGTGCGCCGAGCCCCACATACCAGTCGAGGTTGGGTGCACCCGGTACCGGTTGTTGGTACTCATAGAGGCCTGTCAGCTGGAAGTATCGGGGGGAGGCAGCGAGGATAAACTCGGCCGCGCTTGCCGGAGCAAAGAAATGTTTCAGTGTCAATCCGCTGTCATAACCCAGTCTCACACCAAATGCGGTGTTATATTGCTGTGCTTTGAGTGTAGTGGTGCATGCAGCAATCAGCAGTCCTGCGAACAATAGTTTTTTTAGTTTCATAAATTGATCTTTTAAGTGAATACTCGTTTTGTTTCAGTTAATTTTCGTTTTGGTAATATAGAGAGTAACAAACGAGTGGCTTATTTGTTTTGGAGGATACAAAAAATGTGCCGCTTCAACTATAAAAACAGGTCGTGAATTTGTTGTTGAAAGAGGGGTTTCGAGAGGTTCAGGCTATTTATTTCTCCAGTGCTTTCTGGTAACATCTTCTGCAGAGCGGCTGATATTCCTCGGTTTCTCCCAGCATGATCTGTTTGTCGTTTTTTACCAGCCTGTGTGAATAGCTGGCTAGGTTGCCGCACTCCACGCAGATGGCGTGTACTTTGGTGACATCATCGGCAATGGCGCACAAGGCAGGCATCGGACCAAAAGGAGTGCGTTTGAAATCCATATCGAGTCCCGCCACGATTACCCTCACACCCTGGTCGGCCAGCTGCTGGCAGACCTCCACAAGGCCTTCATCAAAAAACTGTGCTTCGTCGATCGCCACGACCTCTACTTCCGACGACAGTAGCAATATGTTGGCGGAGTGCTCCACGGGCGTTGATGGTATCGCGTTGCTGTCGTGCGACACCACTTCGTCATGTGAATAGCGTGTGTCGATGGCGGGTTTAAAGATCTCCACGCTCTGTCGTGCTATCCTGGCGCGGCGCAACCGGCGCAGCAGTTCTTCTGTTTTGCCTGAAAACATCGATCCGCAAATCACTTCAATACGCCCGGCGCGATGCGGCTCGTTGGGGTTAAGTTCGTTGTACATGTCTTGCAAGCCCGACTGTTGTGATGCTCCGAATGTGGCGACAACGCGAGGCGGGTATATTATTTATTTTCCTTTTACAATTTTTTTTATCTCGTTCAGCTTGTTGAGCGCCTCAATGGGCGTCAGGTTGTTCACATCGAGATGGATAATCTCGTCGCGAATCTGGGTGAGGATCGGGTCGTCGAGCTGGAAGAAGCTAAGTTGATACCCCTCGCGTTTCTCGATGAAATCCTTGATGGGCTTTTTGATGCCCTCTTTCCGGTTTGCCGACTCCATGGCCGAGAGGATGGAGTCGGCACGTTTGGTTATGCTATGTGGCATCCCGGCCATTCTGGCTACATGGATACCGAAGCTGTGCTCGCTGCCGCCCGGCATCAGTTTCCGCAGGAAGATCACCTTGTTGTCGATCTCCTTCACAGACACATTGTAGTTTTTAATTCGTTTGAACGATTTTTCCATCTCGTTCAGTTCGTGGTAGTGTGTTGCAAACAAGGTCTTGGCTCTTGCTTTCGGATGTTCATGGATATACTCTACAATGGCCCAGGCAATGGAGATGCCGTCATATGTGCTGGTTCCGCGGCCCAGTTCGTCGAAAAGGATGAGGCTTTTGTCCGACAGGTTGTTGAGGATGTTGGCTGCTTCGTTCATCTCCACCATGAACGTGGATTCGCCCTGAGAGATGTTGTCGGAAGCGCCCACTCGTGTGAAGATCTTGTCCACCAGCCCGATCTTTGCAGAGTCGGCCGGGACAAAGCAACCTATCTGCGCCATGAGCGTGATCAATGCTGTCTGTCGCAACAGGGCCGATTTACCGGCCATGTTGGGCCCGGTGATGATCATGATCTGCTGTGTGTCGTTATCCAGGCGTACATCGTTCGCTATGAACGGCTGATCGGGAGGCAGCTGTCGCTCAATGACCGGATGGCGCCCATTTTTAATGTCTATGACGTCGGAATTATTGATCTCCGGACGGATATAGTTGTTTTGCCGGGATACGTTGGCAAAGGAGAGCAGACAGTCTGCCCGGGCAATGACGGCTGCATTGACCTGAATGACGGGGATGTAGGCCAGCAGGTTCTGCACCAGTGCGCCATAAATCTGATCTTCCAGGGCCACAATTTTTTCTTCCGCACCCAGTATTTTCTCTTCATACTCTTTCAGCTCTTCGGTGATGTACCGTTCGGCGCTTACCAGGGTCTGCTTTCTTGTCCACTCTGCGGGAACCTTCTCCTTGTGTGTGTTGCGCACCTCGATATAATAACCGAATACATTGTTGTAGGCTACTTTTAGCGAAGGAATACCCGTTCTTTCACTTTCACGCTGTTGCAGTTGCATCAGGTAATCTTTCCCGGAGTAGGCAATTTGGCGCAACTCGTCCAGTTCTTTGCTTACGTTCTTGCAGATGTATCCGCCTTTAGCGGTTAGTGCCGGAGGATCAGGGATGATCTCCCTTTCAATGCGATCGCGTATATCGGGGCATGGATTCAGTTTCTCTCCCATCTCCCGCAGGCTGTGGTTCTCTGAAGCCATAAAAGCCTCTCTTATCGGCTCAATGGCCGTAAGAGCCACTTTCAACTGCACCACCTCCCGTGGGGTGATCCGGCCGACAGCCGCTTTGGAGATGATGCGTTCCAGGTCGCCAATGAGCGAGAGTTGTTGTTCCAACAGACTCTTCAGTTCCGGCTCGCGGAAGAAGTCCTCCACCACATTCAGCCTGTCTTCTACGGGCTTGGTGTCTTTTAGAGGAAAGACAATCCATCGGCGCAAGAGGCGCGATCCCATGGGAGAGATCGTTTTATCCAGGATGTCGAGAAGTGTTTTTCCCCCTTCGTTCATGGTGGAAATAAGTTCAAGGCTTCGTACCGTGAACTTGTCGAGACGCACGAAGCGCTCCTCTTCAATACGCGCCAGGGAAACAATGTGTTCTATGTGGTGGTGTTGAGTGATGTCGAGATAATGCAGTACTGCTCCCGAGGCGATGATTCCCAACGGCATGTTTTCCACCCCGAAACCTTTCAGGCTGGTTGTCTGAAAATGGCGAATGAGCCTGTCGCGTGCCGCATCGTCGGTGAATATCCAATCCTCCAGTTCCGACAGGAGCCAATTGTTTCCGAAGGCCTCTTCCGTTTTTTTCTTGTTCCCTCGTTCAATCAACAACTCTTTCGGTGAGAAGTTGGCCAGCAGCTTATCCACTTCATCCCTGTTGCCTTCTGAAATAAGAAATTCCCCGGTGGAGATATCAAGGAGGGAGATGCCGTACTGGTTGTTTTTTGCAATGTGTAAGGCGCAGAGGAAGTTGTTTTCCTTGTGATTCAGCACCGTGTCGTTAATGGATACGCCCGGAGTAACCAGTTCGGTAATGCCTCTTTTTACCAGCTTTTTGGTCAATTTAGGATCTTCCAGCTGGTCGCAGATAGCGACCCGTTTGCCGGCACGGACCAGCTTAGGCAGGTAAGTGTCGAGCGCATGGTGGGGGAAGCCGGCCAGTTCCACAAACTGAGCTGCTCCGTTTGCCCTTCGTGTAAGCGTGATCCCCAGTATCTCGGATGCTTCGATGGCGTCATCCGAAAAAGTCTCGTAAAAATCACCCACCCGAAACAGCAGGATGGCATCGGGATGTTTCTTCTTAATCTCGATAAACTGTTTCATCATCGGTGTTTCTGCAATTTTCTTTCCCACGGGCTTCCTCTCTGTTTGTAATTAAAAACTCAAGATTCGCATGCTGAATGTATGATTGCGCACATTTCAGATTTATGCGAAACTTAAATAATGAAGCGAAATTACAAAAAAAAGAGGACTTTCAAAGATTGGAGGAGCAGCATTTCCTCAAAAGGGCATTTGTGAAAATTCAGATTCCGGAGATAAGGGCCAACATCTTTTTAAGTTCCTTCACTCCTTCCGATGCTCCCATTTTAATATGGTGAATATCGTACCGCATGGTATGTACGTCTTTGGGGTCGATCAGCCAGACCGGCACGTTTTTTCTGACGTCGTGCAACAGGCCTGCCGCGGGGTATACATTCATGGAGGTACCAATGATTACGAATAAATCCGCTTGTTGGGTAATCTTCTCTGCCTCCGGCATCATGGGCACTGCTTCTCCGAACCAGACAATGTGCGGGCGAAGCTGAAAGCCCTTTTCGCACAGGTCGCCCAAATGGATGTCGCACTTTTCGGGGGTCATCTCATAGATTAGCGACTCGTCGCCTGTTGAGCGTGCCTTCATCAATTCGCCATGAAGATGCAGCACCCTTGTACTGCCAGCCATCTCGTGCAGGTTGTCGATGTTTTGCGTGATGATATTTACATCGAAATCTTTCTCCAGCTCTGCCAGCCCCTTGTGTCCATTGTTCGGCTTTGCCTTCAGGAGCTCCCTGCGGCGCATGTTGTAGAAGTTCAGGACCAATTCGGGATCTGCTTCGAATCCTTCCGGTGTAGCCACCTGTTCCACGGGATACTGTTCCCACAGTCCCCCCGAATCTCTGAAAGTTGCGATGCCGCTCTCGGCACTCATGCCTGCCCCGGTAAGTATGACTAATTTTTTCTTCATCCGACCCTCTTATTTCGTTGATATCAGACAAATATAGTTTTTTATCGGCAGAAGTCGAAGTTATTTCATATTAAAATCGTATTTTTGTGACCAAATTGAAAAAGAAAAAAGTGAATGGATAAATTAAGTTACGCGTTAGGAATGAGTATGGCCTCAAATCTAATGAACTCAGGGTTGCGACAACTGGATGTCGCCTCTTTTGTAGAAGCCTTTACCGAGATAATGAATAACACAACTCCCTCTATGAGCCCACAGGAAGCAAACCGGGTGATACAGGATTATTTCAGTAAACAACAGGATGAGATGCTCAGCAAAAATCTGGAAGCCGGGAAGGCTTTTCTGGCTGAGAACAGCAAAAAAGAGAACGTGATTTCTCTACCCAGTGGGCTTCAGTACGAAGTTTTGGTTGAAGGGAGCGGTGCGAAACCCAGGGCAACAGACAAGGTAAGGTGCCATTATCACGGAACGTTGCTCAACGGTGCTGTGTTTGACAGTTCCGTTCAACGGGGACAACCGGCAGAGTTTGGCGTGAACCAGGTAATAAAAGGATGGGTAGAGGCATTGCAGCTTATGTCTGTTGGGTCAAAGTGGAGGTTGTTTATTCCTTCGGACCTTGCTTACGGGCAGCAAGGTGCAGGGGGTTCCATAGAACCCAACTCAACTCTTATTTTTGAGGTGGAGCTACTGGGGATTGTATAACTTTACTCATACTAAATCACATACACAACATAAAGAAAAGTTGATTTTAACGGATAAATGATTTAATTTAAAGAAAAATGAAAAAAACAATTTTGACTACTTTCAGCGTAGTGGCTGTAATGGCCATCACGATGGTTTCCTGTGGCGGTGCTTCCACGCCCAAAACATCCTTGAAAAATTCAGTGGACAGTGTTTCTTACGCCTATGGGGTGAGCATGGCCGATCAGGGTTTGGTGCAATTTCTTGAACAAACCGGAGTGTTGGTAAACACCTCCAATATCGAGTACGACTATCAGATGAGAATTGCATCTGCCGATTCAACGCAGAAAGAAGCTCTTCAGAAAGAGATGGCTGCAAAAATCGACTCGGTGAACAAAATCAACGCACCCAAGCTCAATGATTTTATTAAAGGATTGACTGAGGGGATGAATCAGAAGGAGAAATCGGCTTATGCCAACGGGCTCAGTATTGGGGTGCAGTTCTCTCAGCAGATGCTTCCGCAGTTCAATAGCATGCTCTTCGGATCAGATTCTACCAAGAAGGTAAACAACGACCAGATACTGGCCGGTCTTATCTCCGTATTAAAGAACCAGCAGCTGGCAATTAGTAAGATGGAAGCCAACGGATTGATTCAGTCTGAAGTGGAAAAAGCCCAGGCAGCAGAAACCGCCCGTCAGGAAGAAGAACTGAAAAGCCAGTATAAGGACAGCATTGCTGTAGGCGATGCTTATATGGCTGAAAATGCCAAGAGAGAAGGAGTAATTACTTTGCCCAGCGGATTGCAGTATGAAATTCTCCGTTCAGGGAATGGACCGCTTCCCACCGATACCGACCAAGTGAAAGTGCATTATCACGGTACCCTGATCAACGGAACTGTATTTGACAGTAGCGTTGACAGAGGCGAACCTGCCATCTTCGGCGTTACGCAGGTAATTCCCGGATGGACCGAAGCACTGAAGTTGATGCCTGTCGGTTCAAAATGGAGACTCTATATTCCTTACGATCTGGCGTATGGTTCAACTGACAGAGGAACCATCAAGCCTTTCTCCAACCTAATTTTCGATGTAGAGTTGCTTGGAATAGAGAAGTAGATCTATTTCAACACCCATATAAAAAAGAATGGCCTTTTGGTCATTCTTTTTTTTTGTCTTTAAGTATTTAAATCTGCCATTTGTTTTGACTATTTCTCATAGAATTTGTCGATTTGATGTTAAAAAAGAGATTTTGTTTGGCATTATGTTGCAAAATGATTCTTAATGAATTATATTTGCGACTTTGTAAAAGAAAGAGAGGATTGTTGAAGGTTTATTATTTGTTAAAAAAGTTAAGGGCGCAACGCCAACATCCTTTTCAATTTTGATGTCAAAGCGGAAAAAATGTAAATAAAAAAGCATTATTTTAAGCTGTTTGGTGTTTTTTTATAAAAAAAAGTGCAAAAAAAAAGGTAATTAAAATAATTGATATATATTTGTGAATTGGAATTGTTTCTATTCAAATGTTAATTGATTAGGAGCGAAAGAAAAAGAACAATTGAATTTAAATTTACTATTGAGCATTAACAAACCACATTCCCGGAATGGTAAATTGAATAAATAAATTAATAATGACAGTGATTAATTAAAAAGTAGAGTTTATGAAAAGAAAACTAGCAATGTTTTTAACCCTGTTCTTTGTTGGGATAGGGATTATTACCGCTCAGACCCAGGTACGGGGTACTGTGGTAGATGATGCAGGTGAGCCTGTGATTGGAGCAACTATCCAAATCAAAGGTACATCTCAAGGAACGGTTACCGATTTTGATGGTAATTTTTCTTTGTCAGCCCCTGCTGGTGGTACGCTTGTTATTTCCTATGTGGGCATGCAAACTCAGGAATTGCCTGTTAGGGCCAATATTAGAGTTGTATTGCTTTCGGACACTGAAGTCTTGGAAGAATTAGTTGTAACGGCAATGGGTATAACCCGAGAGAAAAAAGCGCTTGGGTATGCTGTACAGGACTTACAAGCTGATGAATTAGTTCAGGCTGCCAATAATAATTTGACAACAGCCTTACAGGGGAAAGTTTCCGGTATAGAAGTTACACCTTCATCCGGTATGCCTGGTGCTTCAGCAAAGTTAACTATACGCGGGTCACGTTCTTTTACCGGTGATAATACACCATTATATGTTGTTGATGGAATGCCTGTCGCGTCAACCTCAGATTTGAACACCGATGATTCTGTGACCGGATCAGACTTTGCAACTCGTTCCATTGATATTGATCCTAATGATATTGAAAGTGTAAATATTCTTAAGGGGCAGGCTGCTTCTGCACTTTATGGAATGAGGGCTTCAAATGGTGTTGTAGTAATAACAACAAAAAGTGGTAAAGGTGCTAGAAAAGGTAAGCCAGAGATTACTTATAATACCAGTTTGTCTTTAGATTTTTTATCGATAATGCCTGACCTTCAAACGGAATATGCACAAGGAACAGGAGGTAACTATGGGTGGAATTCATCCATGTCGTGGGGACCAAAAATTTCAGAGCTTCCTAATGATCCTACTTACGGTGGAAATACTGACAATGCAAACACTGCAAGAGATGGTAAAAAAGAAGGGATGTATTATGTAAGACAACGTGCTAATGCAGGTCTCGACCCTTGGGTTATTCCTCAGGTTTACGATAACGTCGGGGAATTTTTTCAAACAGGCCATGTGTGGAATAACTCGTTGAATGTTGCTCAGGGTTTTGAAAATGGAAATTATTCATTTTCATTAGGTAACTCAACTTCTAAAGGTATTGTACCATCAACAGGGATGGACAGATATAACGCTAAGTTTTCTGCAGAGGCAAAATTACACAAAAATTGGAAGACAGGCTTCAGTGGGAATTTTATAGCCTCAGAATTGTCAAAGCAAACAGGAGCGAATAATGGTATTGTTGCCACGGTTTTTCCGGCTCCTCCTAATTACGATCTCGCTGGAATCCCTAATCATTATGAAGGTGACCCATACAGACAGAATACCTACAGAGGTACTGGTGGCTTCGATGGCGCATATTGGGGAGTTCAACACAATAAATTTTCTGAAACAACCCATCGATTCTTTGGGAATACGTATCTCCAGTATAGCACAAAACTGAATAGTATCGATAAAACACTTGATTTGAAATATCAGATTGGCGATGATTCATATACAACAAATTATGATGATGTCTGGGGATATGGACATTCAAATGGAAGAGGAGAGGCTGATCATTACGCTGTTACAGTAAATCAATTCAACTCACTTCTTACTGCTAATTTCAGATGGGACGTGAATGAAGATGTCGTTTTTGATGCATTAGCAGGTAACGAACTAATTCATACAACACGAAAATTCACAGAAGCATATGGTCGTGATTTTAATTTTTCCGGATGGAATCACATTGATAATGCTTCTGTTTATCAGGCAACAGATACATACAGGAGAACAAGGACGGTGGGTACATTTGCCAATGTTGGATTATCTTACAAAAACTACTTATTTCTAAATGGAACCGGACGTTATGATGTAGTCTCTACTATGCCACGTGGAAACCGATCTTTCTTTTATCCATCTGTTTCTTTGGGTTTCATCTTTACTGAACTTGAGAGTTTAAGGAATAATGTTCTTACATTTGGTAAAATCCGTGCATCGTATGCAGAGGTTGGGCAAGCAGGTACCTATTATGATTCATATTATTTAACCCCTGTTTACGGAGGAGGTTTTTCAAGTGGTACTCCAATCTCTTATCCGATTGGGCCTGTGGTAGCCTATACGCTAAATTCAACCATATATGATCCTAATTTAAAACCACAAAATACAAAATCGTATGAAATTGGCTCTGATTTGACATTTTTCAACGGATTATTAAATTTGAATTACACCTTCTCGCGACAGAATGTGAAAGATCAAATATTTGAAGTTCCCTTAGCCGGTTCAACTGGATCAGGATCTTTAGTAACAAATGGTGGCTCAATTCATACGAATGTGCATGAATTTACATTAGGAATGAGTCCTGTAAAACAAAAGAATTTCAATTGGGACTTTGCATTTAACTTTTCTAAAATTGATAACTATGTAGATGAATTGGCTCCTGGTGTAAACAATATTTTCTTGGGAGGCTTTGTTGAACCTCAAGTAAGAGCAGGTATAGGATATAAGTTTCCCGTAATTTATGGAGTTAGCTATTTAAGAAACGAAGCAGGTCAAATTGTTGTAGATGAGGATGGATTCCCTCAGGCTGGTCCTCTCGATGTGATTGGAACTGTATCTCCAGATTTCCAACTCGGATTCAATACTACTTTTGAAATATATAAATTCCGTTTGTCTGCTGTGATGGACTGGAAGCATGGAGGGAAAATGTATGCAGGTACAGCAACCATGCTTGATTATTATGGAGTGAGTCAATATTCTGCAGATCTGAGAAATTCTGGTACGTTTATGTTTATAGAAGATGCTGTTAAGGTTACAGGAACAGATTCAGAAGGTAAACCTACATATGCTCCAAATGATATCGAAATAGAATCTAAGAATGCATTTGCATACTTAAATGCAATGAATAATATTTCTGAATCTTTTGTTATAGATAATTCCTATGTAAAGTTACGCGAAATTGCATTAAGTTATCCCATCATAAGCAAGGAAAATGTTCGGTTGTCTGCGAACATATTTGCTAGGAACCTTATTTTATGGTCTGCTATCAAAGGATTTGACCCAGAAGCTTCCCAAGGGAATAACAACATGTCCGGTGCATTTGAGAGATTCTCTCTTCCAAGTACTTCAAGCTATGGAGTAGGTTTTAATGTGAAATTTTAATTAAGAATAGAATATGAAAAAGATATATAATTTATTCAAAGTATTATTTGGTGTTTTCATAATATCTTTTGGACTTAATGGATGTTCAGAAGATATAATGGACGATATCAATAAGGATATAAATCACACTCAGGATGTTCCCGCCAAATTTATCTTAGCTGACGTAATTACATCTACAGCTTTTTATAACGTTGGAGGTGATTTAAGTACATACACTTCAGCCTATATTGAACATGAGGTCGGAACACACAACCAATTGTTTAGAGCTGAACATAGAGAAGGTGAGCCAGCAGTGTCATCTACTTTTAATAATGTTTGGTTCAATCTTTATAATTCTTTGAAGAATGCTAGAATAGTTGTGGACAAAACTTCTGCTGGCGGACCTCAGGAAGGTAATAATGTAACAAAAGGGATGGGGGAAGTTATGGTTGCGCTGAATTCTGCAATTTTAACCGATATGTATGGTGATGTTCCCTGGTCTGAAGCAGCAGCTCCAACCAAAATACCTGAAAATTTTAATCCAAAGATAGATAAACAAGAAGATATATATAAGAGTATTATTTCTACACTTGATCAGGCGATTACGGATCTTCAAGGAACTGATTCTCATGCTTCAGGTTCTGTTGGTGGGTACGACTTACTATTCGGGGGTAATAAGTCCAAATGGATAAAATTAGCTTATGGTTTAAAAGCGCGCTACACTATGCGTTTGTTAAAACGTTCTTCCAATGTGACAGCGGATTTACAGAAAGTAATCGAGTATGCTGATAAATCTTTCACATCAGCAGATGAAGAAGCAGCCTTCAATGTCTATGATGCTTCAAATTACAATCCTCTGTTCGATTTTCAATGGAGTCGGGACGGATTAGCTGCAAGTCAAAGTATGTCGGAGAAATTAGTTGCTCGTAACGATCCGCGATTGCGTAGAGTCTTTGTTGGAGCTGATTGGATGCAAGTTACGGGTGTAGATGATGAGAATTTCTTTATGGCACCTAATGGAAAGAATGTTGAAAGACAATATTTTTACAATACATCTATTTTCGTATATTCACAAATAGCTTCTACTCAATTATTAAGTTATCATGAAATTTTATTCTTAAAAACTGAGGCGTTAGTTCGCTTGAATAAAGTTTCTGAAGCTATACCTGTATTAAAGGATGCCGTCATAGCCGCTATAGCTAATACTGAAAAAAGTGTGTCAGCTGCAATGAATGCACCCGCTGTTAACGGTTATGGCGGACTTGGTGAAACTTCGGATGCAATTACTCCTGAAGAAGCCAATTTATATTTCGTTACAGAGGTCTTGCCATTGTTTACGATAAATCCACTTAAGGAAACTATGATTCAAAAATATCTTGCATTCTTTGGTGCATCAGGTGAATCTCAGGAAGCCTATAATGATTACAGAAGAATGAAAGCATTAGGCGAAAATTTTATTGAATTAAAGAATCCGAAAAATACTCAAAATCTATTCCCTCTTCGTACTCCCTACGGTGCGGATGATGTAACAACGAATCCGGCTGTCGAACAAGCATATGGCGATGGACAATATGTCTATTCTGAAAATGTTTGGTGGGCAGGAGGTACCAGATAATTGATAAGTGAACAAATATAAATATAAGAGACCGGCTATAACTGATTTAGTCGGTCTCTTTCTTGTGTGTCGTGTATGGTACTTAACTTGGTGGCGAAAGTCCACTATGGAGGTTTGTAATCGTCAGCCATTAGCCGAAGACAAGGGTATCCATCGTGAGGTGGCATCCGAAGGAAGTCCCAGGAAAAATTCCGCCCCGAGAAACACGAATCATATCAGCCATAACCGTTGGGACGAAACTGCAAAACAAGTTAAAGTCCAAAGATTATACGGACAATGGGATGTAAATATGGCGGGGACATAGAATGAAAGTTAAGAATCTTACCGCTAGAGGTCTCACGAACATGTGTAAACAGAGTATGAAGCATGGTCAAAACAAGTTCATCGTGAAAAATCAACAGAAGACATAGTACCACATCACGACCAGATATGAGAATATATTAACCCCCTAATAGCATGAAATAAATTTGGCAAATCAGTTTGACACTTTAATTTTATAAAATTATGATAAGAGAAAGGCGTCATAGTGCAAGGATCAGAAGCTCTAGATCATTCAGAAAGTTGAAGTCAATGGATTACAACCAACGCTTCGAAAATATCATCTGTCTCAATCGTTGTTTCATAAATGGAAACGCAGGTTTAATGAAGAGAGCATGACAGGACTCGAGGCACAATATCCAAAAGTTGATCCGGAGAAAAGGAGGATGGAACAGGAAATCAAACGGCTCAGGGAACTGGTCGGGAAATTGAGCCAGTAGTTGCGGTTTAAGGATGAACTCTTTAAAAAAACAATTTTAAAACAGGATGTCACGCAAGTAGTCGAGTTATTTGAAGACCAGGTGCCCGTTACGAAGCGATTAAAGTGCAGCGGTATTAATTCGGGGAACTTTTACTATGAGTCAAAAGTGGGAAATCCGGACGAAAAACAAGTTCTACAAGCTTAAAGATAGATGGAAGTATGGCTACAAATCATGAAATTGAGGAGAAGTTTGATATTCCGGTGATATAAACCCACTTATTAAACTTTCATTTTGACAAAGTTATCTTTTTCGAGGCTTTAAGCCGCTTCATCACCTTTTATTCACCTTGTTTCGGCTTAATTTAAGTCTAATCAACTCTATTCCACTCCCATTAGGAGCCATATCTATTCAGGTATTGTCACGTCCTTGAATAAGTTACACATACTATAAATAAAAACAGGGCGTTGAATTGAATTATTCAGTAAAACTATAAACAAGAATCAGGACGACACGAAGTGTCGATTCTTTTAACAAAAAGAATTGTTACTTTTTCGCCTAGAAAAGATTATCTTTGCGGATTAGATCTGGGGAAAAGAAATGCAGTTTCGTAATTCATTATTAACCTTCCTGGCCATCATTGCTTTGGGTACCTCGTGTAATAACGGCAACGATAATGTAGTGCTCCAACGTTTAACTACGCTAGACGCTGTGCTAGACACGCACCCACAGCTGGTATCGGATAGCCTGACATCATTGGATGTGAACAGACTTTCCCGTGCAAACAGGGCCTATTACAATCTTTTAAAAGTAATTTCGGACGATAAAACGTATGTAAATTTCGTCAGTGATTCACTGATAAACTCGGTCAGCGATTATTATCGCCTTCGTGATCCAAAAAGCAGGAACTACATCAGGGCGCTGGCTTACCAGGGTATCGTGCGTACCCGCATGGGTGTGAAAGACAGTACGGTGTTTGAACCGCTTAAAGAGGCGGATAAGCTCTTTCAGGAACAGCTTTCGCCGGATCCTACCCTGGGGTATCTCATCAACTATTTTTTGGGGAATATTCACTACAACAACCGGAATTATACCACGGCAAACGAATACTTTTTGCGAACCCTTGGTTTTGCCCGTCAGGAAAAGGATTCCATGCATATCTTCGATACCTTGCTGGCTCTTTACTGGAACGAGATGCAACAAAAAGAGTTTGTGAAAGGAAAAACATACCTTGATTCGCTCTCCTCCTATTTTAATAAACTGCCGGGTAAAGACTACTTTATATTAAATGCTCAGTCCGTCTATTTCGATATTGTTGATGAACCGGAAAAAGGACTTGAAAAAGAAAAAGCTAAGTTATTGCTTTATGATAAGCAAGAGGAGAACATTGACCTCTCGAGAGTTTATTTTAATATTTCTGATAGATATGTGTCCTTAGAACTGCTAGATAGTGCGATGATCTATGCACAGATGGCGATAGATGTGATCCAAGACAGTGCATATCTTTATAACTATCTCTATTACGAAAATGTGGCAAATATTGCTGAAAAACAAGGAAATAACACCTACGCTAATATTTACCGAAAAAAAGCTGCAGAGTTGTATAAAAATTCTGTAAACGACCGGCTGAATACACAAATTGCCGAATTGGAAAAGAAGTATGACCTCACAGAAGCTGAGAATGCCACATTAAGAGTGCGGCAGCAGAACTTTCTCATTATTATTTCGGCTTTGTTGTTGTTGATTATCGTTACCTTTATCGCGATGTATGCCTGGCGGGAACGGAAAGTCGGCAAAATGAAATTGCTGCAGGCGGAACAGACCGTGAAGCAACAGGAGTATCAGGCAAATATTCTGAAAGAGGAGGCCGGTAAGCGTAAATGGTTGTTGGAACTCTACAGCAACATCTCCGACAGGCTTACCTTCCTGCACGGAGAAGTGGACACGCTTTCGCAGAAATACATCACTTCCAACCCGAAGGTCTTTAAAGAGCTGGAGAAGATCATTAAAAGTACCGATACCGATTTGCGGGATATCACGAAAACACTCGCTACAGACAACGAAACATTTTATGCCTATACCCATTTGGACGATAAAGATGGAATTCTGAATACCAACGAAAGAATGCTGCTCATGTTGTTGGCTTGCGATGCCGACAACAGGCAGCTGGCAACATTCATGAATACTACCGTGGAAAGTATCAGGGTGAGAAAATCGCAACTGAAGCGGAAAATGTTGGAAAAAGGACTGAATTTGGATATTTTCAAGGAGTAAAAGGCGTTAAAAGCGTCTTTTGTAATGATCAGTAAATCACGTGTTTGTGTTTGTTTTTGGCGTTAAATTGCAATAGGGGTGTTGTTTTTCGTTGGCGGATTGCATTATCTTTGTGTCTGTAATTTATAAACAGATAAATCTTTTTTTGTTGCTTCGTCGTTCGAAAATAAGTAGGACCCGAATCGTGATAGAGAATCGTGAATATTAAAAATACCATTCAAAAAAATAAATAAAATATGAAAAGAACATTTTTCTCATTATTGCTGATTGCTGTGTGCAGCGCATTTGTGTTTCCTGCGAATGTTAACAACGAAGTAAAAGACGATCTGGAGGATAAGATTGCTCTTAGTAGAGAAGGAGGCACTACGCGTGTTGCCAGTCGCATGTTTAGCTTGCAGGCCGTCCCTGTGGAGCCGGTGGTGGAGGCATACAACTACCGCAACGTTGTAGCCATCACGGTACAGAACTACAGAGGCAGTGCTTGGGTAGAAATTGTGGGAAACAAAGGGGCAAAACAAAGCTTTTTTGAGGTATACGACATGGGTTTCGATGCCATCAGCCTCGGTGGCCTTCCGGCAGGAGAATACACCATTCGTATTACATTGGGAACGGAAGTTTTTACGGGAACATTTAACAAAGGGAAGTATGGAAAAAACTAATGCCAATACCCGGAAACAGAACCAGGTGCGCAAATATCTGCTCACAGATGTGGAATCGTGCACGTTCACCTTCTCCGACGGCCTCAAAAGCAAGGTGATGCCGTCGCCCGACAAGGAGATTGTGTTGGTGAAACTGATTCCGCGCGCCTCAAAATCGAAAAAGTTTGAGGACAGCGTGCTGAAGAACTACATGTCGGCTAAAAATGTAAACGAACTGGCCCAGATGTGCCGCTACGACTGTGTAAGGACCTTCACCCGCCATTTCAAGAAAAGTTTCGGCGAAACTCCCTATCAGTGGATGCTCGACCGAAAAATGGAGGAGATTCAATCGTTGGTGCTGAACTCTGACATGACGATCACTGAAATCTCCAAGATGTACGAATTTAAAAATGTATCGCATTTAGTGAATGCCTACAGCAAACGTTTTGGTGTCTCACCACACAAAAGCAGGTTATTGAGCGCTATCTGACTCAATCCCATTTTACAGACAAATTTGTCAGCACAATCTTCATGGAAAAATTACGCTAATCGGTGTTGGTGAACACAAGAAAGCGCCCCCGCAAGGAGGCGCTTTCTACATTCTTATTGTCGCTTTATCGTTTCCCGTTCTTATATCCATCGCACATAAGCAAAGTCCATCCTGTGAGGCAGATCGGGATTGCTGGGGTACACACGCAGGCCGTACTGATGGTTGCCGGGATCGTTCAGCGCCTTGCGGGTTTCGAAATAAAGCAGCGACCCTTCGGTTTTTACCAGATCGAACAGGTATGATTCTACAAATTGTGGCTTTTGACTCATCGCGTCGAGGTCTACCACCACACATTCTACAGCAAGATCACACTGCATGTCCTTCCGGTCGATCACTACCTGCCCGTAGATTTCTTTGTTGGTGCCATCGTAATCCATCTTCTGATTGGGATTGAATTCCAGCTTCACCACTTCAAACTTGTCCCACTTGGAGGCTGTGTCTTCTTTCCACTTCACAATTTCTTTCGCTTTCGCATAATTGTTTTCGTTAAGCAGGGACGAACGCTTTGCCAGCTTGTTGTAGAAAAGATGATAATAATCGTCCATCATTCGCTTGGTAGTGAAGTGAGGGGCAATCTCCGCCATCGACTTCTTGATATATTGTACCCACTCAACAGAGTAGCCGTTGCTGTTGTGTGCATAGTAGAGAGGTATAATCTCGTTCTCCAGCATCGAATAGATGGTAGAGGCATCCAGTTCATCCTGAAATACCTGGTTATCGTACGTCTTTTTGTCCGTCAGAGCCCATCCGGCCCCCTCTTTATAACCCTCGTACCACCACCCGTCGAGCACGGAGAGGTTCAACACTCCGTTCATCTCGGCCTTTTCGCCCGAGGTGCCCGATGCCTCCTGGGCGCGGGTAGGTGTGTTGAGCCAGATATCAACACCGGAAACAAGCCGCTTGCCTAGACGCATGTCGTAGTTCTCCAGGAAGATGATCTTCCCAAGAAACTCGGGACGACGAGAGATTTCCACAATCTGTTTGATCAGCCCCTGGCCGCCACCATCGGCGGGATGTGCTTTCCCGGCAAAGATGAATTGAACCGGACGCTTCGGGTTGTTCACGATTCTGGACAAACGGTCCAAATCGGTAAACAGCAGATGTGCCCGCTTATAGGTGGCAAATCTTCGGGAAAATCCTATTAGCAAGGCGTTTGGATTCACTTCTTCCAGCATGGTCATGATGCGCGATGGGTCGGCCTGGTTCTTCAACCAACCCTCTTTAAACTCTACCTGGATGTAATCGACCAGCTTCTTCTTCAGATGCATGCGAAGCGCCCACAGCTCATCGTCGCCCACGTTGTAAATGTTTTTCCAGATGTCGGGATTCGACTGGTCATTGTAGAAATTATCCCCAAAGTATTTTTCGTATAGCGCCTTCACCGAAGAGGTGGCCCAGCTGGGCAAGTGTACGCCGTTGGTGACATAGCCCACGTGCAGCTCTTCGGGGAGATAGCCTTTCCATACCGGCTGAAACATCTTCTGGGAAACACTGCCGTGCAGCTTGCTCACGCCATTCGTCTCCTGAGCAGTATTGAGTGCAAATACGCTCATCGAGAACTTCTCATTAGTGCCCGGGTTGGCACGTCCCATATCCATAAACTGCTGCCATGGTATGCCCATTCGCTGCACAATGGGGGTCATGTATTTTGCGATCAGTGGCTCATCGAAGTAATCATGCCCCGCAGGTACGGGGGTGTGCACGGTGTAGAGCGATGATGCGCGTACAAGCTCCAGCGCTACCTGAAAGGAGAGGTTTTCTTCCCGCACATAGTCGCGCAGACGCTGTACGTTGATGAAAGCTGCGTGCCCTTCATTCATATGATACACATCTTTTTTGATACCCAGTTTTTTCAGCAGCAATATCCCGCCAACTCCCAGCAGATATTCCTGCTTCATGCGGTTTTCCCAGTCACCACCGTAAAGCTGGTGGGTGATGGAACGGTCGTACTCGCTGTTCTTTTCAATATCGGTATCCATCAGGTAGAGATTGATGCGCCCCACAGCTACCTTCCATATGTTGGAATAAATTGGCCGGTCGTGAAAGGGCACCTCCAGAATCATGGGAGTGCCATCGGCGTTCATCACCTGGGTGATGGGCAGGTCTCCGAAATTTTGTGCTTCGTAATTGGCTATTTGCTGGCCCTCCACCGAAAGCGTTTGATGGAAGTAGCCATAGCGGTAAAGAAAACCTATCGCCGTCATGTCCACGTTGCTGTCGCTCGCCTCCTTCAGGTAGTCGCCGGCAAGTATGCCCAGGCCACCGGAGTAGATCTTTAATACATGCGTGAGCCCGTATTCCATGCTGAAATAGGCTACACTGGGCCGCTTCGTGTTGTGCGGCTCATTCATATATTGTTTGAATTTATCGTACACTCGGCGGATGCGTTGCATGAGCTCCTCATTTTTCACCATGTTCTCTGTGATGTCTGAGTTCAGGTTCTGTAGCATCACCACCGGGTTTTTTTCGCTCTTTTCCCACTCCACAGGATCCAGATTCTCGAAGATGGCTTTTGCCTCTTCATTCCACACCCACCATAAATTGTGGGTTATTTCCTCCAGAGGACGCAACGGCGCAGGCAACTCTGCATGTACATGTATATCTTTCCAGACTGGCGTATTGGAATAACTCGATTTAATAATCATTGTTGTGCTGTTTAATTTTTTTAGTTCTGATATCGATAACGCATAAATCAATAGACTGTTACAATGGTGTTGAGAAACAGAATATTACGTTACGCCGACAAATATAACATTTTTAATCCGCTTTAAGTTTATGTTGTTTCGATAATCTGATGAAAGAATTATGCAAAGCTTTGCCATAGGCTTCCTGGTAGTATTCAATGAAATGAGACCAGTCGGCCTGATCCGATAACCTGCCGGCTGCCTGTTTCAGCATCTTTATCTGCTCAATGCTCTTCAGCGAGAAATCGTAGATGATGGATGCGATCTCTTCGGCCACCTCTGCGTGATTATAATCGTCACGGTGAATCACTTCAATTCCGTCGTCCAACCCTTTGTGTTCACCTTGCCTTTTTGCCCAGACACCAAAGCCCGAAAGCGAGGTGGTGATGGTGGGGATGGAAAAGGCTACGCTCTCGTGGGGAGTATATCCCCAAGGTTCATAGTAAGAGGGGAAAACAGAAAGATCGAGACCAATCAGCAGATCGTAATAGGAGAGGTTGAAGATTCCGTCATCGCCGTTTAGGTATGAGGGTACAAAGATAATCTTTACACTGTTTCCTTTCGTATTGCTGAAACCATAATGACGAAGCTGATTCATAACTGCATCGTGCTGAGGATCGACAAGATTGTGCGTAACAAAAGGAGAGCCCGCCGGTGAATCATGCTCTGTAGGCGAACCATTTTTAGACAGGAGGGCCTGAAGATCTTTCCGTGGTCCGCTGATCCAGCCGGGAACCATGATGAACGCGACGATATCTTTGGTCAGCTGCGGCATTGTGCGCAGAAGGTTCATGGCTTCGATGAACACATCAATTCCCTTGTTTTTGAATTCATAACGGCCGCTGATGCCTATCAGCAACGCATCGTGATGTACGGCATAGCCGAGTGTTTTTTCGGCTACATTCAACAACACTTTCCGGGCATTTTTTCGAGCCTGGATGTACTCGTTTCCTTTCGGAATGAAGTCTTTTTCAAACCCGTTCGGAGTGACAACCTCGGGTTGACGCTGCAGAAACTGGGCACACTCGCGGGCGGTGATTTCACTCACGGTGGTGAAGCAGTCAACGTTCCGGGCAGCCTCTTTCTCAATGGAATGCTTGGCTACCATATTTAGCTGACGCGCCATCTGATCGCCGTTGTATTCTTTCAAATGGTTATACAAAGGCAGGTTGTTGCCGGCAATAGATCGTCCGATAGAGGTGGCATGAGTGGTAAACATCGTGGCTATTTTAGGCACATACTTTTTGATGTAGAGTGCCCCGGCACCCAGCATCCACTCATTGAAGTGGGCAATAACATTGTCCGACTCCAGGTGATGGAAACGGTAAAAACTCTCAATCAGCAGGCCGGTGGCATAGGCGAACATGGTTGAATTGAAATAATCACCGTAGGCAAAGATGGAATCTACTTCATAGTCGGTCCACATCTTTGCATAGATCTCATTTTGTCTCTCCAGAAACTGCTCAAACTTTACCAGAAAAACAATGGGCTCCCCGGGTACATTCCACCTGCCGGCACGAATTTCAAGATGCTGGGTCTCCAGTGCGTAATCACACCACGATGAATAGAGGCTTCGGTCTTCCGTAAACCAGGGACTCTCTCTCTCCTTCCATATGTCGGGGCCAATAAAAAAAATCCGGTCTTTGTATAGCTGTTGAAGTGAACGGGCGCGCGTAGACAAAACGGTATAAATACCGCCTACTTTATTGCATACTTCCCAGCTGGTTTCGAAGATATAGCGGGGGATATGCCTGGAATCTATTTCCATAAATATCTTTTTTCTTGTCTCAAACGGTACAAAGGTAATAAAAAAATGAGTTACCTTTGTACTTTCATCTGAATGGTTGAAACATTAGACATTACACAATTGCAGCAGCGGGTGGAGAAGCACCCCAATATGACAGCGGCAGGCTCTTTACTGAAAAACGTGCATGTTTTATCGGTAGCCGGTTTGCACGGATCGTCGCGTGCCATGTTTTCTGTCGGTTTGTTTCGCAAGTTTCCCCGCATCTATCTCTACATCCTGAATGATGCGGAAACGGCCGGTTATTTCTATCACGACATCACCCAGATTATGGGCTCGCGCGAAGTGCTGTTTTTTCCATCGGCCTACAAACGGGCGTCGAAATATGGACAGCTTGACGCGGCCAACGAAGTGCTTCGCACAGAAACATTGAGTAAACTGCAAAGCGAGGATACGCCGTTGATTATTGTGAGTTATCCCGATGCGCTGGCGGAAAAAACCGTCTCGGGAGAACAGTTGAAAGAGAATACTCTGAAGGTGACGGTGGGCGAGATGCTGGACTCATCGTTTGTGAGCGAGGTGCTCGAGAGTTATGGCTTTCAATACGTGGACTATGTGTATGAGCCGGGGCAGTATGCCGCGAGAGGAAGTATCCTCGATGTGTTTTCCTTCTCCGCAGAATATCCGTACCGGATCGACTTCTTTGGCGATGAGGTGGAAACCATCCGCAATTTTGACCTGGAAACGCAGCTCTCAAAGGAACAATTCAACGACATCCGTATTGTTCCCGCGTTTGAGCGAAGCGGCATGAAGCAGGCATCACTCTTCGACTCACTTCCTCCCTCCGCAATCATCGGCATGGAAGATTCACGCTGGATAACCAGCCGGGTGGAGTCACTCAACGAAGACGAACTACACATAGACCCGAAGGATGTGGAGTTCGTAAAAGCAGACCTCCTTTCGAAAGACGATTTCATGCGGGCTGTCAAGCTATTTAAACAGGTCCGATTCGATGCCAAAATGCTGGACACGCCCGATGCGGTCATTGATTTTCGTACTTCCATGCAGCCGCTCTACCACAAAAACTTCGACATGCTGAGCGAATCGCTTCACCGTTTTGAGGAGGACGGCTATTCAATCTATATCCTCAGCGACAGCGAAAAACAACAAAAACGACTTTTCCATATCTTTGAAGATCGCAACGATCCGATCGACTTCACGCCCGTAAACAAAACGTTGCACGAGGGGTTCTCCGACGAGACATTAAAAATATGTTGCTTTACCGACCACCAGATATTCGACCGCTTCCATAAATACAGCCTGAAGTCCGACAGGGCCCGCTCGGGAAAGATAGCGTTAACCCTCAAGGAGCTGAATCAGCTGCAACCGGGCGACTTTGTGGTGCACATGGATCACGGTATCGGTAAGTTCGCGGGGCTGGTGCGCCTGCGCATTGGCGACAAGGTACAGGAGGTGATCAAGCTTACCTACCTGAACAACGATGCCGTGTTTGTATCGATTCACGCTTTACACAAAGTGTCGAAGTACAAAGGTAAGGAGGGGGAGTCGCCCCAATTGAATAAACTGGGGTCCGGAGCATGGGAAAAGGTGAAGGAGCGAACAAAGTCGAAGATAAAGGATATTGCCCGCGATCTGATTAAATTGTATGCCCAGCGCCAGCAGGAAAAAGGATTTGCCTTCTCAAGGGATACCTATCTGCAGACGGAACTGGAGGCCTCATTCATGTACGAAGATACCCCCGACCAGATAAAAGCTACGCGCGATGTGAAGGCCGACATGCAGAGCGAGCAGCCAATGGACAGGCTGATCTGTGGCGACGTGGGCTTCGGCAAGACGGAGATCGCTGTCCGTGCGGCATTCAAGGCTGCAATCGACGGCAAGCAGACGGCAGTGCTGGTACCCACTACGGTGCTGGCTACCCAGCATTACCATACGTTCAGCGACCGGCTGGTCAATTTTCCTGTGAAGGTGGACTATCTGAGCCGTGCGCGTACATCAAAAGAACAAAAGGAGATTCTCAACCGCCTGAAAGAGGGTGAAATTGATATCCTGATCGGAACACACCGACTGGTGGGCAAGGATGTGGAGTTCAAAGATCTGGGACTGCTCATCATCGACGAGGAGCAAAAATTCGGTGTCTCCGTGAAGGAAAAGCTGAAACAGCTGAAGGTAAACGTGGATACGCTCACCATGACGGCAACTCCCATCCCGCGTACATTGCAGTTCTCGCTGATGGGGTCGCGGGATCTCTCTACTATTGGCACCCCGCCCCCTAACCGTTATCCGGTGCAGACGGAGGTACATACCTTTGATATGGAGATCATCCGCGATGCGGTAAACTTTGAGATAAGCCGCAACGGACAGGTCTTTATCGTGAACAACCGTATTCAGAATATTTATGAGCTGGAGGCATTGATAAAGCGGGAGATCCCCGGCATACGCATTGCTGTGGGCCATGGTCAGATGGATCCGAAAAAACTGGAGAGCGTGATTGCAGACTTTATGAATCATGAGCAGGATCTGCTGATTGCCACCACCATCATCGAGTCGGGGATTGATATGCCCAACGTCAATACCATCATCGTCATTGATGCACAGAACTTTGGATTGAGCGACCTGCATCAGCTGCGCGGCAGGGTAGGGCGCAGCAACAGGAAAGCATTCTGTTATCTGCTGGCTCCACCTTTGTATACCCTGAGCAGCGACTCAAGGCGACGGCTGCAGGCAATCGAGAATTTCGCAGAGTTGGGCAGCGGCATTCATATTGCCATGCAGGATCTCGATATCCGTGGGGCTGGTAATCTGCTGGGCGCGGAACAGAGCGGGTTTATTGCCGACCTGGGCTACGAAACATACCGGAAGATCCTTACGGAAGCGGTGCAAGAGCTGCGGAAGGATGAATTTGCCGACCTCTACAAAGAGCAGGAAAAGGCGGAAGAGCAGGATTTTGTGAGCGATGTGCTGGTGGAAAGCGACCTGGAGCTGATGTTCCCGGTGATGTATATCCCCAACGACGCAGAACGTGTGGGTATCTACCGCGAACTGGATAACATGGAGACGGAGACCGAGATCATGGAATTCACGAGACGGCTGGAAGACCGCTTCGGAAAGATACCCCACCAGGGTAGGGAACTAATTCGCATCGTGCGGCTGCGTCGTCTGGCCAAAACGTTGGGAATTGAAAAGATCATGCTGAAGAACAGTCAGATGACCCTGAACCTGATTGCTGATCCGAAATCGGCCTATTATCAATCATCCTCTTTTGATAAGCTGCTCTTCTTTGTGCAGCAGCATGCACGCCAGTGTCAACTGCGGGAGACGGGGAAGAAACGTTCCGTGGTAATCCGCCATATCAATTCTGTGGAAACTGCCGTGGCCGTACTGGAGGAGATGCTCCAGGCGTCAACTGTTTCGAATTAAATCACAAAATCAAAGGGTCCGCTGAAATCTTTGCCGGATCTGATCTTTACATCCACGGTGTTGGTTACCAGGGAGTATGGGATTACGCTCCTTGTGAGCCATGCCCCGCCCCCAATGGTGGAGTCGTGACCGATGACCGTGGCCCCGCCCAGAATGGTGGCATTGGCATAGATGACCACGTTGTCCTCCACGGTGGGGTGACGCTTCACATCCGACAGTTTCTTCTCCACATAGAGTGCTCCGAGCGTGACGCCCTGATATATCTTCACGTTGTCGCCTATTTCCGTTGTTTCTCCAATGACGATGCCTGTACCATGATCCATGAAGAAGTTCTTGCCTATCTTGGCAGCCGGATGGATGTCGATGCCGACCTTCGAATGGGCATATTCTGAAAAAAGACGCGAGATAAGCGGAAGCCCGAGCTGATGAAGCTCATGGGCGATACGGTGAACACAGAGTGCGAAAAAACCGGGGTAGGTGATAATCACCTCTTCCAGAGTCTTGGCGGCGGGATCGAACCTGAGGTAGCACGCAGCATCCTTGTATAAACGTTGCTGAAGCGCCGGGAGCTTTTGAAAAAAAGCTTCTGTTTTTTTGTCGGCAGCCTCCGGGTTGTGGAGCCTGGCTATGTTTGCGTGAAGCTTTTCGGCCGCCTCCCGCAGTCCGTCCTGCACATCCCGGGAGTCCGGACAATCACAGATGGGAAACATGAGCGAGACCAGGGTCTCAATCACTTTCTCCAGTTCGCACTTGTCGATGGGTATGTCGATGGACTGGGGCGTAAACTGTGCTATCAGTTCGTATGTTTTGTCTGTCATATTGAATATTTCAAAAAACGATTACTCACTAAGTTAAAGGTAGAAGACGCGCAACCAACTCGTCGCCCAACGCCTTCTTGTCTTCAATGTGTTTGAGGGTGGCCATGACGAACGGATTCTTGTCGAAAGCACCCCGTACATATTCAAAATCCATTGCCCGGTCCTGGATGTTGCCGTCCGCACCAAATCCTGTTTTGAAAGAGAGAGAAAACTCCTTCTTGGCATCGCAATAAATCATCTCATCAAGGTTTACCACACTCTCTTTCCATTTCTCCACAATGCCGATCACGTCTGCTGCCGTTATCTCGTCGGCCTTCAGTTTATAAAACGATTGAATCTTATCCCATGCCCATGTCCATTCATTCTGGTAATAGTCCTGATGCAGTTTCTGGAAGATATGATTGATATCCTTCAGTTTTGTAATCTCGCCTGCTTCAATTTTATTCAACAGGTCGTCAATTTCCGATTTGGGGGCAATCAGCCCCGACATATCGACCCATTCTCCCAACCCGGGCCTGTCGCCTGGATCGAGTTGTTGCCTGATCTCCTGGTTGCTTTTGAAGCGAGTACCTTCCAGCCTTTTAATGATTGAGTTGCCCAGAAACTTGTGGATGATAATTTCGTACAGACTGAGGCCTTTGCGTAGCGCTGAATTGGTGATGATACAGCTCTGGAATGTATACAATTCTGATGCCTCACCCGCTGTTGCCTGCAGGTTATTCAGAATCTCCAGGCCGGCAAATACCTTCTGAATGGTGTAGGGACTGAGCAGATTAAAATTAATGCAATCGAGCCGGTTGGGATCTTTCCGCCTGTCTCGTTCCGGCCATTTTTTGGCGTCGCGTATGGTACCCACACTCCGTAAATTAACTCCCGGAGCAATATATGTGCCGTTGTCTTTTTCAATGAGGTACGAGAATGGCAGGTTGGATGTGTCGGCATGTTGTGAGTGACGCCCCAAAATCAGCGAGAAAGCGCCTACCTTGGCCGGCCATAAAACGTATGAATTACTGGTCGTTTTAGCGCCTCTCTCAATGATGCCCTGGTGGATAGGTCCAAGCTTGTACATGTGATTGCTCTGGTTGGATCCCGAGCCGGCATTCATAAAGGAGAACATTCCGGCAATAAGCAGGGTGGACTTATGATGGGTCACCGTATAAGGACCCGCAAAGAGGGCACATGCTTCGCCGTTTTCCCCTTGGCAGTTGCTGAAAAAGAGTGAGTCGGAGGCGGAGTAGCCATGATTGATCAGACAGGCTTGTCCCACAAAGCAACGTGTGATAAAGGAACCACCGTCGATCCTCGATCCGGAGGAGACGATAAAATCTTCCGCAATCACGTTGCGGCCGATGTATACCGGATCGTGCACATTGCTGTTGATGCTCCCGTTTTTCAGCTTCATTGCTCCGGTGATCTTGGTGTGGGACCCGATGCGTACATTCTTGATGTAGCCTACATTGACGATCTTACAATGAGGGCCGATAGTTCCCCGGTCAGAGGCATGCTTGTCGCAGTAAAAGTCGATGATGGACTTCATCCGTTCAATTAGTTGGGAACGATGACGGTACAGCGAGTAGATATAGGCAAAATGAGCCGACAGCTTGTCGTTGATATGCACCTCGCGTCCGCCTGTTTCGTTTAGCACATTCACCTGTACTCCGTTGCCGAAAGTGGTTGGGCCGTCTACCAGGATCACATCCACATTCTGAATGAAGCAATAGGAGCCGATGGTGTAGTTTGCTATGTAGTTTTGCACGTTCTCAATGACTACATTGTCCCCAATGCTGCAATTATGAATGACAGCATTGTTGATTCCCGCATGTTTTTTCAAACCTCCGGCAAGTTCAAATTGAGTATCAAAGTTGCCGAGCGATATTTTTCCGGAGAATTGTGCATTCCTGACAAAACGAGGATCGAACCCCTCCTTCACGGTAACCTGATCCCAGTCGGGACAACTGCATCCGTTTTTCTCCAGCTGATCAATTTCGTCTTGTGTTAAGTTTCTGTATTGCTGCATACGAGATAGTTTTTATATGTTGTTCCACGAACTCCCACCATCATTTATCTATACGAGAAGATGGCGCTTTAAGGAAAAACGAGGTTCCTTGAAGGGAACCCCGTTCTTTTACATTATTTCTGTTCCTTAAGAGCAGCATAAATAAGGCCTTCCAACTCTTCGGCCAACTCAGGATTGTCTCTGACAGCAATCTTGGCTGCATCGCGCCCCTGTCCCAGCCTGGTTTCATTATAGCTGTACCAGGAGCCGCTTTTCTTGATGATATTCAATTCAGCCCCCATGTCGATGATTTCTCCTGTACGTGAGATGCCTTCACCGTACATGATATCGAACTCGGCTTTGCGGAACGGCGGGGCGACTTTGTTTTTCACAACCCTCACGCGGGTGGGCTTACCGATCTGTTCTTCTCCCTCTTTGATGGGAGAGCCATTGCCCCGGATGTCGAGACGTACAGATGCGTAAAACTTCAGCGCGTTACCACCGGTGGTGGTCTCCGGGTTTCCAAACATGACGCCGATCTTTTCCCGCAGCTGGTTAATGAAAATGCACGTGGTGTTGGTCTTGCTGATGGCAGAAGTGAGTTTTCGGAGTGCCTGGGACATAAGACGTGCCTGCAGACCCACGTTGGAGTCTCCCATATCTCCTTCGATCTCTTTCTTGGGAGTGAGGGCCGCCACCGAGTCGATGACGATGATGTCGACGGCCGATGAGCGGATCAGCTGCTCTGCAATCTCCAGCGCTTCTTCACCACTACTGGGTTGCGAGATCAGTAGCTCGTCGGTGTTGACGCCCAGCTTGTCGGCATAAAAACGGTCAAAAGCATGCTCCGCATCAATAAATGCGGCTACACCTCCCGCTTTCTGTGCTTCGGCGATGGCATGAATGGCGAGGGTGGTTTTACCCGACGATTCGGGGCCGTAGATTTCGATGACACGCCCGCGAGGATAGCCTCCCACGCCCAGTGCCACATTCAGCCCGAGGGAACCGGAGGAAATGACCGGAATTTCTTCCACCTTCTCATCTCCCATTTTCATGATAGACCCTTTGCCGTAAGTCTTTTCAATTTTGTCCATCGCTGCCCGTAGCGCCTTCATTTTTTCACTGTTCTTGTTCTCTTTTACTTCTTCCATAATGTTGTGTTTCTTTCTTTTTTCATTTAATCCCCAAAATCTGACCAACATGGTCTCTGGTGTTCACGTCCTTTTCTTCAGGCTGGCGATCATGCCATCTTAGGTTATTTTATCGCCAATATGTAATGCCACTGATTTTTATCCGTTGGAGATTGATACTTCAAAGATAGTAAAAAACCAAAAATTCCGATACTGTTTCAGAAAAAAGTGACGTGTTGCCTCTATGCCAGTTTGTACACCCCTCCGGGGAGGGAGGTGACCACATTTTTTATTTCCAACTCCAGCAGTGTCATAAACAATGCCGTCACCGGCATGTTGAGCTCTATGGCGAGGGCGTTTACCTGCATGGCTCCCCCTTTAAGGAGCACCTGGTAAACTTCCTCTTCGTTCTCTGACAATTCCACAAACAGATCTCTTTGTTTCGGAAAATTGTTTTTCTTTTCTTCCTCCCATCCCATGTGGGTCATCAGATCGTCCACGCTCTGCAAGAGCAAGGCATTGTTGCTGGAAATTAACCGGTTGCATCCTGATGACATCTTGTCGTGAATGCGTCCCGGCACGGCAAAAACTTCCCGGAAGTATGAGTTGCCCAGGTCGGCCGTAGTGAGTGATCCTCCCTTTTCGCCCGATTCAACTACCACCACCGCATCCGACATGCCGGCCACGATGCGGTTTCGTTTTACAAAATTATGCCGGTCGGGGTTGGTGCCACTGGGAAACTCGGTGAGCAGCGCTCCTGTCTCCAGCATATCGATCGCCGTCTGCCGGTGCATGGCGGGGTAGATCCTGTCCAACCCGTGCGCCAGTATGGCGACGGTTGATAATCCGTTTTGTAGCGATGCCCGGTGAGCGTGGATATCGATACCGTATGCCAGGCCACTGACGATTTGAACTTCGGGGATACGCTCGGCCAGATCGCGGACGAACTCGCGACAGAACTCCTGGCCATATCTTGTTTCAGTGCGCGTGCCAACAATGCTGATCACTTTTTGCCGGTTGAAGTTGACTTGACCCTTGGCATACAGCAATATCGGGGCATCGATGCATTGTGTGAGTCGTTGCGGATAGTCGGGGTTGGTGTAAAACAGAATCCGGAGGTTGTTTTTTACGACAAATTCCAACTCTTTCTCTGCCCGCCGCAGTACTTCGGGATCGCGAATCTCCTGTATCAGCCTTCTGGAAATCCGGGGGATGGACTTCAGCTTGCGGACCTCTTCCCTGAAAATATCCTCCTCATCGCCAACTACCTCCATCAGGTTGCGGGCGTGCATCACTCCCACGCCCTTTATTTGCGTGAGGGCTATCTGGTATAAAGATTTGTCTGACATAAGCTTTTCGGTTGTCAGTCGTTAATTGTCGGTTAACGGCTACTGGTAGTAGGCCGACAGCGCATTGTCAGAGTTCGGTTACCGGATGTATTCTTTAAATGCTTCGTCAAAAACGTCCGGTTTCGACAATTTGCCGTTCACCAGGTTTACCACCTCTATCTTTGCTTTGGCACAGGTGGCGTTGTCCGATAGCCGGATAATTTCCTGGTGGAAAATGTATTTTACGTTCACTCTTTCAATGTGAGTGACGGTGCACAAAAATGTATCCATCCCTATCAGGGGTACCTTGTACCGGATCTCCACCTTTGATACTACCGCATCAATGCCCTGTAGATGGAGCTGGTGAAAATTCAATCCCACCTTCTCCAGAAATTCGTGGCGTGTGACTTCGAAATAGTGCTGATAATTGGCATTGTTCACATGGCCCTGTGTATCGCACTCATAGTCGCGCACCTTCATTGTGTGCACAAAAACCGGGTCCGCCACTTTATTGAGTTTTCCTTGTTTTAATCCATTCTCTGGCATTTGCAAACGCTTCCATCCAGGGGGTTACCTCATGTTTGCGGTAGGCAAACGGGTAGTATGCATTTTGCCAGGGGAAGATGGTGCGCTCCAGGTGGGGCATCATGGCCAGGTGGCGCCCATTGTCTGAACAAACGGCTGCAGTGGCATAGTCTGATCCGTTGGGATTACCGGGATAGGTGTCGTATACGTATTTGGCAGAAATGTTGTAAGTGGATGCTTCCTCCGGCAGCACAAACCGGCCTTCGCCATGTGCGACCCAGATACCCAGTTTGGTGCCTTCGAGCGACCGGAACATTACTGATTCGTTTTTCGGAATTTCCACACTCACGAATGTAGACTCAAACTTATGCGACAGGTTATGGGCCATCTTGGGGTGCTTGTCGCCCATTTCAGGGAAAATAAGACCCAGCTCCATCAACAGTTGACAGCCGTTGCAGATGCCAAGGCTCAGCGTATCTTCACGGGTGAAAAAGTTTTCGAGTGCTGTTCTCGCTTTTTCGTTATACCGGAATCCACCGGCCCATCCTTTGGCAGAGCCGAGCACGTCGGAGTTGGAGAACCCGCCGCAGAAGACGGCAAACTGAACATCCTCCAGCGTTTCGCGTCCCGAGGTGAGGTCTGTCATATGCACGTCCTTCACATCGAAGCCGGCGAGGTAAAGCGCATAGGCCATCTCCCGTTCGCCGTTTGTGCCTTTCTCACGGATGATGGCAGCGGTGAGGCCCGAACGTTCTTTGCGGTCGGGATTTAATCCCAGGTCCTCCATCTTGCCGGTAAAGGAGGGTTTGATGTCGAACCGGAGCGGTTGTTGCTTGTAGTTGGCAAAACGATCAGCGGCACATGTTTCCCCACTTTGTCTCCTGTCAAGAAGGTAGGATGTGTTGTACCACACATCGCGCAGGTGGTCTATATCAAATTCCTGACGGAACTCCTCTTTCGCGACGATCAGCTTCCGCTCTTCGATGGGGCGTGCCACGATGGCAAAGCCCACTCCGTAGTCGTCCAGTATTTTTTCCACCAGACGGTGATGTTTTACCTGGATGAGTACTCCCGGATTCTCAGAGAACAGAATCTTGATCAGGTCGGTATGCCGGATCTTGTCGAGACGTGCTTCCAGCCCGCCCTGCGGATTGGCAAAGCACATTTCCAGCATGGCGGTGATCATTCCACCGGCGGAGATATCGTGTCCGGCAAGAATGAGACCACGCTCGGTGAGCTCCTGAACGGCAGCAAATGCATTCTTGAAATATTCGGTGTCGCTCACGGTAGGTGCTTCGTCACCTACCGTGCTTAAGGTCTGTGCGAAAGCCGATCCTCCCAGTTTAAAGGGTTCGAAGGAGAAGTCGATATAGTAAAGATAGGTACCTCTTATGTAAGCCAGTACGGGTGAGACAATTCTGCGGATATTTTTCACTTCGGCTGCTGCAGAGATGATGACTGTGCCGGGGGAGAAAACCTTGTCGTCGCCGTATTTCTGGGTCATCGAGAGCGAATCTTTGCCGGTAGGAATGTTGATGCCCAGGTCGCCGGCGAATTCGGAGCATGCTTCTACAGCCTTGTACAGGCGGGCATCTTCTCCCGGGTTGCGGCAGGGCCACATCCAGTTGGCGCTGAGAGAGACTCCCTGTAGCCCATGGGTAAGCGGTGCAAAGACAATATTGGTCAGTGCCTCGGCTATCGCCACTACCGAGCCGGCGGCCGGATCAATCATCGCTACCTGCGGTGCATGACCGAGAGAGGTAGCCATGCCGGTATATCCTTTGTAATCGAGTGCGATGGCGCCGCAGTCGCTCAGCGGTAGTTGGATCTCTCCCTGGCACTGCTGCCGGGCGATCCTGCCGGTTACCGAGCGGTCCACTTTGTTGGTGAGCCAGTCCTTGCAGGCTACCGCCTCCAGCTTCAGGACGTTCTCGATAAATGTGCCAAGCTGTTCGGGGGTATATGCCGGAGCTTCGTATGTTTCTTCCGTGGTGCTGTCTTCCATAATGGTGACAGGGGGTTTGCCGAAGAAATCGTCCAGCTCCATGTCGATGGGGTTGATGTTGCCGGTCCCACGGAAAGTAAATTTCATGTCGCCGGTGGTCTCTCCCACAACGTACATGGGTGCCCGCTCGCGTGAGGCAATCCGGGCAATTCTTTCAATATCTTTTTGTTCCACAAGCAGTCCCATGCGTTCCTGGCTTTCGTTGCCAATGATCTCCTTCGCGGAGAGTGTCTTGTCGCCCACCGGCAGCTTGTCGATGTCGATCACCCCGCCGGTCTGTTCTACCAGCTCGGAGAGGCAGTTGAGGTGTCCCCCCGCACCATGGTCGTGAATGGAGACGATGGGGCTCTCGTCCGACTCGGCCAGCGAACGGATCACGTTGGCCACCCGCTTTTGCATCTCGGGGTTGGCGCGCTGTACTGCATTCAGCTCTATACCGGAAGAATATTCACCGGTGTTGACCGACGAGACGGCGCCACCGCCCATGCCGATGCGGTAGTTGTCGCCGCCCAGCACCACCACTTTCTCTCCCTTTTGCGGATTGCCTTTCTTCGCGTCGCGCTTGTTGGCATACCCAACGCCTCCCGCAAGCATGATCACCTTGTCGTAACCGAACTTTTTGTAGTTCTCTTCGTGTTCAAAAGTGAGCACAGAGCCGCAGATGAGCGGCTGACCGAATTTGTTGCCAAAGTCGGATGCTCCGTTGGATGCTTTGATCAGGATCTGTTCCGGTGTCTGGTAGAGCCATTTGCGAGGAGAAACAGCCTGTTCCCACTCGCGGCCTTCTTCCAGTCGTGGATAGGAGGTCATGTAAACGGCTGTCCCTGCCACGGGAAGGGAGCCCTTCCCGCCGGCGAGCCGGTCGCGAATCTCTCCCCCGGTGCCGGTGGAGGCTCCGTTAAAAGGTTCCACTGTGGTGGGGAAGTTATGTGTTTCTGCTTTGAGCGAGAGTACACTCTCCACCTCTTTTGTCTGGAAAAAATCGGGCTTGTCGCCACTGCCCGGGGCAAACTGCTCAATCATCGGGCCCTGTACGAAAGCCACGTTATCTTTGTAGGCCGAGATGAGGTTGTTCGGGTTGACCTGGGAGGTGCGTTTTATTAATTGAAAAAGAGAGAGTTCCTTCTCTTCTCCGTCGATAATGAATTTCCCGTTGAATATCTTGTGGCGGCAGTGCTCCGAGTTGACCTGTGAGAAGCCAAACACTTCGCTGTCGGTCAGCTTTCGCCCCATCTTTTTGCTTACGCCGTTCAGATAGTCGATCTCATCTTCACTCAGTGCCAGTCCCTCTGTGTTGTTGTATGCTGCAATATCGTCGATGTGGAGAATCTCTTCCGGTTGCTTGTCGATGGTGAAAAGCGTTTGATCAAGCTGCTCATACTTACGTTGCAGCATTGGGTCAAAATCGAAAGGAGCATTCTCCGGCATGGGAATATATTCTTCCATGCGGGTAATACCTTCTATGCCCATATTCTGGGTGATCTCCACCGCACAAGTGCTCCAGGGAGTAATCATCTCCCTGCGGGGGCCAACGAAAGGAGTGTGGACTGCTTCTGCATCAAGCAATGCTGCGTTTCCGAAAAGCCAGGTCAGCTTTTCGACCGTTTGGGTAGAAAAGACCGATTCTGTTTCTACTGCGATTACGCTTTGAGAGGGGGTTCTGAAAAATGAAATCATATTTTCTGTTTTATGTTGCATCAGATTGAAAGAGAATAGATCTCCTTCATTCTGCCCGGGACCGTTTGCTGTAGTTTCGTCCAATCTGAACGATGATACAAAGTTAGTGAACTTTTTCGTTAAGTCAAATGTGCAGAAGACAAGTTTACTTGGAATCTGCCATGACGAGAAAAAGTCTAAACTTGTTGAACTTTTTCGTTAAGTCAAAATAACAATTCAGCGAGGGGTGTGTCAAACTTGCCGGGACATTGCCGAGCGGAAGTTATTTATTCAAAATGTGCAGAAGAGAAGTTTACTTACACAACAAAACGCATTTTGTCTGTTAAGATTATGAATGTACCTTTGCGGCAAAATAGATTATTGTTTATTTTTCCTGTAAACAGCCATTCATGCTCGAAACAATTGCCAAAGGCTTTCTCATCGGATTACTGGTTTCCTCGCCCATGGGGCCGATCAACATGCTGACTATTCAACGCACGCTTAACCGGGGATGGTGGCACGGCTTTGTCACCGGGTTGGGGTCGGTGTTGTCGGACTTCATCTATGCCGTGATCACGCTGGCAGGGTTGGGCCTTGTGTCCGATTTTCTCGCGGCTCACGAAGGTCAGCTCCAATTGCTGGGGAGCCTGATCCTGATCTTTTTCGGGGTGGGTGTGTTTCGTTCCAACCCGTTGAGAGACTGGCAACCGGATAGGATTTCGGGAGAAACACGTTATGCAAAAGACTTTATCTCGGCATTTTTGCTTACCCTCTCCAATGTTGCAATCATTCTGGTCTTTGTGGGACTATACGCACGCTTTTCGTTTAATCCTTTCCAGGATGGGCCTGCTTCGCTCTTTGCGGGACTGATCTCGTTTGCCGCAGCAGCGTTGTTGTGGTGGTTTCTGCTTACCACTTTTGTTTCCCGTCTGCGAAAACATTTCAACCGCCGGGGCTTAATCCTGCTTAATAGAACCATCGGCATCCTGCTGATGGTCGTGGGAGCCGGGGGTATCCTGCTTTCCGTTTTCCCGGTGTGATTTCCCCGTGACCGGAACAAGGGGGTGTCGGGCGTATGAAGACAGCCACCCGGGGGGACAGAACCAGAATTATCCGTGTTGGCCTATTTCGATCACTTCCAAATCTTTGATGTTGCCCTCCTCCAACACAAAGCGGAGGAGTGTACGGACACGATGAAACCCGTACTTCCCTGCCGCCCCCGGGTTCATATGCAGACATCCCAGCTTTTTATCGTACATCACCTTCAGGATATGCGAATGGCCGGCGATAAACAGCTTGGGGGGATGGGCAAACAATTGTGCACGGATAGACGGATCGTAACGGCCGGGGTAACCGCCGATGTGTGTCATGAGCACCTCCACATTTTCGAGGGTGAAATGTTGCGTTTGCGGGTAGGCGACGCGGGTTTTGTAGTCGTCGATGTTGCCATATACGGCACGAAATGGTTTCAGTGTCTCAAACCTGCCGGCAAGCTCCAGCGAGCCGATATCGCCGGCATGCCATATTTCATCGCAGGGCGATAAATAGGTTTCAAATTTCTCATCCCAGTACCCGTGCGTGTCGGACAACAACCCTATTTTTTTCATCTTTTCTTTTCTGTTTACGGCAAAGGTAATTTATTTTGGGAAAACAAACCTTTTCCATTATCCACCTTGACGGGCAATATTTACCGGCACCATAAACTCGAAGCCTTAAAAAAATTTTTTATTCAAACAAACTTTGTATTTTTGGGGTTTAAAGAGTTCTTAAACCGTAGTCAATGGAAAATAACCAATATACTTACTTCAAACGCGATATAAGCTGGCTATCTTTTAACTACCGGGTACTCCTGGAAGCGAAAGACGAGCGCCTGCCCATCTATGAGCGGATCAAGTTCCTCTCTATTTATTCTTCCAATCTGGAGGAGTTCTACAAGATTCGTGTGTCGGGTTATCATAGTTCTCTGTTAAAAAATATCAAGCGGGACGAATCGATTGAGGAGGCCATGCGGACCATAGTTCAGATCAACAGTGAAGTGACCGCCCAGGAGAAAGAATATTATGCGATATTCAACCAGATGATATTGCCTGAACTCAAGAAGAACAACATTGTCCTCTATCAGTCGGATCAGGTGGAACCCTTTCATCGAGCCTATGTGGAGAAATATTTCAATGAGGAGGTTTTCCCTTATTTGCAGCCGATGATCATTCTGAAGGATGACATTCATTCTTTTATTCAGGATGGGCGCATCTATCAGGTAATCAGTTTACTGCAAAAAAAGAAAAAAAAGGAGGCAGAAGGATTGAAATACACCTATGCCATCATGAAGATTCCCTTCACCAAAATTCCCCGTTTCATAGAACTGCCCTCTTACGGAGGCAATTATTACATCATGTTTATCGACGATGTGATAAAGGCGAACATGCAAAGTGTCTTTCCCGGATATGAGATCGTGGATTGCTTCAGCATCAAGATCTCACGCGATGCAGACTTTTCGCTGGAGGATGAGGATCAGAAGGATATTGCTGAGAAGATCCTCCGTAAGGTGCGCAAACGTAAGATCGGTGCTGTGACGAGGTTTCAGTATGACAAGGATATGCCCGATTATTTCCTGCGCTATCTGTGCGAAACATACGAAATTGAGGAGGAGGAGCTATTGCCCTCGGGTCGCTATTTGAACCTGTCGGACCTGTCAAACCTCCCTAACCCTGTGGGAGATTCGTTAAAACAAAAGCTACCGCAGCCCTTGCGTGTGCCGGAGCTGGAATCGAATACCTCCATCCTGCGAGTGTTGCGAAAGCAGGATGTGCTGTTGCATTTCCCGTACCAGTCGTTTGACTACCTGCTGCGTTTCCTGATGCAGGCAGCGTTCGACCCCAAGGTAATTGAAATAAAGGTGACCCAATACCGGGTGGCCGAGAACTCAGCCGTGATCAACAGTCTTATCAGCGCAGCAAAAAATGGCAAGAAGGTGACTGTCTTCGTTGAGCTGAAGGCCCGCTTCGATGAGGAGAACAACTACCTCTCCTCCGAACTGATGCAGCAGGCCGGGGTAAAGATCATCTACAGTCTGCCGGGACTGAAGGTGCACGCAAAGCTGGCTTATGTGCGCAAGCGCAGCAATGATCCCGATGACCCCCTGAAAGGCTATGCTTACCTGGGCACGGGCAACTTTAACGAGAAAACGGCCCGCATCTATTCGGACAAAGGGCTGCTGACTTCGAACAAGGAGATCATTAAAGATATCGACGAAGTCTTCCGTGTGTTGGAGGGAAAGCCTTACACGCACAATTTCAGACATCTGCTGGTAACACAGTTTAATCTGTTGCCCGCCATCCATCAACTGATTGACCGTGAGGTTGAAAGTGTAAAGAACGGCGGCTTAGGCCATATCATTTTAAAAATGAACAGCCTGGAAGACAAGGGGATGATCAATGCACTTTACCGGGCCAGCGAGGCGGGAGTGAAGATTGATCTGATCATCCGGGGAATCTGCTGCCTTGTACCCAACCAGCCTTTCAGCAAAAATATCACGGTAACCCGCATTGTAGATGCCTATCTGGAACATGCGCGGGTGTGGTACTTCTTTCATGAAGGAGAAGAAAAAGTATATCTTACTTCTGCCGACTGGATGGAACGCAACCTGCACCGCCGTATCGAGGTGGCCTTTCCTGTCTACTCGGAAAAGCTGAAACGGCAGATCGTGGATATCCTGAAAATCCAGCTGGAAGATAACCAGAGCGCCGTATGGGTGGATGAACATCTGAATAATGTGTTTAAAAGGGACACGACTTCATCTGATGAAGCACCTGTCCGTGCGCAGCAGGCTATTTACGACTACCTGAAAAAGTCGACCGGGTTGTATTGAAACAGATACTTTATGGATTTGAATCGTCCCGGGAGCAAGTGAACGCCATCTTATGACTGTTATAAGCGCCCAGAATACCGACGTGGTTTGTCACGTTTGAATGAACCTGCGTGGCCTCCACGATTGGAATTCCATTGTTACTGATAGCCTTGTTGGCTGAAATAACGTAGAGGTACAAATCTTTTGACATTTGCGCCACTTCAATTTCATATTCAATGGTTTGGTCGGGATCCGTTTGCACCGGCTCATGAAAAACAAAGTTGAGCCCCAACTCCTTCCCGTTCACAAACAGATCGGTAAAGATATTTTTAATATTACGGTTGCCTTCATCTTCCTCCCATAGAATTCCGGATACGGCATCCCCTCCTCCCACAACTTGTTTGTTGTCGAGGATATCCGATAACTTCAGGTCAAGGGGATAGCTGAACTGCAACATGCCTTGATAATAAGCGTTCCTTCTCCCTTTGATGAAATAGTAATTCTCCTGCTCCGGATTATCGGTCAGAGTCAATTTTATATTCAACTCAATTAGTTTCTCACCTGTGTTTCCACCCGGATAAGAGTTCTCCTTAACCGTTTCGGTAACACTCTTCACGCTGAGATTGACATTTTCCGGCATCATCGTCTTTGCTCCTAACTTCTCAAATCCGGGCGCCTCCACTTCAATCCCTATCTCATCCGACGGCTTGGGTACGTAGCTGCCTTTATACACTCCTTTTCCTTTGTGAGCAAGCTTTTCCATAACTGTGCCATTTACGTAGAGAGTAACAGCGGCATTTTCCACATCGGGTATCGGCGATACCTTCCCGAGTACGAAACGACTTTGAGAAATGTGTGCCGATACCACGGAGTCGGTATTTACCGTGCTGTTTACAACCAGCATCGGATCAGTAACCTCTCCTTTAAACGCAATATCTTTTTCGCACGAGATAAATATACCCAATGATATTGCTAAAAGAACCGCAAACGCGGAAGTATGTTTTTTCTTCATATCTTTTTAAAATTTGATGGTGTAACTTACAGAGGGAATAATTGGAAAAAGAGTAGCCTGCTTGAGTTTGTTAACCGTTTCATATTCGCCGGTTTGCGGATTCTGCCGGCTGTGTGAGTCGGCATATACGAAAAACGGATTCCACCGGTTATATACATTGTATATACTGATATTCCATGTGCGAAGGTTCCCCCGTTTGGTTACCTTGTGAAAATTCACACCCAGATCCATTCGATGGTAACTGTTGTAGCGGAAATTATTTCGCGCCGAAACGTGAGGTATCTCTACGGAGACCGGATAAGGATTGTCCAGGTTGGGATATCCGGCGCCTTTCACCTCATGAAAGGCGAATGTGGCGGCATTTCCCGTGCTGAAGACCCATGAGCCGGACAGATCAATACGCTCGGAAAACTTATGTGTAAGCGTGAGGCTGATGTCGTGACGACGGTCATATTTCGCCGGAAAAGGTTTCCCGTTGTTGAGTTCGTTGCCCGGTTCATCGAAAATCCTATTGGATTTCGACCAGGTGTAACCCACCCATCCGGTGGTGTTTCCAAAAGAACGCTGTGCCAGTAACTCCACACCGTAGGCGGTTCCGCGTCCTGTGCTCACCTTGTCTTCCCAGTTGGTCGATATGCCCATGAAAGAGGCGCCATCCTTATATTCGAGCAGGTTGCCCATGGTCTTGTAATATCCTTCCACCGAGAAATCAGCAATGCCCGCCATGGAGTAAAAGAGGCCGGCGGAATATTGGTGCGAGTTCATGGGTTTTATCCTTTTCGTTACTGGCACCCAAAGGTCGGTAGGCAGGCTCACCAGGCTGTTCGACAACAGGTGGATGTATTGGCTCATGCCGGCATATCCTGCCTTAACCGACAGGTTGTCGGTAAGCAACAGGCGCACCCCTGCCCGCGGTTGTAACGAGGAGTAGTTCTGATTTTGAACGTGAAAAGTTGAAAAGTGCACCCCCAAGTTCACTTTCAACAGGTTGCCAATTGACACATTGTCTTCGATGTAGCTCATCGTCTCGTGTGCATATACGACGGGACTCCCAATGACCGTGTCCACCTTGTTGACTATTTCCGAATCCACAAACTTCATTGAAGTGACGTCGGGCCGGAAGGTATGGTAAGTGTAATTTGTACCAAATTTGATGTCGTGAGCACTGTTTGGTGTGTAGTCGAAATCCATTTTGGCCGTCCAGTCGCGAATACCTGAGTTATAAGTCAAATTCAGTTCGCTTTTCTCTTCCTTCGGCGGCGTTTTGCTTTTGTCTGTTTGCACGTTCTCGGCGCCCAGCCCTAACTTTGAGCGATAGCGCGTAAACGATGCCGTTGTGTTCATAAACAACTTGTTGTTTACAACATGGTTCCATCGCAAGGCAGTCACCACGTTTCCCCATCCCCAGTTGAGGTTGGTGTAGTCCTTGTCTTCAAAGTCCATGTTGTAGGAGACCCTGGTTCGCACTTTCGCGTAAAGAGCGTCGTCGCCCAGGTAGGCGCTCAGGTAAAGTTTGTCCCTGTCGGAAAACTTATGTGTGAACTTGGCATTCACATCGTAGAAATAGTACCCGGCGGCAGTGTTTCCGTCGCCTCCTTCCGCTTTAGCCGCGGCTTTTATCAGTGGCTGGGTCAACACGTCGATATAAGTTCTTCGGGCCGATACATTGAACGTGGTTTTTTCCCTGATGATAGGCCCTTCGAGTTGAATTTTAGAGGAGATCAGGCCGATACTTGCCGTCCCGCGTATTTTCTTGTCGTCACCGTCTTTCATCCGTACATCTACCACCGATGACAATCGTCCGCCGAATCGTGCCGGAAAGCTTCCTTTGTATAATGTGACATTTTTCAATGCATCGCTATTGAAAACAGAGAAAAATCCCAGCATGTGATTCACATTGTAAAGCGGCACGCCATCCAGTAAAAGAAGGTTTTCGTCGGGACCGCCGCCGCGTACGTAAAGCCCTGCAGAGCCTTCGGTTCCCGATTGTACACCCGGCAAAAGCTGCAACGCTTTTATCAGATCGTTCTCACCCAGTAGCGTGGGGATATTTTTTATCAGATTAATGGGTACTTCCACCGCACTCATCTGCGAACCCTTCACGCCCATTTCAGATCTCATTCCTACAACGGTAACCTCATCGAGTATATTGTTGAGCTTCAGGGCGATGTTTAAAACAGTGTCTTTATCCAAGACAAAAGTTTTTTCGTCAGTCTCATACCCGATGTAAGAGTAGTTGAGCGAAACCTCGCCCTTGGGTAATGTGAGCGAGTAGTACCCATAATTGTTGGCAGCCGCTCCTTTTGATGTTTTTTTGTCGATCACGGTGGCTGAGATCAATGTCTCGCCATTCGCGGCATCGGTAACATATCCGCTCACGGTGTAGTTCTGGGCGGCCAGTGTGCCGGCTGCCAAGGTGAAAAACAAGAGTAACCTCTTTCTCAGTTTGCACATACTTGGTGGTTTTTTAATAATTATGATAATTGTCATGTGGATTTACAATAAGGACTCGATATGCTCAATATCTCTACAGCGATGAGTCTTAAATAAATTTAATTCAATAGGCATCCATGTTATTTGGTCCGAGCAAGGGTCGTTTGTTGATAAGAACAACAAAAAACCCGTGCCGGAACACCGACACGGGTTTTAAAAAGTTATTTCAAAGCTGTTACTATTCTTCTACTACGGCTTCCTGAAACAGGTTAGAGCGCTTGCTGGCGTTCAGCTTCTCAAAATCCTCGCGTGAACCGACGACCAGTTTGTCGAACTCACGCTGACCGGTACCGGCAGGGATGAGGTGACCGACGATCACGTTCTCCTTGAGTCCTTCCAGTGTGTCTGTTTTGCCGTTGATGGCGGCATCGTTCAACACCTTGGTCGTCTCCTGGAACGAGGCGGCCGACATGAAGCTGGTTGTCTGAAGGGCTGCACGAGTGATACCCTGCAATACCTGGTTCGCGGTAGCCGGCACGGCGTCGCGTGCTTCCACCGGTTTCAGGTCGCGTCGTTTCAGCGAACTGTTTTCGTCGCGCAGCTTGCGTACGGTGACAATCTGTCCCGGTTCAAATACCTGTGAGTCTCCAGCGTCCATGATCACTTTCTTGCCCCAGATGCGGTCGTTCTCTTCCATCATCTCGTGCTTGTCGACCAACTGCTGTTCGAGGAAACGGGTATCACCCGGATCCACCACTTCCACCTTGCGCATCATCTGACGGACAATCACCTCAAAATGCTTGTCGTTGATCTTTACACCCTGCAGGCGGTAAACATCCTGGACTTCATTTACGATGTATTCCTGAACGGCTGTCGGGCCCATGATGGCCAGAATATCGGATGGTGTGGTGACACCGTCTGAGAGTGGCATGCCGGCGCGGATATAGTCGTTCTCCTGTACCAGGATCTGCTTGGACAAGGGAACCATATACTTCTTGATCTCCCCTGTTTTGGAGGTGACGGAAATTTCCTGGTTACCACGTTTGATTTTTCCGAAAGATACTTCTCCGTCGATTTCGGACACTACTGCCGGGTTGGATGGGTTACGAGCTTCAAATAGTTCAGTAACACGCGGAAGACCTCCTGTGATGTCACCCGCTTTCCCAACGGCACGCGGTATCTTCACGAGCGTATCTCCGGCTTTGATGTCATCGTTATCGTTCTTCACAATGTGGGAGCCGAGCGGAAGGGTGTACGTACGCAGGATATCGTCGTTCTCATCCACAATGTGTGCTGAGGGCGCTTTTGTTTTGTCGCGCGATTCGATGATGACCTTTTCTTTCAATCCGGTTTGTTCGTCCGATTCAACCTTGTAGGTCATGTTTTCGGTGAAGTTTTCGAAACGGATCTTACCGGTTGCTTCCGAAACGATCACCGCGTTGAACGGATCCCACTCACAGATCAGGTCACCCTTTTCCACTTTGTCGTTTTGGTTGAAATAGAGCTTTGAACCATAGGGCACGTTGTGGGATACCAAGATAATCCTGGTGTTGGGGTCAATGATACGCATCTCCACAAGCCGGCTGACCACTACTTTGTATGGTTTGCCTTCGGAGTCGGTGGTTTCCACGTAACGCAGTTCATCAAATTCCAGTATACCATCGTATTTGGTGATAATGCTGTTCTCTGTAGCAATGTTGGAAGCGATACCTCCCACGTGGAATGTACGCAGCGTAAGCTGTGTTCCCGGTTCTCCAATGGACTGTGCCGCAATGACGCCCACAGCCTCACCTTTTTGTACCATTCGCCCTGTAGCCAGGTTTCTGCCGTAACACTTCGCACAAACACCGTGGTGTGATTCGCAGGTAAGTACCGAGCGGATCTCTACACGCTCAATGGGTGACTCATCAATCTTTCTGGCAACATCTTCGGTAATCTCTTCTCCGGAATTTACCAGAATCTCTCCTGTATTGGGATGTTGCACATCGTGCACGGATACACGGCCCAGGATCCGCTCATAGAGTGAAGCGATCACTTCGTCGTTGTTCTTGATGGCGGTAGCCACAAGTCCGCGCAGCGTACCACAGTCTTCCTCGTTGATGATGACGTCCTGCGATACGTCTACCAGACGGCGGGTCAGATATCCGGCATCGGCTGTTTTCAGGGCGGTGTCGGCGAGACCTTTACGGGCACCGTGGGTAGAGATAAAGTACTCAAGTACCGAAAGTCCCTCCTTGAAGTTCGCAAGAATGGGGTTCTCAATAATCTGCGCTCCTTCGGCACCGCTTTTCTGAGGCTTGGCCATCAGACCGCGCATACCGGAGAGCTGGCGAATCTGTTCGCGGGAACCACGGGCGCCGGAGTCGAGCATCATGTATACCGAATTGAATCCCTGATCATCTTCCGAAAGTTGTTTCATCAGGATGTTCGACAACTTGGAGTTGATATGTGTCCAGGTGTCGATGATCTGGTTGTAACGCTCGTTATAGGTGATGAAACCCATATTATAGTTTTCCATGATCTGCTCCACTTCAGCATATCCTTCCTGGATGAGGGTTTCTTTCTCTTCCGGAATGATCACATCTTCCAGGTTGAACGAGAGCCCACCCTTGAAAGCCATGGTGTAACCCAGATCTTTGATGTCGTCTAGATATTGGGCTGTACGGGCAACGCCACAGGTTTTGATCACTTTACCAATGATGTCGCGGAGCGATTTTTTGGAAAGCAACTCATTTACATAACCCACCTCTTTTGGGATAGCTTCGTTGGTGATTACGCGTCCGACGGTGGTTTCGTGCATCTTGCGGACAGGATTTCCTTCCTCGTCGATATCGTCCACGATCACCTTTACCAGTGCGTGAATGTCTACGGCTCCTTCGTTATAAGCGATAATCGCCTCTTCTTCACCGTAGAATGTCATTCCTTCGCCTTTTGCCCCGGGACGGATTTTTGTGATGTAATACAACCCGAGTACCATGTCCTGTGAGGGAACAGTAATAGGCGCGCCGTTGGCGGGGTTCAGAATATTGTGCGAGGCAAGCATCAGCAGCTGTGCTTCGAGAATGGCTTCGTTGCCTAATGGCAGGTGCACCGCCATCTGGTCTCCGTCGAAGTCGGCGTTGAAAGCCGTACAAGCGAGCGGGTGCAGCTGGATGGCCTTGCCCTCAATCAACTTGGGCTGGAACGCCTGGATACCCAAACGGTGAAGGGTAGGGGCACGGTTCAACAGCACCGGGTGTCCTTTCATCACATATTCAAGAATATCGTATACCACCGGTTCTTTCCGGTCCACAATCTTCTTGGCCGATTTCACCGTTTTCACGATGCCTCTTTCAATCAGCTTGCGGATGATAAACGGTTTATAGAGTTCGGCTGCCATATCCTTGGGCAATCCGCATTCGTGCATCTTCAGCTCAGGGCCTACCACAATCACCGAACGTGCCGAGTAGTCCACACGTTTACCGAGCAGGTTCTGGCGGAAACGTCCCTGTTTTCCCTTCAGACTGTCGGAAAGTGACTTCAACGGACGGTTCGACTCGGTTTTGATGGCGCTCGACTTGCGAGAGTTGTCAAACAGGGAGTCCACAGCTTCCTGCAGCATGCGTTTCTCGTTGCGGAGGATCACATCGGGAGCCTTGATATCGATCAGTCGTTTCAACCGGTTGTTGCGGATGATTACCCTGCGATAGAGGTCGTTCAGGTCGGATGTGGCAAACCGGCCGCCATCCAGCGGTACCAGCGGCCGCAGATCGGGCGGAATCACAGGGATTACTTTCATGATCATCCACTCCGGCTTATTGATGTTCTTTGATCCGCGGAAAGCCTCGACCACCTGTAACTGTTTCAACGCTTCGTTCTTGCGCTGCTGCGAGGTGTCGGTGCTGGCGCGGTGGCGTAGCTGATTGGCCAGCTTGTCGAGATTCAGCCTCTCAAGCATGTCGAGAATGGCTTCTGCACCCATCCTCGCAATAAACTTGTTGGGGTCGCTATCTTCAAGCATCTGGTTGTCCTTGGGCAGTGTTTCCAGCAGATCCAGGTATTCATCTTCGGTGAGCAGGTCTTTTTCGGCCACCTTGTCTTCGAGTACTCCTGCCTGTATCACCACGTAGCGTTCGTAGTAGATGATGGTATCGAGCTTCTTCGTGGGGATCCCCAGCAGATAACCAATTTTGTTGGGGAGGGACCTGAAATACCAGATGTGGGCCACGGGAACAACCAGATGAATGTGGCCGGTACGTTCACGACGCACTTTCTTTTCGGTCACTTCCACACCGCAACGGTCGCACACAATACCTTTATAGCGTATGCGTTTGTACTTGCCGCAATGACATTCATAGTCTTTGACGGGTCCGAAAATACGCTCGCAGAACAAACCGTCACGTTCGGGCTTGTAGGTACGATAGTTGATCGTCTCGGGTTTTAACACTTCACCGAAAGAGTTTTCCAGAATTTGTTCCGGCGATGCCAGCCCAATTGTGATTTTTGAAAAGCTACTCTTTATTTTATTGTCTTTTCTAAATGCCATATATTTTTTGTATATAAAGAGTTAATGGGAGTTTATATCTTATTCCTAAGGGGGCCAGGATCATACACAGAGACCCCGGTCCCCGGGAATATATTAGTCGAGACTGATGTTGAGTCCCAATCCTTTCAGCTCGTGAAGCAATACGTTCAACGACTCGGGTATTCCTGCCGAAGGCATGGCTTCCCCTTTCACGATGGATTCATAAGCCTTGGAACGGCCTACCACGTCGTCGGACTTCACTGTGAGGATCTCCTGAAGGATGTGTGCTGCACCAAATGCCTCGAGTGCCCAGACCTCCATCTCTCCAAAACGCTGTCCTCCGAACTGAGCCTTTCCACCCAATGGTTGTTGTGTAATGAGTGAGTAGGGGCCTATGGAACGTGCGTGCATCTTGTCTTCCACCATGTGGCCGAGTTTGAGCATGTAGATGATGCCCACCGTTGCCGGCTGGTCGAAGCGCTCTCCCGTTCCTCCATCATACAGGTACGATTTACCGTAAGCCGGTACGTTGGCCTTGTCGGTCCACACATTGAGATCTTCCAAGGAGGCTCCGTCGAAGATGGGGGTGGCGAATTTCACGCCAAGCTCTTTTCCTGCCCATCCGAGCACGGTCTCAAAGATTTGCCCCAGGTTCATACGCGAAGGTACGCCCAGTGGGTTGAGGACAATGTCAACCGGTGTTCCGTCGGCAAGGAATGGCATATCTTCCTGACGCACAATTCGGGAGACAATACCTTTGTTACCGTGGCGGCCAGCCATCTTGTCGCCCACCTGTATCTTCCGTTTCTTGGCCACGTAGACCTTGGCAATCTGCATGATGCCCGAAGGAAGCTCATCGCCGATGGTGAAGTCGAAACGTTTGCGTTTCAATTCTGCATCCAGCTCCTTGTAACGACGCAGATAATTGATTACTGTGGCGCGAATGAGTTCGTTCTTGTGGGCGTCGGTGGTCCATTTATTTAACTGGACGGACTGAAAATCGATGTCGTTGAGCACCTTTTGTGTGAACTTGGCTCCCTTGGGAACAATGTCCATGTTGGTGTAGTCCTTTACTCCTGCCGATGTTTTACCGTCGGTGAGCTTCAGAAGCTTATCGATAAGCACCTTTTTCAATTCATCCATCTTGATTTCATACTCCTCGTCGAGCTTCGGAAGTAGAGCTTTGTTGGAAAGCTTTGTCTTCCCTTTTTTGGAAGCCTTGGAGAAGAGATTGGTATGCACAACCACACCTTTGAGCGAGGGGGATGCTTTCAGTGAAGCATCCTTTACATCGCCTGCCTTATCACCGAAAATGGCCCGGAGCAGCTTCTCTTCGGGTGAGGGATCGGATTCTCCCTTGGGCGTGATCTTGCCGATCAGGATGTCTCCCGGTTTGATGCGGGCACCTACACGCACAATCCCCTTTTCGTCGAGGTCTTTGGTTGCCTCTTCGCTCACGTTGGGTATGTCGGAAGTAAGTTCCTCCAGCCCACGCTTGGTCTCGCGCACTTCCAGCGAAAACTCTTCCATGTGCACGGAGGTGAACACGTCATCACTAACCATCCTTTCGCTCAGTACGATGGCGTCCTCAAAGTTGTACCCTTTCCAGGGCATGAATGCCACCTTGAGGTTTTTTCCCAGTGCCAGCTCGCCATCCTGCGTGGCGTATCCTTCGGTAAGGATCTCACCCGCCTTCACTTTCTGTCCTACTTTGCAGATAGGACGCAAGTCGATGGTTGTATTCTGGTTGGTCTTACGGAATTTAGGGATGGTGTAGGTCTTCACTGCTTCGTCAAAGCTGGTAAACTCCTCTTCTTCCGTTCTGTGATATTTGATCTTGATGGTGGTGGAGTCAACATAAGTGATCTCACCGGTGCCCTCGGCCATAATCTGTGAACGGGAGTCTTTTATCAGTTGTCCTTCAATGCCGGTGCCGACGATGGGAGATTCCGTTCTTATCAGCGGAACGGCCTGACGCATCATGTTGGATCCCATCAGGGCACGGTTGGCATCATCATGTTCCAGGAAGGGGATAAGTGATGCTGCAATGGAGGCGATCTGCATGGGCGATACGTCCATCAGTTCTACCTCTTCCGGGGCAATCACCGGATAGTCCGCATCCTGGCGCGCTTTCACACGCGTATTTATAAAATGTCCCTTTTCATCGAGAGGTGCGTTACCCTGTGCAATGAGTTTATTTTCTTCCTCCTCTGCAGCAAGGTAAATGACTTCATCGTTCTTGATGTTTACAATGCCTTTGTCTACCTTACGGTAAGGTGTTTCAATGAATCCGAGGTCGTTGATCTTCGCGTATACACAAAGAGAGGAGATCAATCCGATATTGGGACCTTCGGGTGTTTCAATAGGACAAAGACGGCCGTAGTGCGTAAAGTGTACGTCACGCACTTCAAATCCGGCGCGTTCACGCGAAAGGCCGCCAGGGCCGAGGGCCGACAGACGGCGCTTGTGGGTTATCTCCGCCAGCGGGTTTGTCTGGTCCATGAACTGTGAAAGCGCATTGGTCCCGAAGAAGGTGTTGATCACCGACGAGATGGTTTTCGCGTTGATCAGGTCGATCGGGGTGAAGACTTCGTTGTCGCGCACATTCATTCGTTCGCGGATAATGCGCGCCATCCGGTTCAGTCCCACACCGAATTGGGTATATAGTTGCTCACCCACCGTTCGAACACGTCTGTTGCTGAGGTGGTCGATGTCGTCCACCACTGCCTTCGAATTGATCAGTTCGATGAGGTATTTAATGATCTCAATGATATCTTCCTTGGTCAGTACCCGTACATCGACATCGATATTGAGATTGAGTTTTTTGTTAATTCTGTAGCGTCCCACATCGCCCAGGTCGTATCTCTTCTCGGAGAAGAAAAGGTTGTTGATTACCTCGCGTGCACTTGAATCGTCGGCCGGTTCAGCACTGCGAAGCTGACGGTAGATGTGGCGGATGGCATCGATCTCCGAGTTACTCGGGTCTTTTTGTAGCGTGTTATAGATGATAGAGTAGTCCGAAGTGTTGGCCGTCTCCTTGTGAAGCAGAACAGAGGAAACACCCGACTCGAGGATCTGGTCCATGTGTTCCGCTTCGAGGATGGTCTCCCGCTCAATGATCACTTCGTTTCTTTCGATGGAAGTCACCTCGCCGGTGTCTTCGTCTACAAAATCTTCCATCCATGATTTCAGCACACGGGCAGCCAGTTTACGCCCGGTAACTTTCTTAAGGTTGGTTTTATTCACCTTCACCTCTTCCGCCAGATCAAAGATCTCAAGGATATCTTTGTCGCTCTCGAAACCGATAGCGCGCAGCAGCGTGGTTACAGGTAATTTCTTTTTACGGTCGATGTACGCGTACATCACACTGTTGATATCGGTAGCAAACTCAATCCATGATCCTTTGAACGGAATGATACGGGCAGAGTAAAGTATGGTGCCATTGGCATGCAGGCTCTGTCCGAAAAAGACTCCGGGAGAGCGATGCAGTTGCGATACAATCACACGCTCGGCTCCGTTGATCACAAACGTTCCTTTCTCGGTCATGTAAGGAATGGTACCCAGGTACACATCCTGAATGACGGGTGTAAAGTCTTCGTGATCGGGGTCGGTGCAATACAGGTAGAGCTTCGCCTTTAGCGGAACGCTATAGGTGAGTCCTCTGTCCACACACTCCTCAATGCTATAACGGGGAGGATCTACATAGTAATCCAAAAATTCAAGTACAAAATTGTTACGGGTATCGGCAATAGGGAAGTTCTCCGTAAAAACCTTATACAATCCTTCGTTTTTTCTACTTTCAGGGGGGGCGTCAAGTTGGATGAAATCCTGGAACGACTTTAACTGTACTTCCAGAAAATCCGGAAAATCGAGCGGATTATTGATCGACGCGAAATTTATTCTTTGGTTGGCGTTATTTGAAGACATGGAAATGAGTTTTGGAACCTAATATATATTGACACAAAAGGTTAAGAATCTTCCGGAAGAAGATTCCTAACCATATTAACCTAATTTAGGGTAATGTTATTTAAGTTCAACTTCTGCTCCAGCCTCTTCAAGTTGTTTTTTCAAAGCTTCCGCTTCGTCTTTTGTTACACCTTTTTTCAATTCGCTGGGAGCTCCGTCCACTAAGTCTTTAGCTTCTTTCAAGCCAAGGCCGGTGAGTTCCTTTACTGCCTTTACTACAGCCAGTTTAGCTGCTCCCGGGCTTTTCAGGATCACGTCGAAAGAAGTTTTTTCTTCTACAGCTGCTTCAGCTGCTGCAGGTCCGGCGGCAACAGCCACTGCTGCAGCAGCAGGCTCAATACCATATTCCGTTTTTAAAATTTCAGCCAGTTCGTTAACTTCTTTCACAGTTAAGTTAACTAATTCTTCAGCAAATTTTTTTAAGTCTGCCATTTTTTTATTTGTTTAAATTGATTACTAATTCTGTTTGATTGTGTACATTAATTTGATTTTTCCGACAGCGTTTTCAATACTCCGTGGAGGAGTGTTCCGCCGGATTGGAGTGCCGAAACCACATTCTTGGCAGGTGACTGCAACAGTGCGATTACATCTCCAATAAGCTCTGTCTTGCTCTTGATGTTAATGAGATCCTGCAACGCCTTTTCGCCGATGAAGAAACTCTCCTGAACATACGCGCCCTTGAAGGCGGGTACTTTGTCAGCCTTGAACTTATCAATGAGCTTGGCAGGAGCATTCGCCACGTTCGAGAACATGATGGCCGTATTTCCTTTCAGAATGGGATACAGCTCTTCGTAGTTCTTGTCGAGTGACTCGAATGCTTTTTGCAACAAGGTATTTTTTACCACTACCAACTTGATATCCTGCTTGGAGCATTCTCTTCGTAAGGTGCTTGTTTTCACCGCATTCAATGTGGCGATATCAGCAAGATAGAAGTTTTCGTACTCCCGGAGGTTCGTTGCGATTTGCTCTATAATCAGTTGTTTATCTTCCTTTTTCATGCAATTAAAACTTTTTATTTCTGTTCTTCTAACGATTTAGTGTCCAGTTTTATACCCGGGCTCATCGTACTGGAAAGATAAATACTCCTGATATAAGTACCTTTTGCCGCTGTCGGTTTTAATTTGATCAACGTTTGAATAAATTCTTTTGCGTTGTCTCGAATCTGTTCCGGCGTGAAAGATACTTTTCCAATAGAGGTGTGAATAATACCGGTCTTGTCTACCTTAAAGTCGATCTTACCTTGCTTTACCTCCTTCACGGCTTTGGCCACGTCGGGAGTAACGGTACCGCTTTTTGGGTTTGGCATCAGCCCCCGGGGTCCTAAAATACGGCCCAGTGCACCAATCTTACCCATGATCTGCGGCTGTGTGATGATCACATCCACATCGGTCCAACCTCCTTTAATTTTGTCGATATATTCATCGAGTCCTACATAGTCTGCGCCGGCTTCCTTCGCGTCGGCTTCAGCTTCTGGAGAACACAATACAAGAACTCTTACTTGTTTTCCTGTGCCGTGTGGCAGAGACACAACGCCCCTGACCATCTGGTTGGCTTTTCGCGGATCTACGCCGAGGCGTACATCGATATCCA